>Ga0157374_10004427_pt1 | contig 11812 bp, 7 predicted proteins | sample M25metaG_FD_115308 | JGI IMG/M metagenome (GOLD analysis project Ga0157374, IMG submission 115308) | Miscanthus rhizosphere microbial communities from Kellogg Biological Station, Michigan, USA - M2-5 metaG | ecosystem: Host-associated > Plants > Roots > Rhizosphere > Soil | place: USA: Michigan...
GACGTTCGCACCGGAAAGCTGTTGTGGACGTTCAACACGATTCCGCGTCCGGGTGAGTTCGGCGCCGATTCCTGGGAGAAGGAGTCGTGGGCGATCAACGGCAACACCGGCGTCTGGTCGCAGATCACGGTCGATGAAGAGCTCGGCCTCGTCTATCTGCCGGTCGAAGATCCGACGTCGGATCTCTACGGCGGCCACCGTCCCGGCAACAATCTGTTCGGCGACAGCCTGGTCTGCGTCGACCTGAAGACCGGCCAGCGCAAGTGGCACTACCAGATCGTTCACCATCCGATCTGGGACTACGACATGCCGGCCGCTCCGCTGCTCGCCGACATCGTCGTCAACGGCAAGCCGGTGAAAGCCGTCGCCCAGGCGACCAAGCAGGGGCTCCTCTACGTGTTCGACCGCGTGACCGGCCAGCCGGTGTGGCCGATCGAAGAGAAGCCGGTCCCGCAGACCGACGTCCCTGGCGAAAAGACGTCGCCGACGCAGCCGTTCCCGACCAAGCCGCCGGCGTATTCGCGCAACGGCGTCCTCGAGAGCGACTTGATCGACTTCACGCCGGAGCTGAAAGCCGCCGGCCTCGAGGCGTCCAAGCGCTTCCGTCTCGGACCCGCGTTCCTGCCACCGGTCGTCAGCAAGATGGAAGGTCCGATCGGCGCACTGACATCCGGCACGCTGAGCGGCGGCGTCAACTGGCCCGGCTCGGCCTACGATCCTGAAATGCACGCGTTCTTCACGCACGCCTGCAACTCCTGCATCGCGCCGCTCGGTCTCGTAGCGCCGCCGAAGGAGTTCTCGGATCTCGACTACGTGATGGGCACCGCAGGCGCCACGTTCAGGCCCATCGTGGGCGGCGGCGAAGGCGAAGCGGCCGACGCTCCGCGCCCGGCGCGCGGCGCGACACCGCCGCCTCCGCCTCCGACACCTCCGCCGGCTGCCGCTGGCGGACGCGGCGCCGCTCCTGCCGGCGGTGGCGGCGGATTCGGCGCAACCGTCCAGGGCCTGTCGATCGTGAAGCCGCCCTACGGCCAGATCGTCGGGATCAATCTCGACAAGGGTGAGCTGATGTGGTCGACGCCGCACGGCGACACGCCTGACGCGGTGCGCAATCACCCGGCGCTCAAGGGCGTGAACGTTCCGAAGACCGGTCAGCAGGGCAACGTCGGCGTCGTGGTGACCAAGACGCTGGTCGTCGCCGGTGACCCGAGCGTGACGACCACGCCGGAGCATCCGCGCGGCGCGATGCTGCGCGCCTACGACAAGAACTCCGGCGCGCAGGTCGGCGCGGTCTGGATGCCCGCCCCGCAGAGCGGATCGCCGATGACCTACAGCGTCGACGGACGCCAGTACATCATCGTCGCCGTCAGCGGCGGCAACTACTCGGGCGAGTACATCGCCTTCGCGCTGCCGGCGTCAGCGACGCGTGGGACGGCAGGACAGAATTAAGAATTGAGAATTTCGAATTAAGAATTCGATTCTTAATTCCTAATTCTTAATTCCAAATTCAAAGAGGGCTCGAGGCGAAATCCTCGAGCCCTTTTTCTTTGGCGAGCAGCGTGGCGATGACCGACAGGAGCTCGGACGGCTCGATCGGTTTCGCGAGATGCCACTGGAAGCCACTCTCGAGCGCTCGCACGCGATCTTCGGGCCGCGCGTGCGCTGTCAGCGCGATGGCCACGAGCCGGCCGTCGCCCGCGATCAGACGGCGCGCCTTGTCGATCATTCCGTAGCCATCTTCGCCCGGCATCTCGATGTCGGAGAGCACCACATCGGGCCGCCAGGTTTGCAGGATCATCAGCGCATCTTCGGCGGACGCCGCCGCCCGCACTTCCGCGCCTGCGTTCTCCAGGATCGCCGCCAGCAGTTCTCTGGCGTTCATATCGTCGTCGGTGACGAGAACGCGGACGCCGTCGATGCGGACCGCCGCCCGCGCGCCGAGTCGTGCTGCCGGGGGCTCAGGCCTGTCGAGTTCTCCCATCGTCATCGGTCGAGCGGGAAGGACGATGCGGAAGGTCGCGCCCGGCCCGGGGTTGTTATTCGAGGCCGAGGCCGTTCCCCCGTGCAATTCGACCTGATGGCGAACGCTGGCGAGACCGAGACCGAGGCCGCCGTACTCGCGGGTCGTGCCCGCAGCGCCCTGGCGGAAGCGTTCGAACGCATGCGGCAGGAACCGCGGATCCACCCCAGGTCCTGTGTCGCTGACGACGATCTCGATGCCGTCGGCCACACGCGCCATCGCGACCTCAATCCGGCCGCCGGAAGGTGTGAACCGCACGGCGTTCGACAGCAGATTCCAGATCACCTGCTGGAGGCGTCCGGCGTCGCCCGACACCACGAGCTCGCCTTCGCCGGCCGTCGTGACGAGCCGGATATTCTTGGCCTGTGCTGCGGGACGAATCGTGTCAATCGCGGCACCCACGACTTCCGGCACCTGCACGGTAGCCACCTCGAGACGCAGCTTTCCGGACACGACGCGCGAGACGTCGAGTAGATCGTTGACGAGCTGCTGCAGCGCGCCGGCATTGCGTTCGATGGCGTCGATCGCGCGTTGCCGTTGCCCATCACGAATCTGGCCCGTCGACAGCATGCGCGCCCAGCCATAGATGGCGGTCAGCGGCGTGCGCAGCTCATGCGACACCGTCATCAGGAATTCGTCCTTCAGGCGGCTCGCCTCGTCGCGTTCGCGGTTGCGCTCGTCGAGCGTCTGCGCCGCCAGAACGAGTCCCGTCGACAAGTCATCGATTTCGGCGATCCGCGATGGGACGGCCGCAACGGCTCCTCCCCGCGCGAGCGCCAGCGCCGACTGCGAGGCAGAACGCATGGCTCGAACAATCACCTGACCGAGCGCCATTCCCAGCCCCGCGCCGACGCCAAGAATCACGACCCACGCGCCGGCCAGGATCCAGAGGATCCGGCGGATGGGTCCATCGACCTCGTCGCGTGGCAGCGCGAGACCGACGGTCAATCCGGTCAAACCTGAGCGGCTGAACGCCGCATAGACGTGCGTGCCTTCGCGCGTCTCGGTCTGCCAGCTACCCTCGTTCATTCGTGACGTCAAATCGATGAACGGCTGCGGGGCTCTCGTCCCGATGTACGACTCCTCCAGCTTGGTGCGGGCGACGATCGTGTTGTTGGCGTCGACGAGGGCGACGGCGCCGTTTGGCGGTGACTGCTGCTGGCGAAGAATGGCGCCGAGACTATCCGCGCGCACCCGCGCTCCAAGCGCGTGGGTCGCCTTGCCTTCGCGGATGATGGGCACCGCAATCATCACGAAGTGCCCGTGCAGACCTGGTACGTCGAACATCGGCGACACGAACTGGTCGTGCGTGGCGACGGTTTGCGCCCATCCGGTTCCCAACGTCACGACCTGGTCGACATCGCGATCCGGGGCCGCGGCGATCACGCGGCCGTTGAGGTCGGCCAGAACCAGCGCGGACCAGTTCGGCTCACGCACGATGAGACGGCGGGCCAGGCTGTCGAACGCGGGAATATCGGGAACGTCGAGGGCATGCAGGGCGGCGAACACACGGAGCGCGGCGGTGGTCGCCTCGATCTGGGTGTCGATCGCCACCGAGATCGCGCGCGCGGTCGCGATGTTCTGTCGGTCGACGTTGGCGAGCTGACGTCTCCAGGACCGCTGAACGCTGATGACGGACAGCACGCCGAGCGGAGCGACGATCGAGAGTGTCAGCGCAACGACGATCGCTCGCAAGCCGATGCGCTGAGGAATCACGGCTGGGACATGGTAGCAAAGATTCACAGCTGAGCTTTTGCCTTGCGACGCCGGCGTCCCGCTGGTACGCTCCGGGCACTCTCTCGCATAAGGATGTCCATGCGCGCGCTCACGTTGTCTCTCGCCTTCGTCTTCGCCGTCAGCCTGCTGTCGTCTCCTCTCAGCCTTCAGGAAAAAGGCGGAGAGGACGAGACCGGCCCTTACGCCGTCGTCGAGAACTGGCCCACGCCGTGGGCGAAGCCAGGCTACATCTGGGGTTCCCAGCCGGGCATCTTCGCCGAGACTCCGAACCGCATCTTCATCGCCGCGCGGGGCGAGTTGAAGCTGCCGGACACGCTGCCCCGGGGATTCAACGGCATCTGGGGATCGATGAACCAGCGTGCAACCGAGCCCAAGCCCGAGATGCGCAACTGCATCGTGATCGTGGACGGCAGCGGGAAGCTGATCGAATCGTGGACGCCGTGGGACAAGCTGTTCGCGGGCGGCGGCGGCCCGCACAAGATCCGCATCAGCCCGTACGATCCCGAGCGGCACGTATGGGTCGTGAACGATGCGCGGCATCAAATCTACGAGTTCACGAACGACGGCAGGCAACTGGTGCGGACGCTCGGCGAGGCGGATGTCGCGGGTAACGACGACAAGCATTTCGGCAGGCCGCAGGACATCGCGTGGCTGCCCGACGGCAGCCTGCTGGTCGCCGACGGATTGGGCAACTCGCGCGTCGCCAAGTTCGACAAGAACGGGGTGTTCGTCACCGCGTGGGGCACGCGCGGCAGTGGACCCGGTCAATTCAGCGGCCCGCATGGAATCGCCACAGACCGGAGCGGGCGTATCTACGTCGCCGATCGCACGAACCATCGGATTCAGATTTTCGACGCGTCCGGAAAATTCCTGGATCAGTGGCCCGGGTTGCGGCAGGCGAACGACATCCTGATCTCAGCGGACCAGCACGTCTGGGTCGCCGACGGCACCAACGCGAAGGTGCTCGAATACGATCAGAACGGCAAGCTGCTCTATTCCTGGGGCACCTACGGGACGTTCCCCGGCGCGTTCTGGGAACTGCATCAGATGTCAATCGACTCGGAAGGAAATCTGTACGGCGCCGACAGCTTCGGCGGCCGTGTCCAGAAGTTCAGACCGCGCGCCGGCGCGGACCGATCGAAATTGATCATCACGCGTTAGCACCCGCTCGGCCTTGAGTAGTGCGGACCTTCAGGTCCGCCGTGGACGAGCAGGCCTGAAGGCCTGCACTACGCGGGAATGAAAAACGCCATAGCCGCTACAATTTGATGCCATGAATCCGTGGACACGATTGATTGGTGCCGCCGCCCTGGTGGGCGCCGCGGCCTTTGCTTCCGAACACCTGCTGGCGTCACGGCCCGCGCCGGCTGCCGCTGACAGCCCCGCGCCGCAAACCGCCGTCGCCGCCGCCGATCTCGTCCTGCGAAACGGCAGGATTGTCACGGTGGAGGACGCTCGGCCCGAGGCGCAGGCGTTGGCCGTACGCGGCGACACGATCGTCGCGCTCGGTTCGAACCAGGACATGGCGCCGTACATCGGCGCGAACACCAGGGTCATCGACCTCGGCGGTGCGCTGGCCACGCCGGGATTCATCGACGCGCACGTGCATTTCACCGGCGTCGGCGAGGCGGCGCGCAACCTCAAGCTCTCCACCGCGAAGAACTGGGACGACATCGTCCGCATGGTCGCCGATGCGGCGAAAACCGCGCGCCCCGGAGAGTGGATCCTCGGCCGCGGCTGGCATCAGGAAAAATGGTCTGAAGTCCCGTCGCCCAACGTCGAAGGCTTCCCGCTGCACGAGGCACTCAGCCGCGTCTCGCCGAACAACCCGGTGTGGCTGACGCACGCCAGCGGGCATGCCGGCTTTGCCAACGCGCTCGCGATGAAGGCGGCCGAGGTCACGAAATCGACGCCCGATCCCGCGGGCGGCAAGATTCTCAAGGACGCCGACGGCAACCCGACCGGGCTGTTCAACGAGCGTGCGCAGTCGCTGGTGGGCGACGCGCTCGCACGAGATCGCGCGACGCGCACGCCGGCGCAGGTAGAAGCCGATCTGCGACAGGTGATCGAACTGGCCGCGCGCGAGAGCCTGGCCAAGGGCCTCACGACGGTCAGCGACGCGGGCTCGCCTCCCGCGACCATCGAGGTCGTGAAGCGCGTGGTCGACGAGGGCAAGCTGCCCTTGCGCGTGTGGATGATGCTGCGCGAAGACGCGAGCAAGCTCGCCGCCGACATGCCGAAGTATCGCGTCGTCAACTACGGCGACAAGCGGTTCACGGTCCGTGCGACGAAGCGGCAGATCGATGGAGCGCTCGGCTCGCGCGGCGCCTGGATGCTCGAACCGTACGCCGACCTCCCGTCCACGAGCGGGATGCTGACCGATTCGCTCGATGACATTCGTTCGGCCGCCGAGCTGGCGATCAAGAACGACTACCAGATGGCCATCCATGCGATCGGCGATCGGGGTAATCGCGAGGTGCTGAACATCTACGAGGAGACGTTCAAGCGTCACCCCGAAAAGAACGGCCGCGACCTCCGGTGGCGAATCGAGCACGCGCAGCACATCAACGCGGCCGACATCCCGCGTTTCGGAACGCTGGGCGTCATCGCCTCGATGGAAGGGATCCACTGCACGTCCGACGCGCTGTACGTGCTCGCCAGGCTCGGTCCACGTCGAGCCGAGGAAGGCGCGTATGTCTGGCAGAAGCTGATGAAGTCGGGCGCGACGATCGCCAACGGCACGGATGCGCCGGTCGAGGACATCAATCCGATCCCGTCGTTCTACGCGTCGGTGTCGCGCCGTGCGAGCGACGGCACCGTCTTTTACCCTGATCAGCGCATGAGCCGCATGGAAGCGCTGAAGTCCTATACGATCAACGCCGCGTACGCCGGCTTCGACGAGGCGATCAAAGGTTCGCTGAGGGCAGGCAAGCTCGCCGACATCACGGTCTTCTCGAAGGACATCCTGACCGTGCCCGAAGATCAGATTCCTTCGACGACCGTGGTCTATACGATCGTCGGCGGCAAAGTGCAGTACACCTCGGTGCGATAGCCGTCCACTCCAGTGGCCGGTGCGCGTGGCTTCGGGACCGGTGGCCGCATTCGCAGCATCTGGTGAATCAGCCACGAAACTCACGAAACTCACGAAAACGTTTTGGGTTTCGTGTCTTTCGTGTTTTCGTGTTTTTCGTGGCGGTTTGAACTCCGGTACCGAAGCAGCGGTGACACTGCACTAGGCGGTCGAGCGTTCCAGCACAGGCATCTCGAGCGTCACCACGAAGCCTCCGTCCGGGGCGTTGCTGGCCCTCGCGCTTCCGCCGTGCACCTCGAACGTGCGTCGTGTAATGGCGAGGCCGAGACCGGTCCGCTCCGGATTCGAACGGCCGTCGGTCAACACGCGATTGAACGGCACGAACAGCGTGTCCACGGTCTCGTCCGGCACACCGGGTCCATGATCGCGGACCGTGATGATCGCTCGCGATCCGCCCTCGGCTGGCTGGCGATCCAGTGACACTTCCACGCTGGTCCGGTCGCTCGTGTGCCGTACGGCATTGCGCACGACATTCTCGACCGCGCCGCGCAGCATCTCCCGGGCGCCCTCGACGACGCACTCGCCGCGCTGATTGAACTGCACGGCACACTCGCGAGTGCGTGCCTCGTACTCGGCGTCGGTACTCACTTCCTCGATGACGCTGCCCAGATCGAATCTCGTCGGCCGTTCGAGATCGACGCCGCTGTCGACGCGGGCCATGGTGAGCAGCTGGCCGATCAACTTGTTCAAACGCTCGGCCTCGGTCTCTATGCGATCGAGATGCTCCGTGCTCGGCTGACCGTTGCGCTGGCGCGCGAGACCGAGCGCGACGTTCAACCGGGCGAGCGGCGAGCGCAGCGCATGCGACACGTCGGCGAGCAGATGCCGCTGCGCCGTGACGAGATATTCGATGCGCTCGGCCATGCGATCGAAGTCGCGCCCGAGATCGGCGAGCTCGTCCTGCCGCTCGAGCACGCTCTCATCCACCCGCGTCTGGAGCTGCTGATTGGCGATGTTCCGAGCCGCCGTCCGAAGACGATCGATCGGACGCGCGATGTGGCGCGCCAGCAGAAAACAGAACAGGCCGGCGACCGCCAGCACGGCGAGAATTCGCCCCGACGCGCTTCGGCTCGGGCGCTCCTTGTAGATGTCTGGCGACAGGAACTCGAAGAGCGAACGATTCAACACGGACGGCCCCGGCCAGTCCACGACGACGATGTGCGTGGCGCCGCGGCTGTCGACGACCTTCTCGGCGATCATGCGCTCGTTCGGATCGATTCGTGGCTTACCCGCCGGCCAATCGCCCATCGATTCGAGCAGCTTGAGCACCGGGGGCGCCGGGTTCCGGCCGAGGACTTCGTGCCCCTCCGCGTCGAAGATGTAGTTCGCCACGCCCGGGTCCATTTCGAACGACCCGACGTACCGCTCGAGCGCGGCCGGTCCCTCGCGGCGCAGAATCTGCGATTCCTGCCGCGCCCACATATCGAGGCGCGGCGAGTACTTCTCCGCCCACGCCCGGTCGTCGTCTTCCCGCGAGTGGCTCAACTCGGTCAGCGACACGAGCGTCCCGCTCACGACCAGGATGCCGAGCCAGAACCAGAGGAAGATTTTGACGTGGAGTCGATGCATCAGCGTGCGTTCGGCGCAGACCGATCGTGGAGCGCGTACTGGTAACCGATGCCGCGGACGCCTTTGATGCGCTCGGTCCCATCGGCGGCTGGTCCCAGCTTCCGCCGCAGATTGCTGACGTGCGTATCGATGCTGCGATCGAACGGCGAGAATTCACGCCGCAGCACCGTCCGCACCAGCTCGTCTCGTGGAATCACACGTCCCGCGCTGCGAAGGAGCTGGTCCAGCAGATCGAATTCGACCGTCGTCAGATCGAGCGCGTACTCACCACGGCGCGCGACGCGCGCGCCCTTGTCGAGCGACACGTCATCGACCACGAGCCGGACGCCTGGCCGGCGGTCGATCGACGCCTCCGGCCGGGATCGACGCAGCACCGCGTCGATTCGCGCGCTCAGCTCGCGCGGATTGAATGGCTTGGCCAGGTAGTCGTCAGCGCCCATCTCCAGGCCGAGGATCCGGTCCTGCTCGTCGCCGCGCGCGGTCAGCATCAGCACGGGACGCCGAGACTCCGCGCGGACGCGGCGAAGCACTTCAAAACCCTTGAGATCCGGCAGCATCACGTCGAGAACGACGATGGCGTGATCGCCTTCCAGGGCACGCTCGACACCGCCGCGCCCCGTGTGGACGGCCTCGACCGCGTATCCTTCCGTGCCGAGGTATTCGGACAACAGTTGGCACAATTCGATGTCGTCATCGACAACGAGGACGCGAAGCTCCGCGGAGTCGGCGGGTATGCTCGGCATGAGTGGCAGATCGTCATTGTACCGAGACGCGCGGCTCGACCCAACGTCAAGATTTGTCAAGTGGGCTTGACACAGTCGAGCAGCGCTGCGGGCCTTCCGCATGTAGGCTGAAATACGAAGGAACGATACTCATGCTGCTGGTCATGACCTGCCTTTCAGCCGTGATCGCCGCCGCTGCTGCCGACAGCATCTGGCGAAGCCGCGCCGACGCCGATCTTCGCCGCCGCTGGCGCAGCCGGCCGCGCCAGCCGTGGCGCCTCACATGAGCGGGGCGCTGCCGCTGGTCGCGCTGACCCTGCAGCCCGAGGACGATCTCGCCCCCATTCCGCCCAGCCCGCTCAACGACGGCGATGTCGCCGTCTTCGCGGCGTTCATCGTCATCATCGCCGCGGTGCTCGGCTTCGACATGATCCGCACGTGGTGGAACACCAACGAATGGCGGCGCCGCCCTCGGCGCAGGGGCCGTCCGGTCCGGTAAAGGGGTATCCTAGAACCGTCCCCACGGTTCTATGGCCCTCTCAGGATTTCACCCTCTCGTTTCCCGATGGTTTTCTGAAACACTCGGCGAGCCCACGCGCGCGCAAGCGCTCGGCTGGGCCGCGATCCGGGAACGCCGCCACACATTAATCGCGGCGCCAACCGGCTCGGGCAAGACGCTGGCCGCGTTCCTCACAGCCATCGACGATCTGGTGCAGGAGTCGGCGAAGGGACCGCTGCCCGACGAAGTCCGCGTCGTGTACGTCTCGCCGCTGAAAGCGCTGAGCGCCGACATCCACAAGAACCTGGCGGAGCCGCGCGCCGGGATCGAGCGGCTCGGCGAGGCCGCCGGCCTCGCGCCGGCCCGCATCACGTCCGCCGTGCGCACCGGCGATACGCCGGCCTCGGAGCGGGCCGCGATGCTTCGCACGCCGCCGCACATCGTCGTCACCACGCCGGAGTCGCTGTATCTGCTGCTGACCGCGGCACGCAGCCGCGAGATGTTGAAAACGGTGCGGACGGTCATCGTCGACGAGATCCACGCCGTGATTGGCACGCGCAGAGGTGCCCATCTCGCGCTCTCGCTCGAGCGCCTGCAGGAAGTCGCTCAACAGCCGCTGCTCCGCATCGGGCTGTCAGCGACGCAGAAGCCGATCGAAGAAGTCGCCCGATTCCTGATCGGCTCCCGATCTGCGATCCAATCTGAAATCCAATCTGAAATCTGCCCCCTGAAATCTGAAATCTCAATCATCGATGAAGGCCACCGGCGAGCGATGGATCTCGGCATGGAAGTGCCGCGCTCGCCGCTGGACGCGGTGATGTCGCACGAGATCTGGGAAGAGTACTTCGCGCGGCTGACCGAGCTCATCGAGCAGCACCGAACGACCCTCGTGTTCGTGAACACGCGCCGGATGGCCGAGCGCGTGGCCCGGCATCTGAGCGAACGACTCGGCGAGGATGCCGTCACCGCGCACCACGGCAGCCTCTCGAAGGAGAAGCGTCTCGACGCTGAAGTACGGTTGAAAGGCGGACGCCTTCGAGCGCTGGTCGCGACGGCGTCGCTCGAACTGGGCATCGACATCGGATCGGTCGATCTCGTCTGCCAGATCGGATCGCCGAACCGTATCGCCACGCTGCTGCAGCGCGTGGGCCGATCGGGTCACACCATCTCAGGCACGCCGAAGGGCCGGCTCTTCCCGGTTTCTCGCGACGACTTGATCGAATGCACGGCGCTTCTGCGAGCCGCCCGACGCGGCGAACTCGATGCCATCGTCTCGCACGATGCGCCGCTGGACGTCCTCGCTCAGCAGATCGTGGCCGAGACAGCCTGCCGCGACTGCGGTGAAGACGAGCTCTTCGCGCTCGTGACGCGCGCGTGGCCGTATCGCGCGCTGACCCGATCGAATTTCGACGCCGTTGTGACGATGACATCGGACGGCTTCGCCACCAGGCGCGGACGCCGGAGCGCGCTCGTGCATCGCGACGAGGTGAACGCGCGCCTTCGCGGCCGGCGCGGAGCCCGAATGGTCGCGATCGCTTCAGGCGGCGCGATTCCTGAAGTCGCCGACTATCGCGTGATTCTGGATCCCGGCGACACGTTCATCGGGACGCTGAACGAAGACTTCGCGATCGAGAGCAACGCCGGCGACGTCTTTCAGCTGGGCAACGCATCGTGGCAGGTGCTTCAGGTCGGCACCGGCGTCGTGCGTGTGGCAGATGCGAAAGGCGCACCGCCGACCATCCCGTTCTGGCTTGGCGAAGCGCCGGCGCGCAGCGACGAGCTGTCCCGCGCGGTCAGCGATCTGAGGGCGGATATAGAGGTCCGGCTTACAGCCGATGCGGCGGACCGGGCGGGCCTGAAGGCCTGCACTACAACTGAGGACGTTCTGGAAAACGCAGGCCTGAAGGCCTGCGCCACACAGGATGTGGCGCACGGCTTCAGCCGTGCGGATCCGTCGTCGATCGCCGCATGGCTCGTCGACGAAGCCGGGATCCCGTCCGCGGCGGCCGAACAGGCGATCGCCTATCTGGCCGACGCACGAGGCGCGCTTGGCGTCTTGCCGACACAGGACACGATCGTCCTCGAACGATTCTTCGACGAATCGGGCGGCATGCAGCTGGTCCTGCACGCACCCTTCGGAAGCCGCGTCAACAAGGCCTGGAGCCTGGCGCTCC
>Ga0157374_10004429_pt1 | contig 11808 bp, 12 predicted proteins | sample M25metaG_FD_115308 | JGI IMG/M metagenome (GOLD analysis project Ga0157374, IMG submission 115308) | Miscanthus rhizosphere microbial communities from Kellogg Biological Station, Michigan, USA - M2-5 metaG | ecosystem: Host-associated > Plants > Roots > Rhizosphere > Soil | place: USA: Michigan...
CTGCAGCACATAACCGTTACCTGCCTGGAAAGTGGTATCGGCCGGCCGTATATTGCCACCAAATCTGCGATGCAACTCCCATCTACCGATGATATTGGCGGGCGGTATAATTCTGTCCTTTTTGCAGGCGGCAAAAACTGCGGCAACCGCCAGGAGTACGTATACCTTTTTCATTTTAATCCGATATTTTCACAAAATCCGATTGCGGGCCGTCAGCAACGCTGGTGCCAATGCTAAGCTTGTTCCCGTTCAGCGTTACAGGCTGACCGTAAGTATAATTAAGTATCAGCTCGTCATATTTTAAACCTGAAAATGTTATCCCGTCTTTTTTGTACTGATAAGTTCCCTGGTCATCCTGTATGCCTTTGGTAAAATGCTGGTAGGTACTATTATTGTTGAACTGGATAATTGTACCGTTTCCGGCAGCAAAGGTCGAATCTTTAAACCCGCCTAATGTTTCACGCAGCTCCCATTTGCCTGTCAGACCGGCCGGCAACGCCTGCGCCCCCTGGTGATCTTTTTTACAAGCGGCCAGGCCGCTTACTATAAGTGTGATCAAAAATATTTTTTTCATCTTAGTTCGATATCTTTTCAAAATCCAGCTGGATACCATCGGCAACGCTGGTACCAAGGGTTAGTTTAGTGCCGTTCACGGTTGTAAGCTCGCCCGGCGTGTTATTGTTCAGTATAAGTGCGTCATAGTTATACCCGGAATAAGGCAAAGCCCCTTTTTTGTATTGATAGGTACCCTGGTCATCCTGCACACCTTTGGTAAAATGCTTAAAGGTATTATCCCGGTTGAAGAGGTAAATATTTCCGTTTCCGGCAGCATACGTCGAGTCGGCATAGCTGAATCCGCCGAACGACCTGCGCAGCTCCCATTTCCCCACGATACCCGGCGCAACGTGATTCTTTTTACAGGCCACCGCCAGGCCGCAAACCGCTATGATGATCAGTAGTATACTTTTTTTCATGGCCATATTTTTAAACTATTACGGTACTAATTTGTCAGATATAACAATACACGCCGATTTATTTTATGTACGGAAGCGAACAGCAATTGTATCAAAACTGGTCGCCGGACAGTTCAAATTTCAGTATAAATTATTGAATAATAAATACTTAAATAATCGGCATTGCATTTGATAGCTATGAAAACGAGAGATAAGAATACTATGGGCTACTTCCGAAAAAAGCTCGAACGGCGCACCTTTTCACAAGACCGTTATTATACCCTGATCAAAAGACAACGATCGGGCGAGGCAAGCCTGCATGACCTGGAAGAGCTGGACGAAATTGTGAACCGTGTACCCGATATCCGCGAGCAGGTAATAATGGAGAATTTTTACGGCGAAGAGGATGAAGGACAAAACACACCGCCAAATGATCCATTAAATGATACGTTGCTGCACCCTAAGCGGAAAAGTCTGTTAGAGTCTATCCAATCGTTTCTCCATCGCCTGTTCATGCTGAGCGAAACCCACCAAAATGCCGCCTCTTTGCTTTAAAGGCAATAAATTATTCATTTTGCGACAGTTAATTAGTATCTTTCAGTCCTGATTAAGCCATGGCAGCCATTACCATAAAAAGAACTGAAGCCAACGACCCGGATTTTCCGCACCTGGTGGCCATGCTCAACCGCGAGCTGCACGAAAAGTATGGCGACCTCCAACTGATCTACGACACCTACAACCAGATCAGCGGTTTGGATACCGTGGTGATAGCCTATGTCGATGATGTCCCGTCCGGCTGCGGCTGTTTCAAAAAATACGATTACAAAACGGCTGAGATCAAACGCATGTTCGTAAAACCCGAGTGCCGCAAGCTGGGCATCGCCTCATCCATTATCAGTGAACTTGAGATTTGGATCAAAGAAGAAGGTTTTCCCAATATCGTATTAGAAACCGCCACCAAACAACACGAGGCGATAGCATTCTACAAAAAGCACGGCTACGAAATTATCGAGAATTACGGCCCTTACTGGGGCATGGAAACGAGTGTTTGCTTTGGGAAGAAAGTGTGATTCGGTTAGATTTGACAACTTTTTAAAAGTTGTCAAATCTGTATAGGCCTACCCCACCAACTCCGCCATCAGCAATATTGGATCAATATACTCCCTGTTATTCGCCAAGCGCGGTACTTTATGCTGCCCGCCCAGCTTACCCCGTTCCTTCATCCAGTTGAAGAACGTACCCGAGGGCGCTTTATGCACAATAGGCCGGCGTAGCGCCATATCTCTAAAGCGTTTGGCGTCATAGTCGGAATTGATCTTGCGCAAAGTTTCGTCCAGCAGATCCACAAAGCGGTCAAATTCAGCCGGTGGCCGGTCAAATTCGATCACCCACTCATGCGCTCCGTTGCTTTTGCTGTTGAAGTAGACAGGAGCAGCAGTATATTCCCGTATAACCGCGCCGGTTTGGCTGCAGGCTTCTTCCAAAGCACGCTCGGCATTGTCTATTATAAGTTCCTCGCCGAAGGCGTTGATGAAGTGCTTAGTACGACCGGTGATTTGTATGCGGTATGGTGCTAATGATGTAAACCGTACCGTATCACCTATCAGGTAACGCCAAAGCCCGGCATTGGTACTGATGATGATTGCGTAATTTTTACCCAGTTCCACCTCATCCAAAACATATGTTTTAGGATTTTCGTCGTGCAGATGCTCCAGCGGCAGAAACTCGTAGAAGATACCATAATCCAGCATCAGCAGCATATCGTCCGAATCCTCCTGGTCCTGTATACCGAAGAAGCCCTCGGATGCATTATAAGTTTCCAGGTAATACATATCCTCCTTCGGTATCAGCTGCCTGAACTGTTCGCGATAAGGCGTAAAGTTCACCGCGCCGTGGAAGTAAAGTTCCAGGTTGGGCCATATCTCCAGCAGGTTATCCATCTTTTTCAGCTCCAGCAAGCGCTTGAACAACAGGATGTTCCAGGTTGGTACACCGCTCAGGCTGGTAACATTTACGTCCTGAGTGGCATGCGCCATCTTTTCGATCTTTTCTTCGAAATCCTCTAAAAGGGCAATATCCAAATGCGGCGTGCGGTAAAACTCGGCCCAAAGCGGCAGGTTTTTCATGATCACCGCCGAAAGATCACCAAAAAAAGTATCCGCTTTCAACTGGCTCACCTGGTGGCTGCCGCCCAGCGTCAATGATTTACCCGTAAATATCCTGGCGTTGGGGCGATTGTTGAAGTATAGCGTCAGCATGTCCTTGCCGCCCTTGAAATGGCATTCTTCCAGCGATTCTTCGCTTACCGGGATAAACTTACTCCTGTCGCTGGTAGTGCCCGATGATTTCGCGAACCACTTGATCTCCGTTGGCCATAAAACATTCTGCTCGCCATGCAGCATCCGCTCGATGTATGGCTTCAGTGTATCGTAATTTTGAATAGGTACCCGCTCCCTGAACTGGTCGAACGTCTCGATATCTTTATACCCGTATTTCCGACCCCATTCGGTGGTCGCCGCCTCACCTACCAACTGCTCAAACCACTCTTCCTGTACCTCGTTCGGGTACTTCATAAAAAGCTCGATCTGGTGGATGCGCTTTTTAATGAACCAGGTAAATACGGAGTTAATTATCGGCATAATTGGTCAGTAGGCATTGGTCATTAGGCATTGGGTTATCTGTTTTCGTCGTTATTGCAATGCCTAATGGCAGCGAAGCGAAATGCCCAGGGCCTAAACGAAAGTCTTCCGTTTCAGCACGAAATTAGCTCCAAGATACACTTTTCTTACCATTTCATTCTCAGCTAAAACTTCGGGAACGCCCGATTCGAGTATTTTTCCTTCAAAAAGCAGGTAGGCACGGTCAGTAATAGACAGCGTTTCCTGTACGTTATGGTCGGTGATCAATATGCCTATATTGCGGTGCTTCAGCTTGGCCACCATGGATTGTATCTCTTCCACCGCTATCGGGTCCACGCCCGCGAAAGGTTCATCCAGTAAGATAAAATTGGGTTCCGCAGCCAGCGCCCGGGCGATTTCGGTACGGCGCCGTTCACCGCCCGAAAGCAGGTCGCCGCGGTTCTTGCGCACCTTATGCAGACTGAACTCGTCGATAAGTTGTTCCAGCTTATCCCGCTGGCGCTCTTTGCTCATGGTGCCCATCTCCAGCACAGCACGGATATTATCCTCCACCGAAAGCTTGCGGAACACCGATGCCTCCTGCGCCAGGTAGCCTATGCCCTTTTGCGCCCGGCGGTACATCGGGTCGCCGGTAATGTTCTCGTCTTCCAGGTATATCGTGCCCTCGTTTGGTTTGATAAGCCCCACGATCATATAAAAGGACGTAGTTTTCCCGGCTCCGTTCGGCCCTAAAAGCCCCACGATCTCACCCTGTGCAACATCAAAAGAAACGTGGTTCACAACCGCGCGCTGCTTATATTTTTTTACTAAATTCTCGGCCCTTAAGATCATTCTGCTATAAATTCTAAACCCTAAATCCTAAATTCTAAAGCCTATATATATTTTGGGATTTAGAGTTTAGAAATTAGTATTTCAAAAACGTATTCCTTTTACATTCAATTGTATCGACCTTCTCTCCCGCCACACATTCTCCTCTATCGTGTAGCAAATATCGAAAGCTTTTCCGGTGTTTACCTCATACAAAAATTCGCCCTGCCCGAAAGCGATGCAATCAAACGTTGGCGAACCTGATTGTGACACCGCCATTTTCAAATGCTGCTCACCGGCCAAACCTGCATAACCGTTAACCTTCACACCTTTACTGATAAACACCGGCGCCATATTTCCCGGCCCGAACGGCGCAAACTGGTTCATTACGCGGAAGAATTTTGGCTCTATCTGTTTCAGCTCCAGCTCGGCGTCGATTCTGATTTCTTCTATCAACTGCTCTTCCGTGATCGTCGCGCTCACCACCTCCTCGAACCTATCGGTAAATGCACCTATATTTTCAGGCTGAAGCGTCAATCCGGCCGCATATTTATGCCCGCCGAACTGTATCAGCAGGTCGCGGCATTCATATAAAGCTTCATACAGGTCGAAGCCATAAACAGAACGCGCCGACCCGGCAATATGCCCGTTCGACCGGGTTAGAACGATTGTCGGGCGATAATATTTTTCGGTGAGCCTCGAGGCAACGATACCTATGACGCCTTTATGCCAGTTCTCATTAAAAACCACCGTCGATTTCCGGCTGATCATCAGCTCGTTGCCGTCGATCATGCCGAGCGCCTCATCGGTGATGTTCATATCATGCCCCTTGCGTTCTGTGTTGTGCACATTGATCAGGGCGCTCTTTTCATTGGCTTCATCCTCATGGCACGAGATCATCAGCTCGACGGCTTGTTTGGCGTCATCTATCCTGCCCGCCGCGTTAATGCGCGGCCCCAGTAGAAATACTACGTTGGATATGGTGTATTCACCCGTTCTGCCTGCAATACCCATTAAAGCCTTAACACCAATGCAGGGATCGCTGTTCAATTTCTGTAAGCCGAAATAAGCCAATACGCGGTTCTCGCCGGTAATATGTACGATATCACAGGCAATGCTGATCACCACCAGGTCGAGGTAATTGGCAACTTCTTCAAACGGGATATCATTCTTTTCAGCATATGCCTGCACCAGCTTAAAGCCAATGCCGCAGCCTGATAGTTCTTTATAGGGATATTGACAATCCGGCCGTTTCGGATCAAGAACCGCGACAGCTTCCGGCAATTCGTTTCCCGGCAGGTGATGGTCGCAAATGATAAAATCCACACCTTTCGAATTGGCATAGGCGATCTTATCTACCGATTTGATGCCGCAATCAAGCGCGATCACAAGACTGAAACCATTGTCAGCAGCGTAATCAATACCGGCCGTCGAAATACCGTACCCCTCGCGGTAACGGTCAGGGATATAATACTCTATTTTAGCATGACGCTTTTGAAAGAAGCTGTAAACAAGTGCAACAGATGTTGTTCCATCAACGTCATAGTCACCGTAGATCAGTATTTTTTCGGCGTCCGCAATAGCCTTCTCAATACGTTCAATGGCCTTTTCCATATCAGCCATCAGGAAGGGATCGTGCAGGTGGCGCAGATCGGGGCGGAAGAAAAATTTCGCCTCATCAAAAGTATTAATGCCGCGGTCGATGAGCAATGCGCTTAAAACAGGGTCGATATTGAGCTCTCTGGCCAGTTTTTCTGTTTCTTCCGCCAAAGGTTTTTCGCGTATCGCCCACCGTTTATCCATTCGTTTTGCTTGAAACAGTAAATATAGGTATCACGAACCTATTTTGATTTCCCGCCGATAATTTTTAACTTGTATCTCCTCACTCAAATTAAAATCGAACTATGCCTAAGTATGTAATTGAAAGGGAGATCCCCGGAGCGGGAGACCTCACCTCCGAACAATTGAAAGCTATTTCACAAACCTCATGCGGGGTTTTGAGCAACCTGGGGCCATCCATCCAATGGGTGGAGAGCTATGTGACCGGCGACAAGATCTATTGCATTTACAATGCGCCGAATGAAGAAATGGTGTTGGAACATGCCAAACAGGGCGGCTTCCCGGCCAACAGGGTCAGCAAGGTATCAACTATCATCGATCCGACCACTGCCGAGTAACCAGGAATAGCCTGTTCGAAAGTTTGCCTAAAGCCCTCTTATTTTGCTATTGTTATCCGTCCCATAAATGAGACGGCAATGAATTAGTGTTTGCTTTTTTCAATTCATTGCCGTTGGCTTCAGCCAACGGTTTAAAGCAATAAATAAATGGCTTTAGCCTAAATTCATGCGCTTGGTATTCTAAACGATTACTCATAGCTGATAATCGCCCGAATCTAAATTGAATTTATTTTGTTTACTTCGCAGCGGCAATTGCAGCTACGGAATATGGATATATTTACGCTCGGCGAGGGTTCGTACTCGGTCGATTCTTCCAAAAAGTTTATACCCTTCGACCCGCAGGTGGACAATTTCCGCGACCGGCCCGGTTCGCTTTTTATCCATATCAACCCCTTCCTGGTCAAAACTTCCACGGACCTGATCCTGTTCGATTCAGGCCTCGGTTATAAAGACACGCGCGACGAGTTGCATATCCATCAGCACATCCGCAACGCGGGTTTTGATCCCGATGAGATCACCCTGGTGCTGATGTCGCACCTGCATTATGATCATTCCGGGGGCCTGGTGGTGGAGCGTAACGGCAAACTGGAGCCCAGCTTTCCGCACGCTGCGCATGTCATCCAAAAAGGCGAGTGGGATTTTGCCATTACCGGGAAATCCTCATCCTATCACAAAGAGATTTTCGAAGCGCTGGATGGCTCAATAGAAATCCATTTTGTGGAAAATTCCGGCGAACTGAAACCCGGTATCGAATATGAATTGTCCGGCGGGCATTGCCCCTATCACCAGGTCTTCTGGCTGAATGATGGCGGACAAAAATGTTTCTTCGGCGGCGACGAACTGCCGGAACCGGAACAGCTGATCCGGAAATTTATCGCCAAATACGATTACGACGGACGTAAATCCATGCAATTACGGGAAGAATATGGTATAAAAGCTGCGGAAGAAGGTTATACGTGCTTGTTTTATCACGCAAAATCCAATCCTGTTGGAAGGGTGAATTACGCGAACGAACAGTTCACAATAATACCTGTATAGTTTTTGGGGAAAGAAATTCTGTTGTGCCGTTTAACCGGTCGTCAGTCAGGCGTGGTTCTCAACCGCGAACAGCTCCTTAATTTTTTCGACATTCAATGGTTTTGAAACGAAATCTTTCACTACCGGGTATGAACGCGCTTTGTTAATGTCGTTGCTGAAAACGGAAGATGATATGATGTAAACCTTGCATTTGTTCAGCGGGTCGATGTTCAGGCGTGTGTATTCGTCCAGGAACTCCCAGCCGTTCATGATCGGCATGTTAATGTCGAGCAGGATGTAATCTGGTAACTTGTTCGGATCTTCACGCTGGATGTCCATCAGTAGATCGATAGCATACTTACCGTGCAGGCAAGCCATGATATCCGTATTTACCAAAGCCTTCTTAATCAGCTTAATAGAGATAAAGTTATTTATCTCGTCGTCATCTACTAGCAAAATACTTACTGTGCCGCTGTTCGTCATCATATATCACTTTATACGGGGTCACTTTTCAAAAGGTTATGTCCCTTAAACACTTAATACTTACACAAGAGGCACGGTTAGCTCTACAAAAATACAAGTTACTGATTTGCAAGTTAATTGAAAAATAAAATATTACGAAAATCTTCTCAAAAACCGTAGTCCCGCTCCACTTTGCATATCCTCACCTTGTATTTTTCGTACCAATTTTCGCGCCCGTGCTGCTGCGCAAAACGGTGACGCTCATTGGCTTTCCAGTTCTTTATTGCCTCCGGCGACTCCCAGTAAGGGACCGTAATTCCCAGCCCGTCACGCGCCGATTCGATCCCTAAATAGCCTGGCTGTTCTTTGGCCAGTTCGTCCATTTCTTTGGCCATATCGCCATAGCCGTTGTCGCCTTCAGTGCGCCGAGAGGTGAAAATAACCGCATAGTAAGGTGGTTTGGGTGTCGATGCGATCCCTTCTCCATACAGGGAAGATTGTGAGTTAGTGTTGTCGTTCATTTTTTATAAAATCAAAAGGCCCCTCGTTTCCGGGGGGCCTGTGTGTTTTATGTTCCAAATTCAGGAGTCGTTACCTCACTCTCCTCAAACTCATAATCCGTGAGCGGAGGACAGCTGCATATCAGCGTCCGGTCGCCATAGGTATCGTTCACACGTCCCACCGACGGCCAGAACTTGTAGGCAGCCACGTAAGGCAGCGGGAAGGCCGCTTTTTGACGTGTATAAGTATGTTCCCAATGGTTGGCCGTAATTACGGCTACGGTATGCGGCGCATTCTTCAACGGGTTATTTACCTTATCCGACTGCCCGCTTTCCACATCATGTATCTCCTGGCGGATGGCGATCATCGCGTCACAGAAACGGTCAAGCTCATGCTTCGGTTCCGATTCGGTCGGTTCAACCATCACCGTTCCGGCAACCGGGAAGGAAACCGTCGGCGCATGGAAACCATAGTCCATCAAACGCTTGGCAATATCGCTCACCTCGATGCCGAAGTTTTTGAACGCGCGGCAATCCAGGATCATTTCGTGCGCGCAATGGCCATTGGTACCCAGGTACAATATCGGGTAGCTATCTTTCAAACGCGCCTTAATATAGTTCGCGTTCAGAATAGCGTAGCGTGTGGCATCGGTCAAACCGTCGCCGCCCATCATGGCGATATAAGCATGGGAAATGATCAATATCGAAGCAGAACCCCACGGTGCAGCCGAAACTGCATGAATGGATTTACCTTTATCAATATCAACCACCGCATGGCCGGGCAGGAAAGGCACCAGGTGTTTAGCCACACCGATCGGGCCCATACCGGGACCACCGCCGCCGTGCGGGATACAGAATGTTTTATGCAAATTGAGGTGGCAAACGTCAGCGCCAATATTGGCCGGGCTGGTTAAACCTACCTGCGCGTTCATGTTGGCACCGTCCATATAAACCTGGCCGCCGTTGGCATGAATGATATCGCAAACTTCGATAATGGATTCTTCGAAAACACCGTGCGTGGAAGGATAAGTCACCATTAAGCAGGAAAGATCGTTCTTATGCTGCTCGGCCTTCTCTTTCAGGTCGCTTACATCAATGTTACCATTCTCATCGCATTTCACCACCACTATCTTCATACCGGCCATAGCTGCCGATGCAGGGTTGGTGCCATGCGCCGATGAAGGGATCAGCGCAATATTACGGTGACCTTCGCCCCTGTCATGATGATAAGCGCGGATCACCATCAAACCGGCATATTCGCCTTGCGCACCCGCGTTTGGCTGCAGGCTCATCGCTGCAAATCCGGTGATCTCCGACAGCCAGTTATTCAGCTCATCAAACAATTGCATGTAGCCGCCCACCTGGTCGGCAGGGGCAAAGGGGTGCATCTTGCTGAATTCGGCCCAGGTAACCGGAACCATTTCAGTCGTCGCGTTCAGCTTCATAGTACATGAGCCCAAAGCGATCATCGAATGGCACAGCGACAAGTCGCGCGTCTCCAATGATTTGATATAACGCAGCATTTCGTGTTCGGAATGGTGCGTATTGAAAATAGTGTGTGTCAGGTATGCGGAAGTACGCTGCTGTGCTTTCGGGATAACAGTTTTTATGTTAGCCTTCAGCCCGTCAAAATTCACTTCGCTCAGCGATTTGCCCTTTACCTTGGCGAAGAAACGAACCATGGTTTTAACATCCTCCGGCGAAGTGGTTTCGTCTATTGAAATTGTAGCCACCGAACCTTTATAATGGAAGTTCATCTCATTATTCAAAGCCTCGCGATGGATCGAATCTGCCAGGTCACCTAAATCGAATTTCAGTGTATCGAAGTAAGCGCTGTTCAGTTGTTTATAACCCAATTCGCCCAAAGATTCCGAAAGTAATACCGCCAAACCGTGGATACGTTCAGCTATCAGCTTCAAACCTTCCGGACCATGGTACACGCCATACATACCGGCCATAATAGCCAGCAATGCTTGTGCGGTACAGATATTCGAAGTTGCTTTATCACGACGGATGTGCTGCTCGCGGGTTTGCAAAGCCATGCGCAATGCATAGTTGCCCGCGCTGTCAATAGTCACACCGATGATACGCCCCGGGATCGAACGCTTATATTCGTCTTTAGTGGCAAAAAATGCCGCATGCGGACCACCAAAGCCCATCGGCACGCCAAAGCGCTGGCTTGAGCCAACAACGATGTCAGCGCCCCATTCACCCGGAGGGGTCAGGAGTACTAAGCTCATAATGTCGGCAACAACCGTCAGCTTAATACCTTTTTCATGTCCCTTAGCAGCGAAACCCGCATAATCATAAACCTCGCCATCGCCGGCGGGGTACTGCACAATGGCGCCGAACATATTTTCGTTCAGCTCAACCTTGCGGTGGTTGCCTATCTGCAGCTCGATACCATAAGGCTCCGAACGGGTTTTTAAAATATCTATGGTTTGAGGATATACTTCTTCTGAAACGAAAAACACCTTCGCATCCTGGTTCTTCCGCAGGCTGTATTGCATAAACATGGCCTCAGCCGCAGCCGTACCTTCGTCAAGCAGCGAAGCATTGGCAATTTCCATACCGGTCAGGTCTATCACCATAGTCTGGAAATTCAACAGCGCCTGCAAACGGCCCTGGGCTATTTCAGCCTGGTAGGGCGTGTATTGGGTGTACCATCCCGGGTTCTCCAAAATGTTGCGTTGGATGACACCCGGCACGATCACATCATAATAACCCTGGCCTATATATGATTTGAAAACCTTGTTCTTTGAGGCAGTTTGTTTCAGCGTGTTCAGATAATCGAACTCGCTTTTTGCCGGCGGCAATTGCAGCGATCTTTTCAGCCTGATACGCTCCGGTATCGTCTGGCCGATCAACTCATCCAATGAACCTACCCCTACTGTTTTTAGCATTTCGGCTGTGTCAGCCTTATTTGGCGCGATGTGCCTGTTTTGAAATTCTTCCTGATAATCCGTATTCAGCTTCATGGAATTTTTGTCCCGGTTAATTATTGCCGCAAAGGTACAATTTTCAGAAATCACTAACAATGCCATAACCTTATCGTGACAGTGTATTTACCGAAGGAATTAGTTATATTTATCTCCTGTTAACTGATGTTTCAGAAGAGACCATACCTTATATTGCTGCCGGCCGTAATTCTGTTTGCGCTGTCGGTTTCCATGTTTTCTGAACCGAAAGCCATCACGCCTGCGGCAATTAATTTCGACTGCCCGGTAATTGATTATTCCAACCGTGTCATCAA
>Ga0157374_10004431_pt1 | contig 11805 bp, 9 predicted proteins | sample M25metaG_FD_115308 | JGI IMG/M metagenome (GOLD analysis project Ga0157374, IMG submission 115308) | Miscanthus rhizosphere microbial communities from Kellogg Biological Station, Michigan, USA - M2-5 metaG | ecosystem: Host-associated > Plants > Roots > Rhizosphere > Soil | place: USA: Michigan...
AATAATAAGGCTATACAAGGACAAAATCAGCTTAAATAACTCAAAAAAGAGCCTCAAGTGTTCATGAGGCTCTTTTTGTTGGTGATTCAGCTTCAAAAGCTCGATTATTCAGAAGTCCCTTTAAACTGTTTTCTAACTTTTTGGCTACTGAGGTAATCAATTGGCACACCGCTGTCTAATGCCGGATTTTGTATTTGTGGATTCTGTTGAATATATTTTTCCAGTTTATCGATCACTGCTTGAATATGCGGGGTTACATTTTTTGATTGCTCGATATCCTGATCGGCCCATAGCATAAGCTTATATCTGTTTCCTTCCCCCAATCTTAAATATAAGGCATATCTTTCTTTGCCGATAGAATCCGCCAAGGTGGATATTGGCTGTAGCTCAAGCAGGGGATTTTTAACAGAGTGTAAGACTTTAAAATTTTTGTATGTGCCCAACGCTTCCAAAACGTCAGACCACTGGTGGCTATCCGGATGACTTCTGAAATACTGATGAGTAAATTGAGTCATTCTAATGCTATAGGTTTTGCATAATTGTTGAAATGGGCGGAAGGCCTTATTCGAGGTAGCCCGTGATTGACTCGCTATAGGTCTAGTGGTTGTAGTAGGCAAAGGGGAAGCTGTTTTTTTCGCATCGACATTGAAGTGAGCCCGAGGATTTAATTTTCTCTGATCAAATTTTGTGCTCTGATCGAATTTTGAGGCTGGGCCATAGTAATCCTGTGGCGTCTTCTTAAGAATAGACTGGTATGGACCAGTCTTTGGGCGTACTGGGTTAGCGTCTCTAAGAAGAGTTTTGGTAGCTTTTGTGAAGACTGGTCTAACTAGGCGGCTTATAGTGGACATGTACGGCTTCCTTTCAAGCTGATTGTTATTTTGCTTGCTGGCTCATCTAGCGGTAAAAGCCAAACACACCCAAAAAATGCCCAGAAACGCCAATTATTTTTTCAATCTGGAACTACAGTCAGTCATGCAGCATGTATCAGGCTGATGTTTAAGTAGCAGATGGATATTAACTGCCCAGTTTATTTCGGGCTCAGCTACAAAGGCCCGACAAATACTGTCGGGCCTTTAGGTACGATTACTATTAAAATACTCTAGTTGTTCATGGCGACTGGAGTATCAATCATCAGGCTCATGCGGGAACCGGCAGGAACGATGACATCTTTCCCTTTGCGGGCCATGGCGTAACCCATGCCGCCCAGTGCGCCCACACCCAGGCCAAACAGAGCGCCGGTGCCCACGCTGCCCAGTAGGCTGCCTGCCGCAGTACCCGCCAGAACGCCAACGCCCGTGGTGCCAGCGGCAATGCCAACGCCTTTAGCGACATCCACCAAGTAGGTGTCCCCTTTCAGGACGCCGGTTTTATCCTTGGTGACAATATGGGCGTTGATGGGGATGACCCGGCCGTCTTGCAACTTGATGTTGTCGAAGCGGACATCGATGGAGCCATGTTTGCCCATCATCGTGGCGTTGCTGACATTGACCACCTGCCCCTGGATTTGGCTGCCTGCGGGAACGGCTAACGAATCGTTAAGATAGAGATCGTTTTCCAGCGTGGCGTTTACCGGATCGCCAATATGGGCGGAGTAAGAACTGATGGCCTGATCGGTTTGAATGGCCAGCATGGTCCCCTTGGGAATGGAGGTAATGTGTCCGCTCAGGGTTGGGGTTTGGGTGTCATTGGATGGCGCGTAGTAGCTGTTACCGTAGCTGGGTAGGCCATATCCGCCATTCATGTTAGGAGTGTTCAAGCCGGGATTTGGGTTTGCTGGTAAAGTGGCCGGGTTAGCCGGCGTATTGCTGTTATAGGAAGTTGTGATGCCGTTGCTCTTGTAGACGGTGCTTTCTTTCTGCATGGGCTTAAGCTGGATGGTATTGCTATCAGCCAACGCAATGAGCGGGGTAAGGAGTAAACCCAGGGCTAACTGGGCGCTGATGGTGGTTTTTACGATGTGTTTCATTGTCATCTCTGCCTCTCTAACATTTGTACCTGATGGGGCCAAGCGGCTTTCTAAGCTTTCTTTCTATTCCGGCTCAGAGTTAGACCGCTTTTTGCCCGTAGGCATTGTCCTTTACTTTCTTCGTTCCTGACTTTCCTGCTTCCAAGATCGGCCTTTTCGCCCTATTAATGGGGCTGGGGCGCTGGGTTCCGTTCCTGTATCCGGCGAGTTTCGGCGTGTAGCTCGTCGATTTTGCCGCCTGTCTCTATCCTGCGATATGAACTCCTGGACATGTTGTGACTGTGAATTATGAAGCGTTGGTAACATTATACCGTCCAGCCTACGTTTTTCAAAAACACATTTCATGGCTCAGCTTCATCGGGTATACCAAGGCCGATTTTACCGGGATTTTGCGGTTTAATGCACTTATAGCGAACAGCCGGTTTATTCTGATGCCGGGATGCTTGTTTTTGGCTGAGTTTCAGCTTCGATGGAGGGCTGAGGGGCTTTCAAGACAATCCTTTCTCAACTGTTCCGGAAAAATGGCTGAGACTCCCCTCTTGAAATTTGTTTGCTATAACTATTAATATGGCAACAATCTATATGGATATATACTAAAGAAGCAGCTTGTGAGAGCCCCCAATATTCAGCCATAGTTAGACGAGTTTTTAGAATGGTGTCCCAGTCCAATGCCTATTAAATCCGCATCCAAAACCAAAACCAAAGTCGAAGGAGATGTCGAGCAGGAAGAATCGACAGCCAAGAAACCGGCTAAAGCCAAAGCCACGACCAAATCAGCCGCAAAAGCCAAAACTACATCCAAAGCGACGACTGCTAAGACCGCCTCTGGCGCAACGGGTAAAACTGCTGCCAAGAAGACGACCACGACCAAGGCTAAAACGAAAAAGGCTAACGATATTGAGGATGAGGATTTAGAGGAAGGTTCCGGTCGCTCGCTGGTGATCGTTGAGTCTCCCGCCAAGGCTAAAACGCTCAAGAAAATTCTGGGCGCCAAGTTTATGATTAAGGCCAGTGTGGGCCACATTCGGGATTTGCCGGAGAAAAAGCTGGGCGTGGATATCGACAACGACTTTGAGCCATTGTACGAAGTCCTTTCCGCCAAAAGCGACCTGGTGGAGGAATTGCGCGAGGCCGCCCGGAAGAGCGATACTATTTATCTGGCGGCTGACCCTGACCGCGAAGGAGAGGCCATTGCCTGGCACGTGTCCACGTTGTTGGACAACCCCAAGGCCGTAGTGCACCGCATCGAATTTCATGAGATCACCAAAAACGCCATTCTGGATGCCATTCAACACCCGCGGGAAATCGATTATCATCGGGTAAACGCCCAACAGGCGCGTCGTATTCTGGACCGTCTGGTCGGCTACAAGCTCAGTCCCCTGCTGTGGAAAAAGGTGAGCAAAGGGCTCTCCGCCGGACGGGTACAGAGCGTGGCGGTACGGCTCATTTGCGAGCGGGAGGCCGAGATCGAGGCGTTCGTTCCGGAAGAATACTGGACGATTGCTACTGAGCTGAAGAAAGCGCTGAAGGATGCCGGGGGCATGGTGGCCAACCTGGCGAAAATCGACGGCGAAAAAGCGGAGATCCACGATGAGGCGATGGCCAAAGCGTTGGTGAAAACGCTGGAAACCGATCCTTACGAAGTGTCTGCGGTCAATACCCGTGAGACTCGCCGCAAGCCCCAGCCTCCGTTTATTACCAGTACCCTGCAACGGGAATCCAGCACCCGTTATGGGTATTCCGTGAAAAAGACCATGCAGATCGCCCAGCAGCTATACGAAGGTGTGGATCTGGGGCATGGGTCGGAAGGTTTGATCAGTTACATGAGAACCGACAGTACCCGGATTTCCGATGAAGCCCGCGATGCGGCCAAGGAATTCATCCTGGCGCAATACGGGGCGGAATTCTATCCGGCTGAACCCAACGATTACAGCAAAAAGACCAAGAAAAACGTGCAGGATGCCCACGAAGCCATCCGTCCCACCTATGTCAGCCGGACGCCGGACTCGGTGCGTTCCGCGTTGAGCGAGGAGCAGTACCGGATTTACAGCATTATCTGGAACCGCTTCATGGCCTCCCAGATGGAAGCGGCGCAAATCCGCACCAAAACTGTGGAAGTGACTTGCAAAAACCTGATGCTGCGTGGCTCTGACAGCAAAGTCATCTTCAAGGGCTACATGGCGGTTTATCAGGCGGAGGATGATGAGGAAGTGACCAGTTCCGCTCTGTTAGATGTAAGCAAGGGCGACAAGCTGGTGGTGGCTAAAATTGAGCCCAAGCAGCACTTTACCGAACCTCCGCCACGCTTTAACGAAGCCAGCCTGGTCAAGACCCTGGAAGAACTGGGGATCGGTCGTCCGTCCACCTACGCACCTACCATTGGTACGGTGCAGGATCGCGGTTACGTTTTCATGGAAAACAAGGCCCTCAAGCCGACCCCGCTGGGTAAGGCGGTGAACGAGGTGCTGGTGAAACACTTCCAGGATATCGTGGATGTGGGTTTCACCGCTGCGATGGAAGACAAGTTGGACGGCATCGAAGTGGACAGCGTCCCTTGGCGCGGCGTTATTCGTGGATTTTATGAGCCCTTTGAGGCTACGTTGAAAAAAGCCGCCGACGAGATGGAAAAAGTGGTGATCATTCTGGAAGGCGAAAATTGCCCGGATTGCGGCAAGCCCATGTCCCTGAAAACCAGCCGCTGGGGCAGCCAGTTCATGGGTTGCACCGGCTATCCGGAGTGCAAGGCCACCCGTCCGCTCAGCAAGGATCAAAAAGCGTTGCCGGAAGACAAGCCCAGCGATGAGAAATGCGAAAAATGCGGCGGCGAAATGATGATGAAGCATGGTCGTTTTGGCGAATACCTGAAATGCCAGAACGAAGCCTGCGGCGCGACCAAATCCTTTGAGCAAAAGACCGGCGTGACTTGCCCCAAATGCGGCGAAGGCGAAGTGGTGGCTAAAAAATCCCGCCGTGGCAAGATGTTTTACGGTTGCAACCGCTACCCGGATTGCGATCAGGCGTTCTGGAACAAGCCGGTGGCGGAAAAATGCCCGGATTGCGGTCATCTGCTCACCGAGAAAGTGCTGAAAAAAGGCACCTTCTACGCCTGCTCCGAAAAAGGCTGCGGTTATTCCCGCGAAGTGGAAACCGAAGCTGCGCCAGCTTAAATAGTTTCCCAATTTTTTGATGCTAAGCAAAAAGAGCCGGAAATAAACGGCTCTTTTTGTTTTTGGAGAGTATCAAATGGATGGATTTTAATTTCTTTATTCGCTTTGGTGAACCGGCTCAAACACGTATTCAATCATCACCGGCAGGGATGGCGCATTGGAAGGAACCTGAGGGAAAGGACCCGCCGTGGTAATGGCTTTCAATGCTGCCTGATCGACAGTTTTATCGCCGGAGCTTTGGGTGAGGTGAGTGCCTAGCAAAGACCCGTTGCGGTCAATCATAATCATGGCCACGGTGCGCTGGAAATTATAGTCTTGGGGCAATTTCCAGTTCTGGCGGATTTGCTGCTGCACCTGGTCCACGTAAGCGGCCATGGCCTGCTCGGTATTCGTGTGGGTTTCGGGCTTGTCCCATACCCGGCCAGGCGTGTATGGCAGGGCGCGGGCGTAAAACAGAGAAACCGGCTGCGATACGGCGGAAGCAGCATATGCCACGACCGGCTCCGGCTTGTTCTGTTCGACAATCTGATAACTCAGCATTTGCAGGCTGCCGGGGGTCAGTTTTACTTTAAAGGTCAGGCGGGAGCTTTTCATATCTCTGGGAAACGGGCCAAATGGGGCATGCTTGGTCAATAGATCCATGACCGCTCTGGCGTTGGCCTCTCCGCTGAGTTGCGCGCCGTCCACATGACTGCCAGCCAAGGTGCCGTCATCGTTCAAGGTAAAAGTCAGCAAATTGTTGTTGGTGACGGGATTATCAACAGTCTGAGCTTCCCATTGGCCTTGCAGCTTATCGAAAACGGAAGCCACATACCCACTGGACGCGCTGGTCGTGGTGTCTTTTTGGACTTTTGCTTTGGCCAGGGCGGGAATAGGTAATAAACTGGCGGCAATGATACCAACGGTGGCAAGCTTCAAGACGGAAGCTGCGGGTGATGAGCTCAATGAGGTCATAGTCAGTCCCTTCGGTTGTCTTTGGGGCGGCATCGTTTCTAGTGGGGTATACGGGGCGCTTTTAGAACTATTTTTAATGAGAGCGCATGAAGCCCAATTTACATCTTAAAAATGTACCGTCAAGACTATGACAGAAAAATGATTGTAGTAAAAGCAACTTTATAGATCTTTACGCTTAAAGAAGCATTAGTAATGTTTTCGAATTGTGTTCTATTGTCTAAACGAAACGTCAGAATATAGCGAAAATTTTACTCTGTTCGTACGAGGGGTATACACGGTCGGGCTTTTGCGCAATCCATCGATCGCGGGAAAGGTCTTTCCGGACTTCCTGATCCAGGCCAATGATAGTGCATTCAGGCTCTGTTTCTGAATTTCCAGTATTCTTTGAAATTTTCTTTTTTCTCTCCCGCTCATATAAGCTGAAAGGGGATTCTGTCACGGTCTCATTCGTATGACCATGAACCAAATTCCTGATACCTACTTTATAAAAAGGAAATCGTTCTTTGACTTCGTCCCTTAGGAAATAAAAATTGTTTTTGGACCATAAAAAGCCGTCATCGTCAGTCTTATGGAAGACTGCCTGTATTTGTTGCCACTTTTTGAGGAATTGGTCCCTTTGCTCTGTAAATTGCTGATTTTGGGCTTCGTTACGCTTTTGAAAGGCCAAGCTGAATAATTCAAACGCTTCCTGATGATACCGGCGATAAAAATCATTAGCGGCCTGCATGAATTGATATGCCTTCGCTGGCTCTGTAATTTGGCTGGGTCGCTCTAACCGCTCATTATGGGGCAGTATGCGGTGCAGATTATCCAGGTCATCGTTATCAATGGGGGCGTGGGTAAATAGGGTATCTCCTTTTCTTTTCAGGAGATCATAGTTTTCGGAATGTTCAGCGTATCTGTTAAGGATTAATTTCCAGCTTTCCAGATTGGTTGAATTTAAATAGGCTTCTATCGTCTTATTGAGTGAGTTTTTATCTGTTTTTTTAATACAACGCCCAACCTTCCAATTTCCTTGCAGGATACGGCAAACGAACTCATTGAGTACATTCTCATTATGGTTAGAGGCTACTTCCAGGATGCAACCAGGCAGTTGGAATCGTAAATGACTGACAAGCTTCATGACCAACGGATCGGATGGACCTCTATCGGATAAGGTGTCTCCTATCAATAAAAGTTGCCGACCATTACCGGTCCACTCTATGGATTGAATGATTTCCCTAAGTGCTTTGTCTTTCTTGCGAAATTCACTGATACTTAAGTTTGGGTCGGTTAATTGATGATATTGTTCGATGAATGCTTTGGCTTTATCGACTGGCATGGTCACCATATTGGCCAACACCAATGTTTCCAATATCTTCAAGGCAGAGGCATGGGCATCGCCTACTGCCACAAAAGGGGCATTTTGTAGCGCCTTTGCGGCTCTTACAGGAGCCAGCCCTGGCCATGCCTGCTGTTTGGTCAAGACCATGATTTGATAAGGGATATTAAATGCTTCAATTAGCGCCTGATGACTGTCTGTCAGAGGCGCATTTGGCAGATTTTGCGAAGCCTGCGAGGAGTGACTATTTCCTGAAAAACTAAGCCTGCTTTTCCGGAAAACGTCTGTTTGCGAAGCGTAAAGAGGATTTTTCCCTATCGGACGAGGGCTTGCTAAAGGCAGCCGAGTTGGACGGCTAACTTGCCGTCTGTTGGCGACTGGGTAATTCTGGCGCTCTACGATAGAGGAATTTATAAACTGTCCAAGCATAACCACCTAAAGGTATCAGAAATACCCGAGTGATAAAACTGGAGCGGTTAAGCGTTGGTTTTATTGGAATTTTTGAGGATTGGCCTGAAATTCCCGCAGGGCTTGCAGAATCCGTTGGGATGCCTGGCCGTCTCCGTATGGGTTGGCGGCTTTGGCCATTTCCTGATAGGCGGATGCATCGTTGAGCAAGCGGGTTGCCTCAGATAGAATGCGTTCATAGTGCGGGCCAATGAGCTTGACCGTTCCCATGTGCACCGCCTCTGGGCGCTCGGTTTCATCCCGCAGGACCAACACGGGTTTGCTGAGGGATGGCGCTTCTTCCTGAATGCCGCCGGAGTCCGTCAGGATAATGTTGGCGCGCTCCATCAGGCGGCAGAACGGCTCGTAATCCAACGGATCAATCAAATGAATGCCCTGTTTCCCGCCCAGGGTCTGGTGCACCACATTCCGGACATTGGGGTTAGGGTGAACCGGAATGACCATTTCTACATCCGGGTGATTTTCCACAATTTCCTTCAGCGCCCGGCAGATTTCATTCATGGGCTCGCCGAAATTTTCCCGACGATGGACTGTCACTAGAATTAAACGTTTCTGATCATCCAGGGTAATGGGCAAATGGCCATTGCGATGCGGCTTGTGGAGCGTGTAAAATAACGCGTCAATGACGGTGTTCCCGGTCAGGAAGATCTGTCCCGGCTTGGCGCCGCATTTTAACAGGTTCTGCTTGGAGCCTTCCGTGGGGGCGAAAAACAGGGTGGCCACGCTATCGGTCACAACCCGATTAATTTCTTCGGGGAAGGGATAAAACTTGTCCCAGGTGCGTAGTCCCGCTTCCACATGGCCCACCGGAATCTTCAGATAGAAACAGGCCAGAGAGGTAGCCATTGTGGTGGTGGTATCGCCATGCACCAGGACGATGTCCGGTTTTTCCGCTTCCAGCACCTGTTTCATGCCCATGAGCACGTTGGTGGTGATTTGGAACAGATCCTGGTTGGGTTTCATCAGGTTGAGATCATGATCCGGTTTGATCTGAAACAGATCCATGACCTGATCCAGCATTTCGCGGTGCTGGGCAGTCACGCAAACTTTGGAGTCGAAATCTTCCGGGCAGGCGGCCAGCGCGTTGACCACGGGCGCCATCTTGATAGCCTCGGGGCGCGTGCCAAAGACAGTCAGAACTTTTAACTTTGGGGATGAAGTCACGAGCGGAAAACCTATAAACTGGGGAAACGCTCTCAATTATACTGCCAGAACCGCTGGCAAGGAACTCGTCGCCTGGGTAATCTCTGCAGTTGAAATGCAAATGCACCCTGTCTAACTGGCGTTTTAAATTAGCACGGTCGAACGATTTACTTTTTACCTGGACTGAAACGGGAGGGTTCGTTCATGAAATCAACGTCTCCATGCTTAGTCGGATCGTGGTTCGGATCGTGCTTGCCGGTGTGCAACACTTTATCCAGCGCTTTTTCCGCGGCTAAACCAAACACAGCACCCAAAATGATGCCGCCGAAAGAAATACCCCCCAAGGCAATCGGAAGAACGGCCTTTCCCAGGGTTGCGCCAATTGCGGCGAATTCCCAACCGGTGCCATCTCGGGCCGTATATTTTGCTGCCGCTTTTGCGGTCTGTGCATAGGTGCGCAATTTGCTTCGGAATGTGCCGTCCTCTTGCGCTTTGGCGTGCCGGTATGCAATACGCGCGTTCTTAAAAATGTCGAAACCCATGAAACCTAGACCGACGCTACGCAATAGACCGGTTCCGACTTCCCGGTTTTGCGGATTGGTGAACATGTTGGTAATGGGCTGCACGTTGCCCCGAACCACGGTGTTTTTAAAATAATTGCCCACGCCGCCGCTGGGTTTGATTGAATCCGCGCCACCCTGAATGTTGGATTGAAATGCCGCGCTAAGGCGCTCCCGACTCAGTTTGTGGATGGGTACCTGTTGCTGTCCCAAGTTGAACCGATCGGCATAGGTCACCGCTTTGGATGCGTTAGCCGCCATTTTCGTCGTTATTTTGGAAGATTGCTCCTGGGCTCCCCGGCTTCCATTCGGAATGAACCGATTCAGCCCTTCTGCGGCCATGGCATGAACCGTATTCGCGACGACGGTTTGCGTCCCCTCTTTGGTAAAGCTTTCACTGGCCGCCCTGGCGAATGGGATTCCGTTATCCATGAAGGCATCGGGTTTTGAGCCCGGCCCAGAGCGTCCAAAAGCTGGAGACGGGGATGCAAACGCGTTTGGACGTTGCGGCCCTTGTCTGCCATAGCCAGCAAAAGATGAATTGATATTATCAAAACTCATCCCATATTTCCCCCATTGTAGTAGCATAAAAACATGGGTTTGGGATTTTGTGCGGGGCTGTTTAAGCAACCGCTATGCCCTTCTTTTTAAAGCTGGGCTTTTCTATAGGCGTCAGCCACTCCCCTTGGGCTTAAAATGGCTGAGGATGACTTGGGGTTGTTTGAGACTGGAGTTCTTTTCTTAAGAATGGTTTAATGGGGTCGTTTAATGGATGGGATTCCGGATGCAATGAAAAAGGCGCTTTTTCTAGGGTCATTGCTACTGGTTATCTTGGGGATGGCCGGGATGGGATGTTCGCTCGGTCCTCGTAATATGCCTGAAAAGATTGTGCCCTACGAGGAATCCGTGATTCCTACGGCTGGAACGTTGCCTGCCAGTGAAGTGTTTGTGAAGAAAAACCGCTTTGGGCACTTTAACATTCAGAAACGTCATGGCCTGGGTGGCTGGGTCGGGAACTCGGCGGTGATATCCGAGCATGAATTGCTTCAAAATCTGGCCAAACAGCGTTAATGTTGTTATCAAACCATGCAGAGCCCTGTTGAAATGACTCTAGAGGAAAAGTATTGAGATGAGTGACGCCTACTGCTATAAAGTCCGGGTGGGAGTGGTCTTGATTCATGACCACAAGATACTGCTGGTGCGGCAGAATAATCGTCCCTTCTGGGTGTTTCCCGGCGGTACGCTGGAAATGAACGAAAATTTGACCGAATGCGCTATCCGGGAAATGAAAGAAGAGATCAACCTGGACGTGAGCATTGAGAAAGTCTTGTATTTGGCCGATTTCCTGCACCAGGATCAGCATAAACAGCCCCGGCACACGGTGGATGTGTTCATGCTGGCCCGCTATGAAAAAGGAACGCCCATGATGACGGTGGATGAGAACCTGAACGAAATGGGCTTCTTTACCTTGGAGGAATTTCAGCAGATGGCGGTACAACCTGAAGTGGCGGCAAACCGGGTGGCCTTGGACTGGCCGAAGTATTTCCTGGATGCCAATGGGCTGGCCTTGGGTTCATACGGCACGGTGAGCGCCAAATCTTAAACTTATCGATCCGCTGTGGCCGACCTGGGTAATTCAACTTTTTTCCTCTTCCGCCGACAATCATGCTGATGACCTGAGCATTGAAGCTCATGGGATCGTCGTTTTCATGCCTTAGGGCAATTGCGGAACGATTCCGGATTTTAATACATCAGATCACGAATTATCGAGGTAGCTGTGGTGCGATTTGCCCAATCCAACAGTCGGAGCATGATGAGCCAAAGAATAATCAGCCTGGGCTTGCTGGGCGGATTGTTGTTGCCAGCGCTCCAGGCTTGGGCGGGCGATGATTTTGCGGCCAACTGGCAACCTAAGCCTTTGGTGGACACCAGCGTTCCCCATACTCCGGCACAGGCGAAAGCTTCAGATGCATTACCTGCGCCAACGGTGGTTCAACCTGACTTGGAGGCGAAACTAAAACCGGTTGAGCCTTTCGTAAAAGAAGTTGAAAACCGCCTGACCTTGACGCCGAAACCGGGCGTGACCCTAGTGCAGCGTTTAAACACCCTGCAAACCGTCTTGTTTGGCGCTCAGCAGTACCAGGACGCGAGGCAGTTAAATACCCGCCTGACGAAAATTTTACCTCAGGAAGCCCAAAAAGCCCAGGCTGAAATGGATAAACA
>Ga0157374_10004432_pt1 | contig 11801 bp, 10 predicted proteins | sample M25metaG_FD_115308 | JGI IMG/M metagenome (GOLD analysis project Ga0157374, IMG submission 115308) | Miscanthus rhizosphere microbial communities from Kellogg Biological Station, Michigan, USA - M2-5 metaG | ecosystem: Host-associated > Plants > Roots > Rhizosphere > Soil | place: USA: Michigan...
AGATCTTTACGGAAACCGGCCAGTGATTCCTTGGATGGGGTTCCAAGGGAGGAGACCTTATTGACTTCCCAGAGCGAGACTCGTGAAGAGAGAAGCCATTCAATGCACAAGATCTCTAGTGAATCAAGAATCTGAGGTGTACAGTCTCTTGTCGGAGTGGATGAGGTCTCTGTTGAATTTCTTCGTTCAATACTTCTAGACAACTCATAGCTACTGCGGTCCAGTAGATTCATGAGTGTGAGTGTCTCCTTGGGTCTCTTACTCGAGACATACTTCTTGCATTTTCCTGCCAAATACAGAGCCAATGAAAGTGAGTCATTGGATCGAGACTTCGGGATCCTCAAGGAAACTTCATTGGCACCCTCTTCGTCTCCAGTCATCCAAAGGTACCCAGCTTTCATTACTTGAGACCACCAGAAGGAAACTTCATCATTAAATTGCAAAGAGTTCTTAACAAGTGTCTCAATAGCATCCTTGAGGGCTACAGACCGATACTGGTCAGTCTTGGATCGATTAGTCGTGATACCTCCACTTGTCCTTGGATTCATCATCGTCAGGATACACTTCTTGACAAGGTATCTTCTAAACTCTCGGGCAACAAATGAAACAGGTTCCAAGACTTGGTCGTTTAAGGTAAAGTGATAAGTCCTGCCAGGTTTGTTTGTTGAATAAATCCAAGGGTCATGTGGTTTCAAAAAGAACTTCTTTCCAGTTGATGTCAAAAGGAAACAAGCCTTTGGGTCACAAATGGCTGCCTGTTTCAACAAATATCTGGCGCAGACGTTGGACCATCCCTTGAGTCTGAGGGCCGCAAGAACAAAAGCCCTGGCCAAGTGTTGCCTCGATGACTTGTAAAGGGATCCGTTGGAAATCGCGGCCACAGTATGAAGAAATCCATTAATATTAGGTCTCCCTTCCTTTAGAACAAGATCAAGTGAATTGAGTTTGCAATGAATAAAGCACTCGAGTTGGAGAAGAGCCTTCAGGTTGTCATTGGGATACTCAGATAACCAGATTCCAATGTAAATCGAGTTGAGGAAGAAACGAGTCGAATGCCAAACTAGAGAAAGTGTCTGAGAAACAATGCCTTTCGGACAGGGTTTTCCAGTGACATCTTCCAATGCCTTTTCATAGTTAGCTCTGGCTTCTGTGAGTTTGCCTTCCTTCAAGTCATTGTTAGCCTGCATGAGATGAGTCCAGTTTGTAAACTTCAAGTCTCCTTCTTTAGATCCCCTTCTCCTGCCAGACAGAGCAGTCTTCAGGAACCAATAGCAGAGGATAAAGTTGAGGAGCCAACCCAAGACAGATGGCCAAGAGGCAGAGAACAAGCCATTCCAATCCATTCCATCAGAAAATACTCCAAGAATAACTCGTCCTGATGAAGAGGGTGCATAATTGAAAGGAGTAGGTGCAGGTTGATAGGTTTGAATCAGACTTCCAAAAGGATTAAATGCCAAGATGGCCAGGACAAAGACACACAGGACCATGCTTGACCCATCAGTAGTCATGAAAATGGGTGAACCAGGTTCAGAATTAACACCAGACTGGTCAGGAGAGGATGCAATAGAAGATGAAGATGATTCTGAATGAGGAGGTGTAATGTCTGGTGAAGACCGATCAACCCCAGTGATTGTACTCGTATTGACTCCGGCTGCATTGGCTGCCAACTTGAGAGCCAGGTTTTCGTTCTTGAGTTTCGCGTTAGATGCCTGAAGGAAGTGAATGTAATCAACTGTCTTCCTCAAGACTGCAGACTTGTTCAGCTTTGCTTCTGTACCAACAACCATGTTCTTCAACTCAATAATCTTGTCGTTGATTGAGGACCTATACCGACGTTCAATGGCATTGTGTGCAGACTTCTTCTCAACAACCACTGGCTTTCCATTCATGGATTGATTGCTATTGCAACTTCCAGGAGGAGATGGGACAGAGGAAGAAGCCAAGGCCATCTTAAGTGTAGAAAAGGTCTCAGGAGACTGGGTCTCTCGCTTTATCACTACCTGCTGTTGAATAGGCAGCCTCTGAATAGGTACCTTGTCAGTAGAGGTGGCGGTAACCGGTTGGGGTTGAATATGTCTATGAGTAACTTGAGGAGGCTGAGGTAACTGTTTGCCAGTCTGAAGGATAACCGGAGCAGCAATGGTTGACATGGGAGGCAGAGGGAGTGTAACTACAGATCCAGTCATCTGTCCAGGGTCCATTGGAGCCATAGCAGGTGGAGAAGTAGTCAACTTGATTTGGTTGAGAAGTGCTTCTTGAATCCTCGACTGCATTAGAAGTTGTTGTTTCTCTTCCTCCTGTTGTTTTAGGATCCGAAGCAAGTCATTCAAGTCAACAGGGACAGTCTGTGTGACCTGAGGAGCAGGAGGGGGAGAATGAGTTGCCACGACAGTCGGCTTCACCATCTGCACCTTATTCTGTTGAAATACAGGCTGTTGGACAACTTCCTGCTGCAAAGGCTGTTCCTGTTTGACAATGTGCTCCGTCGTCGAAGTGGGTTCTTCAAATTGCATGTCCTGTTCCAAGAGAGCCATGGAAGGATCAAAGACACTGGGGTCATTAAAAAGGATCTGTTTCGAGTCGTAAAACCCAGCCGTATCCGTGAGAAGCATCTCTTCCCCCAGACTTGAGAGAAGATCGTCCAGTTCATCGGGCATCATGTTTGCCAGGGAAGATGAAGTGACTTGTTGTTGGACTGAAGAAGGAAATGAGTCGTCAGAGAAGGAGGAGAGAATATGGTTGACATCAAATAAATTGGACGAGGGATCCATGTCTGATAAGCAGTTTGAATACAATAAAATACAGACTGAAAGACTGACGTATGTTTGCTTCAGACAATGAATGAGTGAACGGATGTTTCAAGAAAATGATGAATGAATCGACTGATGTTGTTGTCAGACCATAAGAAGGAGGAGTCAAAGAATCACGCGATCAAGTCCTCATCGAAAGAGACCTCTGGTGAGAGTATTCCTTGACTGCTGACGTCTTCTTGAATCTCTTGGACCATAACAACCGGCAGAGAATCATGGCATCCAATGTCCCGGACCCCATATTTGAAGTCAGGAATGCATTCTACCTGGGAAACTACCAAGTCTGCATCAATGAAGCACAAAAGAAGAAGGTTAGTTGTTGTTTTGAATCCATTGTCATGTCATGTCTTGCATTGTTTCATGTCATTTCCATGACTTTAGGTGGAGACAAAGGAAAAGGACCTCTTTATGTACAGAGCATTTCTTGCCCAGAAAAAGTACAATGTCGTCCTCAATGAAGTGGATGAATCTCGAGGAAAAGAATTTTTGGCAGTAAAACTCATGGCTTCATTCCTCTCTTGTTCTGATGTCTCGACCAGGACTTCCAAGGCTGAGGAGGCAGAGAAATTGGCTTCTTCGACCTGTCAGTCTGATGAGTATGTCCATGTCTTGTTGGCTGGACAGATGGCATTCATTGAAGAGCGATACACTGATTGCCTTCGAATCACAAACTCGTTTACTTCATTCCTCGAGGTCTCGGCCCTGACCATCCAAGCTCTTCTTAGACTGGACAGACTAGATCTGGCAAAGAAAGAGTACAAGAAGATGAGTGAGAAGGACGAGGATGCTTCACTCACTCAGTTGAGTCAGGCATGGATTATCTTGACTCAAGGAAGTGGAGGAGACAAATTGGATGAGGCATATTATATCTTCCATGATTTGGCTGCCAAGTATGGTTCGACACCCCTTTTATTGAATGGACAGGCTGCTGCCCTCATAGCCAGAGGAAAGTTTGATGAGGCAGAGGGTGTCCTACAAGAAGCCTTGGAAAAGGACAGCAACAACCCAGACACACTCATTAACCTCATGAGTGTCAGTCATTTCCTGGGGAAGTCAAGTGAGATTCCCAGAAGGTTTTTAAACCAACTCAAGGATTCTCATCCAAGACATCCCTTTGTTAACGACTTGTCTAGTAAGGAGTCTGAACTTGACTACCTAATCAAGTCCTTTTCTACAACTTCGAGTGTTTCATAGAGAATATCGAATGAAATAAAAAGCGCTAAAAAGAAGTGGTTTTTTCTGATGTTTTTGATCTGATGTTGATGTTCTATTGAAGATGAAGATGATCAAACTAACCACCCTTGTCTTCGTGATGATTGGTGTCTCAATTGGCCAAGTGATCATACCACTTCAAGATTTCAAGAACAACTCGGGTGACATTGAACCATCTCATGTATCAGGGATTTCATTCGCAGAGTCTTCTAAAGGATTCCTTGGAAAGGTTGCCAAGTGGTTCGCAGACACCTTCAACAATACAGTTTGGATCATCAAAGATTTCTTTATGTATCTTCTCTACCTCATTAAGAAGCTTGGAAAACTCTTGGCTTTTATCTGGCACCTGTTTATGGTCCTCGAAGAGTATGTTTTTGATGCCACTTTTAAGGTTGTTATCTTGGCCTACGTAAGAGAACATTGATATTGATTTGTATTCCATTGTAAACTTGTATAACTTATCTAACTTTACTTACAAACCAATAAATGACAAGAAGTTTTTGACTGTAAATGTTCTCCACCAGATCATGCTCTCGTCTCAGGTTGACTTGTTGTAGTGAATCCTTTCTTTAAGTTTTCAGTTGAACTTTAAGGAATGATTGATTACTAAGGTCTGAACAATCAAATCACGACTGTATTTCAGGTAAGTCCTTACGATGATTATTACCGGGTGCGGTTTTCCAAGACAAGTCTTTTCCAATCACACACACCTTCAATCCATCTCAAGAAATGTCTTTACTCAACTGTTAAGTCAAGCTTTGTTTGAAAGAAGAAGGGACAATCAATTACTGACCAGACATGATTGAACTTCAAGTTTCTTTTACTTGACAATTCTCTCTCTTTCTTTTCCATACATTATTAGAGCTCGTTCATCTTCGTCAAATTTCGTTGAACCGCAACAAGAATAACAAGAGCATTGTTGTCTCCATGTCTTACATTGCATTCCTTAAGTTTGCAGTTTTCTCGCTTCATTGTTTCGACCGGATTCTTGTGATGAAGATGATGCTGTTGATTTGATGTTGATGTGATTGTTGTCGGCATGTATTGTGTCTGCCTGTGTTATGTGTGCTGTTTTGTCATCTGATGATGATGAGAGAAGATGCATCTCCTTCTTCCTTCTAAGAAACTTCATTTGAGGTGTTGAACTCTCTTGTTCGGCTCCAGTATCTCATCATTTCATCAGCACATTAGCCTTTCATGTCTACCACAGCAATTCCTCGCAACATTAAGTTGCGATGCCAACAGATAAATAGTAAGAAGGAATGGGTGCAGATCAAGAAAGAGAAACAAGATAAGAACAAAACAAAGCATGCAACCTTACTTTCCATTTTGTTGTTACTCATCATCATCACCATCATCATCTGGTAAAATATTGTCATAAGAGAAGCAGGCGAGGAAATGAAAGGATCACGAAAGAGAACATCTTCTCATTTTTATAAACAAGAGAATATAATATCCCACAATGAAAGCGGATGTTCCCGCCTCTCATGCCTTTTTTAGTTACTGATGATGATATTCCTTTGAGAAGATGCATGCGATCCAAATTGAATACCAAAACATTTGCACGAGAGAAGTGTTTGAGAAAAAAGAAATAATAACGACTTGAGAAGACCAAGAACAAGAAGATTTTTCATTGCCTTAAACATGTTTTAGCTTCTGCTTTTAATGATTGTCTCTCGTCTTTGCTTCCTTTGAAAACTAGGGAACCAGATTCGACACACACTCATGAAAAAATGAAGGCAACAGAGGAAAAAATGGAAGGAAGAAAAGAGATGTTTCACGCCATGCCATCCAAGAGACAAAAGGAAACAGGAAGGAAAATGTGAGAGAACAAGTCTGTTAATGAGTAGACATGAGGTGCTCGAGTGACTCCCGACTCATTAGAAACCATTACAAGAAAAGAAGAGGAAGAATACAAGACACATTTCTTTCTTAATTTTAAACAAGAAAGTTGTTCTTGTTTGTGGTTGTTCTTCTTTTTGGACATTTTCTTTTCTTTCCTTTCATGGCTCTTTGTCTCCTGATGATGATGATGACAAAAACCCAAATACACTGACAAAAGCGACACTTAAGGTGTCACTTGCAAGCCATTAATTTGTCTTTATAATATCTAACTCCTCCAGCCCTTGTTGTTAATGTTGTTCTTGTAGTTGTTTTTATGATGACTAAAGTGAAGAGGATATACAGCAACTACAACAACTTGTTCTTGTTCTACGAACCAACATTAACTTAGACTGACCCCAAGTTCCATGAGTCATGGGAATGAAAGAATGAGTCCTATCCCTTCAATCTTTGCTGATGATGTGTTCACGCCTCATGAGTCAGGGAAATCAAGAGAAGACAAGAGATGATGACACAGCGGAAGAGAGAAAGAGGTTCAATTTGTTCAGACTATAACATCAAACAGGACGAGGATAAGAAGAATATAATAATCATCATCATTCTGTTAGTCCATGATCTTTTCTCCCAACACTGTCTTGATAGTAATGGTCATCCAAGAAGAGTGGGAACCTCGACTCTTAATGACTGAGGAAGTGTCGGTCGTGTATTTGACGGTCAAAGAAAAGAAGAAGAAGAAAAAATCACTCATCATCTGCCATGTTATATAATGTGTATGTATGACTTGGACAGGTGTGCTTTCTTGATGAGGACAACCATACTATAGTAGTAGTGGTTGTAAGTGGTAGTGTAGCATCTTAGGTCTTGTCATGACTACATCATCATAATTGTGAACAGAAAGAGTGTCTCATCTTTTTTTAAAACATTGATCTTCATTGAAAAATCGTGAATTCGTGTGATGTTTCTTTGTCGGTCCATAAAATACAAGATGTTGTGTAGTCTGCTTGAGTCATCATGAGACCTCAAACCAATACAGAGTAAAAGTACACCAAGAATAATGATCTCGGTATTTTTCTTCCTTTCATTTCAACTGAAACATCATCATCTCGGCATCATCATCATCATCATTTCTTGATGGGTAACACCATCATCGCAAATCTCACGGACAAAAGACCATGTAATGATTCGCTTGTAAGAGAAGTTGGAAATGAATGAGAGAAGAAGAAGCAACAAATTTGATTGAAGTAGTGTTGATAAGAAAGAAAGAGACCGCAAAACATGAAGTGAACTGAGTGACTGACAGGTTACAGGTTGGATGATGGAGGAGCAACACAGATCAAATTCAAGATTTAAAAGAAGAGTTCAATCTAAAGGAATCTAAAGGAAATCGGATCAAAAACAAGAGAAAGAGGATGAGGAGGCGGCAACGTCAACAAAAGCAAGAGATCAAGAGGAGTAAAAAGATTTTCTTCTTGAGATGCCGTCATGGATTCATGGACTAATTCAAGTCGATCGAGAAATGATGATGATGATAGTTCAGGCAATTTATAATTGGATTCCAACAACATATTTGCACCTCCCATGAGTATCCCATGAATATTCTAACAACAGCAGCTGCTCATACATTTGACTCTTCTCTCTTGACTTTAAAAAAGATAATCAAGACGACCTGAAGATGATGACTTGATGTTCTGAACCAACAACAAGGTCTTGCTCTGTGTACTCACGATGTGTGGGAAAGTATATTCCTTCTGGCATTTTACTTGTCGTTATATAGAAAATATATGCTTTTGATTAGCATCGCACATCTTCTTTCTAATTTACTGGTTCGCTTCAGTCTGTCAGTCTGTCTCGGACCCCAGGCTTCTTCTTCCCCTACACTTTATTTGCCTCACGATCATCACAGACACACACGAGGAGTCGGATGATGATACAAAAAACAAGGACAGAAACAAGGAAATACTAGTTTCTCCGGACTTGGACTTGGAAATTCCTCTTTAGAGGGGATATCAATTGAGGAAAAGACATGATGCAAAAGTGTGTGGGCGATAATCAAACACCAGGAATTATGCAACGTGTCCTTTATCCTTTCTCAGATGAGATTCAAGAGGTTATTAAAAAGAGGAAGATGATGATGGATCCATGGCCTCATACCTTGAGAGCGAAAGATCAAAGAACCATGAGAGTAAAGAACAACCGCACTTCACACACAAACAAAACTCCGTCCTCATAATCATCATCTGCAACAGGTTCACTCTCCTTATAAATTCATGTCAAGAAAAGAAGAAGAGGGGCCACATTTGATTTTCATGAAGTTTCTTAGATTCATTGCTTGAAACAACAAAACATGATGAAGAAGGAGGGGAATCACTTTCATGCCTGGATCTTTATCTCACACTTGTTCATCCCTTGTGTGATTATAATCGCAAACAAAAAGTCAATCTCTTTACATACAATCTCTGTACTACAAGTACTACATACCCTTCTCTCTTGTTCTTTCTTTGCTGTGATTCATGCACCGCATCATTTGATATCAAAAGGAAACATCACGAGTATAATCCCTTGTAGTATCCATTCACTGTCCCATCAGCATGATATAAAGGCAAAATACCAAGGATAAATGCATGTGAGGTGAGAGAAAGAAAGTAATTCATTTTAAGTTTGTTTCTCTCCTGAGAAGACATGAAGGCGAGAAAATCAAAGAAAAGAAGAGGAGCTAATTTTCATTTCAAACAACAAGTTGCCGGTGGAGGTAAAGAAAGTGTGGATAAAACAACAAGAACTCACGATGGAACCATCAATTTAGAGCACAAGAGAGAAGAGGGAGGAGGAATTCTACCCTGAATACACTGCTATACATTCTCCCCTGTATTTTGCTCTGTCTTTGAAAGAGACCGACTTCGTGATGTCTTCTCAGGTTTGAGTCGGTCAGATCACTTCTCTCAAAGAAAAGAAGGGAAGGGCAGCAGCAAATTTCTTGCTTCTGATGATGGAGAACAAGTCTTCTTCTTCTCTTGTTTATCAGACATGATCTCTCCTCCTTTTTCACACTTCTCTTTACCTTATTCTTTTTTGTTGGACCGAAAAGAGCGCACCTTCTAAACTGCTAATGTATCTTTTCTTCAAGAGAAGTGTATGTTTAAGCCATGTTTTACTCCTCTTAAATGGCAAGAGTACTTGTGGGTACTGTACTTGTACTTGTACTGTTCAAACATTCTTCACTTGACTTCGACAGGAGAACAATACTCCACAGACATTCCAGGGATTCATTGTCAAGGACTTTTGTTTTGGTTCAAATGGTTTATTCACGTCCGAATGGACCCTGTTATGGTTAGACATGAGAGAAGGATACAGAGAAGCATTCACAGTAGTCTGTATAGTCGACAAAACATGAGACCAGTACATTCTTCTTTACATCCATGGCCGCCAGTGATGGTAGAACAAGAGGGCGAGCATGTTTAGAGACTGAGGGTCCTGCCATCGAGGGTTCCCTTTGCTGTCCTGCCATGAGGTTGGGGGCTGCAGTGACGGTGGTGACGAAGGTGTCTGAGGAGATGATGGGTTTTGAGAGGATGACGAGGACGAAGAGGTATGAGAAGAGGAAGAGGATGGTGTCTCTTGGTTGAGGGCTCGCTCAGGAAACTGGTTCAAGGAATTTAAATAAAAGGAACTTGCATGGGCTCTGAGTAGAGAGTGTGGTATGGATGCCGGGAGGGATGTCAAGGGCAAGGATCCCGGGTGGAGTGGAGAGGCAACTGAACTATTGAGACCGAGGGAGTGTAAGGGAGAGGTCAGGGGAGAAGAGTTGAGGGTAAGAGGATGGTGGAGGTGGGATGAGGGTGACAGGGAAGAGGGTTCAATCGCGGTCATCATGTGAGAGGGAGGAGAGTGATGGTGGGGTTGCAGGTGAGACGGGGCAGCAGCCAGAGATGTCAACCTCATCTTAGCCTGTTCTTGGATCAACGAGGTCTGTTGTTGGATACTGTGGTTGTGGTGACTGAGTTGGGCCTGTTGAGTGGCCTCGTAGTGCTTGATCTCTGCGATGGCCAAGGCAGTTGCATCCTTGATTGACTTTGACAACTTGAAGCGCTTTCTCCTCCTAAGAAATGATCCATTTTCAAACATGTCTCCACAGGAGGGATGAAGTGACCAGTATGAGCCCTTCCCAGGGCTGTCAGGTCTCCTTGGGATTTTGATGAAGCAGTCGTTGAAGGAGAGGTTGTGTCTCAAGGAGTTTTGCCATCTTTGAGTATTCTTTCTATAGTAAGGGAATCTATCCATGATAAACTTGTAAATGTCACTCAGAGTTAGCATCTTCTCCTCCGAAGATTGAATTGCCATGAACGTCAAGGAGATGTATGAGTAGGGAGGCTTCTGGTCTCCATAGGTATTCCTTCCCGGACGAGGCATGGTATGGTCGACGTCGTTGGGAGTGGTTGTGGAAGAGACACTGAGGTCACCAGAGAAGGAGTTGTGGTAGTATTGAAGAGCAAGTGGATTCAAGTGATCCAAATGGTCACTTTGCTTTAAAGTCTCCAACTTGACAGGTATATCGACATACACGTGGATGATAAAGTTTAGTAGAGAAATTGATCACATGAGTCAACTGCGAAGAAGACAATCTGATTGAATCAGAGAGAATTGAATGAATGAATACTTTTTTTAAAGTAAATGTTGGTGTAAAATACTTGTGCTTCTGTCCTGATTAAGGCCTGAAAGTAAAGTGACAGAGGAAACAACAAGAGGTCTTCTTGTAAACTACACAGTGATGTACTGATACTGATTCTGTCGACTTCTTTAATTCTTCTTCTCTTCTTGTTTGCAGCTTCAAATGCCATAAACAACTGACGAAAAAGAAAGAATTAGATCTTGTAGTCGAGCAAGAGACCCAACCCACTCAAGTTTGAACCTCCTTCTCCTCAGTATTCTCTGCAGAGACAGAGTATTTCCTTGTAAAAGCAAGTTATTCAAGAGAGAGACCGGGAGCGAATCAACGGCTTGGAAGCAGGCATGTTGCTGATGTGGGATGTGTAGTGGGAGGTGAATGTACGCATCATTAACACCACACATTCAGACATGGATACAAACACTCAAAACCAAACTCGCCCTTGTAATCTGTCCTGCTCGACTCTTGAAAGCATCTTCTTCCTTTGTTTTATCCACTAAATTAAGGTCTGGTCCGTTGAACTTGTACCCTTAGAATGAAAGGGAATCGAGCAGAGCAGTTTCCCTTTGGTTTACGAGCAAAGGAAGGAAACAGTGTGTGTCTCCAGACTTTTATTGATTCTGTATCCACTCCGCTCATGTACTCATATTATATCATCATGATTCTGGTTCAGATCCTGACCCTATAACTACACAAATGTCTCAGTCTCTGTCACAAATTCAATCTCACTCTCTCATGTCTCGAGTATCTACCAACACTTGAGTCAAGAGAGTCAAAGAGATTTGAGAGGAGAATGAGAGCAGAAGGAAAAGAGAGAGAAAAAAGTCTAATCTGTTACAGTTGCTCATGTCATCGTAAGATATTGTGGTTGAAAATATCGGAGGATATTTTTCTCAGTTGTTTCTTTTATTCTCTCTTTTTAAAGTACATTGTTGTCGTAAAAGAGTCCGGAACCGCGGTTTAGGTTATGTTCTTGAATGTGTTTCTTTCTCTAAAAAGTGGAAGAAAATCTCTGAAAACGATCCTTCCTCTCTTGAGACTAAGGAATAAAGGAATCTTTCTCAGAACAAGGACTTGAGATCAAAAGGAAAAGGGGGTGAGGATTCGAGACATTTATTCAGTCTTGAGTGTGAAAAGAGGAGCCCGAAGCGCTTCATTGACTCCATTTGACTCGGACTCTTGTTCTCTCGAGGATTCTCTTGAGGGAGAGTTCTATGACAAAGAATTCAAGAGGAGTGACAAGAAGTCAAAGAATAAGGATTGCCTGGTGAGAA
>Ga0157374_10004433_pt1 | contig 11799 bp, 8 predicted proteins | sample M25metaG_FD_115308 | JGI IMG/M metagenome (GOLD analysis project Ga0157374, IMG submission 115308) | Miscanthus rhizosphere microbial communities from Kellogg Biological Station, Michigan, USA - M2-5 metaG | ecosystem: Host-associated > Plants > Roots > Rhizosphere > Soil | place: USA: Michigan...
CGAACTCCAGGACGTTGAGTGATTTGCCTTGCAGGCACTTCTGTGCGTTCGCTAACCCCAACCAAAGTAACGGCTAATGGAGTCTCGCTGGTTCTAAGGCCTAGCTGGGTGTGGGAAACTGACTTTACTTGCTGGCCATAGATGGGGCACAACCACGGGAAGCGATCGCTACGCTCGCACAAACCACTTCTGCGCGGCGATCAGGCGAAGTTACATGAAGATCCGCTTGAAGGGGTGCCAGATGTATGAGGATCTGTTTGCTCTTAGAAAGGCAAGGGGTGCCTGGAGGAAGGGACTTCCGATTGGCTTGATCAGCGCCGGGCTTCTTCCGATTCCGAATGTGGCCCAAACGCTGACAACATCGGATTCGCAGCTCGGCAGCGGTACTTCTATATCTACGACCTATACTGCCCCGGGATCGAGCGGAATCAACGGTCCGGTGCTCGCCGCAGCGGACGCGTCCAAGAAAATGTGGCTGATGTACGACAATCCGTGGGGTGTGAAGACCGGCAGCGGCACGATTAAGCAGACCTACACTGGGACGGGCTCCCTTACCACAACCATCAATTTGACGGGTCTGCCGGGGGGCGGTGTCGACGCCTATCCATTCGTCCTGTACGGATGCGATCCATGGATGGACTGCTACCAGGACCAAGCGCCACAATTCCCGAAACAACTCTCCGCGATGTCCGCGCTGAATGTGGATGTAAATTATGTATTGTCTGGAACAATCACGGGAAGCGATATCGATGTTCTCTTCGATGAATGGGTGTGCACGTCAAGCACACCGTCCGACAGCTCTCAGTGCCTCGAAGTCGAGATTTTACCCTACTACAGCTTCGTAAATTTCGGTGGCGGAACGTTCATCAAGACAATCAACGAACCAATAGTCCTGAACGGTGTTCAGACAACATTCAGTTTCGATGAGTACGTTGGCGGATCAAACGTGCTCTTTTACCCGCACGTGGTCCCCGGTTTACCTGCAGGAGACCTGAAGATGAATCTGCTTGATTTATTGAAAGCGGGTGTGTCCGCCTACGGCGACAACGCATATCAGTACGTGGCTGGAATCGAGTTGGGCACGGAATTTGGAGCCAGTCCCACCCAGTCTTACGCTCTAGCGTTAAACAAGTTCGAGATCACGCAAACTTTGGGTAGTCAGCCACCTCCTCCCACAGGTCTTTCGGCGATCGTGGTCCAGTGAATAAAAAGGCCGCGCCGAGGCGCGGCCGAGATATCCGGTAAAGGTGATTCTGCAGTCAGACACGCGGTTCTTGTCTGCGTGCTCGTTTTGGCCGGCGGTTACTTTACGCTGCCGGAGAGCGCGACAGTCTGGGGACTGGTCGTGGCGTTGTCTGTGAGCGACAAAGTGGCGGACTGCGTGCCAATCAAGGTCGGCTTGAACATGAGATTTATTACACAACTTTGACCGGGATTCAGCGTGCTTCCGCAGGTGGAGCTTGCGATCGAGAACTGGCCCAAATTCAGTAGACCTGTGATCTTCCACGAGAGATTGATGAGCGCACCAGTTCCTGTGTTCGAAATCGTTTCAGCCCGGGTTTGGCTAGTTCCTCTTGTTACTGAGCCGAAGTTGATGCTGGTGGGGCTCAGGCTCACGGTTGGCGAGTTGACGGATTGAGAAACGGCTGCGGAAGTACTGGTGTTGAAATTGGTGGATCCACCATAGTGAGCAGTAAGCGTCCTTGTGCCACTAGACGTAAAAGTGATTGAGCAACCTCCGGTTCCCGAAGAGAGTGTTGCTGAGCAGGACTCGCCAGTGCTCGCGCTCACGGTCACAGAGCCAGTGGGTGTTGCACCTCCGCCCGTCACTGAGAAGCCCATCGCAACGGCCTGGCTCCGCGTTGACGGGTTCGGGGTTTGAGAGATGATTGTGGTCGAAGTAGCAGCCTTCGTCCCGGTGGTCTTTTGCGTTTTGGATGAGGGTGCAGTGAAGTTTGCATCTGCCGGCCAGCTAGCAGTCACAGTACAAGTCCCACTGGAACTGATCATCGTAATCGTAGCGGTAGAACTCGAAGGCGCACCGCCGACTGTGCCTGCCGTGCAAACGCCGCTGGTTCCAGTTATGGAAGGAATCGTGCTGGCGTTCGTGGAGGCCGTTACGTTGAAAGACGTCCCGTATCCGGCGCTCGATGGAGCTCCGGTGAAGGCGACTGTTGGTGCGATCTTGGTCGCCGTCGTAGTCTGGGTGATCGGACCGGCGGAAGTATAGGCTCCCCCCGCAGGCCAATTCGCGGTCATAGAGCATGTTCCGGTGCCGGATAGCATCGTCACAACAGCGGTTGCCGCAGCTGGAGTTCCAGTAACTGAACCGACCGAACAGACTCCGACGGTTCCGGTAATCGACGGCATGACGGATGCATTGGTAGTTGCATTGACGCTGAAGGTGCTGAGGTAAGGGGCAGTAGAAGGTGTAGGTGAGAAGGTCACGGTTGGCGTCAATAGATTTACGCTCAGGCTTGCCGAACCACTCGCCAATCCTGACGATGCAGTAATTGTGGTGCTGCCTGTACTTATGGCTGCTGCAAGCCCGGTGGTGTTTATGGTTGCAACGGCAGGGTTCGAGGATATCCAGCTTACGGAGCTTGTGATGTCTCCCGACGTTCCATCCGTGTAGGTTCCTGTCGCGGTGAACTGAACAGAGGAATTCGCAGTTGTCTTTGCAGAAGCCGGGCTGACAGTAATTGTCGCAACCACGGCCTGGCTGATACTTCCAGCAGCGAAATTGTCGAAGATCACATCCGTAATGGGGGGAACATCCTGGTTCGGGTCAATGTAGTACAACCCCGGGTAGCCGCTTGTCAGGCCAGAGGTGTCGTTCACAACAGCAATGGTCTTCCCATTCACCTGCATCGTGATTGAGTGCCCAAGCACCTGGCACCATATGACGTCATTCTTCATTGGCGTAACCGTGCTTAAGTACAGACTGGTAGGGGTCCCGTTTGTACCTAAGCTCCAAATCCGATAGTGTTGATCCGCAGCAAAGTCCTGCGCATCCCATCCGCAAGCGATGTAACTCTCAGATACCCCGGCCGCCGCATTGGCCCGCAGCTCGACTGACGCTTCAGGGGTGCTGGCAGGGAATTGTGCTGCTACAGTGGCAGTCGCGAATTGATCTGAAGGGAACACTCCTCTGCCGGTGTAGACGGCACAATCCTGACTGCCATAACCGCTGCCGCCAGCCTGATTGTTTTCGTAGACGAGTTCGCTATATGCACCACCGTCATATCCGCAACCTGTCCAGTTTGTGCCCAGGTACACTCCTGCAGCTCCCACAAAGGTGTCATGAATGAGAGGGGAGTAACCATCCCTGGCCTGCACCGCAATTGTGCTCGAGAGCGAGTCTGGACCGGCAGAACCCGTGACTGTGGCGGTTCCAGCGACAGCGCCAAATGCCGTCCCGGTGACATCGATGGTTGCGACAGATGGATCGGAGGACAACCAGTTACTCATCTTCGTGGTTGTTCCATCCGTGTAAGTCACGGTCGCGTCGTATTGGGCGAATGAGCCGGCCAGGACGGTTGCAGACGCCGGATCGATTTGACTTGATTCAACAGGCGGTCCATTCCCCGCTTTGAAATTGGCGAAGATGATGTCGGTGGGCGTGGGGCCTGATCCACTCGGATCGACGTAGTACAGCCCGGGATATCCTGTGTTGTTTCCAGAAGCGTCAGTCACCGAAGCGACACGCTGTCCATTCAAGGTCATTGAGACCGTATTCCCAAGCACCTGACAGGTAACCACGTCGTTCACGGCGGGTGTGATGTTGCTGAGCCAGAGGCTCACTGGACCAGACGCCCCAGGTCCGAGACTCCAAATCCGGTAATGGGGATCAGCTGGAAAATCTTGTGAATCCCAGCCGCATGCGATATATGCTTCGTCGCTGAACGCAGTTGCATTGGCTCGGAGTTGAATGGAAGCTTGAGCGGTGCTCGAAGGAACAGATGCCACGATCGTAGCAGTTGCATACTGATCGCTTGGAAACACTCCGTAGCCGGTGTAGAGCGCACAATCCTGGCCCCAAAAACCACTGCCCCCCGACGCATTGCTCTCGTAGACGAGTTTGGTATAGGCACCATTGTTGTAACCACACCCAGTCCAGTTGGAATCAAGATACGTGCCGTTGGCACCCGAAAAGTCGTCACTTACCAGTTGGGTCTGAGCATGACTGCGGGCTCCAATTCCCAGTAGGGTCAAGCATGCGATTACCGCGGTCAAAGTTTTCATATCAATGTCGCTCCCTCGATTTTCGTTATGGTGCCCAAAGGCTTCCCCAGCAAACCGACCCTCTTGAATTGAGAGGGATCGCTCAGCCGACCCGAATGGAAGGTTGAAGTTCTTTGGTTGGTGCGCCTGTCAGCGTGCGTGAGCTCGCGATAGGTGCTGCAGAGCGCCTAGCCAGCCGGCTGACTCCGCAATAGCGGCCTCTCGGTGGTAAACAATGTCACGGAACACCGAAATGAATCTGTTTTTGATCGGACCTTGCACCTGGCGTGAGCGCGCAATAACCTGTTGGGCGCTGAACGCCGCATTGAAGGGGAACGGCAAAACGGTGCGATCCAAACCAAACGCGATCGGCTAGCCAATATCCAACAGACATGCTCATTCTCCTGTCCGAAATGAAGGTGCCCAAGATCCCGGTTTGCTTGCGACGGAAGCGCATTCTGCGCCGGTATATCGCGCCGCTGTATCTCCGAAAAGGACGTCCCGACATGTCGTGATTGGAAAGTCCCGGATGATTCGAATGATTTTCGCTTCAGTCGTGTCAAGATTCACGTACGTTTTAAGCTTGCGATAGGTGGACATTGGGATTCGCGGATGTCGAGGGTCAATTTCGCGCGGATGCACATAGAAGATCAGTGACCGGCCCTCATCAATCTGACGATTTGCCATCAAGCGAATGACTGGATAGGGGAAAAGCCGAAGATAGCCGCCGCCAAAAAAGCAGAGTCTTATTGGTCCGATTTGAGACTGAGTTATCGGGAACTCCATCATTCGACCGGAGAGAAGACTGTACGGTTCCAATTGGCCGTTGCGATCACCCCCATGACTCCGTCGTGCAGGAAAAACTGAAGAGTCATAGAAATAACCGCTCCTGCTTACTTCTTCGAAAAACCAAGGTGTTGCCTTTGTAAAAGAGAATCCTGGTGCCCGGTATCCAATTACGGGCGAACCAATAATGTCTTCCAGCAAGAGACGGGAGTGTTGGATCTCGTCGCCGAACTCCCTCTGCGTCATTGTGTAGACAAGGCGATGAGAGTAGCCGTGAGAGGCAATCTCGTGACCTCGCTGCGCAGCTTCGCGTACTAAGTGGGGGAAGCGTTCGGCAACCCACCCAAGAAAGAAACAGGTCACCTGCTTTCGCTCTTCGCTGAAGAGATCCAGCAACCTTAGGAAGTTCGCCTCTACACGAGACGGTAGTGATCCCCACTTTGAAAAATCCGGAATTCCAGGGACGTCAAGAATATGAAACCAGTCCTCAACATCAATGGAGAAGGCGCACTTTGCCGGCTTTCGCAAGAGTCCCCGAACTTTCGATGAACAGCGAATCCTTGCATGTCCGATGGAATGCGAGAAGTTCATGATGGTGGGCTTGAGGAAGAGGGAGGCTGTATTCAGATGGTGGTTAATCGTGAAATGCGAAACGACGCCGTCAGATTCCCGGGATATTGCGTACTAGAGTGGGGCCCATTGCATTGCAAAGCGCCCTCGGGAGTCGCTTCCAGATACGACTTGCCATTTGCATACCGCCGGCCCGCGGCTGGGGTACCTCTGGCTCTTGTTTCAGCCAGTGATAGGACCAGTAGAGATCACTTTCGACAGCTCCCCATTGCATCTTGAAGTCAAGAGTGCCGGAGTGGCGGCTCGATCGTCCGAAGTCTAGAAACTGAAAGCCTTGCTCTGCAGCATAGGAAAGGATGTTCCAGTACAAGAACATGTTGGGCTTGAGATGGAGAAACGCTTTGTATGAAGAAGCCCATCCTACCTCGACAGTGTCGCGAAAGCCGATCATGAAACCGGCGGCTATTTCCTTCTGTCCCTTTCGTGCCAAACAGATTTGGCTTTGACCAGGGAATTGGTCAAGAATCTCTAAGAAGAATTTCCGTGAGTAGGCGGGCGATCCAAGATCATGCATATTTCGGCGGTAGATTCGGTAGAAGCTGGTCAATAGTTCGGGGCCCCCGAACTCCGCAGTCATCCCGAAGGTGAGGGACTTCCTCACTAGATTTCGCGTCTTTTTGTCGAGTCGCCGCAATCTTTCTTCGTAATCGGCAGCGACTGACAATATGGCTGACACTTTGTCATTGCGCATCACCGTGGGAAGGTCACGGGGTGAGAGATGTCGCAATTCAAGATAGGTCGCGCCGACACGTTTTGCGGCCCCGCTCGCGGCCTGGAAGAGGAGTCTTTCTATGTGGGCGTCATCTGCGACGATGCCCCCGCCTTTCAGGTGGGGCATGGAGGAGAGATAGCTACGCATGCAACATCTCTGTCGAATGAGGGGCAGGACGCCGCGAACAATTCCATCCTGTTCGGCGAGCAGGTAGATTGCCGGCCAGCCGAATGTACGTTCGAAGACGAGCCTCCAAGCCCAGCGGTGATAACTTGTGCACCCTGAACGAGCATTGACATAGTCGTCCCAACGCTGCCGATCTTCCTCGCCGCATGTATGAATCCGCAGATCACCCATTGTGACCCCCTATAGCTTGTAAAACCCTGTTGTGATTTCCCTGGTTGTTCAGATTTTTGGCCGTGAGCATTAAGCCTGGCCTAAATCGAAATGTCGCGTCAGTTGTATGCTCTGGCGACGTTGTCATTCGCTTGCTGCGCTTTCCTGGTCTCGATTCCCGAGGCCCGTTCCATGAATCCGTGGATATCCCGAATCGAACGTAACGGAAGGGCTGGCTGTTGATTGCTCAAAAAGACTGCATCGGAATAGGGATCATCGGGATGATAACCATGCATTCCATTCGGGAGCCAGTTACCGGAATGGAAGTCGCTGCGATAGAACATATTTCCGCTGTTCAGAAGAAAAATGGTTTCTCCGTACCGGCGGTCCTCGAAATGAACTCCGAGATCCTGAAGCTCTGCAACGCCGAGGATTCGCCCGCACGTCTGAACCCTGAGGCATTCTGTAATGCTGCTGCGGGCGTCTTCGTCGAAATACCAAAAGCGGGCCATGGTGGAGTCATAGACCGCGAGATATTGATCAGGCATCTTCCAGCCAAGTTCGTCAATCTTCTTGACGAGGTCAAATCTCTCGATGACTGGAGCCATTCCGTGATCCGAAAAGACCGCGATGGTCGCATTTGGATCTCGATATAGCGCCGCTTCAAAGATTCGCTGCAATCTTTCCTCGTAGCGTTTCAGAATTCGTTCCAGCCGTTCCGGATGTGTCCAGAAGGAATGCAACTCTGCATCGAGCTGACAAAGGTAAATGAAAAAGAACTCGGCGCCGCTATTCTCTATATCGTTCTGCGCTAGCTCAAAGATTTCTTCATCCTTCCAGTGATGATAGGAGTAGGTCTTATACGGCAGGCCGGTGGTCGACAGATCGTCAAAGATAGAGCGAGCGCCCGAGATGCCTCCTGGTTCGTAGATGCAGCGTCGCTCCGTCCAATTGAAATAGGACATTAACGACGGCTTCACGTAACACTCGAATTGCGGCCCCATATGGAAGAGACGCCGCCCAAGTTCCTTGATGACCTTCTGTGAGATGCGGTGATTCAGGAGAGTTTGAGGCACATGGCGAAGCGAACGGAGCCATCCGAACGGCGATCCTTCCGGATCGTAGTAAAACAAATTCCAGTGGCCATGCTGGTCGGGTTGCTTACCCGTCAGCAAACTCGGGATCGCTCCTGAACTGAAGCCTAAGACAGTTCTCACGGATTGGCGATAAGGGAGGAGTTGATCAAGGAACTTTTTACCCCGAAGGATTTCCCACCCTAAAGCGTCAATCAGCACGCAAATGGTTGTCGTCCGATCGTTAGACAAGATCTAGTTTGTCCTTTCTGCAGCGTCATCCTATCGCCAGCGAATCACTGAATCGGGTCCGACTGGCACAGCATCGGCAATCCCAATTCACGAGCCGCATTGTCGTGATAAAGCTTCCTGAGCAAATCGTCCGACAAGCCTAAGCCGTAGATCTTCCAGCTTCCTTGCCAGGGATAGCCGGGATAGTCGAAGTGCTCATCTTCGGTCTCCAAGAAGCGGAAATAGGTCCGATAACACTGCGTGGTCAAATGGGTGTCCATGCCGAACATCACTCGATCTTCAAACTGCTTCAGGAAGCGAATTGTCCGCCGGGGCTGACGGCCAAGCTCCGCTATCCTGCCGCCGAGTTCAGTACGCAGATTGGGATACCTCTCCATCCATTCCGTCACTTCGTCAAGATTTTCCGAATGATTCGCCATGTGCAGTCCCCAAAACCGGGTACCAGGGTGGCGTTCGAAAACACGGTTACGCTGAGCCAGCAACTCGGCCTTGCCAGGAAAGCCTTTGCCTACAAAACTCCAATCGGGGTGAACGATTAGTTCCTGGAAACGCTCATTGTGGCGGTCTACGCGCGTGAAAAAGGCATCCGGATCCGCTGAATGGATTCCGACCGGCATGTCCAGCTTGCCGGCTGTTTCCCATACACAATCAAGTCTGGGATCGTCAATCGATACCCTGTTGCCCTGGCGATCGCGAACCGTGAGGCCAAGATCTTTGAGGACCTTGACCCCTTTTGCGCCCGCACTCTTAGCCCGTTCCAGCGACTCGGTCAGATATCTGGGCTCATCGAGGCGGGAATAGTCAATTTGACAGAAGACATAGAATCTTTCCGGGAAGGTGCCGGACAGAGATTGCAATGAGCGTCGCAGGACATCGTCCCAACCCCCTGTGAGATTGATCGCAGCCTTGACGTTCGTCTGATCCATCACTCGGATGAATTGCTTCGGATCAACCTGCTTTCGCATCACGATTCCGTCGTTGAGGTGACAATGCACATCGATGACAGGGAAGCGAGCGCGCAACACCTGAGTGTTGGGCACGCGCAGCATTGCGTGCGGGTCGAACTCACGCAAAAAGAGTTGATCACGTGCGGGTGCGAGTCTTCGGTGGGTATAGCCGATCTGATCTTGCTGTTCTCCGCTTGCCGCCGAGCGACGAGCCCTTCTGTCAACGTTCGCCAGCACAGAACGAACACGCTCTTTTGCCCGGCAACGGGCCTCGCTTAAGTGATACTTCATTGCATCGAGAAGCATATTTGCAACCTCAAGTGCGGGTCGATTCGACAAAAGCATGGTAGTTGTCCGCGATCAGTGCAGCCATGCCACGCCATGTGGGCTGCCCATGGACCCTGAACTTACTAAGAGGAAGATCTTTTGCGATGGCTGCAAGCTCTTCGGACCCGAAACGCTCCGTTTCGTGGCTACCGCGGAAGAAGAGTTCGCTCGCGGCGCCGTACACCAGATACCGCGGCGAGCTATGACAAATAAGCCGGGCCCATTGCCTGCTGGATCTGCTGAATACTGTTGGATACTTTAGAACAGCGCGTACCCATCCTTTCAACCTTGAGACCAACGGCTGACGCATTCGCATTCGCCTCAGTAACTCTGATCTGCTGTGTTGCGGGCCTACGTTCAATATTCGACCGAGAGTCCAACGCCACAAGGCTTCAGCGTCAGATGTGGCGTCGTCCCATTTCGGGAGCAGCGCTAGATCGTTCGCCGTATAGCCCTGCAGCTTGAGAGCGGTGCACTCCGATACCAGCTTCGAGAATCTAAGGAGGCATATCGGCGACCCTGGCGGACTTGGCGAATTTGCCAGCTCAAGGAGATGGCGTGCACGATCGCCATAACTCGGCTTGTATTGTCCAATTGCCAATAGGTAGCAGGCAGCCATCGAAAGATAGAGTTTAGCTATGCGATATTGAACTTGCTCGGTTTCTGCCGGTTGCTTCTCCTCCCCGGCAGCCTTGAGCTGCTCGATCATGCGGTTGCAAAGAAACCACCACCCGTCTTCTATCGGAATCTCTGCTGCGGTGAAACGCGGCATCAGGCCTAGGACAGAACGGTCTCCCCATACGACAACCCCGCGCTCCCTAAGCTCGAACGCGTAGATGTGCGGCTTCATGATCCTTAGCGCGCCAGGAGTTGAGCTCACAACGACCGTCTTGCATTTAATTGACCGCGAAGCAAGCCGGCTCTCAATTTCGGCTCCAAGTTTGGCTGTATCTAATTTGACGGCCGGAGGATGGATGACCAGGAAAGTAGCGTCACCCAGCACCCGCCAACCGTTTCCTTCTCTTTTCAGCGTGGCCTCATCACGGGAGAAGCTTCCGGTAAGGACGACGGCGCGGACCTTGTTGCCCGCTGAGGCGACGCAAACGGCGACGCCTTCAGACGCAATCAGGGCCTTCGCGGCATCGAGTTCATCGAATTGTTTCGGATGTGTTTCCTGTGAGACCACGTTTTTGCTCCAATGTTCAGCCAGAAGCGAAATGCCGCTGTGTGCCGGTTCCTACCATTGGCGAGAAGGCCGAATCGGTAAGGTTGCACTCAACCGGTGACCCGCTGCATCCCTAGATTGCGGCCCCTTCCCGCGCCGCGCCTCCAGGAGCGGAAGGGCTCAATCGAGCGCCTCTTCATCATTCCGATGGTGGCGATAAGCGCGTACCCAACCTGAAGCCACACGAACGCGAGATCATCCAGAAACCCTCGATGCCAGTTCCGCGTTCGCATATAGAAAGTAGATTGGGAATGGGGATCAAGCCAATGCTCAGTCGTCCTGCCGACCGCGCTCTTTTTGTGAATCAAGCGCGCATTGGGAGCAATCACCAGCTTACTGTTCACCGGGAGACGTGCACAGAAATCGATATCCTCTGCAAGAGATCCACCCTTTAAATTTGAATCGAAACGCAAGTGACGAATTGCCGTCGCGCGAAAACTCATCACGCCGCAGCCGAACTGACGCACGGGCTGAGGCCGCTCGAAGCGTAGTTCATCTGCGCGCCAATAGATTGGCTGCCGATCATCCCGGAACGGCCCTCTTACAAAACAAATCTCAAAGAGTCTTTGCGACAGGGGTGGAGTGCGATAGTTGGTTATTATTCCAGAGACGCCGGTAACGCCAGAGGCGTACGCCTTTACTATCTCTTCGATGTACTGCGGTTCAAGAATTACATCGTCATCCAAAAAGACCCAAAGATCGCCTATGGCCTGGTCCATGGCGCAATTCCGCGCTACCGCAGCGCCAGAGAGTTCCGGAGCATGAATGTATTTCAACGCGAGCGGAAAATCACGCGTGTTCAATGACGGAAGGTCGCTCTGATCGACGATCACAACCTCGTCAGGTCGACGAGTCTGGGCTGCCAGATCTTCTAAGGTACTGCGTAAGTCACTCTGGCGGTGTTTCGTGGGAATGATCACCGATACGGTGGCGATGTCCTGACGCGGGTCTGTTAACGGCAAATCCGATGAGGGTTGTCTCTGCATATGTCGCTTGCCCTTGTGTGGCTATTGAGAGTGAAGCTAGGAGTCTTGCCGGGAAAATCGGTGCGGCTGGGCCTATGATTGATTGCTAAAACGAAGGAGCAAGAGCCCGAAATGGCGATGCGCGTGGTTTAGGATCGAGTCGCGCTCGCTGCCCTTCAGTCCCAGGATCCAGACAATTCCAATGAAGATTAAAACCTGGGCGAAGACCGCAGCGGTGAAAGTGGCAAGGCCGATTGGCGCATAGCGGCTGATCGATGCGGCACTGAGCACAAACAGAGGAGCGATCAACAGAGGGCGCGCC
>Ga0157374_10004434_pt1 | contig 11798 bp, 10 predicted proteins | sample M25metaG_FD_115308 | JGI IMG/M metagenome (GOLD analysis project Ga0157374, IMG submission 115308) | Miscanthus rhizosphere microbial communities from Kellogg Biological Station, Michigan, USA - M2-5 metaG | ecosystem: Host-associated > Plants > Roots > Rhizosphere > Soil | place: USA: Michigan...
GGTGACGGGCGGGCTGATGTGGCAGGTAATGCCCAAATACTACTGAATGAATTCCAGGCCCGTTACCAGGCGGCGGTGGCCGCAAACAGGCACAATCGCGGAAATATCAGGACCGGCCAGGTTTACCCGCAGGATCTTCCGGCTATGCAGCGACCGGCGCAACAACAATATCACCATACCATCCATTTTGCGCCGGCCAGGAGTCAAGCACGAGCTGGTGCGCGGGGTGGGGTGGCCGGCATGGCAGGGCTTGGGATCGCCGGTGCGCTTGCCGGCATGTATAGCGGCGCAGCTTATGGCACATTGATAGGCGGCATTGGGGGCGCTGTGGTTGGCGGGCTGGCGGGTGCTTTAGCAGGGCTGTGGTACAATAAACCTGTGGCGCACTGATCAAACGCCAGCTTCTCATCAGCATTAATTGTTCTGCGAATAACGCTGTTTAAAATTATGCTTTGTTATATTTGAGCAAGACTACACCAGTATATCTTCCAAATCATGAAACCATTTTCCTTCTTACTGATCTTCTGCCTGGCGGGATCGATCGCTATTGCACAGCCTAATCCGCCGGTTAAGCGTTTGCCGCGCATTGCTATTGCAGGTTTGGGTATCGAATCGAGTACCTTTTCGCCGGCATTGACGGATGAGGTTGCTTTTCACGCCAAATACGGTAACGATATTTTCTCCATTTATCCATTCTGGGCCCCGGATTCGGCGGTTAGCAAGGCGGCGGTATGGGTACCAACCATAGACGGCCATGCATTACCCGGCGGTGCGGTTACCCGGGCAGCGTATGAGTCGCTGGTAAGGAAGACCTTAGACTCACTTAAAAAACATTTGCCATACGATGGCTTATTCTACGACATCCACGGCGCCATGAGCGTGGTGGGTTTGGATGATCCGGAGGGAGATTTTCTGGTCAGGATAAGAAAAGTGGTTGGCACAAAGACCATCATATCAACAGCGATGGACCTGCACGGTAATGTATCCTGGCGCCTGGCCGAAAACAGCGACCTGATCACCTGTTACCGTATGGCCCCGCACGAAGATGCCCTGCAAACCAAGCGTCGTGCCATAACTAACCTGGTTGACAGGCTTGAAAGCGGGAAAGGCAAACCTGCGTATAAAGCGTATATAGCAGTGCCAATTTTACTGCCCGGCGAGAAGACCAGCACCCGCATAGAGCCTGGTAAAAGCCTGTATGCGAAAGTGTGGCCGGCGGCTAAACAACCGGGTATTGTTGATGCTGCGATATGGATAGGCTATGCCTGGGCCGACGAGCCGCGTAACCACGCCGTGGTGATGGTGACGGGCGATGACAAAGCCAAAGTGGCCGGCACAGCCGAATACCTGGCCAAAAGCTTTTGGGATGTGCGCAACGAGTTTAAGTTTGTGGCGCCCACGGGCAATTTAAAGTATTGTTTAGACAAGGCTATCGCAAGTACGAAGCACCCTTTTTATATCAGCGATTCGGGTGATAATCCAACAGCCGGGGGAGCCGGTGATGTGACCTGGACATTAACGCAGATATTGAAACGCCCGGAGTTTAAAACGGATAAAGGGCCATCGCTTTTATACGCCTCCATCCCCGGGCCCGAGCTGATCAAAAAGGCTTTGGCGGCAGGTGTTGGCGGCCATGTGGACGGCTATGCAGGTGCGAAAGTTGATTCAAGGCTTGCGCCGCCGGTGCACATCATCGGCACGGTAGAATCTATTGTGAAAGGTGACGTGGATGCCGAGGTTGAGGCGTCAATAAAAATGGGAAGCGTGCATATCATCGTCACACAAAAAAGAAAGCCATACCATCACGAAAAGGATTTCACAAAACTGGGCCTTAACCCGCGGACGGCTGATATTGTTGTGGTGAAGATCGGATACCTTGAACCCGAGCTTTATAACATGCGCGCGGATTGGCTGCTGGCGCTGACACCCGGCGGCGTTGACCAGGATATAGAGCATTTGCCCTATAAAAGGTTAAAGCATCCTATTTTCCCGTTGGACAAGAACATGAAGGCTCCCGACCTGAAAGCTAAATTGGTGCCCCTGTCGGGCCAGGGGAAATAAAGGGTATTTGGTTTATTTGTGCTTTACTGACTTAAAGATATTCCCGGTGACGCGCTTAAAGACCGATACATCCTGTGTTACCACTTCGGCATCGGCAAGCATACCGGGTTTTAACTGAATAGCACTGTTTATGCCGTGCGTATCGATGCTTACTGCGGCAGTGAAGTTGCCGGCACTGTCCAGCGATGCCGAGATGCTTTTCACGGTACCTTTTACAATACCATATTGTTCGAACGGGTAAGTTTTCAGCCTGATCAAAACCTGCTGCCCGGAACGAACTTTTTGAACATCGCTTTGCGCAACGGGCATTTCAGCCAGCGGCACCTGTGTTACCCGGAGCGATGTTTTCACCAGGTCGGGAAAATGAATGAACCAGGCCAGGCTGATGATCATAACAAATACCACAAAGAATAAGAACATACCCCAACGAATGAGCCGACCGGGCACGGCAGTGATAATATCCTGCATCTCGTCGCTGTGGCGAACAAACTTTGGGTCGTTGCCGGTATGTTCTGCGGCTATCATGTTTTTACTCATCTGTTCTGATCTTTCTACATTCCAAGTTCCAGCTGGTTTTTCACCAGTTTATAATAGTCGCCCTTCAGGCTGGTAAGCTCGTGATGCGTGCCTTGTTCAATAATACGCCCTTTCTCCAGCACCACGATATTATCGGCATTGCTCACGGTGCTCAACCTATGCGCCACGATAACTACAGTGCGGCCGGCAAAAAACTCCCCGAGATTTTCCATGATCACCCGTTCGTTATTTGAGTCGAGGGCATTAGTTGCTTCGTCAAAGAAAATGTACTGGGGGTCCTTGTAAACCGCCCTGGCAATCAGTATGCGCTGCCGCTGCCCCTGGCTGATACCATTGCCCTCGGCCCCGATCTTGGTATTCAAGCCAAGGGGCAGCTCGCTGATCAGGTCCTGGATATTCGCTGTGCGGATAGCATGGCGCAGTTTCTGCTTATCGGGCTCATCCTCGCCTACGGCAATATTTCGCTCTATAGTATCCGAAAAGATGAAACCGTCCTGCATCACCACGCCGCAGGTTTTGCGCCATGTTTTGAATGAAAAGTTATCCAATGGCTGCCCGCCTACTTTTATCTGCCCTTTTTCTATATCGTAAAAGCGGAGCAGCAACTTCAATATAGTGGTTTTTCCGCTGCCGCTCATGCCTACTATCGCGGTTGTTTTTCCCTGCGGTATTTCAAGATCGATATGATCGAGCACAGCGTCATTGCCCGCGCCGGGGTATCGAAAAGTGAGGTTTTGAATACTAATGGTCTTATTATCGGGCAATACCTCGAGCCGCGGGGTACCTTCTGGCTCTTCGTCTTCCATTTCGTGTATCTCGTTCAGGCGTTCCAGGCTTATTTTGGCATCCTGGTAATTTTGAATGAAGCCGAGCATTTGCTGTACAGGCGCGTTCACCTGGCCGATGATATACTGCAGGGCCATCATTCCGCCCAGGGTAAGGTGGCCGTCCACAACAGCTTTTGCGCTCAGGAAAGTGATCAGCAGGTTGGTACCTTCGTTAATCAGGGTCGACCCGCCTTGCTGATACTGGCTCAATGCCAGGTTTTTTACGCTGAACTTAAACTGGCGTGCCTGCAGGTGCTCCCACTCCCAGCGTTTTTGCTGTTCGCAGTTGTTCAGCTTTATTTCCTGCATACCGTTCACCAGCTGCACGATGGTGCTCTGGTTTTTTGCCCCTATCTCGAAGTTCTTGTAATTAAGCTGCCTGCGCCGTTCCAGGAAAATCGCTATCCATACCATGTAGAGGACGCTGCTTACAATAAAAACAGCAAAAATGGCGAGGTTGTAATAAGCAAGCACAACCGAGAATATCACCAGGTTGAACAGGGAAAAAACGGTGGTCAATGTAGTGCCGGTCAGAAACGTCTCGATCCGTTTCTGATCGCCCATACGCTGCATGATGTCGCCGGTCATTTTGGTATCGAAAAAGCTCATCGGCAGTTTCATGAGCTTGATCAGGAAATCGGTAAGGATAGAAATATTGATGCGCGTGCTGATATGCAGCAATATCCACGACCGGATAAAATCGACCGTTACACGTCCTGCGATCAGCATTCCCTGCGCGATGAGGATGAGGTAGATGAAGCTAATGTCTTTGGCGTTGATCCCAATATCGACAATAGCCTGCGTCAGGAATGGTACCACGAGCTGCATCAAACTACCCAGCCCCAAACCCAGCAGCAACTGGAAGAATAACCTGCGGTAAACTATAAAATACCGCAGCAGGAACGACCAGCGTACCTCGCGGGTGCGTTCCTCCCGTTGTGCATAAAACTCGGGTGTTGGCGTTAATATCAGTGCTATGCCCACATCATTTTCCTTATCGCTTAGCCAGCTGTTTGCAAAATCTTCTTCACTCAATTTCATCAGGCCGGTTGCCGGGTCGGCCAGGTAATAGGTTTCGTCCTTTATTTTGTATAGCACCACGAAATGGTTGAGGCGCCAGTGCAAAATACAAGGCAATTCGGCCTTGTTAAGAGCGGCTATATTGAGCTTCACGCCCATCGAGCGGAATTTAATCTTTTCGGCGGCCTCGCTCAGCCCAAGCAATGATATGCCTTCGCGGTTAAAACCACATAGCCTGCTCAGCGTACGCAGGTTGAACCTGCGCCCGTAATGTTTAGCCACCATGCGCAGGCAGGTTGGCCCGCAATCCATTCCATCCAGCTGCCTGTAATAACTAAACCCCATGTATTGCCTGGTTTAAAGGTGTATGATAGATCCTTGTCGGACTTAGTGTAAAACTTTGCGGCATTGTGCCGATGTTTTTAGGCGTATACCGTTTTTTAAAATAGATCATGTGGTAACACATGATCTCGTATTTATTGCGGTAATACATTTTGCCGTTCTCCCATTTCAGTTTGCCGGGCAAGCCTTCGATGATATGCAGGTCATAGTAAACTTTCAACCGGCCTTGAGCCTGCACCCTGCTTACTACATGCATCATGCTTTCGATCTCGGTATGAATATCAAGATAGGAAATCCCTTCGGTAAAAGCATCATGCGCGAAGTTGGTCTCATCGAAGCAATAGTGCACCGGGCTGGTGAATACTTTTTGATAATCGCGGCTTTGCATAAAAAGTTTATTGATCCTATCCTGATTGCGATATAGCAGGAAACAGCCGGTGAGCCAGTCGGGACGTACACTAATGAGATCATATTCGTCTAAAAGCTCATCGGTCATGAATTGACGTATATCGCCGAAAATAATATCAATATCGGTGTGTCCCCAAAAATCATACGCACCGAGCCATTGGGAAAAGATGACACCGTAAGCCGGTTTAAAATCGCACATTTTATAGCCCCTGTCGATACAAACCCGCAAACCCAGCTTTTCGGCAGCAAGCTCAGTTACCTGCTCTAAAGTGCGGAACACCAGTTTCACGTTAGCGGGCAATGGTTTCCAATAAGTATCATCATCCGTTATGATTACAAAATCGATGGTCGGGTTATAACTGCACGAATGGACAAAATACTCGAAATACCAGGGCAGCTTCCCGAAAAAGCAGGTGAGCAGGGCTATGGATGTTTGGTATGATGAATTATTTGATGGCATTTAAAGTATTGCTTTTAAATTATATGTGAGCGGCCAGCGTATCCAAATTGATTATATTCAAAAACACCCGATGCCGCATTCTCAGCGGCCCGGGTATTCTGCATTTCTTTAATTACATGCACCTGGTAGGGATCCACACCCCGCCGGATAGATGATCGGCGGCGCAAACCAATTGGCACTGCGCGGTATTGCTGGCGCTTGATCCGCCCGGGGCAAGTACTGTACCGTTGTTACACCAGCAGCAGTTGGGCCCGGGGGCACTGCCTGCCATAATAGTTTTCATTTCGGCCCTGCTCAGCGAAATCTTAACGCCGGCCAGGCTTAGTTTTTCCTTTTTCATAATGATTTTAAATTAGGTTAATGGCGTTCTAACATTATAAGCACTCGTGCCCGCCCAATGGGCCTGTGTCCTTACACGTTAAACCCGGGCAACATTGCTCGAAGGGTGGGAACTGGCCGGGGTTACAGCTAACTCCCTGCGCTAAACAAGGGCCGCTGCCGGCAGTAATTTTTTTCATTTCTTTCCTGCTAAGGGTATTTTTAACACCCTTCAGGCTTAATTTTTCCTTTTTCATAAAAATCAAAATAGGTTAAGAAATAGTTGTTTAGGTATCACGGAACAACCGGCATTTTTAAAAAAAAGCTATGCTGCTTTACTTTCGCGAAAAGTATCTTTTGCCTATCCGAGCATATACTTCAGGTCGGGCAGCTGATATACAGATGGTAAGACATGCCCGTTGAGCAGCAGTGTAGGCGTGCCTTTTACTTCGGCCATGTCGCACCACTCCCGTTGCCGGTCCAGTTTAAAAAATTTGGCCTCATCCAGCTTCACGGGGTATTTTTCGGCCCAGCTTTCGTAGTTCTTTTGCTTTTCTTCGTACCAATCGTGCATGGCCCGTTTTACCAGGTCTTTGTCGGGCTGCTCAAACAGCGCCATCATGTGGCGTGCGACGGGTGTTTTCTTATCATCGTCCTTGTTCAAAGCGGTAAATACGATCCGCGCCTGCACATTGCCGCTTTGGTTCAGCAGCTCGTCCAGCAGCTTATGCGTTTTGGCGCAGGGGGGGCAATACGGATTAGTGACCATAGTAATGACACTGTTGGCTTCAACATTGCCCAAAACAATACTCCAGTCCTCATCGGGCATGGCATATTTAGGCTGGTCGTTCAGCATCAGGTTGAAGAGCTCAGTATTGTATTTAAATGTTCGCAGCTGATCTTTAAGCGGCTGTAACTGCTGCGCCTTAAGGAACAGCGGTTTGATCATCGCCCATAAAACAACCGGCGATAGCAGGCATACCGCAATAACCGAGATATCCTTCAGCTGAACAGGAAAATTAAAGGTCAGCGGTAAATTTGTGTTTAAAAGCGGTATAAATTCGATCCACAATAAAGCCTGGATGGTGCAGCACAGCGTACACCATTGCCTGGCTACCCGTGCCTGGTAATAAATAGAATAAAAGGTGTAAGGCAGGCTAAGCACGTTGAGTACCAGCAGTGCTTTGAATACGGCAGGCGACCCGCCCCCAAACAAAGCAAGCAGCCAGGTGCCGGCAAAATAAAAGGAGCCTATTTCGCTCCAGCTATAGCCCCAAAAAGCCTGCGCCGCTTTTGATGAAAGTATGGCGCTGCAATCGGCTTTTTTGCCGCCCGCGGTACAAAGCACCTGTATAAGCGGATTATTTTTATCCAATGCCTGCACCAGCAGCAGAACAGAAACCACCAGCCCGGCGCTTTTCGCCAATACCAGCATGACTGACTGCCAGCTTAATGCACCAATGAAGCCGGAATTAAATCCAACAAGCAGTACCAGGATGAGCGCCAATGAAACCGTAATGGCAGGAATCCGCACACTGCTAAAGAAAGCACCGTGAGATGGGGCCTGCTGCGTTTCGGGCGCTTCGGCTGCAAGTACCACGCCGCCGTAACGTTTTCCAAAGTCCTCGCGGCTTAGTTTGTGCTTGTCCCATTTTTCGGTGGAAACAATTACTTTATCCGCGTCAATGCTGTGCACGATCATGAAGCTGCCGCCATCTGCATGGCTGTGCACAATGAACGGAACGGGGAGCGTGCCGAGCTCTTCTTCGACCATTCGGAAAGCGCTGTTTTCGATGTTGAAATTGGTCAGTACGTCGCTGATGGCCAGCAGGCTGGGGTAATCGGGGTGCCTGTCCAGTTCCGCAATAACTGCCTGTGGGTCGGTACTTATGCCGGAATACTTCAGGAATTTGATCACTGTAGCATCCGCATTTTTGCGTTGAAAAAATGAAAGCATAGCTTATAGGTTTAATTATGGGTAGTTTGAAAAACTAAACTATTAATTAAACCCGTAGGAAACACCCCGTTTTTTAACGGTATTTTATGCGTGAAAACACGCAATTTTCACAAACAGACTTATACGACAGGAAAGTTGCCGACTTTGGAATAATAATTGATTTCAGGCATTATCGATAGCGTCCATCAACGGTGCAAAGCATTTGCCGGCCGTGAAATTTTCGCTTATAAATTGCAAAGCAGCTTTACTCAATTGTTCCCTCAATCGATGGTTTTCGATCAGCGATGACAAGGCCGCTATAAAATCAGCCGGCGTGTCGGCCATAAGGAAGGCCTTTCCGACCACCGGCTCCAACCCACGGGCGCCATGTGACGTGGTAACCAATGGCACTCCGTGCGCTAATGCTTCAATGTTCTTGATCTTCATGCCGGCCCCAAATCGTATAGGGTTGATCACAATATCTGCCTCGCTGTAAATTTGAGCCAGGTCGGGTGCGAAACCTTTGAGCAAAATGTTCTGGTTTGCGGATGGCTCCACCGCGCCGCAAACGGTTCCATAGATCGTCAATCGCACCTGCGGAAACTTTGTGGTTATGGCCGGCCAGCATTCCCTGATGAAATGGTTGATCGAATCGCGGTTGGGCAGGTAGGCACTGGCTACAAAGGATATGTTTACGACTTTACTACGAATGGTGTGGCCCGTAACCTGGTGCGGGTGCGGGCATTGTATAACCTTGCCCGGACCAAGCATGTTGTCGAGTTTTTCCTTATCCGGACCGCAAATTGCGATCACGTGATCATAAACGTTCAGTATTTCCCGTTCATCCTCTGCCGATAGCTCGTAAATGGTTGCATCAGAATGATCGAATTTTTTAAATTCTTCCGCCCGCTCGCTGATGATATCGATCGTATCCAGTATGATCTTCGGTTCGCCGTTCAGGTAATTGAGAAAATAGCTGCTGTGCACATACTCAATGATGACAACATCAAACTCCCTGTAGCCCATCAATTTCTCCAGCCGGCGACCGTAACCATTGGAACTCATGAAATCCTTTCGATTAAGCACATGGAACTCGGCAGGGTATTCAGATTGAAGCCGTTCTTCAATACCCTTCGGGGCGGGGCCGGTGTTGACCACGGTAAGGTTCACCAGCGGGGCCAGGTAGGTAATGAGCGCCTTCAGCCGCGCGCGGTGGCCTGAGGAATCTTCCCAAAAATTAACATCGCTGATAATTAAGACGTTTTTCATTCTAAGTCAGGCTCCTAAAGTAGGCAGATATATTTTCATCCGCACCCCGTGTTTTCACGGTATTTTCAGAAAAATTTGCTTAATAGTAAAGTTATCCCGTCATTGCTATGACTAACATCAACCGGCTTTAAACCTTAATACCTGCCTGTTGCCATGAGCATCGTTAAAAAAATGATCGAAGTACCTTACCCGCTCAATATGGCGGAAAAGGACCGGTTCAGGTATGAGCCTTACACGGGTTATGAGCTGTTGCCGCAGAAGATCAAATACCTGCGCAATGTTTTTGTGGGTAATTCGGGCTTTTGTATGAACCGGCGCGGGCTGATCAAAGAATGCCACCACGCGTATTCCTGGCAGTATGAATATTATCAGAACGAAGCCGCGAAATATTATTATGACGTTGACGACCATCCTGAAAACCTGGTGACGCTGGATGACGACAACACTTACCTGGCTATACATCACCCCTGGTTCAATTATTACCACTGGGTTTGCGAATCGCTCTTCAGGCTATGGATGGTACGGGATAAGCTGGATAGGCTGGTGCTGCTTTTGCCCGAACATTATCGCAATGCTGATTTCATTATGGGTTCGCTGGAACCGTTCAATATCAAGCGCATTTATTATATCCCCAATGGCAAAAGCGTGATGGTGCGCAACCTTTGCCTGCCGCAGATCAAGCCGCTTTGCGATTCGTATAACCCGTTGCAGCTGAAACAGGTACGAAACTTTTATTGGGACTTTGTGCACAACATAAAGAACATCACCACCAGCCTGGGCGACCGCATTTACGTAAGCCGCCGGATGGCACCACGAAGGAAGGTAGTGAACGAGGATGAGATAGAGCCTGTGCTGGAAAAGCACGGCTTCAAGGTTTTTTGCCCTGAGCAATACAATTTCCAGGAGCAGGTATCTATCTTCTCACAAGTGAGATTCCTTGCAGGCGAACATGGTTCGGGCCTGACCAACTTAATGTTTGTGAATAAAGACTCGTCGCTGCTGGAATTGCATAAAGATAAAAGCAACGACCTGGACCATCCCAGCCCATTGTTCTGGTATATGGCGCGGGCCATTGGCGTAAATTATTACCACCAGCTTTGCGACACACAAGGCGTGGAGGATTACTTTGACGGCGATTACATTGTTGATCCGGATCTGCTGGACAGGAACCTGGCTTTGATGTGCGGGAGATAACCATTGCAAACAGGCCTCAAAAAAATATCCTACCGGTGTTGCCGGCAGGATATTTTCAATTAGCAAAGGCAATCAGATTGTGCCCAGGTAGTAGTTGGGTAAACCCTGGCACATTCCTGCACCTGCCCAAATTGGTTGCAGGTGTCGCCAAGCACAGTGCCCAGGTTGGTGCCGGCTGCATTATGACAGAATATCAGCACCGAGTTGTTGCAATTTGGCGCACATGGAATAGGGCAGCCACCGCCACCAGTGCCACCGCCACTGCCGCTGCTACCTGCAGTAATTTGTTTTAGCTCTTCTCTGCTGAGTTGGTTTTTGATGCCTTTGAGGCTCAGTTTTTTGGTTTTCATTGGTTAAAAGTTTAAAAAATTAAAAAAATATTTCACCGGACACGCCCCGGTATCAAAACGGCATATATTGAAGTGCATGCTCCTTTTTATTAAAAGCGCCGGCGATTTAATCTGTAAGAAAAAATGGTTTTATAAGGTTATAATTTTGAGCGGGTCTAAAAGACAATGCTAACCTATAGTTAAAATAAAGATTAATCAACCCGTGTTTTCACGGGATTTTGGAGGGTGAAAACACGGTGCCGCAAAAGTGAGACCGGAAGGCAAGTAGTACCAGGAAAGATAATTGAATTACGCCTGCGCTATATCCGCTGGGTAGCCTTTGGAGCGACAGCGTTTGCTTTTGAAGGCCTTGTAAAGGTCTCCTGCAATATTTCATCAATGCTTTTCCATAATTTCTCGCTTTGAAATGCTACAGTGCCGCCGCAGCGTTTTTCCATTGTCCTGGTAAAATTAATATCGCCTACGCAAACAAAATGCGGTGACTCCGGCGGTTGGGAAATAACCAGTTTGGCATGGTCGTTGGCCTCGGACCAATCATAGGAAGGGTTGATATTCAACGCCTTCATGTTCACTTCTTTCATGGCCATGATGTGGTGCACCTTGTCCCCCTCCAGTAAACCGGGTTCCTTGCCGTGTTCCCAGGTCTCTATCTTGAGGCTTTGCTTCAGCATCGGCCCAACCAGGTCGTTGTAAAAATCATTGCCCTGCGGGGTATTCCATTCCTTGTTTTTGGCCACCGACCTGAAGTCGACACCTGCAGCCGACTGAAAAGATATAAAATTGCCGTACGCCTTTTTTGCCGACGATATTTTATTGTTAAGCAGCGACACCCGTGAGTCGCCCACGATGCCTTTGAGCGCTGCCGGCACAGCGGAAGCAAGATAAACGTTGGGCTGCTGGGCCACAAACATCTGATCTGTTATGGCCTTAGCTGTTGCTGCATCTTTTAAGGTGATGCACAAAAATGTTTGCGCATTTTGTGTCGCCGTGTCCGGGTAGCTGTAAGCGCCTTTCAAAGGGAATTTGGGTGCGGATGATATGAGCCAAAACCCCGTATTGGTAGCCAGATTGAAACA
>Ga0157374_10004435_pt1 | contig 11795 bp, 6 predicted proteins | sample M25metaG_FD_115308 | JGI IMG/M metagenome (GOLD analysis project Ga0157374, IMG submission 115308) | Miscanthus rhizosphere microbial communities from Kellogg Biological Station, Michigan, USA - M2-5 metaG | ecosystem: Host-associated > Plants > Roots > Rhizosphere > Soil | place: USA: Michigan...
CGGACGGCGCCGGCTCGCCCGCATGGCGCGGCTGGTCGCCGTCCGTCACCAACACGCGGTTTCAGTCCGCACAGCAGGCTGGGCTGAGCGCGGAACAGGTCCCGAAGCTGTCGTTGAAATGGGCGTTCGGCTTCCCGGACGCGACGTCCGCGTGGTCGCAGCCGACCATCGCCGGCGGACGCCTCTTCGTGGGCAGCCAGAACGGCACCGTCTACGCGCTCGATGCAAAGAGCGGCTGCATCTACTGGACCTTCACCGCAAAGAGCGGTGTGCGCACGGCGCTGTCGTTCGGCCCGCGAGCCGAGGGTGGATATACCGTGTACTTCGGCGACACCGGGGCCAACGTCTACGCGCTGAATGCAGCGACAGGCAAGGAGCTCTGGTCGCGGAGGCTCGACGATCATCTCTACGCGCGGATCACCGGATCGCCGACGCTGTATCAGGATCGGCTGTTCGTTCCCGTCTCGTCGATGGAGGAAACCGCCGCAAGCCAGCAGGGGTACGAGTGCTGCACGTTTCGCGGCAGCCTGACCGCCCTCGACGTGAAGACCGGCGCGATCGTGTGGAAGACGTTCATGGCGCCACCCGCCCAGCCGGCCGGGACGAACGCGGCGGGTCTCGCGCTGTGGGGACCGTCGGGCGTCGGCATCTGGTCGGCGCCGACGATCGACGCCAAGCGCGCGCTCGTCTATGCCGGGACCGGCAATACCTACAGCGCGCCGGCGCAGCCGACCGCCGATGCCATCGTCGCCTTCGATCTGAAGGACGGCGCCATCAAGTGGATCCATCAGCTGACCGCCGGCGACGTCTTCGGCTGCCGCGCCGGCAGCGCGAACTGCGGCGAGAAAGCCGGGCCTGATTTCGATCTCGGCACTCCGCCGATGCTGATGACGCTTCCCTCCGGACGCGACGTGATCGTCGCCGCGCAGAAATCAGGGAACGCCTTCGCGATCGATCCCGACAAGGAGGGTGCGCCGCTCTGGCAGTATCACGCGGGTGAGGGATCGATCTGGGGCGGCATCCAGTGGGGCGCGGCCGTCGATGGCGAGCGCGCCTACTTCCCTGTCTCCGACATCCGCACGCCGAAGCCGGGCGGGCTCCACGCGGTCTTGCTCGAGACCGGCGAGCGCGCGTGGTACGTACCGCCGCCGCCGCTGAAATGCGCGACGGGCACCGGCTGCAGCGCGGCGCTCATCTCGGCGCCGACGCTCATCCCCGGCGTGCTGTTCTCCGGATCGAACGACGGCGCGCTGCGCGCGCATTCGACGAAGGACGGCTCGGTGATCTGGGAATTCGATACGAACCGCGAATTCGAGACGCTGAACGGCGTCAAGGCCGGCGGCGGCGCGATCCAGGGCCCAGGACCTGCAATCGCCGGCGGCATGCTGTATCTCAATTCAGGCTACGGCGATCACCTCGGCCGTCCGGGCAACGTCCTGCTCGCCTTCGAGGTCCAGTAACGTCGAGACGAAACGGACGACCAGAAGGAACCGCGGAGAGCGCAAAGACCGCAGAGACATAATTTTCTCAGCGGTCTCGGCGAGCTTTGCGGTTTCTTCTGGATCGTTCCTTCTTACTTCGCCACCTTGCGCGCGTACACGAGCTCCGGACGATCCGGGGCGGCGTCGGCACAGATCGTGACGATCTGTTTGTAGTATCCCTTCGCCTTGGCGGGTTGTTTCGCGGCCTCGGCCGCTTTTCCGGCGCCGTAGAGAGCGAGGAACCGGTTCGGCTCTTTCTTCGTGACCGCCTCGAATGCGGCGAGCGCGTCTTTCGATCGTCCCGCCTCGAGCAGCATGAATCCGTACAGCTCGCGGGCCGGCGCGAGCGGTCCTGGAGTGACCGCTGACTTGTCGGTCAGGTCCTCCGCGTCGGCCGCGGCCGAGAGCATGGCGAGGCCTTCGTCTTTGCGATCGCTCGCAAACGCCACCCACGCCTCTGCGACGCGCCGCTGAATGTCGACCTGCTCGGCCCAGTACGCGTCCTTCATTTCAATCTCGCGATCGTGGATCTCCTTGAGCCGCGCGATGTCGGCCGCCGCATCGGCCGGCTTGCCCGATCGGGCCGCGCCGACCGCGCGCGCGAAGCGCGTCATCGCTTCGGTGTAGGGAGTGTTCGGAGCCGGCTGCGGCGTGAGCGCCATCGCATCCGTCCATTGCAGGCGCTCCATCGCATAGCGCGCGGGGATGGCCGCGAGCGCAAAGGTATTCGCGCCGCCGGTCGGGCCCGGACTGTTCGGTGCCGCGGCATTCACCGCGACCGCGTGATCGAGCACCGTTTTCGCCTGTTTGTCCTGCGCCATCTGAAGGTAGGCGTAGATCTGATAGTCGAGGGCGTGCAGCGCCTCGCCGGTGCCGCCGGTCTTCTCCGCTTCAGCCGCTGACTTGATGTTGGTCGCCACCGACTCCTTCCACAAGCCGACGCGCGTGAACGTGTGAGACGGCATGTGGAGCGCGTGCGGGACCGCGGGCGCGATGTCCGCATACGCCCGCGCGGCGGGCAGCGCCTTGTCGGCGAGCGCGGGCACGTCGTAGGTGTGAATGATGTAATGCGCCAGCCCCGGATGGTTCGGCATCTTCTTGTAGAGCGGCTCGAGAATCTCCGCCGCCCGCAGGTTCTGCGCGAACGACTTGTCGGTGGGCAGCGCGGTCTGATCGATGGCGAGCGCCCAGAAAATTCTGGCCTCGGTGTCGTTGGGATTCTGCTCGGCCACCGCGGCGGTCGCCTTCTCGTACGCGAGCACGCGAGCGCGCTGCGTGCCGGGATCCGCGCTCGAGAACAGTCCGGCCACCGCGTCGATGTAACCCTTCTCGCGCGGTGTCGGCGACCCGGTCGCCTGTCCTTTGTCGATGGCGGCCTTGCCGGCCGCAATCGCCTGTGCGGATCTCAGGCCGGCAAACGGATTGCCCCACTGCGTGAGCGCGATGCCCCAGTACGCCATCGCGCACGACGGATCCGTCTGGAGCACTTTCTCGAACCCGGCTCGCGCCTCGGGGAACCAGAACGAGTGCAGTTCCGCAACGGCGAAGTTGAACGACTCTTTCACCGCCGGCGCGCACGAAGTCTCGAACGACACGGTTCCCACACGGCCGGTGGCGGCGCCGTGGTGCGAATGATCCTCGGTCTGGGCGAGGCCTACGCCTGGCACGAGCGGAAGCGACGAGAGCAACAACACGAGCGGCAGCCGTTTCATGGCAACTCCTGGCGCTTTAGAATTGATGATCGGAGTATAGCGCCGGGCGGGCGCATCGGATGAACGAGACCGTCGAGCAGGTACGCCGCTGGGTGAGCACGTCCACGCGCATCGTCGCGCTGACGGGCGCCGGCATCTCAACCGAGTCGGGCATTCCGGACTTCCGCGGTCCGCAGGGGCTGTGGACGAAGAACCCCAAGGCCGAGCGGCTGTCCAACATCCACCACTACATGTCCGATCCGGAGGTGCGCCGCCTCGCCTGGCAGAGCCGTCTCGAACATCCCGCCTGGACGGCGTCGCCGAACGCGGGGCACCTGGCGCTGGTGGAGCTCGAGCGGCGCGGCACGCTGCACGCGCTGGTGACGCAGAACATCGACGGGTTGCACCAGCTCGCGGGCCACGCGCCGGAGACGGTCATCGAAGTGCACGGGACGCTGCGCGTTGTCCGATGTATGGCGTGTGACTGGCGCGGGCCGATGGGGCCGGTGCTGGATCGCGTGCGCGCCGGCGAGGACGACCCCCCGTGCGCCGGATGCGGCGGGATTCTGAAGAGCGCGACGATCTCGTTCGGACAGTCGCTCGAGCCCGACGTGATCGCGCGCGCGATGCGGGCCGCGGAGCGCGCCGACCTGCTGCTCGCAATCGGGACGAGCCTTCAGGTCTATCCGGTCGCCGGGGCCGTCCCCCTCGCGAAATCGTCCGGCGCCCGCATGGTGATCGTCAACGCCGAGCCGACGCCGTTCGACGACATCGCCGATGCGGTAATCCGGGAACCGATCGGCGAGGTCCTGCCGCAGATCTGCCGGAGCTAATTCGTCGCCGATGCTCGAATCGCCACGAAAAACACGAAACACACGAAACCATTTGCTGTCTCGTTTTCGAGATTTCGTGTTTTCGTGACCGACCTGGCCTTCGTTCGATCGGAGGTAATACCAAGTCCGTGCATGCTTGGTGGGTACGGTCTTCACGGACCGCGTGTAGGATCGCCACCATGAAGACTACACACTGGTTCACATTCGCCGTCGTACTCCTCTGCCTCGCTGGCATCGGCGTAATCAGTGACGTGCACGGCCAGGGCCGAGGACGGGGCGCCGCGCTCACGCTTCCCGACGGCCCCGGCAAGGACGCCTTGCAGGCGCAGTGCACGAAGTGCCACGCGCTCGGTCTGATCGCGAACTCCGGCGGCTTCAACCAGCAGGGGTGGGACGAGCTCATCGGCACGATGGTGTCGCTGCCCGCCGCGCAGAAGTCCGAGATCACCGCGTACCTGGCGAAGAACTTTCCCGAGCAGCCGCGGCCAAAGCCCGTCGTCCTCCCGGGCGACGTCAAGGTGAACATCCGTGAGTGGAACGCGCCGTCGCTCGGATCGCGGCCGCACGATCCGGAACCGGGTCCCGACGGATCCATCTGGTGGACCGGGATGTTCGCCAACGTGATCGGCCGCGTGAATCCGAAGACCGGCGAGATCAAAGAGTTTCCACTGAAGACGCCAGGGTCGGGTCCGCACGGGCTCGAGCTCGACAAGGACGGCAACGTCTGGTTCACCGCGAACCAGGCTGCCTACATCGGCAAGCTCGATCCGAAGACGGGCGACGTGGTCGAGTACAAGATGCCGGAAGGCGTCCGCGATCCGCACACGCCGCTCTTCGCACGCGACGGCATGCTCTTCTTCACCGCGCAGAACTCGAACACCGTCGGCCGGATCAACCCGAAGACCGGCGAGATCAAGGTGCAGCGAACGCCGACCGAGCGCGCGAACCCGTACGGCATGGTGTTCACCACCAAAGGCGTGCCGTTCGTGTGCGACTTCGGAACGAACAAGATCATCGAGATCAATCCCGACACGCTGGCGATCAAGGAGTACCCGCTCCCGAACGCCGACAGCCGCCCCCGCCGGATCGCCATCAGCCCGGACGACATCATCTGGTACGCGGACTACTCCCGCGGCTATCTTGGCCGCCTCGATCCGAAGACAGGCCAGGTGACCGAGTGGCCATCGCCGAGCGGACCGAAGTCGCAGCCGTACGGCATCACGTATCTCAACGGCGCAATCTGGTACGTCGAGTCGGCGATCAAGCCAAACGTGCTCGTGCGCTTTGACATGAAAACGCAGAAATTTCAGAGCTGGATCATCCCCGGCGGCGGTGGCGTCGTCCGCAACATCAAGGCAACCGACGACGGCAAGAACATCGTGATGGCGGAGAGCGGTGTCAACAAGCTCGCTCTCGTCGAGATCAACCGTCGTGGTGTACCGTCGATCCGATGAACGTGATCGTCCGCCGCCGCTGCGCCGCTGGAATCTTCGCGAAGTATTCCGCGATGCCGAGCAGTGTCGCGACGCCGGTGCCGTTGTCGTTGGCGCCTTCGCGGATTCTAGCCCGTCCCCGTGTATATTGCGCCTAACCGATCGACCTCGGCTTCGAAGGAGGGACCATGACACGCAGGTTCGGGTCTGTGGGACTGCTCGCGGCGCTGCTTTCCGTGTCTGTCGTCATGTCGGGCCAGAATCGCACCGGTTCTTCGGCGCTGCCTTCCCTGGCCAACGGCGACTGGCCTCACTACACCGCCGACATTCGAGGCACGAAGTACTCGCCGCTCGATCAGATCAACGCCGACAATTTCAAGACGCTCGAAGTCGCGTGGCGATTCAAGACCGATATCCTGGGCCCGCGCCCCGAGTACAAACTCGAAGGCACGCCGCTCGCGATCAACGGTGTGCTGTACGCGACCGGCGGCACGCGCCGCTCGGTCGTGGCGCTGGATGGCAAGACCGGTGAGCTGATGTGGGCGCACAGCCTGCGCGAGGGCAAGCGCGCCGGCGTCTCGCCGCGTCAGTTGTCGGGCCGCGGCCTCTCGTACTGGACCGACGGACGCGGCGACGACCGCGTGATCTACGTCACGACCGGCTATCGGCTCGTCGCGCTCAACGCGCACAACGGCGCGCCAATCGCCGGCTTCGGCAAGGACGGCATCGTCGATTTGAAGGACGGCGTCGTCTTCGGCGCCGGCCAGCAGATCGATCCGGAGACCGGCGAGATCGGGTGGCACGCCACGCCCGCCATCGCCAAAGACGTCATCATCGTCGGCTCCTCGTTCCGCGAAGGCGCGACGGTCAGCACGCACAACAACACGAAGGGGCTCGTGCGCGCGTTCGACGTGCGCACCGGCAAACTGCTCTGGACGTTCCACACGATTCCCCTGCCGGGCGAATTCGGCAACGACACCTGGCAGAAAGACTCCTGGGCGGTGAACGGCAACAACGGCGTCTGGACGCAGATCACCGTCGACGAAGAACTGGGGCTCGTGTATCTGCCGGTAGAGACGCCGACGTCCGACTACTACGGCGGCCATCGTCCCGGGAACAACCTGTTTGCCGAGAGCCTCGTGTGCGTGGATCTCAAGACGGGTCAGCGCAAGTGGCACTTCCAGCTGGTGCATCACCCGCTCTGGAACTACGACATGTCGTCGGCGGCGATTCTCGCGGACATCACCGTCAACGGACGCGCCATCAAAGCGGTCGCGGTGCCGGGCAAGCAGGCGTTCCTCTTCGTGTTCGATCGCGTGACGGGACAACCCGTGTGGCCGATCGAGGAACGGCCCGTTCCCGCGTCGGACGTACCGGGTGAAACCACGAGCCCCACGCAACCGTTTCCCACGAAGCCGCCGGCCTACGCGCGCAACTTCCTCAAGGTGCCCGACGATTTGATCGATTTCACGCCGGAGCTGCGGGCGCAGGCGGTGCAGAACATCTCACGCTACAAAGTGGGACCGTGGATGTACAACCCGCCGGTACTCGGCAGTGTCAACGGGATCCTCGGCGCGATCAACATGGGCAACGCCGTCGGCGGAACCAACTGGCCGGGCATCGCGTACGACCCCGAGACACACACCGCGTTCGCGAACGCGAACAACGTCGGCATCACGTCGGGATCGCTTGTGCCTCCGCCGCCCAACTTCTCGGACATCCGCTACGTCTCGGGGCTCGCGGGGCGGCCCTTCCAGGAAGTGCTTGGACCAGGTGACTGCTGCGCGGCCGATTCTCCACGCGCGGTGGCGCAGGCAGCGGCGCAGCGCGCGGCGGCAGCAGCGCCCGCTCCGGCCGCACCGGCGGCGAACGCGCCGACCGTCGGTGGAGGCGCGGGCGGCGGCCTGCTCGTCGACGGCCTCACGATTCTCAAACCGCCGTATGGAACGATCTCGGCCATCAACCTCGATCGCGGCGACATCGCCTGGCAGGTGGCCCACGGGGACACACCCGACAACGTCCGCAATCATCCGGCGCTGAAAGGGCTGAACATTCCCAGGACGGGTCAGGCCGGAACCGGCGGGATCGGTCTGATGGTGACGAAGACCCTCGTCGTGATGGGCGATCCGCAATTGACGACCACGCCCGAGCATCCGCGTGGCGCCATGCTGCGCGGCTACGAGAAGGGCGCGGGCAAAGAAGTCGGCGCGATCTGGATGGCTGCGCCGCAGAGTGGATCGCCGATGACCTATCTCGTCGACGGCAAACAGTACATCGTCGTCGCGATCAGCGGCGGCAACTACTCGGGCGAGTACGTGGCGTTCACGCTGCCGCAGCGTTAACGCACGGAAGAAACCGCGCAGATCGCAAAGACCGCATAGAAAGAACTGCCCGGGGGGAATAGCTCGGTGTCGTGCAGGTCAGGCCTGCTGACACGGCGGACCTGAAGGTCCGCACTACTTTCAGACGCGCTAGCCGACCAACTCCGGCTCCGCCACGCGCGTCGTCAGCGGCTCGCTGCGGAGCACGACGTGCAGCAGGACAGCGAGCACCATGATCGTCGCGCTGCAGACGAAGATGAGGTGCAGTCCGCTGGCGAGCGACGAGCGCACGTTGTCGAACAACGTCTGCAGCAGCGCCGAACCTCCGGGGAACCGCCCGAACGCGGCTTCCATCTGCGGGCGTACCTGAACGAGCAGCAGCGGGTTGGCGAAATACGGCAAGGCCGCCGGCGGAACGTGAGCCGGCATCGATTGATCGAACGCCGTGTGATAGCGCGTCAGCATAATCGAGCCGAAGGCGGCGACTCCGACGGTGCTGCCGATCGATCGGAAGAAGATCGTTGACGAGGTCGCAGCCCCCATCTGCCGCCGTGGCGCGACGTTCTGAACAGCGAGCGTGTAGACCGGCTGCAGCAGACCCATCCCCAAACCTGAAATCACCATGCCGTACACCACGTACGTCCGCGGGGTGTCCACTCCCATCCGCGCGAATACGATCATGCCGGCAGCCACCAGCATCGATCCGACGATCGCCACGGTCTTGTACGTCTTGGTCCTCGACACCGTCTGCCCGCCCACGATGCTGCCGACGACCGCGCCCATCATGAGCGGCGTGAGCAGGTTGCCGGACTGCGTCGCCGACACGGCGAGCACGCCCTGCATGAACAGCGGCAGGTAGATGATGACGCCGAACATCCCCATGCCCAGCACGAACGAGCAGATCGAGCAGATGGCGATGATCGGGTTGCTGAAGAGCACCAGGGGAATGACGGGCTCCGATGCGGTGGACTCCACGTAGAGAAACACGGCCAGCATGATGGCCGACAACGCCAGCAGCGACTCGACTCGCACGGACGTCCAGCCGTACTGCGTCGCCCACGTCAGCGCGAGCAGCAGCGGCACGACCGTGCCGATGAGGGTCGCGAACCCCGCCCAGTCGAGCCGCCTCGTGGCGCCTCGCGGTTTCATGTGCGGGAACTCGAAATAAATAGCGGCGACGGCCACCGCGCCGACCGGCAGATTCACCCAGAAGCACGCGCGCCACGACCAGTGATCGGTGAGCCAGCCGCCCAGCGTCGGCCCGAAGATCGAGGCCACGCCCCACACAGCCGCGAACAGGCCCTGATAGCGGCCGCGTTCGGCAGGCGAGAAGATGTCGCCGACGATCGTGAACAGCAGGCCAAGCACCATCCCGGCGCCGATGCCCTGCAGCCCGCGAAAGAGAATGAGCTGGCCCATGCCGTCGAGCGGGAGGAACGTCAGCTTGCCCGCCGCTCCGCACAGCGCCGAGGTCGCGACGAAGAGCGTAGCCCCGAGCAGGAAGAACGGCTTGCGTCCGTGGATGTCGGACAGGCTCGCGAAGATGGGTACCGACACGGTCGATGTCAGTAAGTAGGCGGTAGCGATCCAGGGGTAGCGATCGAACCCGGACAGCTGCGCGATGATGCGCGGCTCCGCCGTTCCGACGATTGTCTGATCGATGGCGGCCAGCAGCGCTGCGAGCAGCAGGCCCGTCAGCGTTCCGACGAGCTGCGGGCGCGTGAGCCGCACGATACCCGAGGTATGAAACTCCGTCTCCGCGCTGGTTGTCACAGAGGCTCCCGTCGACGCATGGCACCCACACAGACGCGTCGAAGCGCCGACTATAGCGTTTTTTAGTCTTGAAAGACGCTTCTCGTGTCCTGAGTCAGAGATTCGTGCAACAACTATCCGTGACCAATCGTACTCGGCTGCAAGGAGGACGCGCCGATGCGATTGGGTCGCCCACTCCGTCCCACTGGAACTGACGACCGAGGAATAGACGCTGCTCGAGAGTGGTCAGCGGTGGTTTGCTCTGCTCATGCAGAAACAGATCAAGCGCGGCGCGCATCGAAGCACTCGCGAGCTTGAGCGCGCGATCCGTGAGGACGTGAGCATCACGAACGAAGCGCCGACGCCCTTCATCTGGACGAAGACCGCAGACCAGATTCTCGCCAGCGTGGCGCGATATTGTGAACGAATCCCTGACTCAGGACTCTAGCGGGCTACAAACTCCAGGCGCATTGACAAGTCCACCGCCCGGACGTGTTTCGTGATGCTGCCTATAGAGATGTAGTCGACGCCGGTTTCCGCGATGGCGCGGACTGTCTCCAGCGTTACGCGTCCTGATGCTTCGATTTTGACACTGTGGTCGCTGGCACTGTTCAGCTCTACGGCGGCTCTCATGTCAATCAGGCTGAATTCGTCCAGCATGATGATGTCCGGTGCCGCCTGTAGGGCCTCCGAGAACTCCTGCAGCGTTTCGACTTCCACTTCGACTTTCTTCGAGCCTGCCGCGCGGCGCGCTGCTCGGATTACTTCGGTGACGGAGCCGGCCGCCGCGATGTGGTTTTCCTTGATCAGGACTTGATCGAACAGGCCGATCCGGAGGTTCTGGGCGCCGCCGCACAGGACCGCGTATTTCTGGGCGGTCCGCAATCCGGGCAGTGTTTTGCGGGTATCGAGAATTGCACTGGCGGTTCCCGCGATGGCCTCCACGTAGCGGCGTGTGGCGGTGGCGGTGCCGGACAGGAGCTGCAGGAAATTGAGGGCGGCCCGCTCGCCGGTGAGCACCGGTCGGGCAAGGCCGGCAATCTCGAAGAGAGTTTGATTTGCGGCGACCCGGTCCCCGTCATCGACGGTCCATGTCAGATGGACCGATGGATCCAGCTGACGGAAGACCTCGGTGACCCAGGGGCGGCCGCAGAGGATGGCGGGCTCCCGGGAAATGACCTTTCCGGTCACACGTTGATCGGCGGGCACCAGCTCGGCAGTGACATCGCCGCTGCCGATGTCCTCGACCAGGGCGATCGTCACCTGCTGGGCGAGGTTGGGAGGGAGACTCAGCATCTCCCAAGCCTAATTTAAGCATCGAGCGATTTTGTGTGCGAACTCACGAAGACGTTTTGGTTTCGTGTTTTTTCGTGTCTTTAGTGGCGGTTCGAACCACGGTACGGAATCAGCGGTGACACTGCACTAGCCGTGAGCCAGCGCGCGAGTTCCCTGGACGCGCCAGGGCTCGGCGTCGATCAGCGCTTCTGCCGTGACGGCGTCGACCGGCTTGGAGAAGAAGAATCCCTGCGCGTACTCGCAGCCGATCGCTTCGAGCTGGGCCAGCTGCGCTTCGGTCTCGACGCCCTCGGCGACGACGTCCATTCCGAGATTGTGGGCGAGCGCGACGATGGCGCGGACCATGTCCGCTCCCTGCTGATCGCCGCTCATCCGGCCCACGAACGACCGATCGATCTTCACGGTGTCTGCTCGCAGCCGATGCAGATAGCTCAGTGAGGAATAGCCTGTGCCGAAGTCATCCAGGCTCCACTCGACGCCGAGCCTCTGCATCCGTCGCAGCGTCGCTTCAGCCGCCCAGATATCGGTGATGAACGCGCTCTCGGTAATCTCCAGTTTCAGCCAGGAGGACTCGACGCCCGTCTCCCGCATCACCGACTCGATCTCCTCCGCCAGATCGGCCTGCGCGAGCTGCCGGCTCGAGACGTTGACGCACATGATGGCGGGCGCTTTGGCGCCCAGCCGCGCCTGCCAGTCAGCCATCCGCCTGCACGACTCGGCGAGGATGATCCGGCCGATCTGCCGGATCATGCCGGTGTCTTCGGCGACGGGAATGAACTCGGCCGGGTTGACGAGACCGCGCGCGGGATGCCGCCAGCGTGCCAGCGCCTCGAATCCGACGATGTGCCCGCCGGCCACCGAGACGATGGGCTGGTAGCGCACCTCGAATTCCTTGCGATCGATGGCGAGGCGCAGGTCGGTCTCCATCCTCAGCCGCGCCACGGCCCGCTCGCGCATGGCCGGATCGAACAGCTCGCAGGGCGTCGGC
>Ga0157374_10004443_pt1 | contig 11786 bp, 11 predicted proteins | sample M25metaG_FD_115308 | JGI IMG/M metagenome (GOLD analysis project Ga0157374, IMG submission 115308) | Miscanthus rhizosphere microbial communities from Kellogg Biological Station, Michigan, USA - M2-5 metaG | ecosystem: Host-associated > Plants > Roots > Rhizosphere > Soil | place: USA: Michigan...
GATACGACGTCGCCGGAACGTTGGTCGTCTTCCGGCTCACCCAGGTCGGAGGTGCGGTACCAGTGGTCTCGCGAGGGGGCGAATCCATTCGGGAGTTAGCTTAAGGCGTGCAGCTTGTAGCTAGTAGACAAGGGCTGCGTTTCGGGGCGAGTGCTGCCTCGCTGCGTTCATCGAAGGAGCGGCCTAAAATACCCCGAAAGTTATGCAACCTGTCGAGTGTATTAGTGTTCTAATACATTAAATAGATCCGCCCTGGTAGTTCTAGGCGGGTTTAGTAAACAACAAATTCGGAGGATGCTATGAAGATTCTTCGTTCGGTGAGTCGCAGGGGATTCAACGTGGGAACGGCCGGATGGTTTACCGTCCTCAAGCCGAATACGTGGTTTCCGGCGTCACGTCTTCGAAAGACTCCTCCGGGTTTCGGTAAACAGGCGCGCGGTTCAGAGCAGCGGGCGATGGGAGAAGGCGCACCGGCCGGTGTCAGCGGCAATGCACGAACTGTGCGCTGGCTGGCCATGGAACGGAGCGCGGACGATCACAGCCGGATGCGGTCGGCAACGGCGATTTTCGGCGGGATTGCGATTACGGCGGCGATGCTCTGGTGGATCATGCATCCGTGAGGCAATGCTGGTGAAAGACCCGGGTGGTTTTCGCGGCGAGGCGAGTGGCGGGGATTTGTCCGATCGAAGAGGCTTCCAGTCGGCCACGTGGTGGAAGATGCCTCACGACTCGATGGTGATATCGCATGCGGTTCTGGGCCTTGTGTACGGCCCGCAGACATCGAGTGACTCAGCTGTCCAGACGTAGTGCCTTTCGCGAGCGGGAACAGTTTCGAGTTCCGTGGTGTCTGAAATCTCATGAAGCGAGCGCGTTTAATCTGGCTGATCGGAATGTCAGGCTTGCTTCTCATTTCTCAGCATGCACAGAACTCGGCCCTTGCAGGACAGCCAACCCTGACGCTGCGCATAGCCGAGAATCGAACCCGGTTCCAAATGGGAGAGATCGTTCCCATTGTCCTGAAGTTCGCTTCCGATGATCCCGGGCGATACAGCATTGATCTCGCGAACTACGATCGCAGCGGGCGGATGGATATCGACAAATTTCACTTGACTCCGAAGCCCGGCTGGTCTGATCCGCTGGCGTTTTATTACGAATCCGGACTCTTTGCTTTTATGGGCGGGGGGATTCGGGCAGTACCGCCGCTCGGACCAGCGGGACAAGAGATCGATCTCAATCTGAACGAGTGGGTTCGCTTCGACAGGCCCGGACACTACTCGCTTTCGGTGAGTTCAGATCGCGTGATCATGGATAAAAAGGAAAAGAGCTTTGGCAGAAAAGTTGAATTGACGAGCAATGTGGTCGAGTTGGAGATCGTTCCAGCCGATGAGAAGTGGGCCAGCGAACAGGTTGCAATTGCGGCGACCGAACTGAGGTCGACCAACCGCGAAGTTGCAATGCGCGGTGCGCGTACGATGCGATTTCTGGGAACAAAGAACGCGGCAGCACTGATGGTAGAGCAATACAACCGGGTGGATGACGGCCGTGATGGGGAATTTGAATTTGGACTGCTTGGTTCGGCGCACCGGGAATTCATTGCAGGAGAGATGAGAAACGAACTGGAACGCGCCGACCATCCGATTGATTCTTCCTTTGTGCATCTGCTCGCTGCTTTGGCTTTTGAGTTGGATCATCCAGATCCCTTGCCGGAGCTGCCGCAGAGAACCGATGTGATAGACGACGCCGCACTCAAGCAGATCCGCAGCCAAATGAAGGAGCGGAAGAATGCGTTCAACCCCTATCTGACTGAGACTCTGTCAAAACTTGCTTCGACGATTCCCCAGAGAAAAGGCCGGGCGTTAGCTCAGGCATACACAACCATTCTCAAGGAAGGTTCGGAGGCGGGAACGTTCGAAACGCCTGCATTTGCGGGTTTCCGGGAGGAAGTGAGAAATGAGCTTCCGACGGTTTTCTCGACCCTTCCAAAAGGAGACCAGGATTCACTCCTGGCCTTCTGGTGGTCTGATATCCGCAGTGATGCAATGTTGCCGGTGTTGATGGCGAAATATAAAGCTGCTCCAAGGGATTTCATCCGAGGAGAGCTAATCCAGCTGATTGCCGATCTCAATCCTCAACAAGCTCGGGACCTTTTGCTCGACGACCTGGAGGGTGGAGAACCGAGCCTTTTGTACGACCAGGGTGATGTGTTCGGAAAAGCTCCGCTGCCCGATCTTGAGGATACGCTGCTCCGAAATATGCGCAAAGCGGAGGAATCACAACCGTCGGGGATGCGGGCGTACGCAATCTTGATCGAGCGGCACGCAACGGCAAGAATCTCGCCGCAGGTTGAGGCGATCTATGGTCGGATCGGCAACTCCGAGGGTGACGGGGCGGGTGCCTTCCTGTTGGCATATTTGTTAAGAACAGACTTCGATTACGCACGGCGCGCGATCGAGGAACAGGATGGATTGTGCAGGCAGACGGACACCCTGTGTTCTGGGCTGGCTCCTAACGTTCTGGCGATGGCGATGGCACATGGAGAGTCAGATCGGATAGAGGATCTTGCGATAGCAAGAATGCAAAGTGAAGACGATCCGATCGTCGCGCGTGATGGCGCCGAGGCATTGAAGGAGCACGGCACGACGAAGGCTGAGGCAGTGCTGTGGAAGCGACTTGAACTGTGGCACGAGCGGTGGAGCGGAGAGGAGGAGTTGCTGGGACGCGAGGAAAACCGCGTCGAAGCGAATCTTGGCAGAGCCCTGATCGAGGCGATCGCAAAGGGCAATGGCTGGCTGGCGGACGCGTCCAAACTGAGGCGCCTGGAATCCCTGTGCATTTCAACGGAGCAGCGAGAAGAGGTCAAACAAATGGAGGCGGCTTGGAAAGACGGGCCGAAACTCGAGATCATCGTTTTCAGCCACAATGACTTCTGGCCTCATCTGGCACAGTACGAGTATCAGACACTGGAATCCATCTGGCCGAAGTTGGCGCAGTTCCCAAGCGCGACGGTGCTCAGATTTTCAACGTCATCTGACGTGAATGAGAGGAAGCAGGCTGTAGCGATCGGAGCGCGTGTTGAGCAGTTCGCGAAGGAGCACCAGTTGCTGCTTGAGGTCGAGACTGAAGAATGAACCTCGCTTTGCATCGGGTCGCGGGATGAGCCTTCTTTGGTAGCAATCGAAAATTGATTCGTTGCGTGTGTGCTGGTCAGGATGGTGGTTCTTGACTCCTGTTAGGATTCGAGTGCATGAAACCCGGTCCTGATCATCTGGCGGCGCAGTATGCGCAAATGAGCGAGACGGAACTGATGGAGTTGGCTCGCTCGTATGATGGCCTGCTTGAAGTTGCACAGGTGGCGTTGCGTGCGGAGTTTGCGCGCCGCGGGCTTGAGCCGCCGATGGTGGAAGAGCCGGATGAATGGGAGTTCCGCCGGGTGGTGACCGTGGGGCGCTATCGGGATCTGGCGGAGGCGTACGTGGGACGCTCGATGCTGGAGTCTGCGGGCATTTCAGCCTGGATTGCTGATGAGCATCTCGTACGCATGGATTGGTTCTATTCCAATCTCGTGGGCGGTATGCGATTGCAGGTCGGCGAAAACGACGAAGCAGCTGCACTTGAAATCCTGGCGGAGGCGGCTCCGCACACAATCCCCTACAGCGAAGAGGAAGTCTACGTACAGCCAACATGCCCAAAGTGTGGATCGGTCGAGATCAGGTTTGGAGGGGGTACAGAGCGTGGCCGGTCACTCGTGGCCCTGTATGCGCTTGCGATTCCTGTGCCGCCGCGTGAGACCGCCTGGCATTGCGAGGCATGTGGCGCGCAATGGCTGGATACGGAGAACGATGAGATGAAGCCGGAAGGGGGATCCACCACCGGCTGATTCGCCTTTGATTGTGGAATGGACTAAACTCGCTGCGGTGATTCGAGGAGGCGCGGGTGCGATATCGAATAGCTGTTGCGGCGTCGTTTGGATTGATGTTGTGTTGTGCGTTTGCTGCCGGGAAGAATAAGAAGAAAATCCTGCTTCCGTCAGATGTGCTGCAAGCCAGAACAGTGCTGGTTGTCATCGATCCGGATGCGGGAGTATCGCCCGATTCGCCCATGGCGAATCGTTCCGCGCGCGAGAATGTCGAGAAGGCCCTGATGGAATGGGGACGCTTTGAGCTCGCGAATGACGTTTCGACTGCAGATCTGATCATTACCGTGCGCAAAGGAAACGGAAAGCTCGCTCAGCCCACTATCGGCGGCATTCCGAACAACGATAGGCCCGTCATTTTTGAACCTTCGGAATCAGGAGGCCGAGTTGGGGGCAGCCGCGGAACTCCGCCGATGAGCGGGGATCCGACCGCGCCGCGAAGGCCGGATCCCACTCCGCAGGTCGAAGTTGGATCGACCGACGATACGTTCCTGGTCTACCGCGGCAAACGTGAAGATGCGCTCGATGCGCCGGTGGTATGGAGGTACAGCGCCAAGGGCGCGCTCAACGCTCCGAACGTTCCAGCGGTGGATGCTTTTCACAAATTGATTGTGGAGGCTGAAAAGCAGCAGGCATCCAACCCATGAGCTTGTCTTCGGATCGCAGGATCGGTTTCAATCGCGGGTTGAAACTTCATCGCTATCCAGGTGCTTAAATGCAAAGCACCCAGCTTGATTGGTTCTGATCCTGCGATTGTCCGCAGGCCGGCTTCCTGTCGGCGCTTCTACTCGTCGTAGTGGAGGAGGCTGAAGACGTTGTATTCCTTGAAGCGCTCGCGGCCCTTGAGGAAGTCGAGTTCCACGGCGAAGGCCAGGCCGGCGATTTCTCCGCCGAGCTGATTGACGAGCTTGACAGTTGCTTCCATGGTGCCGCCGGTGGCGAGGAGGTCGTCGACGAGGACGACGCGCTGGCCGGGCTGAATGGCGTCCATGTGGATTTCAAGGGTGTCGGAGCCATATTCGAGGTCGTAAGTGACGCGTGCAACCGGGGCGGGCAGCTTGCGGGGCTTGCGTACGGGAACGAAACCGGCGTTGAGGCGATAGGCGAGGGCGGGTCCGAAGATGAAGCCGCGGGCCTCGATGCCGAGGACGAGGTCGATGCGCTGCGCGAGGTAGTGCGCGGCCAAAGCATCGATCATTTTGGCGAAGCCGGTCTTGTCTTTGAGGAGCGTGGTGATGTCGTAGAAGAGGATCCCGGGCTTAGGAAAATCGGGGACGGTGCGCACAAGCGCTTTGAGCTCTTCTACATTGATGGGCTTAGCTTTGGGCATGAGTTGATTATAGTTGTCAGTGGCAGGTGTTCAGGGTTACCAGGCACCTTCGATACGGAAAGAACCCAGGTTTTTGGCTTCTTTTTCGTCGAGGTGATGTTCAAGGAGCCGGTCGACGCGACTGCCACGCGGACCACGGCGAAGACTCTCGCGGAGTTCGGAGAGATCATCGATGGTGCCCGACGCGACTACTTCTACGTCGCCGTCCTCGGTATTGCGGACCCAGCCGCGCAGGTCCAGCTCGCTGGCTTCGCGGTGAACGAACCAGCGGAAGCCGACACCTTGAACGCGTCCTTGAACCAGGAAATGGAGAACCATATGGCGACCGGCTTCAGTGTTTCAGAGGGCGGACTGCCGATGCAACTGCTGGCGCGCTACACTGGAGCTACGCATGGTTTTTGTTCTCGATAACTACGATTCGTTCACGTACAACCTTGTCCAGTATCTCGGCGAGCTCGGTGCCGAGGTCGAGGTACGGCGCAATGACGAGGTGACGGTGGATGAAGTAGAGGCGATGAAGCCTCAGCGGATTCTGCTGTCGCCGGGGCCCTGCACGCCGGGCGAAGCGGGGATCCTCGTACCACTGATCAAGAAGATGGCCGGCAAGGCTCCGATTCTGGGCGTCTGTCTGGGACACCAGGCCATCGGCGAAGCGTTCGGCGGGCAGGTGGTAAGGGCGCACAGCCTGATGCACGGCAAGACCAGCAAGGTCGATCACGATGGCAAGGGCGTATTTTCAGGTCTGCCAACGCCGCTGACCTGTACGCGATATCATTCGCTGATCGTGGCCGAGGGATCGTTGCCCAAGGAACTGGAGATTACCGCGCGCACGCCGGAGGCGAATGGCGCAGGGAAAAAAGGCGAGACGGTGATCATGGGTGTGCGGCACCGCAGCCTGCCGATTGAAGGCGTGCAGTTTCATCCTGAATCCGTGTTGACCGAAGGCGGGCATCAGATGATCCGCAACTTCCTGGAAATGTAGGCCGATGCAAGTTTCCCGAAACGTGGTGAAATGCGGATTCGGCTTGTTGCTGATTGGGCTATGCCTGTGTGCGGGCTCGCGCGCCTGCGGACAGGCTCCAGCGCAGCCAGTTCAGCCGCAGACAACAGCGCCCGCACCGGCTCCGGTGACGAATACGGCTCCAATACAGCAGCCAGTGGTCGCGCCTCCTATACAGTCTGCGCAACCCGGTCCCACCCAGACGGGACCGATAGCGATTGTGCCGCTGGACAGCAAGGATCCGGGAAGCGCATCGATTGTGACTGGTGCGTTGCAGGTGGCGAACGGTCGCGCCATGATCGCGACGAATGGGGCCATTACGGCAGGTGCGAGCACGACGGAGGTAACGCTGCCGCATCGCGGCGTGCTACGGGTGTGTTCTGCGACGACCGTGAAGCTGGCTTCCGATGCAAGCGTGCCGAAGGGCGAGATCGCCGGTCTGATGATGGTGATGGATCACGGCGCGATGGAGGCGAGCTTCGCGACAGGGCGCAATTCCGATGTTCTGCTGACGCCGGATTTTCGAATCCTGATCGGTGGGCCGGGTGCGGCAGATGTGAAGGTGCGGCTAGGCCAGCGAGGCGATACATGCGTCGATAACGCAGGGGTGAATGCGCCCTATGTGCTGGTGACCAGCGTTTTCGATGGCGGAATCTATCGAGTCCAGCCGGGGCAGCGTGTGATGTTCCAGCATGGGAGCATCTATGCTGTCGTTGACCAGGAGAAGGAGTCGTGCGGGTGCCCCACAGCTTCGCGGCCCAACAGCAACGACTTTCCTGAGGCGCAGAGCGCGGGGTTCACGCCGCTCGCGCCGGTGGGCCCCGCTGGGGCGATTCCCGAAAATACTCCGACAGAGGCGACGGATACATTTGTCCACAAGAGCGGTGAGCCTGCTCCGGAGACAGCTACGGTGGTGGCGAAACACAACAAGCCGTTGCCCCCGATTGAGCCCGTTGCGAAGAAACCTCACAAGGCGAAGAGCGACAAGAAGCCGGGTTTCATCAACCGGATGGGGCACTTCTTCCGGCGATTATTCGGGGCCGAGTAGCGATCTCCCGGTCGTCGCTTTTCGCGGGCTCCATGCTGACGTGAGGAGTCCTGAACGGTCAGCTTGATTCAGACCCGGCGCCGGCAGACTCAACAGACCACAGAGACGGTGCAGGTGTGGTGGCGTGAGGCGCGCGCTCTGGTGTGGGTGTAAGCAGGTAATGGAAGAAAGCAGAGATTGCCACAGTGACCGCGGCGCTGGCGACGGCGAGCGTCAACTGCAGTGCCGGGGTATGCGCAAAATAGACAAACGGTACGCGGACCACTCCATTCAGAAGAAAGATGGCCAGGGAGTATTCGCCGATTTTCTCGAGGGCCTGCGATTCTCTGAGAAGCGGGCGAAGCTTGCCGTAGACCCAGAGACCCGCAACGACGGCCGACAACGAAATGAAATGGGAAAACCCGCGATACTGGCTGCCCAGGATGAGGATGGCAAATGCGGGAACCGCGACGAATGAGTTGATGCGAAGCGGGTAGCGGGCCGCAAGTATTCCCAGGCAAAGGACGCGCATGCGCGCGATCGGCGTCATTGCCAGAGTGACAGACCAGTGTGCGAGGACCGGGTTCGCCGCATGTGTCACTAGGTAACATGCGATCGATAGCGCGACCAGAGCCGGCCAGCCAAACCGTCGCATGAGCCAGCGCAGGATCGGAAAAATGGCATAGGCCTGCATGATGAAGGGAATGAACCACCATGGTCCAATCGGGGGCAGGCCGAGTCCGGGAACGATATTCGAGATCCCTCCGAGCATGAGGACGATGCCAGGGCCGGCATCGTGAATCACCGATAACGCTCCGTTGTGCATGGCATCGAGGACCGCCCAGAAAAGGACCGCCAGCGCGAACATCGGGTAGAGCTTCTTCGCCCTGGACCACATGAAGGAGGTCCAAGAGGAGTTGTCGTCCCAGTGGCTTTTTGCCAGGCCGTAGGCCGAAAGGAAGATGAAGATCTGAACGCCGAAGTGTCCGTAGAAGGCGAAGAGAGCCTGAATCGTCAGCGAAGGATGGACGACAGTATGAAGAAATACCCCGAATCTGCCGGGGTTGAAATCGAACTCGTTTTCGCGGACGTTGACGGCAATGTGAAAGAAGTTATGGAAGACGATTGCCAGGATGGCAAGAGCCTTGAGGACCGTGGTGTCTTTTTTATCGAGCTGGTTGAGCGCCAGCCGTGACGCATGCGGTTTAAGAACGAACGAATGCAACCTTGCATACAGCGACTTCGAGATTGCTTGCATCTTCGACCGTCCTATTACTGCCGACTGCTACAGAGAACACGCATCCGAAGCCAGGTGAAACCCTGGATTTTTACCACCGCTCAGTTGCTTCAAGGGCCCTAGCTGCAGACTGTACCTCCCGGCGCTGCTGATCTTGGGGGATCTGGCCGAGAGAGCATGTTGACAGCAATTTATTGGAGAGTAGCAGTGAAGTTACTTAGGGGCAAGTCGCCGAGGTAATCAGGGTAACGTCTATGTGACATGGGTAAGTAAAGAAAATCCAATCACATCTCCCGGGCTCGCTCGATAGCCCGAATGACGGCCTGAGCCTTGTTAAGCGATTCCTGATGTTCGAGTTCCGCGACGGAATCGGCGACGATGCCGGCTCCCGCCTGAACGTAGCCCTTGCCTCCTGCCGTGAGGAGAGACCGGATAGCGATACAGGAATCGAGGTTGCCGGAGAAATCGGCGTAAAGAACGGCCCCGCCGTAGGTACCACGTCGGGAGGGCTCCAGTTCCTCGATGATTTCCATGGCGCGGACCTTGGGTGCTCCAGAGAGGGTTCCGGCAGGGAAGCATGCGCGGAGAGCGTCGAGAGCGGTGAGGTCGGGACGGAGCTTGCCTTCGATGGTGCTGACGATGTGCATGACGTGGCTATAGCGCTCGACGAACATGAGGCGGTCAACCTTGACGGATCCAAAATCACTGACGCGACCGACGTCGTTTCGGCCGAGGTCGACGAGCATTACGTGCTCGGCGCGTTCCTTAGCGTCGTGCATCATTTCATCTTCGAGGCGCTGATCTTCGACTTCGTTGCTGCCGCGAGGACGTGTCCCGGCGATGGGACGATATTCAACCTTGCTCCCATGGACGCGGACGAGAAGTTCCGGAGAGGAGCCGGCGAGTTCGAGCGCTGCCGGAGGTTTTCCCTTGCGTTGCGTTTTTGCGGCTGGAACGAGCGGGCCGTCGGGTGTGAAGCGTAGGAAGTACATGTAGGGGCTGGGATTCACGGTACGCAGGGAACGATACACCTGGAAAGAATCCATACCGGTGGAGACGTCGAGGCGTTGCGAGAGGACAGCCTGAAAGATGTCGCCTGCGGAGATGTACTGCTTGATGCGTTCGACCGCGGCGCAGTAGTTTTTCTTGCTGGTGCGGCGAATGACTTTGATGGGCTTGCCGGTCTTCGCGGCGGGGAGTTTGGGTAGAGGTCGGGTGAGGCGTTTTTCGAGAGCAGCCAGGCGCTTGACCGCATTCGCATAGGCCGCATCCGGTGAGGCCAGCGTGACGTCGGCGGTGACGATCATCCAGATCTGCTTACGAACGTGATCGAAGGCCAGGACTTCGTCAAAGAAAAGGAGACAGGCATCCGGAACGCCCAGCTCATCTTTGGTGTGGTTGGGCAGGCGCTCGATCTGGCGGACCGCATCGTATGCGAAAAAGCCGACAGCTCCGGCGGTGAAGGGCGGCAGCCCCGCAATGCGTGCCGGCTTATGGCCGCTGAGTGCGTCGCGAAGAACGTGAAAGATGTCTCCGTCGATGCGGGTGGTGCGGCCGCCTTCCGTGATATCGATCTGACGGCCGCGAGCTACGATGCGCTTGTAGGGGTTGATCCCAATGAAGGTGTATCGGCCCACTTGTTCGCCGTTTTCGACAGACTCCAGCAGGAAGCACTCGCGCTCTTGCCAGGCCGCACGCAGAAATGCCGATACTGGAGTTTCGAGGTCGGCGGTAAGCGTGTGGCAGACGGGCACGAGGGTGTGCTTTTTCGCAAGGGAGACAAATTCCTTGCGGGGGGGCTGGATGGAGCTGGATGAGGGCTTCACTGCTTCAGTGTAATAGGGGCAATCGCGAGAGATGTCACCGATTCACTTTCATCTCTTAACCCCCAAAATTCTTCACGATATCGCTCGACGCGCGTAAAGCGGCGAGTGTATACCTTGGCAACCACGAGCCTACGCATTTTAGGCCGGGTGAGAGAGAGGAAGATCGCATGCAATACATGATCACGTGGAACGAGCGCTCGCAGGGTTCGCCCATGGAGTACGAGAATGCACAGAAGCGAATACTGGAGGTCTTCAGTCCATGGAAGGCGCCGGAGAATTTCAAGATCCATTCGTTCGTGATCCGCGTGGGAGACTGGGGCGGTTACATGTTGATGGAGTGCGATGACCCGCTTCAAGTTCACAAGTTCTGTTCCATGCTGCCCGCTTTTTCGTTTGAGGCACGCCCTGTTGTACCCGTCGCCGACGCGATCCGTGTGGAGCTCGAGGCGATGGCGTATCGCGATGGATTGAAAAAGTAGTGTCGCAAGTCTAAAACGCTGAGACTCGTGCGAAAATATTGCGGCCAAAAGGCACTTCCTTTTGGCCGCGGTCGCCTGCCAAAAGCGATATTCTTTGAATTGGTCAATGTGCTGCCCCGAGTGAAAATTACTGATCTGGATCTCGTCCTCGACCGGGAGCTTGCGGAGGAGATCGTATCTCGATCTGTCGAGACCGCCCCATCCGACGACGGACTTCTTTATCGTCGAGGCGACCCTCCCGACTGCCTTTACTTCGTCGAGGACGGTGAAGTGATGATTACGCTTGTTGCGGCTCAGCAAGAAATGACATTTCGAGCCGGCCCGGGGTCGCTGCTGGGAATCGCAGCGGTCGTTGGCAATCAGCCATATGCGATGAGCGCCACGGCCTCGTCAAGTGCCAGGGTCTTCAAACTTTCGGCAGACGCGTTCCGAGACCTTCTGGCTCATGAGCAGAAAATGCAGGACTGCGTCTTGAAGATCCTTGCGGCAGAGGTGAGAGCGGCGCGGAAGGCCCTGGCAAATCTGGTAACAGGGGTGTGACGCGCCTTGCGCCAAAAACTGCGAAGCAGCATTCCCTCTGGATAGCGATCGAGGTCTCTATGCGCCGCCTGCATCAAGCGGTTGTCGAATGAGCGCTACGATCCGCCCCAGTGAGGAACGAAACGCGGCACCGCACCTCTATCTATGACGTCATCAAAGATTTGCCCCTGTTGTTTAACCTAGATACAAAAGCTCGAAAAGTGTCTTCCCGTGAGGGAATCCGTTCGCGCGTGAGGTGCGTTCCCCATTTGACCGACAAGCATGCTTGCTGAAGTGTGCTTGATCGGCAAAGGAGGCCTCACACGTGAAAAAGCTCCCTAAGCTCTTCACGGAAGATCTTTCGCGGCGCACGTTTCTCGCGGGAGCAGGAATGACGGCTGCTGTGGCAGCGGCCGCCGGTTGTGGCGGAAGCAGCCACAAGACAACGAATCCAA
>Ga0157374_10004447_pt1 | contig 11782 bp, 12 predicted proteins | sample M25metaG_FD_115308 | JGI IMG/M metagenome (GOLD analysis project Ga0157374, IMG submission 115308) | Miscanthus rhizosphere microbial communities from Kellogg Biological Station, Michigan, USA - M2-5 metaG | ecosystem: Host-associated > Plants > Roots > Rhizosphere > Soil | place: USA: Michigan...
CTGAAAATCATCATCCCCCAACCAACCGTACAAACTGTATTTTTGACCACTCCCCCTAAAACTCAATTAAACCCCTTGTTTTAGACACATTCTATGCGCGTCGTATGAATTATCCGGGCTAAATGTACACGATCCGCGTCCCAGCGACAGCCTTACGTTGCAAGAGGAAGATATTGCTTACATTGATATCGGCCCGATTATTGACATCAATGGCTTTAAGATAGAAGGCGATGTAGGACAAACCTGCGTGTTTGGGAACAATCCGCTTTTCCATGAGCTGAAAGCGGCCAGCGAGAGTATCTTTAAACAGGCTCGCCAGTATTGGGAAACGCATCATCCAACCGGAGTCGCACTCTATCAATATATTGAACAACTGGTGCATCAGGTGGGGTTCAAGCTGAATCTGGAGCCTGCCGGGCACCTTATCGGTTCCTTTCCTCACTCTGGTTGGCGTGATGGCTTAAACCACTATCCCTTCCCCGTTAATGCCGGACTCTGGATTTTGGAGATTCAGCTTCGTCATCCTACAGAGCCGTATGGCGCTTTCTACGAGGCCGTTTTGCTCTAATTGAAAGCCTGTCGAAAAACACAAAAAAAGCTTTGCAAACCTCGCTGATATCGAATATAATTTCCATAGAAAATAGATTCGAGTTGTGGGCTGACCCAATCGTTAGAACTCATAGGAACCATCGATTTTTAAATTGTAAAGTTTGCTTTCAATTCATAGGCGCACTTCCCACCATCTCGTACCATAAAGGGATTCAGAGCAGGCAAAAAGAGGGGTGATTCGCCCATATAGATAGTAAGAAGACTCCAAACAAGGCAAGTGCCTTCAAGCGTTAACTCAACAAAAGGAAACATTATGGCTGTTAAAGATAAAGAATCGGCGAAAACCAGCAATAACATGGAAGATGCTTCCCTGGAGGAACGCCGCAAGGTACTGAGTTACACCCTGGACAAGATTGAAAAGGACTTTGGCAAAGGCGCCATCATGAAGCTGGGCGATCGCCAGATTGTCAGCCTGGACGCCATTCCTACCGGTGCTTTGGCTCTGGACTTAGCCCTGGGAGTCGGTGGTCTGCCTCGTGGCCGTATCGTTGAAATCTACGGGCCTGAATCCAGCGGTAAAACCACGTTAACTCTCAGCGTGATTGCAGAAGCTCAGCGCAATGGCGGCATTGCAGCGTTCATCGATGCGGAACACGCTATGGATCCGGAATACGCTGCGAAAATTGGGGTCAAGATTGATGAATTACTGATCAGTCAACCCGATACCGGTGAACAAGCATTGGAAATTACCGAGCAATTGGTTCGTTCCGGTGCGGTGGATATCGTGGTCATCGACTCCGTGGCTGCTCTGGTGCCCAAGGCCGAAATTGAAGGCGAAATGGGTGACTCCCACGTCGGTCTGCAAGCCCGTTTAATGTCTCAGGCATTGCGGAAGCTGACTGCCATTGTCGGAAAAACCCGGACCACGGTTGTTTTCATCAACCAGTTACGCCAAAAAATCGGTGTGATGTACGGCAACCCGGAAACCACCACCGGCGGCAACGCGCTGAAGTTCTACGCCAGCGTCCGTCTGGACATTCGTCGGATTGAAACCTTAAAGAAAGACGGTGAAGAATACGGGAACCGGGTCAAGGTTCGCGTGGTGAAGAACAAAGTGGCGCCGCCCTTCAAAATCTGCGAATTCGACATCCTGTTCGGCGAAGGCATTTCCTCGGAAGGCTGTGTGCTGGATGTGGCCACCGATTTAGAGATCGTGAAAAAATCGGGTACCTGGTACAGCTACAAAGATGAGAAAATTGGCCAAGGCCGCGAGAAAGCACGGGATTTCCTGAAGGATAATTCGGAAACCCTGAAAAAAATCGACTCCGAAGTGCGCGCTAAAATTGCGGCACAACGGGCTGCGGCAACCGCAAACAGCGCAGTTAGCGCCAGCAACGCCAATCAAGCCGCTGACGAGGATGACCTGTCCTCATAAACCGGTAACTGCTTTTAATAGCCCAAGCGCCACATAATTAGCAGGTGCTTGGGCTATATCTATTTATCCGTGTAACTTGTAGCCTGTTTTCACTTAGGTTAAAATGAGCAGGCCTATACCCATATAGCCTACGGCTCACAATCAGATAGAAAAAAATTATGACCGCTAAACCCTACATAGACCTGCTTTTTTTCGGCGATCTCGTCGGAAAGCCGGGGCGTATGGCGGTCAAAACTTATTTGGCCAGCCTGTCTGAACGTCCGGATGTAGTCATTGCCAATGGCGAGAATATCTCGCACGGTTTTGGCATGATCCGCAAACATTACGATGAAATGCGGGAAGCCGGAGTCGATATATTCACCAGCGGCAACCATATTTGGGATCAAAAAGAAGTTTTTAATTTTATCGACGAAGTTAATCTATTACGGCCCTACAATTTCCCCGCCAATTCACCGGGCAGCGGCGCTCGAATTTTTCAATTACCCAACTGTGAAATTGGGGTCATTAATCTCATTGGCCAAGTCTTTATGGGCAATTATAATTCTCCGTGGGATCAGTTGGATGAACTGGTATATGACATGCTGGCCGTCACCCCGATGATATTTCTGGATTTCCACGCCGAAGCCACCGCCGAGAAAGTGGCAATGGCCTGGCATGCCTCTTCTCTTGGCGTTAGCGCCATGACAGGCACCCACACGCACGTCCAGACCGCAGATTCAAAAATCCTGAACAACCGGATGGGGTACATTACCGATACCGGCTTTAACGGCTCCTATAACAGCGTGATTGGGATGGAAGCCACCGGCTCGCTACAACGGTTAAAATCCCATCTACCCACGCGGTTGGATGTGGGGCCGGACGATATTCTCCAGGTGAATGCCGTACGCTTTACCATTGAGACAAAAACCGGGGTATGCCGTAAGGTCGAGCGCATCAATGAAGTATTGACCTACAGTGGAGAAACACTCCAGCCCTTCTCAGTCCGTTGAGCCTGACTATGAAAAACATTGCCGGTTGGGCAGTTTACCCACCCGGAGGATGGCATTCATGAGGCAGAGCGGTTATAATACAAAAGTTAAAGTGTAGAAAAGCACAAAGGACTGTTTTGATTCAAACCACTTCCATATTAGATTTGGACCATGCCAAACGTTGGCTTAGCCAGCAGTTGTCCCATGAACGGTTTGAACATTCCATTGGGGCACATGAAAAGGCTGTTGAACTGGCGGAAAAGTTCAATTTACCCACTGAGGAGCGGGAGCGAGCGGCTATTGCCGGCTTATTGCACGATTCGGCCAAGCTGATGCGGCCGCCGGAATTATTGGATTACTGTGACCAGCATGAATTGCCGATTGACGACAATGATCGCAACAGCATCCAAACCCTGCACCCGTTTGTAGGCGCGGAACTGGTTCGGGAAACTTTCAATTTGCAGGATCCCGATATTCTGAACGCCATCCGTTACCATACGACCGGCAGATCCGGAATGAGCCGGGTGGAAAAAATTGTCTATATTGCCGATAAGATTGAAGGCAATACGCGTAACCCTTTATACATCCAAAAGATGACCGCGCCACTCGACTTCAAGAATGCTTGGAGCCTGGATTTGACCATGCTCTTTATTCTGGAGTCCACCATTCAGTTTTTGATGGAACGTCGTCAAATCATCCATCCACGGACGATTGAAGCGCGAAATGACTTTGTGCAGCGGCTTCGCGCCGAGCATCATTTGTAACTACCCCATAACCTGTTTAGCAACCATAGGAGGATCACTTTTGACCCCATCTCAGCAAGAACCAATCAGCGCATTTGATCTGGCCGCTTTGGCCGCAAATCTGGCAGAAGCTAAAAAAGCCTCCGACACGCTGGTGCTGGATACGGGAAAAGTCTCTTACATCGCCGATTATTTCGTCATTTGCTCCGGGGAGAGTCCCGCACAAATCCGAACCATCGCCGATACCATTGAAAAGGCATTTAAAAAACGCGGACAGCAGCGTCTGGGTACCGAACAAGACAAAACTTACAAATGGTGCCTGCTGGACTATGGTGATGTGGTGATTCACATCATGCACCGCAATGAACGGCAGTTCTACCAATTGGAAAACTTCTGGAGCCATGCCAATGTGGTTGCACCAGAAACGTGGATGGATCCGCAACTGCAAGAGGCCTCCTAAGCCAACTTAAAATAACTAGCCCTTTCTTGGGTATAGGGATGTAAGTTCGTCTTTATTCCACACACTTGTTTTCACAGAGCATGGGTTTGTTCTGCGAATATTAGTAGCATTTTTAATTTGATTTTTGCTTTCAGTAAAGCAGCAAATCCCACCCTACTCATTCAAAAGTGGTTTCAAAAGTGGTTGGTGCAAGTCTGGCAGGGAGAAATATACTTATTTTCCCAATTCGAAACACCTAATACTCATCCAATAAAAGCCATCTACTCGAAGTAAGTTGCACTCTGGGTTGCGGTTTCGTAGACCCGCGTCTTGGTAATTTCAGGCACGTTTTTCTTGATGCGCTGATAGACATACCGGGCAATATACTCGGCACTGGGACTTTCCCCGTTAAAGTCCGGAAAAGCGTTCAAATCCCGATGATCCAGATCATCCACAATCTGATTCAATTCAGCTTTCAGTATAGTAAAGTCGAAGGCGACATTCGACCGATCCAAAGTATCCTTTTGGGCAAACACCTGTACCACATAATTGTGCCCATGCGGATTTTCACACTTACCACGATAGTGCAGCAAGTGATGGGCGGCGGCAAAGTGTTTTTCAACCATAACTTCAAACATAAAAATCTTGTAGCACGTCCAAAACAGACTTGGCAAGCACAGAAATCAGGCTGCCGGGACAACCGATCGGCCAAATACCCAATAAAGCCTTGAATAGTGGCAATAAAAACTGGCTCAGTCTTTCAGATACAAGTTATTCGTGATTATTTTTTAAACCAATCCACCTTTTAATGCCTTTACCGCTACCTGTGTCCGATCATCCACAGCCAGCTTTTGTATGATGTTGGCCACATGCGCCTTAGCCGTATGGCTGGAGACTTTGAGCGCCACGGCGATTTCCTTATTGCTTTTACCCTCGACGATCAAATGCAACACTTCCTGCTCACGTTCGGTCAGTTCGGTGTTATAACGCTTTTTGGGAGAGCTCGCTTGCTCAGTAGAAACAGATCCATCAACGCTGGTCCCCAAGCCCACACCAGGTTTGGCCGGTAAGGATTGCACTACCAGACGGGCAATCGCCGGGTCTAACCATAGCGCCCCATCCAAGACCATTTCCAAGACCTGGTACAACCGATCGATCTTGATATCCTTCATGCAGTAGGCATCCGCCCCGGCAGCCAAGGAGGCCAGCACTTCTTCCGAATTGCTGATCGAGGTCAGGATCACGACCTTAGCCTCAGGCAGCTTCTCTTTAATCTGCTTCGTGGCGGTAATGCCATCCATAACCGGCATACCGATATCCATCAACACAATATCCGGCTTTTCCGCTAATGTCAGCCGAACACCTTCTTCACCGTCCTGAGCCTCTCCCACTACAGTCACGTCAGCCCGCTCCGCCAAGGCCATACTCAGCCCAAACCGGGCCAACTCATGGTCTTCCACAATCAGCAGCCGGATATTTCGTGTGGCAGGTGTTCCAGTCATCGATTAATCTCCTGATTTTTCCATTGGTTTCGACTCCCGAGGGAGCATAATGATAAATTCAGTCCCGCGCTCCAGTTCGCTTTCTGCGCGAATGCTGCCTCCATGCAGTTTTACAATCATCTTACAGATGGAAAGCCCCAATCCCGAACCGATCTTCTTGCGAGTTTGTTGCAAAACAAAGTAACGCTCAAACAGATGGGGAATAATATCCGGGGCAATCCCCGGACCATTATCCATGACGCGCAACTCCACGGCTCGGCCCAATTCACTGGCTACCACGACAATCTCACCATCATCATTGTTCATGTTATGAATCGCATTTCCCAGTAAATTCATCAGCAGCCGTTTCAGCTGGTCCGTATCGGCCAGTAAAGGCTCCAGCTTGGCAGGCACCCGGTTCAGCAGACGAAGTCTTTTACCTTCCGCCAATGGCTGCAAAATTTCAAAACATCCTTCCACCAGGGCATTCAAATGAACTTCGGTGAGCCATAGCCGAATCTGCCCCGATTCGTACTGATAAATTTCCAGCAGTTTCGTTACCATACCTAACAAGTCATCATTATTCTTGATGAGTCGTTCCGTCAAAGGCATCAGTTGCTTGGGTAACTGCGCCTGTTGGGCATGCAACAAATCCAAAGCCCTTCGCTCCGCGACCAAAGGCGTCCGCAAATCATGGGTTAAAGCCGAAATAAACGTTTCACGAGTCCGCTCACTCTCTTGAAGCCGCTCCAGCGCCAACTGCAATTCCGCATTAGCGGCCTCCAACCTCGCGGTACGCTCCTGAACCCGCGCTTCCAGCCCTTCATTCAACAGGCGCAATTCATTTTCGATCCGCTTTAAGTACGAAATGTCCTTACGAATGGCGATGTACTGGTAGGGCTTACCGGTACTGTCATCCAAAAAAGGTACAAGCGTCGTATCCACCCAGTATAGTGTGCCATCCTTGGCGCGATTACAAATTTCACCCCGCCAGATACCCCCGTTTGAAATTACATTCCACAAATCCTGAAAAAAACTTTTGGGATGCAGACCGGAGTTAACGATTCGGTGGGTCTGCCCGATGAGTTCAGAACGATCGTATTGGGCAATCTTGCAAAACGTGTCATTCACATAGGTAATCACCCCGCTGGCATCGGTAATGGCCACAATGGCAGATTCATCCAAAGCCAGCTTTAAATCGGCCAGCTCTTTCAGGGAACGCTGCAAAGCCTGATGCTCATCCTGAATATCGGAAGGCCGGGACATATTCAAATCCGCCCCAATAGCCTGTTAAATTTGGTAGAGACGCTCGTTTCCATTGCGCTTCCTTCCACAATAGCCTGCTTACAGCTTGCTGTAAAAGCCAAAGCTAGTGTAAGCATATCAAATTTACTCATTTTCTTTAATCACTTTCACAACGTAGGGACTGGTGTTCCCGGAAAGTAAGAGCGGATGCCGGAATCAACGTTCCCGCAGTCCGGCATCCCGTTGGGTTTCTGTCAAAAGCCAACAGCTCAATAAAAAAAGCGCATTACAGTATTAGTATCGCCAGCAAGCCGAGCCATGTCATTGAACATCCTGCTATTAACAAAATGGCTAGTAGACGAGTTCGTAGGATGGGCAATTTCGCTTCCTAAACAGGTTCGTAGAATAAAAAGAGAGGCCATAACCCGAGGAGCGAATGCATGACAGGAAATGTGGAACAAGCCAGAAACTTAAGCAAAACTCTGGAATCCAGTGACGCACTTTTGGTAGACCTTGATACCCTGCCTCCGTTCAAACGTAAGCGCAAGCAAGAAATTGCCTGTCAAATCGCCCAGCATTTAGCGCTTCTGTTAGAAAACAGCCAGGCTAAGGCATTGACCACAGTGCGAATTCCCTCCGCAATGGCCTTAAGCGAATTCTACCAGTGCACTGTACTGGATGTTTTGGATGGCTTGTACGCGTTTAAGCAAAAAAGTAACGAGTACACCATGAACGGTTTGGACGCCGAAATCATGCTGCATAATCGGCCTCATATCTTAAAAACCCATCCCAATAAACCCTTATGGAATAGCCCTTGGGGCACAAGTCATAAAATTGCGGAAAATCCGCTGTTCAATTTATTTCAAGGAAAGGCTGGATAGTTCGCCATGAATCCTCCCGCACCTTATTCCAAGTCGCTTCAGCTTGAGCAACTCCCCGCATTCGTGATTTCCAATACGAATAGCCGGGCAAAAGGTGTGTTTCTCTACTTGGAAAAACTGGTAACCCGAGAATTACGGCAGCCAAAAGAGAGCTTAATTCTTCCTTCCCTGGCGCAATTTTCCACTTATCTTCAATGCGAACCGTTGGAAATTTATGATGCGTTACGGGCATTGCGCCAACAGGGATATGACTATCAATTCGCCAAGTTTGATCAACCACTTTTGATTTGGCAAAAAGCCGACACAGTAATAAGGAGAAACGTATGAAAATTTTACTGCCCGTCGATGGCTCCGATTGCGCCATGAAGACCCTGCATTGGGCGGGTGAGTTATTCAAGGGAAGATCGGACGTCGAGTTTTACCTGCTTGAGGTAATCTCCATCACACCGGATACCATCACCGTGGAATACGATGTCACGGACGCCACCAAAACCCTGAATAATGCAAAACGCGCCCTGGAAAGCATGGGTTGTCACGTTGCGGAAATCTCTTATGTGCTGGGCGATCCGGTTGAACGGATCTGTGAGTATGCCGAAGAGATGGGCCTCGATCAAATACTGATTGGGTCTCATGGCCGAACAGGCTTATCGAAATTACTGATGGGTAGTGTGAGTGTCGCGGTAATGGAACGCAGCAAATGTCCGGTCACCTTGCACCGCAATGTTGAGCACTCACCGATTCGTCATATTTTACCTGCCAACACGGTCCTTTAAATTTCACACGCCACATTTATAATACTGAAACTGAATCCATTCCATAATTTGACGCCCCTTATTTCAAACCGGGCGTCTTTTTATTGCTTACCCTCCAAATGCAGACGCATTAGGCCATTTCTTATGCTACTCCTCCGCATTCGGCCTATTTCAAATTAAACCTCCGTATTTATTCCCTAGCCGAATGGCCAAAACCCGCTTGAACTGAATGGGTAATTTTCATTCAAATCCTATCTTCTATGATGATGCTATGCCAATTTAAACAGGCTCCGGCACAAGCATACAAAGGAGAATACGATGACCTTTCTGCATCCCAGCCAACCTTTACGAAAGATTTCGCCGGAAATCCTGATTACCCTGCTGGCAACCTTACTATTAATTCTGGCGTTACTGGTCATTAATTTGATCAATCATCTACCGACAGAACGGGCTGTTCCCGCGCCCGTGGTAGCAACTCCCAAAGTTTCGGTTCATTTCAGCAAATTGCAAGGAAGCACCAGCATTACGGAACAAACCGTACATCAAACACCCGCTAATTCTACCGATCACCCTTTGGAATCCGCCTTGAAACAACTCCTCAACGGACCGACTCAGGCGGAAAAAGAAGAGGGCTTTTACAGTGAAATTCCTCAGGGCACCAAGTTACTGGGTGTTCAGGTCAGTCATCAGGTCGTGCATGTGAATCTGAGCAAAGAATTTACCCAAGGCGGCGGATCAACCAGCATGATTCAACGGGTTAAGGAATTAAAAGATACCATCGCCTCCGTCGAGGGTAATTATCCCGTCAAAATCGAAATTGAAGGTAAACCGCTCAACGTATTAGGCGGCGAAGGACTTGAGTTAAATTAAACGCTCATCATTTCAAGGCTGGTCATTTTTTCTCTGACTGACAATTCCTTCCATGATCCGAATTTAGAAACCAACCCTCATCCAGGCAAGGGAGGTGAGGGCAAAAAACGGATGCTTCAATAAGAAGGAGTACCCCGGTCAAGAGAGAGGTAAGCGCGCATGACGGCAACTCTGCAAAGCGCGATGGAAATGCACCGGCAGGGGCAATTGGCCCAGGCAGGCACGCTTTATCAACAAATTCTACTCCAGGATCCCAAAAATCTGGATGCTCTCAGTATGCTGAGCATTTTGCATGAGCAAAACGGGGATCTCAGAAAAGCGATTGAAGTTGCTCGACAACTCATTCACATTAAACCCAAACAGATCGAATACATGTTGCATTTAGCCAACTTGCTGCTCAGTCAATCAGAAACCGCACAAGCCTTGGAATGGCTGGAAAAAGCGGCTAAACTGGACCGGCGCAACCTGGATGTGCAACTCGCCTTGGGAGATACTTACCAGCAAAAGCGAGAATATGAAACCGCCGTAAAACACTACCATAAGGCGCTACAACTCGATCGTTCCGTACCGGATGTCTACAACAATTTAGGGAACACTTATCTTGCCATGGGTAAGCTGGAAGACGCCATCCAGCAATACCAAAAGGCGATTTCCTTAAAAAAGGATTATGTGCAGTCCTATTACAATCTAGGCAACGCACAACGCCAGTTCGGCAATTTAGCCGAAGCAATTACCGCCTATCAAAAAGCGATTGAACTGGACCCCTACTTTTATCAAGCCTATAGCATGCTGGGCCTGACCGCGAAAAACATGAGTAATTACGATCATGCCGAAGCGTTCTATCGTCAAGCCCTCACTATTAAACCCAACGATCCTTCCACGCTTTCCAATCTCGCCATCGTATTGGCCGAACAGGATCGCATTGATGAAGCCATGCAAGTCTTTACGGAGTTGGCGCAAAAATATCCCGATCATCCGGATGTGTTGTCTGACTTCGCACTGACCATCCATGAAAAAGGATTTCGAGATCGCGCGTTGGTGATTTATGAAGCGCTGGCTCAACGGAATCCAGATAACCCAAACCAGCAAATCAATCACTCCTTGGCTTTGCCGGTTATTTACAACGATTCGGATCATTTAATCCAATGGCGGAAACGATACGAGCAAGGTTTAGATAGCTTATTGCAAAAACAATTAGATCCATTGCGACCGCACAAAGTCGGCGCATTTTCAGGCGCCAGCTTTTACTTGGCCTATCAAGGACTGAACGATAAAGCCTTTCAGTGCAAAATGTCCCAGATTTATCAAAAAATACTGCCCACACCACCACAAATGACGGCAAACAGAAAAGCCAATACTAAATCCAGAATCGGCTTTATTTCCGGTCATTTATCGCCGAAGCATACCATTGGCAAACTCATGTACGGGATTCTAGCTAACCTGTGCCGAGACAAATTCGAGATCCATATTTTTTCCACCCCAACTAAACATGCATTTTCCGCCAACCTAAAAATTCATCCGGACGATCAGGTCCATCTACTCCCTTATCCCAGCTTGATCCAAAGCTGGGAAGCTATTCATGCCTCCAATTTGGACATTATTTTTTACTCCGACATCGGCATGGATCCGTTCAGTTACATTCTCGCCAACTATCGTTTGGCGCCGGTGCAGTGCGTGACCTGGGGACATCCGGTCACCACCGGTATTCCAACCATTGATTATTTTATTTCCAGCAAATGGATTGAGCCGGAAAACGCGCAGGATCATTACAGTGAAGCGTTGGTATTACTCGATAGTTTACCCAGCTATTATTATCAACCCAAGCTAAGTGGCGATTACGGACCACGTCATGAATTTGGTTGGAGCCCATCCGATCATATCTATCTCTGTCCACAATCGCTGTATAAATTCCACCCGGATTTTGATCCCATCCTTGCCGACCTCTTAAGGCAGGATCCGCAAGGCAAATTAGTCCTCTTGGATCGTGGGCAAGAACCCATCAGTACCCAATTGAAAGCTCGTTTCCAAAAGAATATGCCGGATGTGGCCGAGCGCATTGAGTTCCTCCCTAGCGTAAGTCGCGAGCGTTTTTTGCAGTTATTGACGTGCGGGGATGTAATGCTGGACCCGGTGCATTTTGGCGGCGGAAACACGACGTATGAAGCGTTGGGTTTGGGTGTGCCGATTGTGACCTGGCCGAGCGAGTACATGCGAGGGAGAGTGACGGCGGGCTGTTACCGGCAGATGGGTTTAGACGATCTGGTGGCCGACAGTGCGGAGACGTATGTGCAACTGGCAGTCAAGCTCGGGACTGATGCTGAGTATAAAATGCAAACGCGAGAACGGATTTTAGCTCAGAATCATCGGTTGTTTGAAGATCAGCGGGTCATTGAGGAGTTGGAAGCCTTTTTTCTGAAAG
>Ga0157374_10004448_pt1 | contig 11779 bp, 11 predicted proteins | sample M25metaG_FD_115308 | JGI IMG/M metagenome (GOLD analysis project Ga0157374, IMG submission 115308) | Miscanthus rhizosphere microbial communities from Kellogg Biological Station, Michigan, USA - M2-5 metaG | ecosystem: Host-associated > Plants > Roots > Rhizosphere > Soil | place: USA: Michigan...
GAACGCTATATGGCAGTGCCGCTCGGTGAAATGCAGCATCGGTTGGTAGTGGCGATGTTGGATGCCGGCAATGTCCAGGCAGTAGACTTTTTGAGTAATCGTATTGGCCGGCCATTGAAAGTTTATGCCGCCAGCGAAGAAGGCATCCGTCAGGTACTGCACCAGTATCAAATCAATATTTCTGACCAAGTCGTCGATGAGATCAGCACGCTGAATGCCGATAAACCGGCCGAAGTGCACAAGAATATCATTACCGGCAAGGAAGATGCTCCCAAGGATGAAGACAGCAGTATCAAGACGATTGTGCAGGATTCACCGATTTCTAAAGCATTGTCGACCATACTTGAATTTGCTGCCAAAAATCGCGCCTCCGATGTACATATTGAGCCGCTGAAAGACAGCCTGAAAATCCGCTGCCGGGTGGACGGTATTTTGCAGGAAATCATGAAACTGCCTAAAAGCACCGAGCCGCCGCTGATTTCACGCATTAAGATTCTGTCCAATCTAAAGATTGATGAACATCGTATTCCCCAGGACGGCGAGTTCAGTATTAAAGCAGCCGGCAAGGATATTGACCTGCGTATTTCGATTAGTCCGGTGGTCTGGGGCGAACAAGTGGTCATCCGGTTGCTGGATAAGACCGGTACTAGTTTCAAATTGGAAGATATGGGTTACACCGGTCGGGCACTACGGACTATTCGCTCCGGCCTGGAGCGTACCAATGGGATGGTTCTGACCTCTGGGCCAACTGGCTCTGGTAAGTCAACCAGTTTGTATGCTTTATTGCAGGAAGTTAAAAGTGAAGCCGTTAACATTGTTACCCTGGAAGATCCGGTCGAATACAAAATGGATGGGGTCAACCAAATTCAGGTAAATCCCGATGTGGGGCTGACGTTTGCCTCGGGTCTACGCTCAATTTTGCGACAAGACCCTGACATTGTAATGGTCGGAGAGATTCGGGACCGCGAAACCGCCGAACTGGCCGTACAGGCTAGCCTGACTGGACACTTGGTATTTAGTACGCTGCACACGAACAGTGCGGCCGGTATTCTGCCGCGTCTGCTGGACATGGGAGTGGAACCGTTTTTGATTGCCAGTACGGTGCACACTGTAATTGGTCAGCGTTTGACGCGCCGGGTAGCCGGCAGCAAGGAAACCTATCTGTCGGATGCGGCCGAAACGGCAGCTATCAAAGAGAGTTTGGGCAAGCTGCTGCCCGAAAAAGCCGAAGACGTAGCCGCTGTTGCCAAAGATCTTGGCTATGAAACCTTGCCACTAAGGGGGGATAATGCTTATACTTTAACTAAGGGCGTCGATGCCCCTGGTACGCCTGGTGGCTACAAGGGCCGAATGGGTGTGTACGAAGTTTTTGACGTCAGTGAGCGCATCCAGGAACTTATTCTCAAGCGAGCAACCAGTTCCGAAATCGAAGCCGTCGCCAAAGAAGAAGGCATGGTAACGATGCGCCAAGACGGCTACTTAAAAGCCTTAGCAGGCGTTACGACCATCAAGGAAGTTAACCGGGTCGCTTCGGCGGACAGTGCGTAAAATTAGGTATAAAGAAGAGCAAAAATGAATAAAACAACGGTGGAGAAAATGAAAAAGACAGACGAATGCTCAATGCTCAATGCTCAAGTATCAATGAATGCTCAATGCTCAAGTATCAATGAAACTGCATTGCCAGTTGAACATTGCTCATTGAACATTGAAAATTCCGGAGGAAGTTTCTGATGCAGGGACAACCAAGAATCGAAATCCTCCTGGAGGAAGTGGTTAAGAAAAAAGCTTCTGACCTTCATTTGCAGGTGGGCCTGCCACCGATGATTCGCATTGACGGATCGCTCCTGCCGGTCAACGGTGCCGATGCCTTAACCGAAGAAACAGTTGAAACCCTGATCTTTGCTATCCTGGACGAGGACCAAAAACAAATCCTTCTAAAAGATAAAGAATTTGACTTTAGCTTTGCCTTCGGTGATCTGGGACGTTTTAGGGTAAACGCTTTCCATGAGCGTGGTAACCTGGCGGCTGCGCTGCGGCTTATCCCGAATGAAATTTTGACTATTGAACAGCTTGGGTTGCCGCCAATTGTCAATAAATTTGCCGATTATCCCCGCGGTTTAGTGCTGGTAACTGGTCCGACTGGTTCGGGCAAGTCAACCTCGCTGGCAGCCATGATTCACAAGATCAACCTGGAGCGCTCCAGCCACATTATTACCATTGAAGATCCAATTGAATATACTCACAAGTCCAAAAAATCGGTCATTGTGCAGCGGGAAGTGCACTACGATACGTACTCATTTAGTGCGGCGCTGCGTAGCGCCCTCCGTGAAGATCCTGATGTAGTATTGATTGGTGAGATGCGCGATCTGGAGACAATTGCCTCGGCCATTACTATTGCCGAAACCGGTCACTTGGTGTTTGCAACCTTGCACACCAACAGCGCGGCGCAATCTATCGATCGTATGATTGACGTCTTTCCACCGCACCAACAGCCGCAGATTCGGGCGCAATTGTCGAACATCCTGATGGCAATCGTTTCCCAGCGCCTGGTGCCATCCATTGGTGGTGGCCGGATTGCTGCCGCTGAAATCATGGTAGCCACACCCGCTGTTCGTAACATCGTCCGCGAAGGCAAGACCCACCAGCTCGATGCTGTGATTCAGACTGGTGCTGAGTTTGGTATGCAGAGTATGGATAAACAATTAGTAAATCTGATCCATGCTGGAACCATTAGCTACGATGAGGCCCGTAACTTTGCTGTCGATATTGATGAACTTGACAGGTTGATGAGAGATTAATTAGACGCTTATGCTTAACTATCGCTATACCGCGCGTAATCCACAGACTGGCCAACAGGTTAAGGCTGATGTTCAAGCCGACAGCGAGGGCGCAGCTGTTAAGCTGATTCGAGCTCAGGGGCTGACGCCAATTGATATCCGCTTGGGTGAAAAAGGGGCCAATATCCCTGGCTTTAAATTTGGTAATCGGGTCAACGCCAAAGACAGGGTTTTGTTCAGCCGTCAGTTGAGCACGCTTATTAATGCCGGTTTGCCATTACTACAGGCTCTGCGCAGCGTCAATGAGCAAACTACCAGCAAACCATTAAAAGTCGTATTGAATCAGATAATTACCGATATCGAAGGTGGCGGCACGCTTTCGGCGTCTATGGCCAAGCATCCTAAAGTTTTTAACCAAGTATATATTAGTCTGATTGCGGCCGGTGAAACTTCGGGAACGCTCGATAAAGCTCTGGATCGGCTGGCCGTTCAACAGGAAAAAGATGCTGACTTGATTTCCAAGGTCCGCGGGGCGCTCATGTACCCGCTGATTGTGTTGTTTGTGATGTTCGGCGTTATGGGTTTTATGGTCGTGAAGGTATTGCCGCAGGTTAAGAATATCTACTCGGGCTTAAAAGGCGTGCAGCTGCCACTTATCACGCGTGTTTTGCTGGCTTTTTCGGACTTTATTATTCACGATTGGTGGGTAGTCATAATAGTACTGGTCGCTTTGGCGTTTTTTGGAACCCGTTGGGCACGGACCGGACCGGGCAAGCAAGTAGTCGATAAGCTGAAGATGAAAGGCTGGCCGATCGGACCGCTGTTTATGAAAATGTATATGGCACGATTTGCGCGTACTGGTTCGACGCTTGTTGCCAGCGGCGTACCGCTGTTGCAGATGCTGCAAATAACCAGTGATGCCGTGAATAACGTCCATGTTCAGCGGGCTATCACCAAAGCCGCCGAAAAAGTCCGTGGCGGTAAATCATTGGCCGATGCCCTACAAAATGATCCTAATTTCTTGCCGTTGGTGCCTAACATGCTCAAAATTGGTGAACAGTCCGGTGCTATGGAAGCCATGCTGGCCAAGGCGGCCGATTACTATGAAAAAGAGGTCGATAACGAAGTGGCAACAATTTCGTCCATCATTGAACCGGTTATGATGGTGCTGCTGGGCGTGGTGGCATTTATTATCGTAGCGGCCGTGCTGCTGCCAATTTACGGCCTGGCGGGCAACAGCCAGTTTACCAGTCCAACGGGCTAGCCGTTCCGCTTGTGGATAACTGCTTGCTTTTTACAACAGCTAGACGTATCATCACAAGCATAAGCGTTAACTAAAAAACTGCAAAGGGGGCATTTGCAAAATGCTGAACAATATAAAAAAACGGACTAAAGATCAGAAAGGCTTCACTATTATCGAAGTCTTGATCGTTTTGGCGATTGCCGGTTTGATCCTGCTAATCGTCTTCTTAGCTGTACCTGCACTGCAGCGTAACTCTCGTAACACGACACTCAAGAGCGATGTTCAGGCAGTTGCCGGTGGTATTTCGGAATACTCATCTAACAACGCAGGTGCCATTCCAGCCGCCGCCGCTGGTTCCATCACCGGCTCGGGCTCGAGCTTGGTAATCGGTAGCGCTGGTGCGACAGCATCAGTAAAAGTAAACGGCAGTACCACAGTTACCGCCATTACTGCAGCGCCAGGTTATGCTGCTGGAGCCTTCCCGAAGAGTACCATACAGGTATGGTTTGCTCATGATTGTACCGCCGCCGCCAGCGCCCGTGCCACGGCAATCTACTTCGGTGTTGAAAATGCAACCGGTACTACACAACAGTGCCAAGACAGCTAGATTAATTACGCTAGTCATTAAAAGGACTCTATAGCAGGAGTCCTTTTAATTTTTATGCTACTATAACGGTAATGATTATCGCGGTACTTGCTGTTTTAGGCTTGGTATTTGGAAGTTTTGTGAGTGCGCTGACCTGGCGTTTCCATGAACGAGCCGAACTGCACGCCAAAAAGGATAAAAAGTCCCAAGCGCGCCTTCGTAAGCTGTCTATGATACACGGTCGCAGTATGTGTAGTAGTTGCGGCCATGAACTAGCTGCGAAGGATCTAGTGCCGCTGTTCAGCTGGCTGTACGTCCGCGGCCGCTGCCGGTACTGTCATGCAAAGATTCAGGATAGCCCCCTAGTGGAAATTGTGACGGCGCTGGCGTTTGTGGCATCGTATATCTGGTGGCCGCTCAGCCTTCACGGTATCGGGCTGTTCCAATTTGTGATCTGGCTGGCGTTTGTGGTCGCCTTTGTGGCGCTGGCAGTCTACGATTTGCGCTGGTTTTTGCTGCCGGATCGCATTGTTTACCCGCTGATGGGTCTCGCAGTTGCAGAGGTAATTGTGGCAGCAATTGCCGAGCGGGATTGGCGGTTTGCCCTCGGTGCGGCACTCGGCGGCCTTATTATTTCAGGGCTGTTTTATGGATTATTCCAGCTGTCGGACGGAAACTGGATTGGCGGTGGTGATGTCAAACTGGCGGTTGTACTGGGATTGTTAGCCGGCACACCACTAAAGGCGCTAGTGCTGATCTTTTTCTCATCTGTTGTCGGCACAGTTGTTTCTATACCATTACTGGCAAAAGGTAGAAAGGGGCTACAGATGCGGGTACCATTCGGGCCGTTTCTAATTATCGCTACAGTCATTGTGGTGCTGTTTGGCACGAATATCATCAACTGGTACAACGGATTGTTGCGCTAGAACAGTCTTGCTTATGCTATAATTCGACTGATAAAGGAGAAATATATGCCGTATGTAAACTAGTCTTCCAACAGGGAATTGACTAGGTCGGCTATATCTTTTGGAACTATGAAACAGGGTGGCAAAGCGTCCGGTGGCTTCACTATTGTCGAAACGCTAATTGTGCTGGCGGTGACGGGCATGTTGTTTGCTAGCGCCGTACTTTTAATAAATGGCCGCCAAAATAAAACTGAATTTTTAACAGCCGTCAATAACTTGCAGCAGCAACTGCAACAGATTATTAACCAGACGACGAGTGGTTACTATCCAAACGCCCACGATTTTAAGTGCCTCCACGGCACGCCGCCAACTATCGACGGCACTGGTAGTAATGTGCAGGGGACCAACGGTGACTGCACCTTCCTGGGTAGTGTTATTTACTTTGGTCCGGGCCAGAGCCCGGCAAAATTTAGCGTCTATCCACTGGCTGGTAATCGGCTTGATACTGCCAGTAAAACCGTCACGACATTGGCGGCAGCCTGGCCGGTGGCGCTTGCGCAGGGTAATCTGACTAACGGCGGGGCGCCAAATGACGATTATACGAGCTACACCATGGAAGGCGGCCTCAGCTACGTCTGGGGGCCCAACCCGCTACCATTAAATAATCCATTGGCGATCGGGGTAATTACGTCGGTAGGTGGTGATGCCAGTCCGGCGACTACTGGTTCACAGCAGTTCAGGCTGTACGGGTTTACCAACAGCTGGGCCGGGATTGCTTCTTCGAAAGACATTGTAGATAAGATAAACAAGGCTACGACGTCCACCAGTAGTACCGCAATTATACCGTGGGCCGGCCCGCTCAGAGCGTGTATAGCCAGTGGCACCACCAAACAGTCAGCTCTGATAAGTATTAGCCAAAGTCTGCAAGTGAGTTTAGTCATCAAGAATGGTACGGTATGCGCCTAATATCCAACAAGCCAGCGAGTGATCAGCGTGGTGACACGATTATTGAAGTCCTGATTGCCATGGCTATTGCCAGTCTGGTATTGATTGGTGCCTACGCCTCTACTAACCACAATGTACGTGGTATCCAGGATACCCAGGAACACAGTCAGGCTCTGCAACTGGTACAGACCCAGGTAGAGTATTTGGGTAGCCACAAGAGCATCACAGGCGGCCATTGTTTTGATACTGATGGTACAGCTACTAACACCTGTAATTTCAAGGCCGATGGTACGACCGATAGTTCGCATACTCAGCCGGAATATAACCTATCAATTGTTAACAATACACCGCTATGTGTTAATTCATATCAGGTGAGTGCCGATTGGACCAGTGTTACCGGCCTGGCTGCTAACGTAACGGTTTGCTACCGCCCACAGGTACTAAGCTAATGAAGGATCGCAATACAAAGATCAAACAGGCTGCCCAAGCCGGTTTTACTATCGTTGAGCTGATGATCGCCACGCTGGTTTTTTCGACGATTCTATTGGTTATCACTTTCGGCGTTATCCATTTTACTTCCGACTATTACAAAGGGGTTAACAGCTCAACCACGCAGGATACGGCGCGTAATATCATGAATATAATGTCGCAGGCCATTCAGTTCAGCGGCGATACCCCATTAAATCCGACGCCCAGTTCGGTATGTATTGGTAATCAACAGCTTGTTTATACTCTTGGCAACGAAATACTCACAGCCAGCGACAACGGGCTGGCCCAAATTACCGACACCAGCTGTGATTCTGCGGCAGTCGCTAGCAGCGGGACCGAACTACTCGACACCAGAATGCGTTTGGTGCAGTTTAGTGTGACCGAGCCGATGAGCGGGGGTGTGCCGGTATTCAGTGACCACAGTGTCTGGAAGGTAACTGTTTCAATTGCCTATGGTGACAATGATTTACTATGTGACTCTTCGGTCGCCGCCAGCGCCACGGGCGGTTGTAGCAGCCATGCCAACCCTATTGCCGACCCTAATACCGCTACAGCGGCCAGCAATGGCACCCTGCACTGTAAATCCATGACTGGTTCACAGTTTTGTGATGTCGTCACGCTTAGCACGACAGTTACTCGCCGTATTGTAGGAGCCGGTTGATAGGGTACAATGAGAATACAAGCATGAGCAGCAATAATAACGTCCGTAACAATCAAACTGGTCTGGTTTCCATCATGGTAACTATTATCATGATGTTAGTTATTAGTTTGATTGTATTAGGTTTTGCCACTGTAACGCGCCGCAATTCCCGCGAGGCATTAGACCGGCAGCTTAACACTCAAGCCTATTATGCGGCTGAAACCGGCATAAACGATGTTATGAGCGCTCTTAACCTTAATAAAATTAGCGATACAACTCTGGTGACGCCCACATATGCTACTGATTGTAACGGTATAAACTCGCTCATGACTAAGCTGGGAAACGTTAATGGCGTGGCTAATCAAAACTGGCTTAATAACGACGGTAGCGTGCAGTATAGTTGTTTACTGGCAAATCCATTTCCGGCAAGTCTGATCATTAATGTACCGGCTGCCGATACCGAAAACACTTTCGTTAACCCCAGTGCGGCCACAAATTTGACATTTACCTGGCAAACCCAGGGCAGCACTGGCAGTGCAACGGGGTGCCCAACCACGCTACAGCCGCAAGCATCCTGGACCGGGGCATGCCCCTACGGTATTCTGCGCCTTGATATATTCAAGGTAACTGCGGGCGATGCCGATACCGCGGCTGCCAATACGGCATCAGTTTTCTTACTACCATCAACCGGGGGCGCCCCGCCCACCGCTATACAGTATGATGCCCCGACTATCGTAAAGGCTACGTGCTCTGATACAGCTATTCCGGCGACGCCAGCTAAAACCTGTTCAGCAGTCTTAACTGACGCCGGTGGTGTGAAGTTTAACGGCAGCTACTATGTCCGCCTCAGCAATGTATATCGGGCTTCAGGGAACGTGGTTATTTCCCCCCAAAACGCGGGCGGTCCCGTCACCTTCAAAGACTCACAGATACTTATCGATGTGACTGGTAAAGCTCAGGATGAAATCCGGCGTATCCAAGAGCGTATCTCACCCGCCGATAAGGTGACACCAGAGATCCTCAACGCTATTTCTAGCGGTACCACCGTATGTAAACGCTTTACTATTCAGGGAAGTGGCACTACCGCCACACCTGCAAATCTCTGCGCACCGTAGGTTCTACTCTTTGGGGTTGTGGAACTTTTCGTGCACAGCACGGAGGTGGGGATCGGTGACTAACATGAGACACCCGCAAGCGGGTTTCTCATCGCGCCGGCAAAATGGAATACATTTTGTCGGGCTGCTCTTCCTGTTTAGCCTTCCTGTCGATGGAACTTCTCATGCACAGCTCGTAAGTGAGGATCGGTGACATGGGTGTAAATTTGGGTAGTGGCGATATTACTGTGGCCCAGCATTGCCTGTACAGAGCGCAGGTCGGCACCATTCATAAGCAAATCCGTGGCAAAAGAATGTCGCAAAGTATGCGGGCTGACGTGTTTGGTGATGCCGGCCAGTAGGGCATAGCGGCTAACCAGGCGCTGGACGCTGCGCTGTGTCAAACGATAAAAGTTACCAGACAGGTTTACTTGCTTGGTGCCGCTATAACGAATGAAGAGCGGCTTGGTATTGTCCTCACGTTTATCCAAGTAGGCTTGAATACACTCGGCCGCCGCCAGGCTGATAAAAATCGGCCGGTCTTTTTGGCCTTTACCACGGACCATAAATTCACGTCGTTTCAGGTTTATATGGTCACGGTCGAGCCCCGTCAACTCGCTCACACGGAGTCCGGAACTAAATAGTAGCTCTAAAATTGCTCGATCCCGCAGGCCTTGTACGCTGTTAATATCGGGCTGAGCAAATAAACGTTCCAATTCGTCTTCGTTTAAAAACGTTACTTGTTTGCGGACTGTTCGAGCCAGTTCAACCTTGTCAGCTGGCAGCGCAGCAATGTCGCGTTTGGCACAAAACTTCAGGAAACTGCGCAGAGCAATCAGGTGATAGTTTTGGGTCGTTTTCTGTAGCTCGTCGCTCACATTAGTACCCAGCCGGTTGAGCCACAGCCGCCATTTGCGAATCATTTCCGCATCAATATCACCGACCTTTATATCGCCAGCAAAATCGATCAATCGAGTCAGATAGTGGTCATAGTTGGCAATTGTCTTCTGCGAGCGGTTCTGCTCTACCTCTAAATATTCCAAAAAATCGACTTTAGCTTTAGTAAATTGCATATGTTTTAGTATAGTACACGAACCCTACAGATTAGATAGGATTTACCTATGCTGTAAATCATGGTATAATATGAATTATGAGCGAATTGGACCAAGATTTGGCAGCAATTGATGCAGTGCATGCGCGACGTTTGGCCGAAGAATACCGAATGGTCCGCGGCATTGCGCAACTTGTCGCAACGCGGGAAGGATGGGGTGGCGTAGCACCAGGGGATATGCTTGATCATGCTCGATTGACATTGCCAGAAAGACCACTACAGTTTGCAAGTTATCATAATGCCGTTGGAGACCAGCCCTCAGAACTAGAGCTGTATTTTCTGAGCAAAATGCCCCCAGATATCGAATTTACTGCAGACACAATGCACGAAGGAGCATTACGAACAACAGCCAGTATTATGTGCCTGCGTGATGTAGTCCGAACTAAGCGGTTTCTGCAGGGTATTACTGAAGCTGTTGATACTCTTGCTAGCCAACAGACGGGCCCAATCGAAGTATTGGAGGCCGGTACCGGAGCTATTCCAGTTATGTTGCTGCAAGCAGCACTGCGGTCCGAGCGCGTGCACGCTACTGGTATTGAGCTAAACCCACGCTCGGCTACCATGGCACGGCAATTGGTTGCTGCTTTGCACCTTGAAGACAGAGTTAACATAATCGACGGTGATGCTACTCGCTATCAACCGCATACGCCGCCGCATCTATTAATTTCTGAAACTACGCACTCTGGTCTATCTTCCGAGCCTTTTGTGCAGATACTTAGTAATTTGCAGCCGCATGTGCGGCCCGGAGGCATTACGCTGCCATCGAGGGTTGATATTTTAGCGGCAATTAGCAGCATTCAGACGTACCTTAAGCCAGCGGCTTACGCCCGTTTGGCTAACCAACCTTCGCCGGTTTTTAGGGCTGACTGGCAGCGCGTTGTACGCTATAAGCCTGGCGATGATCTAGCGCGCATTAATTTTACGATTGAGCCAGGGAAATTGAGCCCAGGCCGCTATCTGGTGCTGGTGGCCAGTGAAGTGGAAGTGGGTACGCAGACTTTACATCTGGGCGAGTCGGTGATTACTGCTCCCCGTAAGCTACGCCAAACTACAGGGGATGATCTAACTTTTGACGCTTCTGACAACGTTAGCGAAATTCGAATCAATTATGCTCCCGGGCAGCTGCTACGTGGTGTGGCTGAGTTGATACGTAGCTAGCAACGCCTACTTGTATCTGTTAGAATAGATAAAACTAAACAGGAATTATTCATGGAACGAACACTTGTTATTGCGAAGCCCGATGCCGTTCAGCGTGGGCTGGTTGGCGAAATTATTAAACGCCTCGAGCAAAAAGGCCTCAAACTCGTTGGTATGAAAATGGCCAGCTTGGACGAAGCAATCTTGCGTACCCACTACGCTGAACATGTCGAAAAGGCATTTTATGCTGGGCTTGAGGAATTTATGAAGAGTTCACCAGTCATTTTGATGGCTTGGGAAGGTTATGAGTGTGTAGAATCCGTCCGCGTGTTAATTGGGGCTACTAATCCGCGCCAGGCAGCCGCTGGCAGTATTCGCGGCGATCTAGCCATTGGTGTCGGCCGCAACCTGATTCATGCGTCCGACTCAAAAGCCAGCGGTGAACGCGAAGTCGATCTGTTCTTCGATAAAGCCGAACTGTTCGACTATGACAAATCCGAATACATGCACATTTACGAAGCATTTGAGCGTTCCTAAGCACTGTCCTAAAGCGAATACAGCTTTTTTGCTATACTTCGCCTAGGCCCCATCTGCTTACGCAGATAAGGGCTCGCTCGGAAGACAATTTTATGTAAACACAAAATTGGCCTTCCTCGCTCGCCCCCATAGTTCAATGGATAAAATAGCTCCGTCCTAAGGAGAAGCTAGCGGTTCGAATCCGTTTGGGGGCACCAAAGAAGATGGGATTATCCAAAAAGATGAAACTCAAAGTCATTACTCTTAATATCTGGCATGGTGGGCGTCTTTGGGACAATGCCGTAGATTTTTTGCGACAGCAAGATGCGGATATTC
>Ga0157374_10004449_pt1 | contig 11779 bp, 9 predicted proteins | sample M25metaG_FD_115308 | JGI IMG/M metagenome (GOLD analysis project Ga0157374, IMG submission 115308) | Miscanthus rhizosphere microbial communities from Kellogg Biological Station, Michigan, USA - M2-5 metaG | ecosystem: Host-associated > Plants > Roots > Rhizosphere > Soil | place: USA: Michigan...
CCGGTGATTTCCAATGGGCATCTCTTGTTTGGGAAACATCTCCCCCAGCAACTGATTCAGCAGCTCCTACTGTTTCCCACCACCTATGATGATGGACCCGATGCGCTGCAAGGGGCAGTGGCGCATCTGCAGAAAAAGGAGCATAACGTCGTGAAACCCTATGCCGCTCACGTCTTCGACAATACGTCAGACTATGACGATTAGGACTATGACAGTATCCCTCGAAAAATTATGGGTCACAAAACCAATCGCAAGCCACCCAGTATCCCAATCTGGCTTGGTATCCTCAATAATCAGTCGTATACCAGTCGATACATAATGAGTATAAAGCCACCCGGATATTCTCCGGGTGGCTTTTCAGCGTTGGCTCAAAGATCATCAGCCATATCAAAGTGGTTTCAATCCACAGCCAGCGTTATGCTGGCTGAATTTCAGTGGCTGGCGCACGTAGTTGGGCATCGTTACGGTTGTTTCAATCCACAACCCTGTAGGGGTTGAACTTTAGGATGTGTTGAACAAGAATTTCAAATTATTAAACCGGATTCAGAACGTTTCGACTTGCCCGATGAACCAAACAATTCAATTGAATTCCGCTTGGCAAATCGGAATCATGAATTTGAATTTCATAATCGTTCAAAGAACGAGCAAAATCCAGACCTTCTTTTTTTTGAACCTGAACCAGATTAAACAGCTCGTGGGCTTGGGCATTGCCTAGGGCGGAGGCATGCTCAAAGATATATAGTCCAGCGACCGTCATCTGTCCCCGTGCTGAAGCACGGTCATGTTCAAACAAATTGGTCAGCGCCTCCCAGAATAAAGCCAGATCCATTGGACTAAATCCTGTTCTTTGTGCAAAAGGAGCGGAAATAAAACCATTCATGCGATAGAGCGCATACGGAATGGTATATTTTCTCCCTATTGTTTGGCCTTTTTCCATATCTTTTTCATTCGTAACCGAAAGCCGGGTAATCGAATGCTCGGCATACAAAATGGGATCAATGGAACGGGCAAAACTGAATTGAACCGGTCCCCGAACCTGACCGCCATTTACTTCAGTGGCCATCATGGCACCGAAGGTACGGATATCGTAGAAGTTTTGGCACATCCATTCGCGCACACCAGGCGTTTCCTTGTGAGGCTTGGCTGCTAGCTTTAACGCTTCATAGGCGCGTTCATGCTGTTGATTTAAAACCGTTCGGTCTTTTACATAAATTTCATATGGCGGCTGTTCTTCTTTTAACAGCCCAATGTAATTTCTGACCTTGCGTTTCAGGCACACGTCCGTGACCAGTCCATGCCCGCTCTGATAATCCATTCGCGGTATATTGCCATTATCAGGATCCCCATTGGGATTTCCATCGGTAACGTCAAAAAGCAGGGTGAAATCATAGCGTTGAGTAATCGCGGTCATCTGAGTGCTCCTTCGGTTTGTAATTGGGTAGATTCCGATTTGGTATAGAGCGCTTGTTGCTGATGGTAATAACCAACGGAAAAAGCGCCTTGCTCAAAAATCGATAATTGGGCAGGGTAACCGGCAGGTAAATGCCCGATAATTTCTGCCAGGAGATTTTCGTAATAAATAAAAGTTTTGGATGAATGCAACAATTTGGCTAAATGGTGATTTCTTAAGCGCATCAAATGGGGAAAAGCTGCAATGGGCCGAGTGGAGGCGGTTGTATAAAATCGCTCTCGAATGCTCGTGATATTGAGGGTATCTTTCTGAATTTTTTCCAGCACTGCAAACAGTCGTCCCAAACAATAACCAATGTCTGAATTGGTTTTATCCAGAGTCACGGTAATCTCCTTTTTTAATAGGGCATATTGGCGATAATAACGATTGAGAAAGGCCTTCAGGAAGGCAGCTCTAACAGGATTAACCCTCGGTAAAACTTGTCCGGCTTTGTTTTTACTCCAGGAATGGCCTCTTAAAAGCAGCAGTTGCAATATCTGGAGGGGATAGGCTTTCCCCAGCAAAATGCTTTCAAACAAAGCGTTTTCAAGATTAGGGGATAATCAATCCAGATTGTGATCCAGACAGAGTTCCTGGAGCAAGCGCTTTACGGAGAGAACGGGCATAATGTGCTGAGCTTGAATGATGGTCAAATCATCAAAGTGCTGTTTCAATGCATGTGCCAATTGGTCAAGAGAGAGAACATGCCAGAATTTAACGGCAAGCCGTGAGCCACTACTTTTAGAAAGACCCAGTATACAGAAGTGTTCGGTTGATTCTAAAACGGCTTTTCTACCCTTCCTGGGGCTTTGAAAAAGTTTTTGCACCTCTTCAGCTCCAGAATGGGATGCGTCTTTCTCTTCAGCAAAGAAAGTCGCAAATTGATCCTGAAACTGGCGGGCTGGCTTATTGTCAGTTTTTGCCCAAAAAACGACAGTAGTGTGAGCCAGATTAATTTTCTGCCGGGATTTTTCCTGCAGTAATAGATTTAAGGCAGTTGAATAAACATGGGTTGCTTCAGTACTGATTGGAGAAATATGACCCTGCTTTTTACCATAGGACCAGGCTGTTTCCAGATTGCAGCCTACCAAGCTACTTCCGGAACTGTTACCGCCAATCACCCCTTTAATCGATGGATGCAGACGTGATATTGAAGTCCATTCCCCTGTAATCAGGCATTGTTCCAATTGTTCGGATACGGAAGACGGCGCTTTGGCATCAGCCTGAATGGCCTGCATCACCGGCAGATCATTACAGACAATGTGCGCTTGATCCGCGATTTGGAAAGTCAAAATACTTCCGGTTGTTTCGAGCACTGCTCTCCACAGCGGATCGGATTTTAGCCGGGCAAACGGTATCTGGCGCAGGAAGTTGAACACCGCTTGGACGGAAGCTATTTCAGGATGGTGTTCAATAAAGTCCTGAATCTTGGCAAAAAATGCTGCATGAGCTTGAGTTGATTTGTTTGAATTGATCTGGGTGGCGCTAACGCCTAGGACATACGCTGGCTTGCCCCAGAGCAAATTGGGCACGATGTTACTCGTGGGTTTGGCTGCCCGTGGGATCAGAAATGTTTTTGCGATCGCTCGCTGGCCTTGTTTTTCTCGGGTATCACTGAACTGTAGAAATTCACCGACGGAGGTGAGATGGATCAGGAATGGGATCTTTTGGGGTTGAAACCCATTGGGCGATGCGTCATCCTGGTGCTGATAATATTCGTATAGGGCTTGTAAAATCATCACTGACTCACCTTTGAGACTATCTGAATGATGCCCTGCTCCATATGAGCCTGAAAAAAACGAGGCTGGGGTGCGTGGGGATTACTGAAATCCAGATCGTGAAGCATCCAGCCCAAATGCCGAGTGTCTGGAATAGCCGGTTCAAATTGGGCCTCATTAGGTTGGCATAGCTTGAAGTAGGCGGCAAACTCTCGACAACCCAGGTACGGTCGATGATAAGTTTGACCGGCTTTTGCACGTCGTTCAAACATAGCCGGATATTTTCCGGGATGTTCAACGCGTTGCTTGATCATGAGACTTGCTTGAATCCGATAAGCGACCTCTTTTAAAATCAAACTTTGCCGTTGAGCCCGGCGTTCTTTCACCGAGAGCCCCAGATGTCCAGAGCCCTGTTTCATGGCGGTTTTGGCTAGGCCCATGGCAACCCCTTCAGTCACTTCATTGCGGCGAATATTAATCCACTGAATGGGTTTTAAAACTTCAATCGTTTCAATTTGCCAGCATATTTCAGGCTTCCAAAAAATGGCTTCAAATATGCCCCGAGCAGCAGATGGAGTCATCACATCATAGGAAACTCGTTCCACTTTCATTTCCGGTCGGGTAAAACAGGCGTAATCTCCCCAGACTTTCAGCGTGAAGCGACTCATACGGTTTTGTTCCTCTTTGTTGAAACAGATAATCCAGTTTTCTCGTGATAGCAGGTCATATCGATTAGTTGCAGCACGCCTGGCTGAATTTCCTGAACTGCTTCTTCCTGTTGTAAAGATTGAGCCTGACGAATGGGCAAGGTGACGACAAAGCGTTGCAAAGAACGAAGTCGCCCACGGGTTGGACCGATTTCATTTACTTGTCGTAATAAAACTTGCGCCTCTTCATTCCAAGGGATCAGGATTGGCACCTCATCCTGAGCGCCTAAGAGCTTAAACCTATGGGCCGCTGTTCGAAATGCGAAATGAGGCTTGCCGTCTTGAGAGCTTAACAACTTCAGAATGCCGTGCGGATCTTCACTGTTTAGACTGCCGTATAATTGCCAAAAGTAATGGTTCATGAGTGCTGGGGTCAGTTTGAGTTCAGATTCCGTGTGAAGCAACAAACGTGTTACTTGAGCCGCTTTACGTTGGTAACCGATTGGTATGGGGCTTTCTGGGATAAACACATACACTTGCCCTTGGCTTTGCAGGCCTTCCCGGTTGCAGCGCCCGGCGGCTTGAATAATCGAATCCAGCCCAGCCAGTGCGCGAAACACCACGGGAAAATCAATATCCACCCCGGCTTCAATTAAAGAAGTGCTAATGACCCGAATCGGTTGAGTCGTAGCTTGCCGAATTTGTGCTTTGATGGCGTTCAATACTTCGCTTCGGTGAGCCGGACACATGCAGGCCGATAAGTGGTAGGTTCCTGAACTTGGCATTGCTGCAAACAATTGTTCGGCATCTGATCGGCTATTAACAATGCACAAGATTCTGGGATATTGGCAGAGGGTCTGGGCCAGCGTTTGCCAAGGGAGGGGAAGATTCCACTGAGAGGGGAGATTAATCCGGACGCGTTGGAGCTGTTGATATAACCCAGCTGGATCAGAGGCTAATTCGGCCTGAATGGGTAAATTTAAGACCGGTTGCGTGGCGGTAGAAAGTAAAATGGTGGTTCCGTATTGTTCAGAAAGTAGGATTAGGGCAGCCTCAATGGGCGCTTTAAAAGCGGGCGGGATTTGTTGAATTTCATCCAGGATGACCACGCTGTTGGTGATTCGATGCAACTTTCGGCACCGGCTGGGACGATTGGCAAATAAGGATTCAAAGAACTGGACGTTGGTGGTGAGAATGAGCGGTGCATCCCAATTCTCGCAAGCCAGCCGACTTTGAACCGATTCTTGCTTGGGATCCAGATTACTGTGGTGCTCAATGACGTTGGCTGAGCCAAAGATAGCACGAAACAGATCGGCGGTTTGCTCTAGAATACTGGTATAGGGCAGGACGTAAATGATTCGGGCTTTACGGCGAATATGAGCATGTTGTAAGGCCCAACTCAAACCCGTTAGCGTTTTACCGCCACCGGTTGGGACAGTGAGCGTGTAAATGCCGGGTGAGGTAGCGCCTTTTTCCAGGCACGCTTTAAGAATGGATTGCCGTAACTGGTTCACTGCGGTTGGCAGGCTTTGCGTCTGGAGTGTTTGGAGATAACGGGTGAGCTGTGGCGTCAAGGCTGTGAGTTTCGGGAACTGTTGACGAGCCAACGGACGCGCTGGATTCATGAATGCTTCGGTATCTAGGAAGTCGGCATCTATGAGGCAGGAGAACAGCATCCGTAACCAAAGGCTGGGGGCTAGTTTGTGGACTTTGGGATTGGCGATCTCTGGAAACGGAAGCTGTTGCAGGATATTTGGAGGCTCCAGGATGGAACAAGGTGTTTCTGCATGGACGGCTGCCTGGTAGAGCCGTTGATTTTGAGGGCAACTCAGATCCAATCGCTGATCCAGTTCCTGATGCCAGTCCGGCAGACCACAATGGTGCCCTGCAATAAGGTAACCCAGCAATTTCCCTGTCGTATCTCCCAACAGTTGACGCGCATGCAAGGCCCCAGCTGAGGAATGGTTGACCCGGCTTTTGGGTTCCTCTCCATGAGCTGTGGATGCGCTATAGAGATACGTTTGAAAATCCGGGCTGTATTTACCCAGATCATGCCAAAGCCCAGACAGATAGGCCCACGTTGAGCTATCCAGGTTAAAGGTGCTGGCAAATTGTTGGGCCAGTTTGGCAACCGCATTCAGATGGGCATCTAAATCATGCAAAACGCAGGGCAACGTATGATCCAGGCGAGGCTGGATATGAGCAATATAGCGAATAGTCATGGACTTAAGGCAGGCTCCACTCCGTGTGAGTTTGCAGATCCTGGACGCTCAGATGGAGATCCGGTTTAACGTCTTTCAGGGTAATCAGCGGATACTGCTTGCTTTCCTTGGGCAGAATGGTCTCCAAGGGAATCACACCGGCATGCTGGTTGATATAATTCAGGGCAGCTTCATTTTGGTTTCCGGCGTGACTGGCTGCTATTGGTCCCAGGATAAACAATTCGAGCGCCAAACTGAGTCCGAAGGTAAAGGGTGCCGCGACTAAACCGGCCCCGGCTGATTCGGCATACAATAGACCGGCACTTTGTTTGGCTTTGGCATACGCTTCTTCTGGAGTTAAATGGTTTAGAATTTGCCCGGAGAGAATTTGGATCGGATTAGGACCGTTATTTTGTATAGTCAGGGTGTAAGCATCCAGCTTTCTGCCCAAGGGCAAGGAAGAACGAGGTTTTTCTCCTTCCCGATTTGGTTCAAATTGCTTCTCAAAATGAATAGAAATTGGTGTATTAGATGGAGTGGTAATATTTATCGCTGGAGCAGATTGAGGCATGGATGGCACTTCTGCAAAGGTGATTAAAGGTAATAGGATGAGTAAAGAGAGCATAGCAAAGCTGACCCTCAGTTTGAGGTTTGAATTCATGGGTTATTCCCTTTTTTGATTAAATGGCGCGTTTGGAGATTAAAAGACCACTTTGACGGTCCCTGAAGTTCAAGCTGATATCCGGTTTTTGACCCAAGGGGACCAGCACGTTAAAAGTAATCATTTGACCCTGAGTCATTTCAGTCAAAGGAATCTGGTTGGTATAGGGGAGGGCTTCTTGACGGGATTTTTCATTGTGTCCGTTTTTCACAATCATCATGGGCACGCCAATCAACACAAAACCAGCCAGTCCCAACAGTAAAGTGCAATAGACGGGTGTCATGCTGGCTTTTACCAGTTCAGCAGCCATGCTCCCGGATTGGGCATTATTCACTGCTGCTGATTGCAGATATAACGGGTTGGGATAATTGCTTTGTACCGTTACCCGGTAAGCTTCATAGGACTTTCTCAAATTGGATGACAGGGGCAGGGAAGCCTGGGTAATCTGGATCAGATCCTGGGCATTTTCAGCCGTCAGCGTTGGGACTGTGGTAACCGAAGCTTGTACCGTTGGCGCTGAAGTAGCCACGGTGGTAACGGGTGTGATAGATTTAGCAGGAATCAAGCCATCTGCGTAAACAGCCTGGATGGGAAATAACGTGGATAAGGTAAAAGCGAGAGTTAGAGCGAGTGACTGTTGGTTCATGAGCGGTTTTTAACTCCGGTTCAGGTAATAAAAAAGCCTGTCCCCGAAGGGACAAGCCGGGAGTTAGTAAACTGCATGGTGACAGCCGTGGCTACTTTTAGCCGAGAGGCCTGGACATATGTAGCCACCTCCCGGCCAAAAGACCGGAGAAGTGGCATCTAATTGTGGCTAGATGCAGCCACACCATGCAGGGTTACTAGGCCCCGGTTACAGCGCTTGCTCTAGAAACAGTTGCTGCAACAAGACCAGAATGACGGAAAGGATAAAAACTGGCAAGAAAATTTTTGTGATGGTCTTGAATTAGCGTGTATTTTGTGTGTATAAATTAATTTTTGCAATAGACAATATGCGAAAGCTCAAAAAGAAAAGTAGCACGGTGACTGGCTTCAGTATATTTTTGGAAAAATAACTGAGTCTTAAAAAATTAATTTACACATCTTTACATCCTGGATGTATACAGAGAAAAAATAGCGATAATAGTGTTCGATATTTTCATATTTTAGTTGCGTTTTTATATTTTGATTACGAATGGCTTGGTAAAAGCGCGATATCTTTGAAAAGTATAACGATATGCCCCAATCCAAAATAAGAAATCTTCGATATAGCTATAAATAGGGGTGGTATAGGTTTAGAGCATATTCGCAGAAGGGGTGAGAGCGCATTCCAATCCAGGATGAGGGCTAGTGTTCTCGTAGTTCAATTTTGAGTCCCATTCATAGTACTCTTGTTGTCAAATGCATATGTTACATGTATTTTTTAGTTCTGCCCTTTAGTCAAGCTGGTTGGGTAATACAGACATCCAACTTTGTTCAAAAAGATATGCAAAGATTTCTGCAATTTCCTCCCAACCATCTTCACCTTTAAGAATTGCATAGACCAAATCTAGTGGGTTATGGCCTCCTGGTATTCCTGCCCAACGATATATTCTTTCTCCAAAATAAGCAGCTAGCTCCATTCTTTCATCCCGGTGTAGGCGATCAGATGAAATAAAGTTTTGGAAACGCTCTCGGTCGACTTGCTCTGTCAAAAATGTAATCTCAATAGCAGGACGTTGACGTAAGTTGGATACTGTGACACTGATTGCGCTATTCATTTCCGACCTAACTCGTTGGAAGTGCCATATTAGATATCTCCTCAACCGACGAATCGCCATAGTTTTGACCGGATAACCACCCTGTTCGGCCTCATCAAATAATGCCATCACGCGTAAAGCAGTTTTAATTAGACGAGCAAGGATCTTATTTTCCCCTAGCTGCTGTATTTCTTTGGGATTGAACTGACGATACCAATCCAGAGCACCCTCAAAGGCAAAAACATCTGCATCATAATCTGCAGCCTCTAATACCAGACCTGCACGGCCAATGTTGAGGGCATTTCGGCTAGTAAGCAATTGATCTGGATGGACTAATTCATGAAGGAAAAAGATTCTGATGGCATCATCAAGTTCCTGCTCACTATCAAAGCGATTCTCTCGTTTTGCTCTGTCAAAACCAAGCAAAAAGTAGGCATCAAAGATCCATTTTTGACGTAAAGAATGATCGAAAAAGAATGGGCGCTCACCCGTAACTGTCAATTCCTGATCTGTGATAATGTTAGAGTTCAGTAATCTACGCTTAGTTTTTTCGTTACTATTTGCAAAACCTGTGGGAATCTGAAATTTACCGTTTTTCACTTCTGTTTGCAGGCTCTCGTATACTGTTCGGAATTTAGAAAGCATCATCAATGCCTGTTTTTGAGCTGCATCGTCTATTGCTTCCCTTTGAACTGGTAACTCGTCATCTTTGCCAAACTGCAAAATGGGGGTATATTGATTATGTTCGTGCTGATAAAAGATAAATTGGGGATGTAAATCTAAGTGGCAGGTCTGGCCCAATAGAAAAGCTAGGGAAACTGGCCCGGCATAAAAAATGTGGAGTCCAGATCGGTTGGGCCAAATATCTCGAATTTGGTCTGTAACTGATCTAAACTCTTCACAGGCTCGGAGGACGTCTATTTCATTTCCCAATACATTATGACCATTGCCACCTGTACGAAACATTTCAACAATTTCAAGGTAACGTGTTTTTTCATTGGATAATGTGATGCCTACTCCCACATCAGTCACGTTGACTATATGCGTAACACTGATACTGATGGCGATAGGAACCTCACCCTTTTGCGGGGAAGAATCAATTGGGAGGTTTTTTACGTGCCAGTATTGCTGAGTATCGGGTAAGGTACTTTGACTAGGTCTTTTAATAAGATGAAAATGACCTTCCCGATTACCTTGGTATACAAACAAGGAAGCACGATCACGGATTATTGCTCCTAAATGAAAAGCTAATGGCAAGGGAGCATATAGAAAAAGATGTAAGTCTGGATATCCACTTGGTCTTTGATCAAAAACCAGTTTAAGCTTTTGCCATATTTCACGGTTGATCTCCTCGGCTAGCTTCCAGTCATCATAATTTAGAGTTTCCCGCCGGTATTGGCCTAATGGGGAGACTTTGACCAAAGCTACTGAAGCATATCCAACTTGAGCTTTAACAGCTTCCTTCCATTCTGCCTCCCCGATAGCTCGGTCAACCATATACAACAGCACAATATGCTGAGCAGTTAACACTTCTACATTATCAAAAGAATATAAATGGACTTGTCCAGTTGGAAGAGCAACATTTGGTCTTGTCGTAAGCATTTTAAATTGCCTCTCCACTAAAAGGACGAGTAGGGGGTGTGCAGGCGAGTGCCTTTTGGAAATGTTGAAAGGATAACGGTTGATTAGGGAATGCTTCAATAATAGCATTAGGAATTAACCGGTTAATGATATCAGAATATGTATACCCATATGATAGGGTTTCGGTACTACCTGTTGCTTTGACTAAGAATTCCGTTTCAGCAGGGGAAAGATCCAGGTCATTTAAATAATTTTCAAACACAGTCTTGCGTTGTTCAAAGTTGGGACGACTAAATTCATAAATTTGAGCAGCACGGCGCCGAATTGCCGGATCAAGAGCATTTAGTCTGTTAGTGGCAAATAAAACTAGCATTTGCACACCTGGCATTCTGGCTTGATCAATCCCTTGAATCAATGCATTAACCCCTGCTCGGTCTTCGTGGTGCATTTGGGCAGCTTCTCTTGATTGAGCCAACGCGTCTGCCTCATCCAATAGCAGAATAATGGGCCGCTGAGTTTGCTTAGCATACTCAAAAGCTGTTTTAAAGGCATCTGTGATGAGTTTTGTAATTTCACCCACCAGTCCTGTGCCTCTAGATTTCAAACTAAGACGAAGTAAATCAACTTCTTTACCCAGTAATCTAGCAATAGAATCGCCGAAGCTTTCTGCCAATGCTGTTTTTCCAGTTCCAACATCTCCGCCAAATACAATAAGCGGAGGCCGTTCTTTCAATGCTAGTGCAGCTTTGGGTACGGTTCTATTTGGGTGTAGTAGGCCCCATTGCTGAAGCTGTTCAGGTGCAATTAGTAACGTGGCTTCCTTAATTAGGCGGTTTTTCTGTTCTTCCAAACCAACCAATCCATCGAAAATACTCTTGGCATCCAAATTCGGATATTGAAGAACTCGTTCAAACAATTCCATTTGATTGGAATTCAAGAGTGAAGAGTCTCTTTTGGAGGTGAATGGTATTGTTTTGGGTTCTGGGTTATGATTTGCCACCACATCGAGACAGTCTGGCCATACAAGATGAGCTGCTGCCTGGGATAGCATTTTCATAAAACCGGGCTGCTCTGATTCAGGGACATTAAAACCGTTTTCTTTCAGTTTGATTTCGGCTAGACGTACCAGATTGAATACTGGATCACCAGACTTTTTCTCAGCTTCAGCGAGCATAGCTTCAGCATCAAAAGGTATCTCACCAATTATTTTTCCCATCTTGTTTTTTAAGCGAAATTTCATATTGCTTTGTTCCTTATCCTTGATAGACTGTTCGGCTACTCCCAAAAGCATTACTAGAATATGTTTTGTCCTGTTGCCAATTGCCTGAGCTGAAGTCAAGACTAGGAATAGTACCGTTCCAGCCTTTTTTGAGTGCAGTATAGAATTGTGTTTTTTCAGTACTGGATAATCCAGACCAGGCCAAATTGGTTGTTACTTTAACACAGGAAGTTGTCCCTGATAAGCTTTTCGGTCTGATCCGGCCAGCATTGTCATCAATGGAAATCCGATTGTCTCGATCAATGCTATACGACACTGCATAAGCTACCGTATTGTCTGCATAATGGAAGAAGACTTCCACTATATCAGCATATCCACGGTACAGCCATTGAAAAATATCCTCAGAAATTTGTTCAACATATTCTTCGGTCCATGAGTCGTACTCACGTCTCAATTGGTCCAAATCACTAGCGTCCGGTTCATAAGCTGAAAACTCTTTTGTAGAAAAGGATTGAGGCAGAAACGATATTTTTTTGTAAAATGCTGAGAATCCCTTTTCGAGCAGGTTCTGTATTATGCCCATC
>Ga0157374_10004452_pt1 | contig 11768 bp, 10 predicted proteins | sample M25metaG_FD_115308 | JGI IMG/M metagenome (GOLD analysis project Ga0157374, IMG submission 115308) | Miscanthus rhizosphere microbial communities from Kellogg Biological Station, Michigan, USA - M2-5 metaG | ecosystem: Host-associated > Plants > Roots > Rhizosphere > Soil | place: USA: Michigan...
CCCACCAGCGCCAGGCACTCCTGTGGCGCCAGGTCGAAGGTGATGTCGTGCGGCACCGTGCGGCCGCCGTAGCCGGCGTCCACGCCGCGCAGCGACAGCACCGCCGTCTCGGATGACGTCGCCTCGGCCGGCAGCGTGTCGCCGGCGGGCAGCTCGCGCTCGGCCATCACCTCTTCGGCGCGGATGCAGCGGACGCTGTGGACGGCGGCGACGTCGCGCAGCGGCGGCAGCTCGGCCAGGCAGCCGTCCACCTTCCAGCCGCAGCGGGGCGCGAAGAAGCAGCCCTTCGGCCGTGAGCCGGGCGAGGGTGCGCGGCCGGGGATGCCGGCCAGCTGGCGCTTGCCGGACATGTGCGGGATGGCCGCGATCAGCCGCCGGGTGTACGGATGCGCAGGGGTGTGGAACAGCTCCTCGGCCGGGCCGATCTCGACCACGCGGCCGGCGTACATGACCGCCACCCGCGTTGCCAGCGTTGCCACTACGGCCAGGTCGTGGGTGACGTAGAGCGCCGCCGAGCGGTGCAGCTGGGCCAGCTCGCGCACGGTGTTCAGCACGTGCGCCTGGGTGGTCACATCGAGGCCGGTGGTGGGCTCGTCCAGCACGATCACGGGCGGCCGGCAGGCGAACGCCATCGCCAGGCCGACCCGCTGCTGCTGGCCTCCGGACAGCTCGTGCGGGTACCGGCGCAGGTACTTGGGGTCGTCCGGCAGCAGCACCTCGCGCATCATCTCGGCCACCCGCTCGTCGCGGGCCTTGCCGCCATCGCCGTAGTTGTGGGTGTCCAGCACCTCGCGCAGCTGGGTGCCGATCCGCAGCGCCGGGTTCAGCGACGCGGCCGGGTCCTGGGGCACGTACGACACCACCCGCCCACGCAGCTTGCGGCGGTCGTCGCCCTTCAGCTCGAGCACGTCGATGTCCCCGACCCGCACCGAGCCGCCGGCGATCTCGACACCGCGGCGGCAGTGGCCGAGTAGGGCAAGCCCGGCCGTGGTCTTGCCGGAGCCGGACTCGCCGACCAGTCCCAGCACCTCGCCGGGTGCGATCGAGAAGTTGACGTCGTCGACGATGTCGATGTTCGTGCCGGCCAGGTTCAGGCGCAGGTTCTCGACGACGATCGCCGGGCGCTCGACGGCGACCGGGGTGGGGCTGACGGCCGGCTCGCTCACTCGCCGCCTCGCCGCCGGTCGATGCCCGCGGCCGCGCGGGAGATGCCATCGCCGATCAGGCCGGTGCCAAGCGTCAGCAGCGCGATCGCGATGATCGGCAGCATCACGCCCCACGGCTGCACGGCCAGCGCGATCCGGTTCTCATAGATCATCAGGCCCCAGTCGGCTCCATTTGGATTCGGCGTGAAGCCGAGGAAGGCCAGCGAGGCGACCAGCGCGATCGCGTAGGTCAGCCGCAGGCTGGTCTCGACCATCAACGGCGACATGATGTTCGGCAGCACCTCGGCGAACAGAATCCGCCAGCGGGGTACGCCCAGCGCGTCCGCGGCGGAGACGAAGTCGCGCTCGACGATCGGCTGGGAGGCGCCGCGCACCACCCGGGCCACGCGGGGGGTGGTGGTCAGGCCGACCGCAAGGATGATCAGCCACGTCTTGGCGCCCAGCGTGACCAGCGCCACCAGCGCCAGCATGATCTGCGGGAAGGCCAGGATCACGTCCATCGCCCGCATCAGCACGTCGTCCAGGGTGTTCCGTGAATAGGCCGCCACCAGGCCCACCAGAGCACCGCTGATGATGCCGATCGCGGTGGCCGCCGAGGCGATCCAGAGGATGCTGCGCCCGCCGTGGAGGAACCGGCTCCAGACGTCCTGGCCGAGGTGGTCGGTGCCGAAGAAGCCGGGTGAGCTGGCGTTCGGCGCGCCCACGAAGTCGGCCGGCCCGTGGGGGGCGACGTAGGGGCCGAACAGGGCTATCAGGAGCACGCCGCCCGCCAGCACCACGCCGATCCGGGTCCGCCACAGCCGCAAGGCCTGCTTCAGCAGCCGCGCCGGCTTCTGCGCGACCAGCTCGACGGCTTCCGGGTCGGGGCTGAGCGCGACCTGGTCGGCGAGCGTCACAGCCGCGTCCTCAGCCTGGGCGTGACCAGGATGGTGGCGATGTCGGCGATCAGGTTCAGCACCACGTACAGCGCCGCGATCAGCATCGCCAGCGCCTGCACCAGCGGCAGGTCATTGTTGAAGACGGAGTCGCGGATGGCGCCGCCGATGCCGGCGAAGTTGAACAGGTACTCGATCACGATGATGCCGCCGGCCAGGTAGGCCAGGTTGATCGCGATCACCTGGAAGGTGGGGCCGAGGGCGTTTGGCAGCGCGTGGCGGATCAGCACCTGCCGCTCCGGCAGCCCTTTCAGCCGGGCCATCTCGACGTAGTCGCTCTCGAGCACCTCGATCATGGAGGCGCGCATGATCCGCACCACGTAGGGCGTCACCGCGATCACCAGCACCGTGGTGGGCAGGATCATCCCCTCGAGGTCCTGCCAGGGACGTTTCCCGGGCGCGGCGATCGCCGGTAACCAGTGCGTGACGTTGGTCGAGAAGAACACCACCAGCAGCAGGCCGACCACGAACTCCGGCAGCGCCGCGAACGCCAGCGTGATGATCGAGGTGATCACGTCGAACGGCCGGTCACGATGCAGCGCCGCATAGGCGCCGATCGCGATCGAGAGCGGGATCGAGATGCCGCCCGCCAGCAGCACCAGGAACGCGGAGTTGACGACGCGGTCCTTGAGGTAGTCGGTGACCGGGATCTGGGCCGACAGCGAGGTGCCGGCGTCGCCGTGCAAGAGGCCGGTGATCCAGTTCCAGTACTGCTGCAGCACCGGCTGGTCGAGGTTCAGCTGTTTGCGCAGCGCGGCCAGACTGTCGGGCGTGGCCGAGCGGCCGAGGATGGCGCGGGCGGGATCGCCCAGCGCCTGGGTGGCCGCGAACACGATCAGCGAGACCAGGAACAGCACCAGCAGGCCCAGCAGCGTGCGCCGCACGATGAATCCGAAGATGCCGCCGATGTGCCACCAATGCCCCCGCGGGCGCGCGTCGGCATCGCCGGCGCCGCCCGCGGCGGGATCGGTCAGTTCGACCTGGTCAGGCGTTGAACCAGATGGTTCGGTAGCCATGACCGAACGTGTCGAGGTTGAGGGTGCCGCGGTTCACCTGGAACCCGGAGATCTTCGACGAGTAGGCGTCCACCAGGTTGTTGAAGAACGGGATGATGTAGCCCCCGTTGGTGAACTCCTCGTTGTACATCGTGTGGATGATGTCGGTGCGCTTGGTCTCGTCGGGCTCGGCCAGCGCCTGGTTGTAGAGGCTGACGAAGTCCGAACCGCTGCCCGACTTGGGCGGCCAGTGGCACTCGTTGTAGGGCGCCGTCGGAATGCTGCCGTTGGCGACCTGAGGCAGGTACTGGCGGGTGCCCCAGAAGTCGACCGAGAAGGGCAGCTTCAGGTACTGGTCGCCGTAGTAGTTTGGATCGTTCTTGACGTTGACGGTGATGCCGGCCGCCTTCGCCTGCTGGGCGAAGATGTTGGCCGAGTCGACCATGCCGGCGGCGCCGTCGGTCGTGTGCAGGTCGACCGTCATGCCGTCCTGGCCGGCTGCCTTCAGTAGCGACTTGGCCTGCTCGATGTCCTGCTGGCGCTGGGGGACGTCGGACGGGTAGGCGGCGTCGAACGGCGAGTACATGTCGTTGGCGACGCGGCCATGGCCCGACAGCACCTGCTCCAGCATCGCGTTTCGGTCGACGATCAGGCGCATCGCCTGGCGCACGCGGGGATCCGTGAACGGGGCCATATCGACGGCCATGCACAGCGGCAGCCAGCCGCCGCCCTGGCCCTCCAGGATCGAGAGGCCGCCGTGCTGCTTGGCCACCTCGATCTGGGCGAACGGGATGTCGGTCATGGCGTCAATCTGGCCGGCCAGCAGCGCGTTCACCTGTGCGGCGGGATCGCCGAAGTCGGTGACGGTGACGCTGTCGAAGTAGGGCTGGCCGGTGCGCCAGTAGTTCGGGTTCTTCTTGTGCACGCTCTGCTGGCCCGGCTGGAAGCTCTGGGTGATGAAGGGGCCGGTGCCGACCCACTTGAGCGGGCCGGTTCGGCTGTAGCCCTTGGGGACGATGCCGTTGTAGTACTGGGCGAGCTGGTCGCCGATGGTGGAGTCGGGGTTCTTCAGGTTCAGCCGCACCGTCAGGTTGTCCATCTTCTGGATGTTCTTGGGATCGATGGACGCGAGGCCGGCGGTGCCGAATAGGCCCTCTTTCGGATCAAGGATCCGCTGAATCGAGTAGATGACGTCGTCGGCGGTGAGGCTCTTGCCGTTGTTGAAGGTGATGCCGTCGTGCAGCTTGATCGTCCACTGTGTCGGCTTGTCCTGCGTGGCCTCCTCGGCCAGCCCGTCCGTGGTCAACTTGTACTGCTCGTCGTAGGTGAGCAGCGTCTCCCAGCCCGACATCAGCCGCGCCTGGTCGGGCTTGGTGATGATCGACTGGCCGTCGATGATGTCCTTGGAGCCGCCGCCGGTGACGCCCAGGCGGAAGGTGCCGCCCGGCTTGGGAGTGCCGCCACCGCCGCTGCTGGACGCGCTGCTGCCGGACGACGTGCTGCCGCCCCCGCATGCCGCAAGCGATCCCGCCAGCGCGAGCCCGCCGGCGCCCATCAGCAGCTCGCGTCGTGACAGCGGCAGGCTGTCCAGTTGGTCGAACCGAACCGGGGGCCTGTTCGCCATTTCGATCTCCTTCCTCGGGGCTGGGCGGTGGCATCGCCCAGGAGCCGCGATGATCCAGCGTGGCCGGGGCGCTGTCAAGCGAACCGGAACACATCCCGGACGTCCAGTTCCGTTCGTATCGTGAACACGGTGACTGGATTGTGAACTTCGGCGCGACGGTACCGAGCGCAAGTCCGCTTGTCAACCGCGCCGGCAGGCGCTGGTGTAGAGAGGCGCGCATCGACGTGTTCGCCATGGGAACAACGCGTCCACATCCCGCACAGGCCGAACGGCTGCCGACGGTGCAGTCGGTCGACCGCGCGGTCGCCCTGCTGAAGGCGATCGCCGGTGGCGGCGAGCCGGCCACGGCCGCCGAGCTGGCGCTGGCATGCGGCATCAACCGCAGCACGGCCTGGCGGCTGTTGTCCACGCTGGAAGCCAACGGGCTGGTCGAGCGCGACAGCCGCACCCAGCGCTACGCGATCGGCTACGCCGCCTTCCAGGTCGCCTCCGCCGCCGAGGACGACGCCATCGCCCGCCGCGTGCGTCCGATCCTGATGCGGATGGCCGAGGAGACCGGCGAGATCGTGACGCTGGCGGCGGCCCGCCGCTTCAGCCTCGTCTACGTCGACCAGGTCGATCCGCCAAAGACGCTCAGCCCCAGCTGGATGGGCCGGCCGATCCCGCTGCACGCGACCTCGTCGGGCAAGGTGTTCCTGGCCTGGCTGCCCGAGCAGGAGCGCGACTCGCTGCTGCACGGCGAGCTGGAGGCGTTCACCGAGAAGACGATCACCGACCGGGCGGCGCTCGAGACCGAGCTGGCCGAGATCCGCCGGGTCGGCTACGGCGCCTGCGTGGGCGAGTTCGAGGACTTCTCCAATGGCGTCTCGGCGGCCGTGCTCGACCGCCGCGGCCGGCCGCTGGTGATCGCCAACATCTGGGGGCCGAGCCAGCGCGTCACCCGCGCCCGGCTGCCCGGGCTCGGCCGCGCTGCGCTTCGCACCGCCCACGAGATCACCGCGGGGCTGGAGTGAACTGGGAGGTGTTCATCACCTGCGCCGTCACCGGGGCAGGGGCCACCACCCACCGCAGCGACAAGGTGCCGGTGTCGCCAGAGCAGATCGCGGACGCCGCCATTGAGGCCGCTCGCGCCGGCGCCGCCATCGCCCACATCCACGTGCGTGACCCCGCCACCGGCCGCGGCACCCGCGACGTCGGCCTCTACCGCGAGGTGGTCGAGCGGGTGCGCGGCGCCGACGTCGACGTGGTGTTAAACCTGACCGCCGGCATGGGCGGCGACATGGTGCTGGGCGGCGATCAGCAGCCGCTGCCGCTGGATGCCGGCGGCACCGACATGGCCGGCGCCGACGAGCGGCTGGCGCACGTGGCCGAGCTCCGGCCGGAGATCTGCACGCTCGACATGGGCAGCATGAACTTCGCCGCCGGCGGCGACTACGTGATGGTGAACACGCCGGCGGTGCTGCGGGCGATGGCGCGGCGGGTGCAGAAGCTGGGTGTGCGCCCCGAGCTGGAGGTGTTCGACACCGGCCACATGACGCTGGTCAAGGAGCTGATCGCCGAGGGCCTGCTGGACGACCCGGTGCTGATCCAGCTCTGCACCGGCATCCCCTACGGCGCCCCCGCCGACCCGGCCACGCTGCTTGCGATGGTGGCGGCGCTGCCGCCGGGTGCCATCTATTCGGCCTTCGCCATCAGCCGGCTGCAGCTGCCGTTTGCCGCGCTGGCACCGCTGGTGGGCGCCAACGTCCGGGTTGGCTTGGAGGACAACATCTACCTGTCGCGGGGCGTGATGGCCACAAACGGCGAGCTGGTGGAGCGAGCGGTGCGGCTGCTGGAGACGATGAACGTGCGTGTGCTCGGCCCGGACGAGGTGCGCGAGCGGCTGGCGCTGCGGCGCCATGGCTGAGAACGGGCTGCCGGCCCGCGCCGGCCTGCTCGGCGCCGGCGTGATCGGATCGGGCTGGGCGGCCCGGTTCCTGCTGCACGGGGTGGACGTGCGGCTGTACGACCCCGACCCGGATGCGCCCCGCAAAGTCGCCGAGGTGCTCGAGAACGCCCGCCGCGCGTTCGCGCGGCTGACGCTGGCGCGGCTGCCGGCCGAGGGCGAGCTGACGTTCGTGGCGACGCCGCAGGAGGTTGCCGACGGCGCCGGCTTCGTGGTCGAGAGCGCACCCGAGCAGGAGGGCCTCAAGCGCGAGCTGCTGGCGGCGGTGGACGCGGTGGCCGAGCCGCAGGTGGTGTTCGCGTCGTCCACCTCGGGGCTTCGCCCATCCCAGCTGCAGCTGGACATGCACTATCCCGAGCGGCTGCTGGTGGCGCATCCGTTCAACCCGGTCTACCTGCTGCCGCTGGTCGAGGTGTGCGCCGGCGCGAAGACCGGCGCCGCCGCGGTCGAGCGGTCGGCCGAGGTCTACCGGGCGCTGGGGATGGCGCCGCTGATTCTGCGCAAGGAGATCGACGGGTTCGTGGCCGACCGGCTGCTGGAAGCGCTCTGGCGCGAGGCGCTGTGGCTGGTCAACGACGAGGTCGCCACCGTTGCCGAGGTGGACGACGCGGTGCGACTGGGCGCCGGCCTTCGCTGGGCGATGATGGGCACCTTCGAGACCTACCGCATCGCCGGCGGCGAGGCCGGCATCCGCCACTTCCTCGAGCAGTTCGGCCCGGCCCTGAAGTGGCCGTGGACGAAGCTGATGGACGTGCCCGAGCTGACCGACGAGCTGCTCGACCGGATCGCCCGCCAGTCCGACGAGCAGGCGGACGGGGTGCCGTTCCGCGAGATGGAACGCCGCCGCGACGACTGCCTGGTGGCGATCCTGCACGCGCTGCGTGACCAGGACGTGGGCGCCGGCGCGGTGCTGGCCGGCTGGGAGCGGCGGCTGGCGGGCGGCGCGCTCACCGGGGCGGCCCCGCAGGACGGCGAGGGCCGGCAGCTGCACCACGCGCGGGTGCAGGCGGAGTGGGTCGACTACAACGGCCACGCCCACGAGAGCCGCTACCTGCAGGTGTTCGGCGACGCCACCGACGGGCTGCTGCAGCGGCTGGGCGTCGACCATGCGTATCTGGAGGCCGGCCACAGCTACTACACGGTGGAGACGCACCTGAGCCACCTCGGCGAGGCCCGCGCCGGCGACGCGCTGGAGGTGTCGACCCAGCTGCTGGGAGCCGACCCCAAGCGGCTACACCTGTTCCACAGCATGACCCGGGCCGGTGCGCCCGAGCCGATCGCCACCGCCGAGCAGCTGCTGCTGCACGTGGACACCCGGGCCGGCCGCACGGCGCCGGCCGAGGGAGAGGTGCTCGACCGGGTGCTGGCGCTGGCGTCGCGGCACGCGGCGCTGCCGCGGCCGGAGCGGGTGGGGAGGGCGATTGCGCTCGTGCGGGGAGGGTCTGACCCGGAACGGGTCTGACTCCTGCCCGTCGAACCTCGAGCGTCAGATTGCAGCCGGGCCTGGGTCAGACCGTGCGGGGGCAGACCTTCCCAAGAGCCGTTCAATGAGCGCCCAGTCCACGACATCGACCAGCTCGTCGGCCGCCGCCAGCCGCGCGGCCGGCATCGTCCGCACCAGTGCCACCGTGTGCAGCCCGGCCGCCTTGGCGGCGGTGACGCCGGCCTCGGTGTCCTCGATCACGGCCACCTGATCCGGCCGCAGCCCCGGCCGCAACTCGCCCAGCCGCTCCAGCCCGATCAGGTAGCCCTCCGGGTGCGGCTTTCCCTCGCGGACGTCATCGGAGCTGACAACGAACCTGAACAGCTCGGCGATGCCGGCAGCGTCCAGCACCGGCGCGATCTCCGACAGCGCCGCGCCTGAAACGATCGCCACCGGCACCCGCTCGGCGGCCCGCCGCACCAGCTCGCGCATCTCGGTCGTCACGGTGCGACCGTCGGCCACCCGCTCGCGGTAGCCCTGCACCCGCTCCTCCACGATGCGGTCGAGGTCGGGCCGCTCGCCCAGCCAGATGCGCACGATCGCATCGTCCGAGAAGCCGGCCAGGCGGTCGATGTAGTCGGCGTGGGTCGGAACCGGGCCGTAGCGGCCGAGCACGTCCTGAGTGACCGCCTCCATCACGTCCTCGTCATCCGACAACGTGCCGTTGAAGTCGAAGATGAGCGCGCGGGCAGGCATGGCGGCGCAGCCTACCCGCGCGCTTGGGAACAGCTATCCGGTGATGACCACGGTCACCATCGAGTTGTTCTCGCTCAGCTGGTGAATGCGGAACTCCCCGGTGGCGCCGATGAACGTCCCGGTGCCTCCGGTGATGGGCTGCCTGACCCGGGCGGCGTCGCCGTTGATGTCACCCGCGCCCTCGAGCGTACCACCGTGCAGGTGCGCGGTCTCGGCGCAGTGCGCGGTGGTGTGGCTGACGACCGTGCAGACGCCGTGCAGCTTGCCGACGCGCTGCGTGCGGTCGGCGTTCCAGAGCTGGTCGGTGAAGATGAACTCGTCACCGATCGAGAAGCTGTGCGAGTTGTCCACGTCGATGTTGTGGCTGCGCACGGTGTGGTCGAACACCTTGAACGTCTGCGGCGTCGCGCTCGCGGTGGAGCCGCCGCTGGCGAACGCGAACGACGCGCCCGCCAGGGCGACGCCGAGCAACGCCAGGCTCAGGACGAGCTTCCAGGCATGGGTGAACATCGGAACCTCCTCTGCCGGCGGCGCCCCCATAGCGCCGCACTCCAGCGATGCTACGACTGATTCGCCGAGACGAAAGTGTCAGGCGCCACTCGGAAGCGGCGGCGGCACCGCCACCTCGCGCCCGCGCGGCACCAGCACCGGCACCCGGTGGATGGCGGCGATGGTCGCCCACAGCATCACGAAGCCGACCCACTGCCAGCCCTGGATGGTGGCGTCCAGCCAGATGTAATTGACCACCAGGGCGGTGGCGGGGAAGGCCAGCTCGGCGATGGTCGCGACCGGCGCGGGCGTGGTGCGAAGGCCGCGGTAGTAGAGGACCATGGCGATCAGGCCGGAGCCGAGCGCGAGCAGCGGCAGCCGCAGCCAGTCGGCGGCGTCGGCGCCGCCGCCCGGCGTCAGCGCCCCCTTGGGGGCGGCGATCACGGCCAGGAACGGCAGCGCCAGCGAGAAGCGAAGCGCCATCAGCGTGTCCGGCGTCATCTCTCGCAACCCGCGGCGGCCAAAGGCGGTGGCCGCGCCCCACAGCGCCGCCGCGCCCAGCGCGTAGAGGGCCGGCCGCGCCTGGCCGCCGGTGAAGGCGTCGCCGGGCGCCATCCAGCCGAACGACAGCAGGTAGGTGCCGATCACGGCCGGCACCAGCAGCAGCCATAGCTCGGCGCGCGGCCGCTCGCCCAGCACCAGCGCGGCGGCGCCGATCGCCCAAAGCGGCTGCGTCTTTTGCAGCAGGATCACCACGTCGGGGTTCGAGAAGGCCAGCGCGAACGCCTCGGTGAACAGCAGCGTCGCCAGCGCCGAGCCGCCCCAGGCGACCACCAGCGCCGACGCCCAGCCCATCGGCGACAGCCGGCGGATGCGTTCGCGGTTCAGCCACAGGATCGGCGCCACCGCCAGCGTCAGCAGCACGTGCTCGTAGAGCACGATCGTCCACGACGACCAGATGTCGGTGAGCGGCTTTCGCAGCACCGCGTCGAGGCCCCACAGTGACGCTCCGGCCGCGATCATGACGACGCCGGCGGTGGGCGCCCGCCGTGCCACCAGGTCGCGTCTGCTGCTCGCCTCGCGCACGGCGGTCATGATATGCGCGATGCCCGATCCGCCAGTCACCGTGCTCGCCGGCGGCGTCGGCGGCGCCCGCTTCCTGCAGGGCCTGGTGGAGGTGGTGCCGGCGGCGCGGGTCGTCGTGATCGGCAACGTCGGCGACGACGTCGAGCCGCATGGGCTGCACGTGTCGCCCGACCTGGACACGGTGCTGTACACGCTGACCGGCTGGATCGACGAGGACAAGGGCTGGGGCGTGCGCGGCGACTCCGACCGCGCGCTGGAGCGCGCCCGTGCGCTCGGCGCCGACGCCTGGTTCTGGCTGGGCGACCTCGACATCGGCCTGCACCTGGCCCGCACCGAGGCGCTCCGGCGGGGTGAGCCGCTGAGCGCGGTGACGGCTGCGCTGGCCGCACGGCTGGGGCTCGAGCTGTTGCTGCTGCCGGCCACCGACGACCGGCTACGCACGATCATCGGCACGCCCGACGGCGAGATCGACTTTCAGACCTACTACGTGCGACACCAGCACGCCGACCGCGTCTCCGCCATCCGCTTCGACGGCGCCGAGCTGGCGCGGCCGGCGCCGGGCGTGGACGAGGCCCTGCGCGAGGCCGCCGCGATCGTGCTGGCGCCCTCCAACCCGCTGATCTCGATCGGCCCGATCCTGGCGGTGGAACGGATCCGCGAGCTGCTCGAGCGGCGAAGCGCGCCGTGTGTCGCCGTCAGCCCGATCGTGGCCGGGCGGGCGCTGCGCGGTCCGGCGGCGGCGATGATGGAGTCGCTCGGCCACGAGGCGTCGCCGGCCGGGGTGGCCCGGCTCTACCGCGGGCTGATCGACGTGATGGTGCTCGACCGCGAGGACGAGATGCTGGCCGCCGACGTCGAGGCGCTGGGCATCCGGCCGGTGGTGGCCGACACGATCATGCGCGACGGCGAGGCGCGGACGGCGCTGGCGAGAACTGCGCTCGAGGCAGCCGGGCTGGCGCCGTGACGATCGAGATCATGCCGATCGCGGTCGAGGGCGAGATCGCACCCGGCGACGACCTGGCCGAGCTGCTGTTGGCGGCGGCGCCGCCGCTTCGGCCGGGCGACGTGGTGGTCGTCTCGCACAAGGCGGTCGCCAAGTCGGAGGGGCGGGTGGTCGACCTGGCCACGGTCGAGCCCTCGCCGCGGGCGCGCGAGCTGGCGGCGCCCGACGGCGATCCGCGGATGGCCGAGCTGGTGCTGCGTGAGAGCCGTGCGATCGTGCGCCGGCGGGGGTCGCTGCTGATTGCCGAGACGCATCACGGCTTCGTCTGCGCCAGCGCGGGCATCGACCGCTCCAACGCCGCTGGACCGGACACGGCGGTGCTGCTGCCGGTGGATCCCGACGCCTC
>Ga0157374_10004453_pt1 | contig 11766 bp, 8 predicted proteins | sample M25metaG_FD_115308 | JGI IMG/M metagenome (GOLD analysis project Ga0157374, IMG submission 115308) | Miscanthus rhizosphere microbial communities from Kellogg Biological Station, Michigan, USA - M2-5 metaG | ecosystem: Host-associated > Plants > Roots > Rhizosphere > Soil | place: USA: Michigan...
GCCACGGCCCGCGTTGCCGCCGGAAAGCCACCGCCTTCGCCAACCCCCAGCAGAAACCGGCTGGCCGCGAGCATGGCGAAGTTCATGGCAAGGCTGTGACTGGCGCAGGCGAGCGACCAGAAGAACATGATGAGAAAGAACCCGCGGCGAGTTCCGAGCGCGTCAGTAAGCCTGCCCCCACCGGCATACATCAGCGCGTATGCGAGTAGAAATGCCGATTGCAAATAAGAGAACTGCTCGTTCGAGAGCGGAATGTCGCGTGCGATGGCTTTGACCGCTACCGGCAAAGTCTGCCGGTCCAAATAGCTGATCGCGATCGCAGCGCTCACCAGGACAGCAATTCGCCAGCGCTCCACTCATCTCTCCCTGGGTTAGGTACGCCCGTATGGTACCCATACTTGCATGGCGCACGACTGGCGATTGGCCCAAACGTAATATGGGATAAACGACGTGTCGGTGAGTCGCGTCTTTGGCCTCGCGAGATTCACCGGGCCGTAAAGGGCTTCCTCGGAGGAGGCCGACTCCAGCACATTGCCACGATGATGCAGGACCACGACGCCGTCGAGTAGATCTGCTTTGTAGTCGTGCTGAAATTCCTTGCCGACCGACGGGGAAAGATTGAGCGAAATGTCGGCCAGCGCAACACCCTTCGGCTGGTCTAATTCTTCCATGCAGTAAATGATCGGACCGCGTCGCACCGCAACTTGGCCGCGGTTTTCAGCAACTCGCGGATTTGACGCGATCACCTCCGTGCCCATCGGGAAGAGCAGCTTCACGACATCGCCCGAGGTCCAGGTGCGACGAACTGCGAGATACTCGCCAGCTTTCACTCCTGTCTGCGGCCTGCCGTTGACGGCCACGGAAGTGCCCTCCGCCCAGAACGGAATCCTGACGTACAAGGTAAACTCGTGCGGTTCTGAAGGCGCCACCGTGAGTTGCGCATCCCCATCCCATGGATAGCTGGTTTTCTGGTGAATCTTCAGGGGAGTGCCATCTTCCAAATGCCAATCGAGCACAGAATTGTCGTAAAGGTGTACGTACACGCCATCCTTGCTCGTGCTATAGAAATAGCCGGGCAGGGAAGACAGCGTACGCTCAAGATTCGGCGGACAGCAGGTAACGTCGTACCAGGGATTGCGAATTTTCTCCCCGGAAGAAGGATCGAAGGCAAGCGGATTGCGATAGCAATAGGTGGTGCCGTCGAGCGACATTCCGGAGTTGATGCCGTTGTACAACGCACGCTCGATTACGTCGGCAAATTTTGCTTCGCCGCTCGCCGCCAGCATGCGCCAGTTCCACATCATGTTGCCAATGGCGGCACAACTCTCGCCATAGGCTTGGGCGTTTGGTAGCTCATAGGGTTCACCAAAGGCTTCCCATTGGGCGCGCGCGCCAACCCCGCCGGTGACATACATCTGCCGTTTCGTGAGGTCTTCCCAGAGCGTATTGAGAGTCTTCCAGTACGCATGATCACCGGTTTCGAGGTAGTAGTCTGTTGCTCCACAACATGCATACATGGCCCGAACCGCGTGTCCTTCGAGCTTGGTTCGTGAGGTGAACGGCGTTCCGCAGTACATGTAGATGATCCGTTGCGGCTCGATCTTCCACCGGTCATCGCCATGGAGGATGTAGCCGGCGAGATCCACGTACTGCTTCTTTCCAGTCGTGCGGTAGAGTTCGACGAGCGCCATTTCGATTTCCGGATGTCCGGAGATGATTGGCTTTTGATTCGGGCCGGGACCGTAGTTGGGGATTACAAAATCGTCGACCATCCGGGCACCGGCGTCCATCAGCGTGCTGTCACCGGTCCCACGGTAGTAGGCGATTGCGCCCTGGATCATGTGGCCCAGGCAGTACATCTCGTGCCCGACCTCCTGATCATGCTGGCTCATTCTCAAAGAAACGCGGTCGCCCTGATAGTAGGTGTTGAGATATCCGCTGGGCTCCTGGATGGCGACGACTTCGCGAATCATCGCCTCAGTCGTGCGGCGGAGCTCCGTGTTTGTATCAGACTGTAAGGCCCAGCCTACGGCGTCGATCCACTTGTATATGTCGGAGTCGGCAAAATAGGGTCCGATCTGTGATGCCGAACTCTTTCCAACCAGGCGGCGGAAATTATCCATTCGACCGTGCGCCTCGAGTTCCTGGTGCATCGTCGGGATGCTGCGTTCGACATTGGTCTTTCGACGCTTCGACCAAAAGCCTTCCTCAATGGTTACCGCGCGGACGGGTACCGAGTGCAGCTTCGCGAAGGGTGACTTGGCCACATTCAAAACGCCTTGATCCTGCCAGGCAAGCGATGCTCCGGCCGCAGCCAGGTCAAAGAAGCCCGCGCGGGCCGCATCACCAAACGCAAGAGAAAATGCAGGTTGCGCGAGGATCCCGGCAGCGGAAGAAGTTGCGACGGTCGACAAGAACTTGCGGCGAGAAAAGCGTGAAGAGGAAGGCATAGGTCACCTCGAATTCAGCTCGCACGCACGGGGACGCACGAGAACTGCCGAATAAATCTGAATGATGATAAAGCAAACGTTTACTGGGTCTTGATTAAAGTAGTCCCGAGCAACTCCGGTGTCAACGCCGGGCATATAGTTCGAATGTCCTATCTCCCTCAAGGGGTGAATCATGCTCTGTCTGCTTGACCTAACCCAAGGCGGGGTCGATCCACGCAATTTTCGCCGGGGGCCAGAGATTGTGAGGGCCTTTTCTGTCGAGCCCCGGATCTATTTCGAATCAGGCCTATCGACGACCTTGAACAGCTGAAATTCTCTGATGTGCGCTTCCGACGAGGATGCGAGGATATTCAGGCGAACACGCGTCGTGGTTACCTCAGGAAAGCTATCGATCTTTTTGTGCCCGAGAGCGTGCGCTTCAGCTAGCGTCTTCCAATTTCTGCCGTCCCAAGCTTCCAGGCGATAATGTTCGACCCGCTGGCCGAGGTTGAGCCACTCCATGACCATACTGCGGTTGAACGTTACGGGATGTGAAAAGTCCGCCTCAAGCATTGCATGATGCGAGCCTGATGGCGCCGACCAGAATGTATCTGGGTCTCCGTCCAGGGCGGCGTCGGTGGCCGGGTTGCGCAGATGCTGCTTTGCGATCAGGTTGGCTCCGTAGCGGTTGCGCAGCGCGCTCCCGAATTCTGCTAATCGTTTCACGTCGGCATCGGGCAGGAGGCCTCGCCGGTCGGGTGCAATGCCGAGCATGAGCTGGCCTCCGTGCCCTACTGTGTTGTCGTAGGTATAAAGCAGCTCAGGAAGGGTTTTCAGGCTGCCCTCGTCATTGGGATGCCAAAACCAGTGCGCCTTGTGCAGCGGCGTGTCAGCTTCCACTGGCCGCCAACGCAAGTTGCCGTGACGATCGAGCACATTCCAGTTCTCGTACGAAATCGTACCCTCTTCGTTTCCGACCCAACGAATGTCACCGTATTCGAATAGCGCCGCATCCGCGAACACCAATGTGTTCGGCTGATACATTCGAAGATTCTCGATAAATCGGGGGAAGTTATAGACGTGGCCTGCGCTTCCTGCGCCGTCCAGCCACCATTCGACCAGATTGCCGTAGTTGCTTGCCAGCTCTCCCAGCTCTGCGATGTAGTAATCGTCGTACTCTGGAGAATTTTTGTACTTCGGTTCGTGGCGGTCCCAGGGCGAGAGATAGACGCCAAACTTCAGCCCGTACTTGCGCGCGGCGTCGGACACCTGGCGGACAACGTCACCTTGGCCGTTTTGCCACGAACTGCTCTTTACGCTGTAGTTGGTCTGCTCCGTCGGCCACAGGCAAAAACCGTCGTGATGCTTCGCGACCAACACAACGTAGCTCGCCCCGGCAGCTTTGACCGCGCGCATCCATTGCTCAGGTTCGAAATCGGTGGGATTGAAAACCTTCGGATCGGCGGTGCCGTCTCCCCATTCGCGGTCTAAGAATGTATTCGTTCCGAAGTGAATGATGACGCCGAACTCGAGATCCTGCCATTCGAGCTGCTGCGGGGAAGGCTTGATGTCGGTGAAATTTTGAGCGACCAGCATGCCACAATTCGCGAGAACCACAATCGCGATTCGCGTTGCAATCCCACGTTTGAGCATGCTTTTTCGCGATATCATCGCGCCTTTACACTCTGGCGGGTTCCGCCCTTGGCGGCCTCGAGCAAGCGCCGGACGTTGTCTTCTAAGACCACCCGTCTTTGGTATTCGCGCCCTTTGAGCGCACCCATTGCGATCTTCTCGTTCCGATGCCGCATGGGACTCCCTACCGCGGAAGCCGCGCTTGTATGCAGTTCGTTCACTCCGGTGGCGGCGATCACACGGTGCGCATTGGACTCTGTAATACCCCCGCCGGCCATGATGGCGATTCGCCCCGCCGCTCTTGCGGCCAGCGATCTTACCGCGCCGAGCCCGTCTTCCACCCGCTGCTCCCCGCCCGACGTCAGCACCCGGTCCACATTCGCCTGAATCAGAGTTTCCAACGCCTCGCCCAAGTTTCGCGACATATCGAAGGCGCGATGGAAGGTCACCTTCAACGGGCAGGCCAATTTCACAAGATGTCGCGTTTTCTCTACATCTACGCAGCCGTTTTCCTCGAGCAGCCCAAACACCACTCCGTCAGCGCCTAGCTGTTTGGCATTGAGCACGTCCTGCTCCATGGCCTCCATGTCTTCGGGACCATAGCAAAAGTCGCCGTTGCGTGGGCGGATCATCACATGGATTGGGATCGATAATCGGCTGCGCACAGTGGAAATCAGACCGGAGCTCGGAGTCGTACCGCCTTCGACAAGGCCGCTGCATAGCTCGATGCGATGCGCTCCGCCCCTTTGGGCGGCAAGAGCCGAATCGACTGAATCGGCACAAACCTCGAGCACCACGGGATTGCTCATAGTTGCGCTTCGCTGGAACGGTTAGGCTCCGTTTTGCTCCTACATGAACAGGGACCGGGGACCCGTTCCCATGATGGAGCCTCAACCTAAGGAGTCGCTTCCCTAGTCGGATCTTCCCTTATATCAGAACCTGTACTGAGCCAGGAACTGGAGAATTCGCGGATTTCAGAGCCGGCGAAGATCGGTGGCAGCCCAAAGATCCCGCGTTGACCATTCTTTCCGCCCGGACGTAAGATTCAGAGCCTGTGCCGTGGCGAGTGAGCACCTATTGGGACGCCGGCGCAACCCGGTAACACGAGTTCAGGCAACTCGGAGCGAGGATGGCAGACTATATCGGCGCGATTGACCAGGGCACGACCAGTTCACGATTCATGATCTTCAACCGGGCTGGGGAAATTGTCAGCAGTGCGCAGGAAGAGCACGAGCAGATCTACCCAAAGCCAGGATGGGTCGAGCACGACGTCGATGAAATTTGGCGGCGTACAGAAAGCGTGATCGCACGGGCCATGCAAGCCTCGAAACTCAAGCCCGCCGATCTTGCCGCAATTGGGATCACTAACCAACGCGAGACCACCGTGGTTTGGAACAAAATCACCGGCAAACCGGTCTATAACGCGATCGTTTGGCAGGACACCAGAGTAGCCGACGACGTTACCGAGTTCTCCAGACATGGAGGTCAAGACCGATTTCGCGCAAAAACCGGGTTGCCGCTGGCGTGCTATTTCAGCGCCCTGAAGATTCGCTGGATTCTCCAGAATGTCCCGCACGCTCGAGAACAGGCGGAAGTGGGTGAAATACTTTCGGGAACCATCGATAGCTTCTTGATCTGGAGACTTACCGGGGCAGCAAACGGCGGATTGCATCTCACCGACGTCACGAACGCGAGCCGCACTCAGTTGATGGACCTGGCGACGCTCGAATGGGATGCCAACATCCTCAACGACTTTCAAATTCCTGAACCGATGCTGCCAAAAATAGTTTCGAGCAGTGAATACTTCGGAAACGCCACCCTGTCCTCGATCGAGGGAGTGGCGATCGCAGGAGTGCTGGGAGATCAGCAGGCGGCGCTGGTTGGGCAAGCTTGTTTTAAACCCGGCGAAGCGAAGAACACATACGGGACGGGCTGTTTCATGCTGATGAACACCGGCACCAAACCGGTGCTCTCAAAGTGCGGACTGCTAACCACCGTGGCATATCGTCTGGGGGAAGAGCCTGCCCGCTACGCGCTCGAAGGCAGCATCGCGATTACGGGGGCGCTGGTACAGTGGCTCCGCGACAACCTCGGTTTGATTCAGTCCAGCGCAGAGGTGGAGCGGCTGGCGAGTACGGTGGAAGACAATGGTGGTGTTTACTTCGTGCCAGCGTTCTCTGGACTTTACGCGCCTTATTGGAAAGACAATGCCCGAGGGGTGATTGCGGGTTTGACGCGATATGCCAATAAGGGGCACATTGCACGCGCGGCCCTGGAGGCCACCGCGTTTCAGGTTAGAGAAGTAGTGGAAGCGATGCGGGAAGATTCGGGCGTAAAGGCCGATGTCCTGCGCGTTGACGGCGGCATGGTCATAAACCAATTGCTGATGCAGTTCCAGTCGGACATTCTTTCGATTCCGGTGGTTCGCCCTAAAGTCACCGAGACCACAGCGCTTGGAGCAGCCTACGCTGCTGGCCTGGCCGTCGGATTCTTTAGCGGCACCGAAGAGCTCGTCGCCAACTGGGCGGTTGATCATCGCTGGGAACCGCAGATGAAGGCAGTCGCTCGTGAAAGGCTCTATCACGATTGGAAAAAGGCGGTTTCGCGAAGCTTCGACTGGGTTGAGTAGTTTTGGCGTAAGGGGAGGACCAATGCACGGGCCAATTTTTGGCGAGTTTATGGGTACGATGGTGCTCATTGTGCTGGGCGACGGAGTGGTTGCGAACGTGTTGTTGAAAAAATCTAAAGGCGAGAATTCAGGCTGGATCGTGATTTCGACCGCTTGGGGTATGGCCGTAGTGGCAGGGATCTGCACTGCCGTGGCCTGCGGTAGTCCGGGCGCACACATCAATCCGGCGATCACCCTTGCGGTCGCAATTCTCTCGAAGAATTGGTCGAATGTAGGTCCGTTCTGGCTGGCGCAAATACTGGGAGCATTTGTTGGCGCCTTTCTGGTCTGGCTTGTGTACCTGCCGCACTGGAAAGAGACTCCGGATGCCGCCGCAAAGCTGGGCGTTTTTTGCACCGCGCCGGCGATCCGAAGCATTCCCGCAAATCTGCTGTGTGAAACCATTGTGACCATCCTCTTAGTGGTAGTCGGATTCAGTTTTGGTAGCAAAGAATTGGCGCCGGCGGGACTAGCGCCTGGCTTCAGTCCCTGGTTTTGGGGAGTGCTGGTGTGGGTATTGGGTTTGAGTCTCGGCGGCCCGACCGGATACGCGATCAATCCCGCCCGAGATTTCGGCCCTCGCCTCGCGCACGCGATTCTCCCCATATCCGGGAAGGGGGGGGCGGATTGGGGCTATGCGCTGGTTCCCATTCTTGGGCCACTCGCTGGAGGCGCAATTGCCGCTGGCGTGGTGAAACTTGCCGGTATCAGCTAAACGGGATCCAGCGAAAATGAAGCGGGCAGAAATCTGGGCACGCGTCGCCGAACATCGCGGCCCTTGGGACATGATCGTTGTCGGCGGCGGGGCCACCGGCGTGGGGATTGCGATCGACGCTGCCTCACGCGGCTACGACGTCCTGCTGCTTGAGCAAAGCGACTTCGGCAAAGGAACATCGAGTCGCAGCACGAAACTCGCCCATGGGGGCGTGCGATATCTCGAGAAGGGCGATATCGGCCTCGTCATGGAAGCGCTGAAAGAGCGCGGCATCCTGCTTCAGAATGCGCCTCACCTGGTGCACGATCTCGCCTTCATTGTTCCCAACTACGAGTGGTGGGAAGCCCCGTTCTACGGTCTTGGGTTGAAGCTTTATCAGGTGCTAGCCGGGAAATATGGCTTCGGCAAGTCGCGCCTGCTATCGCGAGAAGAAACCCTCAGACACCTGCCCACGCTGAAAACCGAAGGCCTGCGCGGTGGTGCAATCTACTACGACGGCCAATTCGATGACGCGCGGCTTTTGATCCACATGGTCTTTACCGCGTTCGAGCAGGGTGCGTCGTTGCTGAATTACGTGCAGGTAACGGGGATCACGAAGGATTCTCAGGATTTTGTAAGCGGCGTAATCGCGCGGGACCTGGAAAGCGGCGAGGAGTTTCGTGCGTCTGCGCGGGTGGTCATCAACGCCACCGGTGCTTTCGCGGACGCGCTTCGTCGAACCGCAGACTCCTCTGCCAAGCCGATGATCGCGCCCAGCCAGGGCATTCACTTGGTGTTCAGGTCAGAATTTCTTCCCGGCGATAGTGCCATCATGGTGCCGCATACGAGCGATGGGCGCGTACTCTTTGCCATCCCCTGGCATGGTCATCTGTTGGTTGGAACAACCGATACTGCCGTCGGCGAAGTCACCCTCGAACCGGTTGCGATGGAGCAAGAAATTGATTTTATTCTTGCGACTGCCAGTCAATACTTGGCGAAATCGCCGACCCGCAGCGACGTGCTCAGCGTTTTCGCCGGAATTCGTCCGCTTGTGAAGGCCGAGGGAGCAGTGAGTACCGCCGCGCTTTCGCGCGATCACGTGATTCACATCGACAGTTCGGGGCTGATGACAATCTGCGGGGGTAAGTGGACGACCTATCGACACATGGCGGAAGACTGTGTCGATCAGGCCGTCACGCTGGCGCAGCTGCCGGAGCGTGGGTGCGTTACGCGAAACCTGAGAATCCATGGATGTCGCTCCGGGGCGAGAGCTGGCGGTGCTCTCGCGGTGTACGGCACCGACGCGGAGATGATTCAGAGCTTGGCGGAAGAGAATCCTGTACTGGGCGAGCGGTTGCATCCGGCACTCGCTTACCTCAAGGCTGAAGTTGTGTGGGCCGCCCGCGAGGAAATGGCGCGCACGATTGAGGATGTGCTCGCGCGCCGCACTCGCGCTCTTTTCCTGAATGCTGCCGCGGCCATCGAGATGGCCCCAACCGTCGCAGATTTGCTGGCAGCTGAGCTCGGCTGGGACGATCGCAGGAAACAAAGCCAACTTTCTGGATTCCGCACTCTCGCGCGCCGCTACTTGCCTTCCTAAGCGGAGTAGAATTGCCTTGACTAGTCTATCCATGTTCAAAACGCTTCGACGTTCCAGCCTGCTGGGCGGGCTCTTGTTCTTGACCGCGGTATTCGCGTCTTCCACTCCCCAGGCCTCCTCATCACAAACTGTTGCGGGAAGCGTTCGCGAATCGAATGGGACTCCAGTCCGCGGCGCTCGCGTCGTCCTCGATAGGAATGGCGTTTCCAATGAGACGATGACGGATGGGGCGGGAAACTTCTCGCTCACGACCGAGCAGTCGGGAAGCTTCGTGCTGCGCGTGCACAAGGCTGAGTTTCGCGATTTTGAACAGCCGCTGACATTACCACTCGCCGGCAAATCGCTCAGCGTCTTGCTGGTCCCGGCGCGCGGTTCTTCAGCCAGTACCACATCCGAGCCGGGCATGCAGTTCAACGATAAGCCAGACTTCACAATCGCCGGGATCACTGATTGGACTGCGGCCGGCGGACATGGCAGCGACGTGAATCTCCGCGCAAGTGAATCGTTGGCCAAAGATACCCGCACGCTGAGTACGGCAAAGGCGCGTACGAGTCTGCCGGATCCTGAGCGGGAAAAGCGGCTTCGCGAAGCGGTGTTGAGAGCCCCCTCCAGTTTCAGTGCGAATCGCGAGCTCGGAGCCTTTTGCTTGCGCGAGCGCCAGTATGGCTCCGCCATTCCACCACTCGAAAAAGCGCATGCCCTCAATACCACCGATTTCGACACCGCAATCGAGTTGGCGCAAGCCTACGAAGGCGCGGGTCAACACAGCAAAGCGAACGCGCTGGTCGAGCCGTTGCTGGCCTCAAATCCAAGGGCCGAGCTGCACCGCCTTGCCGGGGACATTGCAGAAAGCCTCGGAGATCCGCTCACGGCGGAGCGAGAGTATGAGATCGCGGTGAAACTTGACCCGAGTGAACAGAACTATTTTGTCTGGGGAGCGGAACTACTGGTGCATCGTGCGGTAGAGGCCGCGGTGCGGGTATTCACCAACGGTGGCGGTGCCTTTCCACAATCCGAACGAATGCTCGCGGGACTTGGTGCGGCGCTCTATGCAAATGGGGCCTACGAGCAAGCGGCCACGAACGTCTGTAAAGCTTCCGATCTAAATCCATCCGATCCGGAGCCATATCTGTTTTTAGGGCGAATGGCCGAAGCAGCGCCGCAGGTGCTGCCTTGCGTGGAAGAAAAACTGGCGAGGTTCGTGCGTGAACACCCGGGAGACGAGCGCGCGAATTTCTATTACGCCGTCTCCATCCTAAAAACGAATGGACCGGAAGAGCGCCGGGAGCAAGCCGAGGCTTTGCTTGAAACCGCCGTGCGGATCGATCCCAAATTCGACGAAGCCTATTTGCAGCTGGGAGTGGTGCAATCGCAGCAAGGGGAGTGGGACGATGCCAAAGCTTCCTACGAGAGGGCTGTGGCCGCGAACCCCACGTTTCCTGATCCACATTTTCGTCTGGCGCAGGTGTACAAACGCAGCGGCGACAGCCAACGGGCCGCTGAAGAACTGCAGGCTTTTGAGCGCCTGAAGCAGTCTGATGCGGCCGCTGTTGAGCAACGTCGTCGCGAGATTCGGCAATTTGTAGTGGTGCTCGGCGAGCCGGCGTCTCGGATCTCCCACTGAGCGTGAACCTCACTGGTTGATAAAACGCTTAACCTCCTATATAAATGCAGGTTTTATTGTGCTCTTGCAGTTTAGCCCAGGAGGGAAAATGAGGTTCAGCGGAATCCTTCTCATCGCATTTCTTGCCAGCACAACCTTGATCGCGCAGTCCAGCTACGACCTGAAGTCTCCTGACAATCGGATTGAGGTTCGCATTCGTACCTCCGGCCAGCTGCGTTATGACGTGCTACTGCGAGGCAATGCGCTGCTCGAGAATTCCACATTGTCGCTAGATGTGGAGCACAAAAAACTCGGAGTGCAGCCCAAGGTGACGGGCACAAAGCAGCGAAGCAACGACCAAATGGTCGAGCCTGTCGTGCGTCAGAAGTTTGCGAAGGTTCGCGATCACTACAACGAACTGCGGCTCACCTTGGATGGCGGCTACGCCGTGACCTTCCGAGCTTACGACGAAGGGGTTGCCTATCGTTTCGAGACTGCGCTTCCCGAAAAGCAGGTGAAGATTTACGGCGAAGAGGCGAATTTCAATTTTGCCAGCAACTTTATTGTCTATTACCCGCAAGAGGATACGTTCTATTCGCATAATGAGCGCAAATATTTGCCACAACATCTCAGCGAAGTCGCACCCATGTTCATTGCAACCTTACCCGCGGTCATCGACGTCGGGCGGGGCGCGAAGCTGGCGATCGCCGAATCGGACCTGAGCGATTACCCAGGGCTGTGGCTGCAAGGCGCTGCGCCACAGTTTGGCCTGAGGGCAACATTCCCTCCCTATCCGCTGAAAGAGCAACAGACAAGCGATCGGGATTACAAAGTCACAGAAGCCGCCGACTACATTGCGGTTACATCGGGCACGCGCACGTTTCCATGGCGAGTCCTCGGCGTCGCTGATCGCGACGGCGACCTGATTACAAACCAATTGGTTTACCTGCTTGAGAGTCCTTCGAAGCTTCAGGACACGACATGGATCAGACCGGGCAAGGTTGCCTGGGATTGGTGGAATGACTGGAACATCGACGGCGTCGATTTCCATGCCGGAATCAACACGAAGACCTACGAGTACTACGTCGACTTCGCGACGAAGTATGGTATACCGTACATCATTCTTGATGATGGTTGGTA
>Ga0157374_10004456_pt1 | contig 11758 bp, 11 predicted proteins | sample M25metaG_FD_115308 | JGI IMG/M metagenome (GOLD analysis project Ga0157374, IMG submission 115308) | Miscanthus rhizosphere microbial communities from Kellogg Biological Station, Michigan, USA - M2-5 metaG | ecosystem: Host-associated > Plants > Roots > Rhizosphere > Soil | place: USA: Michigan...
CGGTCTGCTGCTGGAGAGGCTGACCGGCGCTGTCGGCGAGCTCGGTGGTGCGCAGGGTCAGTTTGCTGCTGGTGTAGCGGGCGTTGCGGAACGAGAGTGTGGCGGTGTTCGGGTAGACGTCGGTGGCGGATGATTGAGTGGTGCCCAGGCCGCTCCAGGTGCCGAAGTGCGACAGGGCCACGGTCAGGGACCACCGCTCGGCGGCGCAGAACGGGCAGGATTCCTCGCTGACGAACACGACGGCGGGCTTGCCGTCGACGGTCAGCGCTGGGCCGGGGTTGCGAACTTTCTGCAGCGGGGTGGCGACCTGGCCGGGGCTGATGCCGGCCAGCGTGCCCGCGGGCACGCTGGTGACCTGCCGCGCGATGCCCGCGGGCGCGGCGGCTTCGCGGCCGCCCTGGTGCGCGGGCCCGGCGGTCAGCTTGACCGCGACCAGCGCGGCGAAGGCGGCCAGCACGGCGGTGATCGCACCGCCGGTGACCAGGATCCGCCGGCGGGCCTCGGCGCGCTTGCGGGCGGCCTGCTCCGCGGCGATCCGCTCCCGGGCGCGCTGCTTGGCCGATGGCCTGGCGGCTGCCTTCCCCAGAGCGCGGCGGTGACGGTCAGCGGCCATGCCTGTTCACTTCCTCGCGGTCGTGTCCGGGCCAGCCGGGATCCTGACTCTGACCGCACGATCGTCCTGCCCGTCACTGAGCAGTTGATCAAGGCAACGTCTCAGCCAGTTCTGAACGAATCAGGCTGGGACAGGCGCTGGGTGGTTGCCCGGTGGGCAGCGAGGGCGGCCTGGGTGAAGACCGACGCGGAGCCGAGGTAGGCGGCCGGGTCGAGGGCGTCGCTGAGCTGTACCTTGGTGATCCCGGCGGCCGTGATGGTGTGGCCGGTCTCGCCGGTGGTGAGGGCGTCGGCGAGCGGCAGGCCGGCCAGGGCGGCGCTGGCACTGGCCCGGGCGACCAGGTCGTGCGCCTGGGTCGGCCCGAGGACCGGCGCGAGCAGCGCGGCGACCTGCTCGGCCATCGGGAAGCCGCCCGCCGCGTCCAGGTTGGCCCGCATCCGGTCCGCGTCGACGCGCAGGCCGCTCAGGAGGTCGGCGGTCCAGGCGGCGGCCGACCCGGTCAGCCTGAGCAGGTCGGCGAAGGTTTCCCACTCGGCGTGCCAGGCCCCGGCGGCCCGCTGGTGCTCCTGCTCGGCGGCCGCGGCCAGGGTGGCCAGCAGGCCGGGGATCCGCTTGGTGCAGCCCAGGATGAGGATGGCCACGACCGGGTTGTGCTTGTGCGGCATCGCCGAGGACCCGCCGCGGCCCTCGCCGCCCTCGCTGACCTCGGCGATCTCGGACTGGGCCAGCAGGGTGACGTCCCGGGCCAGCTTGCCGGTCACCGCGGCGGCACCAGCCGCGGCGGCGGCCACCTGGACCAGCCGCAGCCGGCCGGTGTGCCAGGGCAGCGGCGGTGCGGCCAGCCCGAGTTCCTCGGCCAGCAGCCCGGCCACCCGCGGCCCGGCCTCGCCGAGCGCGGCCAGCGTCCCGGCGGCCCCGCCGAACTGCACGGCCAGCCGGGTGGCCGCGACCCGGGCCACGTCTTCCCTCGCCTCGTCAAGCCCGGTCAGCCAGCCCGCCGCGACCAGACCGAACGTCACCGGCACGGCCTGCTGCAGCAGCGTCCGGCCGATCATGATCGTCTCGTCGTGCTCCGCGGCCAGGGCGGCGGCGGCGTCCGCGGCGCGGGCCAGGTCGGCCAGGATCGCGGTCAGCGACTGCCGGGCGAGCAGCATCGCGGCGGTGTCCAGGATGTCCTGGCTGGTCGCCCCGGCGTGCACAGCGCGGGCGGCCGGCCCGTTCACCAGGCTGCGCAACTCGCGGACCAGGGCGGGCACCGGGTTGCCGGTACGGGCGGCGGCTTGCCCCAGCGCGTCGAGGTCGAACAGGCTGGCGTCGGCGGCCGCGGTCACCGCCGCACCCGACCCGGCGGCGGCCACCCCGGCCCGCTCAGCCGCCCGGGCCAGCGCGGCCTCGGTGTCGAGCATGGCCTGCAGCCAGGCAGTATCCCCGGTCCGCGCTCCCCCGGCCCCGAACAGCCCGCCGAACAACCCGCCACCGTCAGCCATCGCCAAGCCCCATCTCAGTCCGCCGTGCAGCAGCCGTCCCGCCACCAGCGCTCGCCAGCCATCCGCCTGGCCCATTCTTCTCGCCCGGCACGCACCGGGTGCGAGCTCCAGACTGCGTCCTCGTCCGGCGCGCGCCTAACGGACGGTGGACAGCCCGACGCGGAACTCGGTTTCCCCGCGGAGGAAGCGGAGCTGAAGGGCGGTTCCCCCCGCTGCGGCGGCCAGCGCAGCGCGGACGTCGGCCTCGCTGCGGGCCGGGACACCACCCGCAGTGACCAGCAGGTCCCCGCGGCTGACCCCGGCCTCGGCGGCCGGCCCGCCGGGCGTCACGTCGGCCACCAGCAGCCCCGGCACGTCGGGCAATCCCACCGCGACCCGGCGGGCACGGGCCAGATGAGCCGGCTCCAGCCACAGCCCCAGCGGTTCCGACAGGTCGATGACCGGATCCTCGTACGCAGCCAGCAGGCGGCGGAGGAGATCGGCCAGGTGCCTGCGGTCGGCCGGGCCCAGCGCGGACAGCAGCCGGTCCTCGTTGGCCAGGTGCACCGGCGCAATGTCGTTGAACAGCTGCAGACCCCGGCTGGTGAGCTGGACGAGCTGGCCGCGGGCGTCGGCCGGGTCGGGCTCGCGGGTCACGATGCCGAGCTTCACCAGCCGCTCGATCCGCACGCTCACTGTGCCCGAGGTCAGGGTCAGCGCCTTCATCAGCCGGGCCTGCGGCAGCCGGTACGGCGACCCGGCCCGGCGCAGGTTCACCACCACCTGGAAGTCCGCGGCGGACAGCCCGTACCGGGAGAACACCTCGCTCAGCCCAGCCGCGATGTACGTCCGCGCCCGCTCCAGCCGGGTCACGATGCCGACCGGCGAGAAGTCGAGATCCGGGCGCTGCACCGCCCATTCCGCCAGGATCCGGTCCACCGTGTCCCGCTCCCCCACGCCCGGATCCCAGCTCACCGGCCCATCTCCCGGCCCGGCAACGTCGCCTCCCCAGCAGTCATGCCACCAGCCTAAAGCTTGAGCCACTAAGCGGGATTAAATCCTTGGACTCAAGCATTGCGGACGGTACAGGCTGGTTCGCGCCAGCGAGCCCCAGCAACGGTGGATTCCGCGGGAAGGACAACGACATGGCGAGGAACGTTGCGGTTATCGGGACCGGCCGGATCGGCGGCACGCTGGGACGGGCGTTCGCCCGGGCCGGGCATCAGGTCACCTTCGGCATCCGGGGACCGGCCGACGGCACCGCGGCCGGGGACTCCGGCGCGACCGAGGCCACCATCGCCGGCGCACTCGCGGCCGCGGACATCGTGGTCCTCACGGTGCCAGGGCCGGCCGTGGCCGGCCTCATCGCCGAGCACACCGGCCCCCTGGCCGGGAAGCTGATCATCGACGCCACCAACAAGATCGGCGGCGGCGGCCCCGCGAACAGCCATCAGGACGTCGCAGCCGTACCCGGCGCCCGCTACGCCCGGGCGTTCAACAGCCTCGGCGTGGAGAACCTCGCCGACCCGCACTTCGGCACCGAGACCGCCGACATGATCTACTCCGCCCCCGAGGCGGACCGGCAGCCGCTCGAGGACCTGATCCGCGCGGTCGGCCTCCGCCCGGTCTACGCCGGGGACGGCGCGCACGAGGTCGTCGACGGCGTGCTCCGGCTCTGGTTCGCGCTGGCGATCGGCCAGGGGCGCGGCCGCCACCTGGCGTTCCGCGTCCTCGACGACGCCGGCGCCAGCTAACCCTGGCCGGAGGAGACCGCGCCCGGCCGGGCGCCCCCTACCCGGCCTGGCCGGGGCGTTTGGCCCCTGTAGCTCCCGGTCACAGGGGTCTATCCTCGGCTGTATGACCGTACAGACACCCGCTGTGGGCGGGCCCTCGCTGCCGCAGGAACGCCGCCTGGTGACCGAGATCCCCGGGCCGGCCTCGAAGGAACTGCTTGAGCGCCGCCAGCGGAGTGTCGCCCGCGGCCTGAGTCATGTGCTCCCGGTCTTCGTCACCGCGGCCGGCGGCGGCGTGATCGTCGACGCCGACGGCAACTCGCTGATCGACTTCGGCTCCGGAATCGCGGTCACCGGTGTCGGCAACAGCGCCGAGCGAGTCGTCCAGCGGGTCACCGAGCAGGTCGCGCGCTTCACCCACACCTGCTTCATGGTCGCCCCCTACGAGGGCTACGTAGAGGTCTGCGAGGAACTGAACCGCCTCACCCCCGGCGACCACGACAAGCGCTCCGCGCTCTTCAACTCCGGCGCGGAGGCCGTCGAGAACGCGGTCAAGATAGCCAGGTACGCGACCGGCCGCCCGGCGATCGTCACCTTCGACCACGCCTACCACGGCCGCACCAACCTGACCATGGCGCTGACCGCCAAGAACATGCCCTACAAGCACCGGTTCGGCCCGTTCGCGGGCGAGGTGTACCGGGTGCCGATGGCCTACCCGCTGCGCTGGCCGGGCGGCCCCGAGCGCTGCCGCGAGGACGCCCTCACAACCGTGAAATCCCTCATCCACACCCAGGTCGGCGAAGAGAACACAGCCGCCATCATCATCGAGCCCATCCAGGGCGAAGGCGGATTCATCGTCCCGCCCGACGGCTTCCTGCCCGGCCTCGCCGAGTTCTGCCGCGAGCACGGCATCGTGCTGATCGCGGACGAGATCCAGAGCGGCCTGTGCCGCACCGGCGACTGGTTCGGCGTGGACCACGAGCAGGTCGTCCCCGACCTGGTCACCACGGCCAAGGGCATCGCCGACGGGCTGCCGCTCGCCGGCGTCACGGGCCGGGCCGAGCTCATGGACGCCGTCCACCCCGGCGGTCTCGGCGGCACCTACGGCGGCAACCCCATCGCCTGCGCCGCCGCGCTCGGCTCCCTGGAGACCATGGCCAAGGAGGACCTCGCAGGCAAGGCCCGGCGGATCGGCGACATCATGCTCCCGAGGCTCCGGCAGATTGCCGAGCGCAGCCCCGCCATCGGCGACGTCCGCGGCCGCGGCGCCATGCTCGCCGTGGAACTCGTCAGGCCCGGCGGGATCGAGCCCGACCCGGCCGCCACGGCGGCCGTGGCCAGGGCCTGCCACCAGGCCGGCCTGCTGGTGCTGACCTGCGGGACCTTCGGGAACGTGCTCCGCTTCCTGCCTCCCATGGTGATCGGCGAGCCGCTGCTCAGCGAGGGCCTCGGCATCCTCGACGACGCCTTCGCCGGCCTGCCCGGGTAATGCTGCGTCTGGTCCTGCGTTTCCGCCGTCTGCCGGCAGCCCGCCGCGCCGCCCTGGCGGCCGGCGGGGCCTGCGCCCTGGCCATCCCGCTGGCGGCGGTCGCCGCCGCCCCGGCCGGGGCCGCCACTGCCGCCGGCACCGCGGTCAACTACGTCGCGCTCGGTGACTCCTACTCGTCCGGCCTGGGCGCGGGCAGCTACATCTCCTCCAGCGGATCCTGCGACCGCAGCACCGTCGCCTACTCCGCGCTGTGGGCCCGCGCCAGTCATCCCGCCTCGTACGTCTCGGTGGCCTGCGCGGGCGCGACCACCAGCAGCGTCATCTCCGGCCAGCTGTCCGCCCTCAGCGACCAGACCACGCTGGTGTCGATCACCGTCGGCGGCAACGACGTGGGCTTCGAGAACGTGATGGAAACCTGCGTGCTCGAGTCGACCAGCAGCTGCGTCAGCGCGGTCGGCGCCGCGGAGAACCAGGCCAGCACCATCCTGCCCGGCAACATGGACCGGGTGCTGTCCGCGATCAGCGCCGCCGCGCCCAACGCACGGGTCGTCGTCCTCGGCTACCCCGCCCTCTACGATCTGTCCAGGTCGTCGGCCTGCATCGGCCTGTCCACCACCGACAGGAACGCGCTGAATCAGGGGGCCGGCGTGCTGGATCAGGTCATCCAGGCCGCCGCGGCCCGGCACGGCGACGTGTTCGGCGATGTCCGGGGAACGTTCAGCGGCCACCAGATCTGCGACGGCGGCAGCAGCTGGCTGCACTCGGTCAACATCTTCGACATCAGCGAGTCCTACCACCCGACGGCGGCCGGCCAGTCCGGCGGCTACGAACCGGTGTTCGCCGCTAACGCGTAGCCGGCCGGCCTCCGCAAAACGCCGTATCACCGGGGCCGCTTGTGACCGGAAAGCATGACGTACCCTGAGGGTCACTGACCGGCCCCGGCGGCCGGCGTGGGAGTGGACCAGCAGTTGCCGCCGGGAGATTTCAGGAGGTCAGGGGTGCGTGCGCGAATCACTGGGATGAGGCTGGCCACGGCCAGCGCCGGGCTTTTCACGCTGGTCGCCACGCTGGTCGCCACGCTGGCCGCCGCCGCACCAGCCAGCGCCGCACCGGCGAGCCCCAGGACCGCCGCGGCTACCGGCGTCCGCTACGTCGCCCTCGGCGACTCCTACGCCTCCGGACTGGGCACCGGCCGCGAGCAGGGGAACTGCGACCGCAGCCCGGCCGCCTACGGGCCGCAGTGGGCCCGGGCCCACCAGCCTGCCTCGTTCACGTTCGCGGCCTGCTCGGGCGCCACCGCCCGCGGCATCCGCACTCACCGGCTGTCCGCGCTCAGCCCGGCCACCACGCTGGTCTCGCTCACCGTCGGCGGTAACGACGTCGGCTTCAGCGACGTGCTCCAGACCTGCCTTATCGGGTCCACCCACGACTGCCTGCAGGCCATCCACGGGTCCGAGCACGCGATGACCACCTCGCTCCCCCGCGGCCTGGGCCGGCTGCTCGCCGCGATCCACCGGCACTCGCCGGCCGCCAGGATCGTGCTGACCGGCTACCCGCTGCTGTTCGACCCGGCGCGGCCCGGCTCCTGCGCCCAGCTGAGCCACCGTGAGCAGGCCGAGCTCAACCGCGGTGCGAACCTGCTGGACGCCACGCTCCAGTCGGCCGCGGCCCGGCACGGCGCCGCGTTCGCCGACGTCCGGGGCGCGTTCCGGGGCCACGCGATCTGCGACCCCGCAGCCTGGCTGCACGGCCTCGACTTCTTCAACCTGAACGACTCGTTCCACCCGACGACCGCCGGCCAGACCCGCGGCTACCTGCCCGCCTTCACGGCCGCGGCCCGCTGAGAACCACGCCGCGGCGCCCGGCTGGCCCGGCGCGGAGTGGCCCGCGCCCCCGGCTGCGTACAACTAAAGAATCCATCCGCCGGTGCGGCGCCGCACCGGCTGAGGGTTATCTGAGATTTACGGTTTGCTAGTCGTGAACCGGGAAGCCCAGGTTGACCCCGCCGTGGCTCGGGTCGAGCCAGCGGGACGTCACGGCCTTGCCCCGGGTGTAGAAGTGGACACCCTCGGTGCCGTGCACGTGCGTGTCGCCGAACAGCGAGGACTTCCACCCGCCGAACGAGTAGAACGCCATCGGCACCGGGATCGGCACGTTGACGCCGACCATGCCGACCTCCACCTCGCTGGTGAAGCGGCGGGCCGCCCCGCCGTCGTTGGTGAAGATGGCGGTGCCGTTGCCGGACGGGTTGGCGTTGATCACGTTCAGCGGGTCGTCGTAGGACCCGGCGCGGACCACGGACAGCACCGGCCCGAAGATCTCGTCGGTGTAGCAGCTCATCTGCGGGGTGACGTGGTCGAGGACGCTGGGCCCAAGCCAGAAGCCGGCCGGATCGCCGCCGGTGACCGGGTGCTCCCGGCCGTCGACCGCCAGCACCGCGCCGTCCCTGGTGCCGGACTCCAGGTAGGACGCGACCTTGTCCCGGTGCGCCCCGGTGACCAGCGGGCCCATCTCGGCCTTCGCGTCGGTGCCGGGGCCGACCCGCAGCTTCGCCACCCGCTCACCGATCTTGGCGACCAGCTCGTCGCCGATCGGGTCCACCGCAACGAGCACGGAGATCGCCATGCAGCGCTCCCCCGCGGACCCGAAGCCGGCCGACACCGCGGCGTCCGCGGCCAGGTCCAGGTCCGCGTCGGGCAGCACGACCATGTGGTTCTTGGCCCCGCCCAAGGCCTGGACGCGCTTGCCGGAGGCGCCGGCCGTCTCCCACACGTACCGGGCGATCGGGGTGGACCCGACGAAGCTGACCGCGCGCACGCCGGGGTGGGTGAGCACCGCGTCCACGGCCTCCTTGCCGCCGTGCACCACGTTGAACGCCCCGTCCGGAAGGCCGGCCTCGGCGAGCATCTCGGCGAGCAGCAGCGACGCCGAGGGGTCCTTCTCCGACGGCTTGAGGATGAACGTGTTGCCGCAGGCCAGCGCGATGGGGAACATCCACATGGGGACCATGGCCGGGAAGTTGAACGGGGTGATGCCGGCCACCACGCCGACCGGCTGGCGGATTGAGTAGGCGTCCACCCCGGTGCCGACGTTCTCCGAGAACCCGCCCTTGAGCAGGTGCGGGATGCCGCAGGCGAACTCGACGACCTCCAGGCCCCTGGTCACCTCGCCCGCGGCGTCGGACTCGACCTTGCCGTGCTCGGCGCTGATCACCGCGGCCAGCTCGGGCCGGCGGGACCTGAGCAGCTCGCGGAACGCGAACATCACCGCGGACCGGCGGACCAGCGAGGTGCCCCGCCAGCCGGGCAGGGCCGCGGTCGCGGCGGCCACCGCGGCGTCGACCTCGGCCGGGCCGGCGTAGTCCACCGTCCCGCTGACCTGGCCGCTGGCCGGGTTGTAGATGTCGCCGCGGGTGCCGGCCGGGCCGTCCCACGGCTTGCCGTTGATCCAGTGCGTGACGTGCTTCATGCTGTGTGCCCTTCCCGGCCGTCCCGGCCTAGCCGGCCGCGTTCTGGTCGCTGACCGCGTGCAGGGCGTCGGTCAGGATGCCCAGCCCCTCCTTGGCGTCCGCCTCGGTCAGCGTGAGCGGCGGGGCCATCCGCAGGGTGTGCCCGGACAGGCCGCCCTTGCCGATGAGCAGCCCGCGGCGGCGGGTCTCCTCCAGCATCGCGGTGGCCAGCGCCGGGCTGGGCGCGCCGGTCGCCGGGTCGACGAGGTCCAGGGCGAACATCAGGCCCTTGCCGCGCACCTGACCGGCCACTGGCACGCTGGCGGCGGCCTCCCGCAGCCCGTCGATGATCATCGTGCCGACGACCGCGGCGTTGCGCTGCAGGTCGTGCGAGAGCACGTAGTCCAGCGTGGCGTTGGCCGCGGCGGTGGACAGCGGGTTGCCGCCGAACGTGGAGATGCCGTTGCCGTGCAGCCCGTCCATCAGGTCGCCGCGGGCCACTACGCCGCCGATGGCGAAGCCGTTGCCCAGGCCCTTGGCGAACGTCATCATGTCCGGCGTCACGCCGTGCGCGCCGATGCCCCAGAAGTGCTCGCCGGTCCGGCCCCAGCCGGTCTGGACCTCGTCGGAGATGAGCAGGATCCCGCGCTCGGCCAGGAGCTTGTGGTAGGCGCCGAACAGCCCGTCCGGCGGCATCGTGAACCCGCCCACGCCCTGCACCGGCTCGGCGATCAGGCAGGCCGCGTCGCCCGCGGTGGCGGTGGCCAGCACGTACTCCAGGTCGGCGACGGCCGCCGCGGTGTACTCCGCGTCACTCATCCCGGCGAACGCGGGCAGGTGCCGGTCCGTGCCGTGCAGGTAGTGCACCGCGAACGGGGCCAGCTGCGAGCTCTTCCAGGCCCGGTTGCCGGTGATCGCGACCGCGCCGAACGACCGGCCGTGGTAGCTGTTCCGCAGCGCCAGCACCTGGTTGGAGTTCCGGGCGGCGGTGGCCAGCAGCAGCGCGGTCTCGTTCGCCTCGGTGCCGGAGTTGGTGAAGAACACCTTGGCGTTCTCGATGCCGGACAGCCGCGCGATCTTCTCCGCCAGCTCGACCTGGTTCCTGATCAGGTACAGCGTCGAGGTGTGCACGACACCCGTGGCCAGCTGGCGCTCGACGGCCTCGCGTACCTCGGGCACGTCGTAGCCGAGCATGTTGGTCAGGATGCCGCCGAAGAAGTCGAGATACGTGCGTCCGGATGCGTCGGTGACCCGGCTGCCCTTGCCGCTGACGATCTCCATGGGCTCGTCGTAGTAGACGGCGACCCAGTTGGGGATGACACGGCGGTGGCGATCGAGGAGTTCTCCCATGCGCCTAGTCTGCCCGGTCAGGCCAGGTCGCGGCCACCCGGCCAGCCGCCGTCGGGACCGCCCGGGTCACCGTCAGGCCCGCCCGGGCCGCCGGCGCCCAGCCCGTCGTCCAGGCCGCGCAGCCCGTCCAGCACCCGCCGCAGCGTCCCGACGTCGTCCAGCCCCCTCATCCGCCGCGGCGCCGGGAACATGCCCGGCACCCGGCGCGGCAGTGCCGTCACCTTGCCGGCTGGCCCTGCCCCGCGGCCCCTCCCGGGCACTTCCACCTCAGCCCCCTCGGCCCCCTCGCGACGCCGGCCAGCCTAGCCGACCGCCCTGCGGCGTACGCAAGGCCCGTTTCCGGCCAGAAGCGCGTCCCGCCGCCCGCAAGCCAGCTCAGGGAATCCCGCCGCGCGCAAGCGAATCAGTTGCGAAATAACGGCATACCTACGGAATCAGTTGACAAAGCACCCATTCATGGCACGATGAGTACCAGAGGGAGGCGGTCTATGGCGCATACGCCGGGCACGCTGCCCGCACCAGGCGGGCGGGCGCGCGGCGATGGCCCGGCCCCGAGCCGGGTCATCCTCGACGACGTCTCCAAGCGGATCATCGAGCAGCTCCAGTCCGACGGGCGGCGATCCTACGCCGCCATCGGCAAGGCGGTGGGTCTCTCCGAGGCCGCGGCCCGGCAGCGGGTGCAGCGGCTGGTGGACACCGGCGTGATGCAGATCGTCGCCGTCACCGACCCGCTCACGCTGGGGTTCCGCCGCCAGACGATGATCGGCATCCGCTGTGTCGGCGACCTCGAGCGGGTCGCCGACCTGCTGGCCGACATGACCGAGATCGACTACATCGTGATCACGGCCGGCTCGTTCGACCTGCTCGCCGAGGTCGTCTGCGAGGACGACGACCAGCTCCTGGAGATCATCAGCCGCGTCCGGACCATCCCGAGCGTGACCACCACGGAAACCTTCGTCTACCTCAAACTCCGCAAGCAGACCTACAGCTGGGGAACCAGATGAGCGCCAACGGCAGCGACCACAAGACCAACCTCCAGGAGTCCGCGAAGCGGCACATGTGGCTGCACTTCAGCCGGATGGCCGCGTACGCCGGGCACGACATGCCCACGATCACGCGCGGCGAGGGCCCGTACGTATACGACGAGAAGGGCAAGCGCTACCTGGACGGCCTGGCCGGGCTGTTCGTCAGCCAGATCGGCCACGGGCGGGCCGAGGTCGCCGAGGCGGCCGCGCGGCAGGCCCGCGAGCTGGCCTACTTCCCGCTGTGGTCGTACGCCCACCCGCAGGCCATCGACCTGGCCGAGCGGCTGTCAGGGATGGCGCCCGGCGACCTGAACCGGGTGTTCTTCACCACCGGCGGCTCGGAGGCGGTGGAGGCGGCCTGGAAGATGGCCAAGCAGTACTTCAAGCTCACCGGCGAGCACGGCCGGTACAAGGTGCTCAGCCGGGACATCGCCTACCACGGCACCACGATGGGAGCGCTGGCCGTCACCGGCCTGTCCGCGATCAAGGGCCCGTTCGAGCCCATGCTCCAGGGCGGGGTCCGGGTGCCGAACACCAACTTCTACCGGGCGCCGTCGTTCGTGGCCGACGACGTGAACGCGTTCGGCGTCTGAGCCGCCGACGAGATCGAGCGGGCGATCCGGCGCGAGGGCGC
>Ga0157374_10004458_pt1 | contig 11754 bp, 11 predicted proteins | sample M25metaG_FD_115308 | JGI IMG/M metagenome (GOLD analysis project Ga0157374, IMG submission 115308) | Miscanthus rhizosphere microbial communities from Kellogg Biological Station, Michigan, USA - M2-5 metaG | ecosystem: Host-associated > Plants > Roots > Rhizosphere > Soil | place: USA: Michigan...
CGCGGCCCGACCCGTCGACGTTCCAGGTGCTGCCGTGGACCAGCAGTTCGGGCAAGCACCACTCGGCGCGGATGTTCTGCGACATCACGATGCCCGACGGCTCGCCGTCGTGGGCTGACTCGCGACACGTGCTGCGCCGCCAGTTGTCCAAAGCCAGCGACCTCGGCTTCTCGTGCTATGTGCACCCCGAGATCGAGTTCTTCCTGTTGAAGCCGGGCGGCGATGACGGCACGTTGCCAGTGCCCGCCGACAACGGTGGGTATTTCGACCAGGCCGTGCACGACGCGGCGCCGAACTTCCGCCGCCACGCCATCGACGCGCTGGAGCAGATGGGTATCTCGGTCGAGTTCAGCCACCACGAAGGCGCGCCGGGCCAACAGGAGATCGACCTGCGCTACGCCGACGCGCTGTCGATGGCCGACAACGTGATGACGTTCCGGTATGTGGTCAAGGAGGTCGCGCTCGGCGACGGCGTGCGCGCTTCATTCATGCCGAAGCCGTTCGCCGAGCACCCCGGGTCGGCCATGCACACGCACATGAGTCTGTTCGAAGGGGAGACCAACGCCTTCCACAGCCCCGATGACCCACTTCAACTCAGCGACGTCGGAAAGTCTTTCATCGCAGGCATTCTCGAGCACGCCAACGAGATCAGCGCCGTGACGAACCAGTGGGTGAACTCCTACAAGCGACTGGTGCACGGGGGCGAAGCGCCGACGGCCGCATCGTGGGGAGCGGCCAACCGCTCGGCGCTGGTGCGGGTGCCGATGTACACGCCGCGCAAGGCATCGTCGCGGCGGGTGGAGGTGCGCAGCCCCGACTCGGCGTGCAATCCGTACCTGACGTTCGCGGTGCTACTGGCGGCGGGCCTGCGTGGCATCGAGAAGGGCTACGTGCTCGGTCCGCAGGCCGAGGACAACGTGTGGAACCTCACGCTGGAGGAGCGCCGCGCAATGGGCTACAGGGAGCTGCCGGGCAGCCTCGGGGCGGCACTGACGGAGATGGAGAACTCAGAACTCGTCGCGGAAGCGTTGGGCGAGCACGTCTTCGACTTCTTCCTGCGCAACAAGCGCACCGAATGGGAGGACTACCGCAGCCACGTCACACCGTTCGAGCTGAAGGCCTACTTGTCCCTGTAGGAGAAACGTCGAATAACGGCTGCGCTACCTTCGTGTGGTGGCCAAACCTGCGACGCAGCGACCGAAGCTGCCCAGCGTAGGCCGGCTTGGGCTGGTCGAACCGTCCGCGTCCGGGGATCTGGACCGGCTGGGCTGGAACACTGACACCCACGTCGAGCTGTTGTGGTCGCTGTCGCGCGCGCCCGACGCCGACAACGCGCTGCGCGCGATCGTCCGGCTCGCCGACGCCGTGGGACGCGACTGGGACGAACTCAACCAGGCTCTTGTCAAGGACAAAGGGCTGCGGGGTCGGCTGTTCGGTGTGCTCGGTTCGTCGCTGGCGCTCGGCGACCATCTGGTCGCCCATCCCGACTCGTGGCACCTGCTGGCGGGCGCCGTCACGCTGCCGTCGGCCGACGAGCTACATGCGGCATTCGCCGAGGTTGCCGTAAACGCCGAAATCGGCAGGGACACAGCGGCTGCGGTGTCTCCGTTGCGCAAGCTGTACCGCGACAGGCTGCTGGTGCTCGCGGCCCTTGATCTCGCGTCGACGGTGGAGAACGAACCTGTGCTGGCGTTCGCGACCGTCGGTGAGCACCTGTCCGATCTGGCCGACGCCGCGCTGGGCGCCGCGCTGACGGTCGCCACCCGCTCGGTCTGCGGAGACGATGTCGGGTGCCCGCGGATCGCGGTGATCGCGATGGGCAAGTGTGGCGCGCGCGAGCTGAACTATGTCAGCGATGTCGACCTCATCTTCGTCGCGCAGGATGCGGACGCGACCGCGACCAGAGTGGCCGGCGACATGATGAGGTTCGCGGGCGACACCTTCTTCGAGGTGGACGCGGCGCTGCGACCGGAGGGCAAACACGGCCAGCTGGTGCGCACGCTGGACTCCCACATCGCGTACTACCAGCGTTGGGCCAAGACGTGGGAATTCCAGGCGCTGCTGAAGGCCCGGCCCGCCGCGGGCGATGCCGAACTCGGCCGCCAATACATCGACGCGCTGATGCCGATGGTCTGGACGGCCAGCCAGCGTGAGGACTTCGTACCCGAGGTGCAGGCGATGCGCAGGCGCGTCGAGGAACTCGTGCCTGCCGGGGTGCGGGCCCGCGAGATCAAGCTCGGCACCGGCGGGTTGCGCGACGTCGAGTTCGCCGTGCAGCTGCTGCAGCTGGTGCACGGCCGCAACGACGAATCACTGCATGTCGCCTCGACGGTCGACGCGCTGGCCGCGCTCGGTGCCCGCGGCTACATCGGCCGCGATGACGCCGCCAACATGACCGCCTCCTACGAGTTCCTGAGGCTGCTCGAACACCGGCTGCAGCTGCAGCGGCTCAAGCGCACGCACATGCTGCCCGAGGCCGACGACGACGAGGCGCTGCGCTGGCTGGCCCGCGCGGCACACGTGCGCCCCGATGGTCGGCACGACGCGCTAGGTGTGCTGCGCGAGGAGCTCAAGCGCCAGAATATGCGCGTGTCGCGGCTGCACGCCAAGCTATTCTACCAGCCGCTACTGGAATCGGTTGGTACAGTCGGCATTTCGGAGCGCATGACACCGGAGGCCGCCGAACGCCAGCTCGCGGCCCTTGGTTACGAGGGCCCGCAGAGCGCGTTGACCCATCTGGCGGCGTTGACAAGCAGTAGAGGCCGTCGCGGAACGGTGCAGCAGGTGTTGCTGCCAAGACTTCTGGACTGGCTGTCCGACACGCCAGATCCGGACGCAGGCCTGCTGGCGTATCGGCGGATCAGTGAGGCGCTGGACGATCACCGGTGGTACCTGTCGACACTGCGCGACGAGGGCCCGGTGGCCAAGCGGCTGATGCAGGTGCTTGGCACCTCGGCGTACGTGCCCGACCTGTTGATGCGGGCACCCGAGGTCATCCAGTCATACGCCGACGGTCCCAGTGGACCCAAGCTCTGCGACATCGAACCCGAGGCGGTTGCGCGGGCATTGGTCGCTTCGGCGGGCCGACACGCCGAACCGGTGCGGGCCATCGCCGCGGCGCGCACGCTGCGGCGCCGTGAGCTGGCCCGCATCGCATCCGCCGACCTCCTCGGCATGCTCGAGGTGACCGATGTGTGCAACGCGCTGACGTCGGTGTGGGTGGCCGTCTTGGAGGCGGCGCTGGACGTGGTCATCCGGGCCAACACTCCGGACAGCGGTGCCCCCGCGCGCATCGCGGTGATCGGGATGGGGCGGCTCGGCGGTGGTGAACTCGGCTACGGCTCGGACGCGGACGTGATGTTTGTCTGTGAGCCCGCCGACGGCATCGACGAATCGGCGGCGGTGCGCTGGTCGGTGACCATCGCCGAGCAGGTGCGCACGCTGCTGGGCACCCCGAGCGCCGACCCGCCGCTCGAGGTTGACGCTAATCTGCGGCCGGAGGGCCGCAACGGGTCGTTGGTGCGCACCCTCGCCTCGTATGAGGCCTATTACGCGCAGTGGGCGCAGCCGTGGGAGATTCAGGCGCTGCTTCGCGCGCACCGGGTGGCGGGTGATCCAGACCTCGGTGAGCGGTTCCTGCTGATGGTTGACAAAACGCGCTACCCGCCTGGCGGCGTGTCCGCAGAAGCCGTGCAGGAGATCAGGCGCATCAAGGCGCGCGTCGACGCCGAGCGGCTGCCGCGCGGCGCGGATCCGAACACACATACCAAGCTGGGCCGCGGCGGGCTCGCCGACATCGAGTGGACGGTGCAGCTGCTTCAGCTTCGACATGCGCACAAAGTGCCTGCGCTGCACAGCACTTCGACGCTGGAGACGCTCAACGCCATCGGCGCCGCGGAGCTGATCGCCGAGGGAGACGTCGAGCTGCTGCGAAAGGCGTGGTTGACGGCAACACGGGCGCGCAACGCGCTGGTGCTGGTGCGCGGCAAGCCAACCGATCAGCTGCCGGGTCCGGGTCGCCAGCTCAATGCCGTCGCGCTGGCGGCGGGCTGGGACTCCGACGACGGAGGCGAGTTCCTCGACAACTATCTGCGGGTGACCCGCCGGGCAAAGGCGGTGGTACGGAAGGTGTTCGGCTAGTGAGCATGGATTTCGGGTTCGACGTCATCAGCGAGGAGGAGTATCAGCGTCAGCATGCGCTATACGGCCCACTGACCGAGGCGCTGCGCAAACTCATCGCCGCGGGCATCCACACCGAAGTCGACGAGGACACCGTGCGCAACGCACAGTCGGCCATCGAGGCGGCCACTGAGATGCTCGAGCGCAAGCAGCGCACCGTGACGTCGACGCTGCGTCACGCGGGCACCGGACGCCCGCTCGCGTGGGCCAATCCCGCTGTCGGGCTGCGCAATGCGATCGCCCCGCCGATGATCATTCATCATGAGACCGACGGCCGGGCCTGGAGCGAGTTCACCCTCAGCGGCGCGTATGAAGGGCCGCCGGGATGGGTGCATGGCGGCATCTGCGCGCTGGTGCTCGACCACATCCTCGGCGAGGCGGCCAGCGACGGGCTGACCCAACCGAAGTTCACCGGCACCATTACGCTGCGCTACCTGCGAGGCACCCCTTTGGGTCCGCTGCGGGCCGAGGCGTTCATCGAGCGGACCGAAAGTGTGAAGACGTTTGCGCGTGGATATCTCAGCGATGCAGACGGCCACACGGTCGAGGCCGAGGGAGTGTTCATCCGGCCGGCATGGGCGAGAAATGTGGGATGACGTGCCCATGAAGTTTTATGTCAGCACGGCGTTCCTCGAGACCAGCGAGGTTGTCGAAATCGCCAAGGCGGCCGATGATCTCGGTTACGACGGCATGGGAATTCCTGACCACGTCATCAACCTCGAGACATTGAAGACGCCGTATCCGTACACCAAGGACGGTAAGCGTCGTTGGGAGGCGTTCACCGAATGGCCCGATCCGTGGGTGATGATCGGCGCCATAGCACTTGTCACGACGCGACTGCACTTCGTGACGACTGTGTATCTGCCTGCCATGCGAGATCCGTACTCCGCCGCGAAATCCATTGGCACGGCGGCGTGTCTGGCCGCGGGCCGACTGGAACTCGGCATCGGCGTTGGCTGGTGCGAGGAAGAGTTCACGTTGATGGGTCAGCGCTTCGATCGGCGCGGTAAGCGCACCGACGAGATGCTCGATTTGATGAAGGCGCTGTGGGACCCGGGCTGGACCGAGTTCGACGGCGAGTTCTACTCGGCGCCGCGACTGGAAATGGAACCAACCCCGCCGCACATTCCCATCTACGTCGGCGGCCTGAGCGACATCGCGCTACGCAGGGCCGCCCGCAACGACGGGTGGATCGGTGATTTGATCACCACGGACCTCGCCATCGAACGCGTCGATCGGTTGCGCGAAATGCGCGCCGAAAGAGGTTTGTCCATGGACGATTTCACCATCCTGACGCCGCTGACCGACGCATTCACCCCCGAGCACTACGAGCGTGCCGAGGTGAGTGGCATCACCGGGATCATCACAATGCCCTGGATGTTCTACACCGGGCCGCAGGCATCGCTCGCCGAGAAGATCGACGACATGCGCAAGTTCCGAAAGGACCTGGCGCTCGACGACTAGATCACGGGCGACGGGGACGGTGTCAGCACGGACACGACACGGGAGCTTGGAGTGAACGTCTGCGACGGTGATGTTGTCAGTTTTTGTAGCCGTGCTGGCTCCGGGGGCCATGGCGGCTAGTATGAAATAGCTTTTCAGACGGGTGTTTTGGGCACGCGCAAACATCAGGTCACCAAGATCGGGACGCGGGGCGCGGGTCGCATCGGCGCGCCGACGGATTGTAAAAGGGGTAATGGCGCGGTGGGCTGGTAATCACAGAGTTCGGCGGTTTGCCAGCGTTGCGGGTTATTCGCAACGCGCCGACGCAGCGAGACCGTGGGTTGATTCGGGCCCCAAGGCTTTTAGCCGAGATCGATCAAAGACGCTGCGTCCGTGCATAATCAGTAGCACAACGGCGACTAGCGACGTAGCCCGAATCGACGGCGCGGGGCGACCGTGCGTGTCGTCGCGGCCCTCGGGCGTCGGCGGGCGTCGGCCGAGAACGTGCCTGCCCCCGTCGTGGCGATCAGCAGGAACGCGAAGCAGAACATGATCGCCAGCTCGCCACCGTTGCCGCGCAGCTGCTGGGCGTCGAACGGCCAGAAGCTCGCCGAGCCGCCGCCTTTGAGCGGCGGCCAGTGCTGATAGAAGTAGGCGAATGCCATCTCGCCCGAGGCGATGAACGCCGCGATGCGGGTGAACAAGCCGACCACGATCAGCAGGCCGAGGACGAACTCGATCAGCCCGGCAAACCAGAAGGGCCAGGTTCCGGTCGGCACCGCGGTTCCGAGCGGCCAGCCGAACAGCTTTATCGAGCCGTGCAGCATGTAGAGCAGTCCGAAGACGATCCGGAAGATGCTCAGCGCAGGGGAGGAGAAGCTTGCCAGACGTGCGTCCAAGTTGGCAGTCATAGGCCCGACCATACGCCGCGGCTCGCAGCATTTTCACAGCCCGACCTCATGGTCACCAGACCAATACGCAGTCGTTACCGATACGAAAGGCCGGATGGCGCGAACGCCACCCGGCCTTTCGGACGCCGTGGGCTACACGTCGGATTACAGCGCGAACTGGCTGCAGGCAGTTTGTAGCCGTTAGCTGTGTTGGTGTCGCGACGAACGAGCACGTGACTGAGTTGGTTCGGTTGGTACGCACGAGCATCCGCAGGCAGTGCTGCGGACGACTGCGGCCGAAGCGGGGTCACAGAGATTCATTTGTGCGCTATTGACGTGCCAAGTTCCCCAGGCCTCCTCGTCACTGATTGCAGAGAATTCTTGGCGTCGCGGCACAGCGATAAGACTCGCGAGCGAGGCCAAGCGACGCTGCGAAAGCATGCAGCGGTTGCGCACCGAGTTAGCGAGCACGCATTGGGCTGGGTCAAAAGGACAGCCGGTTCCGAGCGCGGATGATCAGACGGCGGTTGCCGTAGCGCGCACGTCGTGCCGTAAATCCGCAGTGGCTTAGGAGGATTCACTTCAACCTGTAGCGGGATGAAGATGGGTGAGAGCCAATCCGACCTCAACCAAACCGTCAAAAGCGCTCTCGACCGAACAACCGCAGAGCCGAATGATTGCTTGCGTGTTCAGCCAGGCTGAACGCTGCTGTCAGGGTTTTCGCAGAGACCCGTCACCATTGGCTAACGGCTTTGCGATACTCCCTTTATCAAGGGCGAGCGGAGGTCGCGTCCAACAACAAGGGAGCGGTGGAAATGATTCGCACAGCAATCACAGCGGCAATCGTCGCGCTATTCATGTTTCTCTTGCTGCCGATGCTCGGGGCATTCGGCCAGAAAGCGGATGCTGACGAGCTCGCGCCTGGTGTGACGACGCTTCGGTTCTTCGAGCACGACACACAGCAGACCAATTTGGATCTTCTTCGTTCGGGGGAGAGCCCGGGAGACCAATCCCTCTTCGCTGGCGACCTATTCGATCACGCGGGAGGAACGCAAGTTGGGCACACTGCCGGTCAGTGCACCGCGCTGAGTGGAACCGCGGCTGGCGACATCTTGTGTATTCAAACCTTCGTCCTGGACGGCGGACAGATCACCGTCCACAGTCTGGCCGACCGTGCTGCGCTCTTTGGTAGGGGCGAAACCGTCCCATTCGCGATCGTGGGCGGCACCGGAATCTACAGCAACGCCCGCGGCGATGGCACTATCCAGGTGCCCGTCGACGTGCCTAATCAGACCGACGCGAACTTTGTCCTGAATGTGATCACTGGCTGAGCAGCACCGGTTGTGTCAGGCACTGCTCCGACAGCGGCGGCGATGGTTCGCCGGCTCCCTATAGACGCAATGGTGGTGCCGCGTGATGGCCGGCGACCGCAGGATGGGCCGGTCCTTCGCGATGGCCAAGCATGTCGCTGTCCTGGGGACCGGTCGCGCTGCCCATCGCCGGGCAGGCTCGTCATCGACCTTGTGTTCTATCCCTGGTCGTTGCACCGATACCGGCAGTCGATATTCCTATTCGTTTTCCGATACCAATAGACGCCCGATATTTTTCAGACGGAAGGTCGACTGATGACGAACCTGGACGCCCGACTCGGCCGCTATGCCCCCGCTGCGCTGAGCGTATTTCGCGTAGTCGTCGGCCTGCTGTTCCTCTGTCACGGAACGTCGACTCTGTTCGGTTGGCCGCTCGGACCTGCGCTGCCCGTCGGTGACTCGCTGGAGTGGTATGCCGGTTGCATCGAGTTCGCGACGGGCCTTCTTGTGACGCTCGGATATCTCACGCGCCCAGCCGCTTTCCTCGCATCCGGCACGATGGCCGTCGCGTTCTTCACCCAGCATCTGCCGCGTGGATTCTTTCCGATCGAGAACAGCGGCGAACCTGCTGTGCTGTTCTGTTTCTCGTTCCTGCTGCTGGTTTTCGCCGGAGGCGGCGCGTATGCGTTGGAGGGCTTCAGCGGCCGCAGGCGCAAACCGGCCCGGCCCTGACCCTGATCGTTCGTGGCGTGACGGATCGGGATTGCTTCCGGTCGGTGCCGCTCGCCTGTGTCACCGCGCTTGGACTGTGTGCGCTGGCATTTCCGCGCGGCACTGCGTCCTTCGGCCAAGTGAATCGCAGAACGAATAGATTCTCATTTAGCCATGAGACTCCAGACGTGCGCTGCTTTTAGCTTCCCAGACCCGCTTTTCGAGTTCGAGCGACACGGCGTACCTTCGGTCGCCCCTTTTCGTCAGGGCATTGATGACGAGCATCAGAACTGCGATCACCGATGGACTCCTGGGCCGCAAACCCCTGCTCGCGCAAGACATCGCCGCCGATGAGCAAGCAGAAGGTCTACTGTGCCAGCACGGCCCAGGTGTGGGCGCTGCATGACGCGATGCCTGAGCATCTGCGGGTGGCCGACGTCGATTTCATCAGTGGAGTGGTGCACCCCGTCCAGAAGTGGTCCAACAAGCCACTCAAGACTGACGGCAGCGCTGCGCCGATTCCGATTCCGATTCCGCAGGACCTTGCTCTATCCGCGGGTCAGCGACCTATTTCCAACTCTGTTGCACCAAATGGTGACCAGCGGCCCTAAGAACGTGGGATGCCACGCTCGTCGCACGGCGGGGCGCTCCCGTGATCAATGAGCGTGAGCGTCCGGCGCATTTCGGTCGGCACGATGCTGCTTTTCTCGTTTGCGTACGGATGGTCGAGGAAAAAGACCACGAGCATGCCCGCGGTCACGAGGGCGGTGACGAAGCCGATGGGTATCGACTGGACAAGGACCCCCTCGCGCCGGTCGGCCTGCACGCACATGTAGGCGATTGTGAGTGAAGCGCCGATGCCCAGCACGAACCACAACGGGAGGGGCACCAATGGGGTCGCCTCGGCCAGGCGCTCGCGCCGACCTTCGCGGCGTTGCGCCTGTTGGTCGAACCACTGTGCGTAGGCGGTTTCCTGTCGCGCGCCGTGGGGCTCTGCGATCGCGAACTCGTGGCCCAGCCTGTCGATCCATGACTGCACCAGCTCGCTGGAGCGTCCCTTCCTCATCGCGGGCCATTCGTCGTCGATTACGGCGCGCCCGTAGCAGACCAATTCGCCCTGCAGACGATCGCTCGCGGGCGGCTGGAACACCGCAGCGACGGAGTGGAGTTCGGTGACGGCGATGGCTTCGACACTCGACCCGTTCCGCGCACGCTGATAGCTCTGGAGCGCGAGGAAGATCACGAACGCGAGCATGACTGCGAACATCGTGCCGATCACCGACAACGTGCCGGCGGCACGAGCCGGGTCGGCGAACCAGCCGGCCATGGGCGCGCGTCGACGCACAAGCAGCTTGACGGTGATTGCCGCCGCGACCACCACGACGAGGATCAGTGCGGCGATCCAGGTGCTCACGGCCAACTACTCTAGACGAGCCAGGGAGCGTGGTGTGCGCGTGTGGTGGACCTGGTAGCGGTCGATCACCCCGACCAGGTCTCGGGCGCGCCGCTGACCGCTCAGACGACCCGCAGCACGTTGTCGGCGTCGAGCACGAAGTTTGTTGTCACACCGAGCACTCGGGCAGGGTGAGCCGCCGATAGCTCCCAGCCGTGGAAACGGTAAGCCTCGCCATTGGCCAACTGGTCGATACTATGCGACAACTGCTCCATGCCTGTGCCGACCGTTCGGGATTCTCGGCGAGTGTCACCGCCATCTCACGCCGAAAACTCCTGCGCCACTGCTGAAGCTGTGCTCGCAGATCGAGCTCAACACCCAACGTCTTATGCGCGCCAGTCCCTCGTCCAGCATTTGCACGAGCCGCCCGCCAGCCGTTATATCCGCGATCCCCATTCTATTCGGCTATTCGGGGCCGTTTCCTCGATGACGCGATGCGAAATTTGCGTTGCGGCATACCGATTGTGTGGCCGTCCGGCGGGGGCGAAGCCCTAGGAGCGAGATATGTTGTGAGTCTTGAGCTTACGTGCATCTATCGCGTTACTGATCGTGTAGTGATGTTCCACATCAAGGCCGTTCGGCTACGACACCACCAAACCTTGGAAACACATATAAATCACACCATCGCTCTCGTAGCCGTCAAGGCGGCGCTAGGTGCTGGCCTCGCGCTCGGCTTCGCGGCCGCACCGCACGGTGCAGCCGACGACCTTCGCCGACGTACGGGGCGTCATGATGTTGACAATGGACCCTCCGCGACACACCGCACTACATCAGTTGGTCAACAAGGGGTTCACCCCTCGGCAGGTCGCGAAGCTCAATGAGCACATCGCACACATGGCGCGCGACGTGGTCGACAGCGTCATCGAGAAGGGTCAGTGCGACTTCGTCAATGACGTCGCCGGGGCGCTGCCGTCCTACGTGATCGCCGAACTGCTCGGCATTCCACTGGAAGACGGCTACCGACTCTACGAGCTGACCGAAATCATGAACAGTGGTGTCGCCGGCGACGCCAACCCGCGCGCCACGGAAGCCGCAATCCAGATGTTCGCCTACGCCGCGGAACTCGCGACCCGCAAACGGGCGCAGCCCGGCGACAACATCGCAACATCCCTGCTACAAGCCGAAGTCGACGGACAGCGCCTCACCGACCTGGAGTTCAACATGTTCTTCCTACTGCTGATCATTGCGGCCGGCGACACCACCCGTAATCTCGTCGCAGGCGGCATGTCCCTGTTGATCGAGCATCCCAAGGAGCGGGCGAAGCTGAAAGGACCCGTCGCTGCTCCCGACAGCCATCGAGGAGATGCTGCGCTACGTCAGCCCAGTCATCGTGTTCGTTCGCACGGCCACGAAGGACACCGAACTGCGCGGGGTGCGCGTAAACAAGGGTGACCGGGCGGCGATGTTTTACCCGTCGGCCAACCGAGACGAGACCCAATTCGCCGATCCCGACCACTTCGACGTGAGTCGCACGCCGAACCCGCACATGGCGTTCGGCGGTGGTGGAACGCATTTCTGCCTCGGCGCGAAGCTGAGACGGGTAGAGGCGACCGCCATCGTGTCCGGGGTGCTGTCGCGGATGAAGAATCTGGAATTGGCGTGGCCGGTCGCGCGCACGCCGTCGATGTTGATCAACGGCGTTCACTCCATGCCTGTCCAGTTCACGCCCGCTCGACCCATGGGTGCCCCGTGATAACACGGACGCGTTGATGCCGCAAGCACGCGATTGTCGGTGTGCGGCGGCTTCGAGGTCGGAGGTCACCAAAGA
>Ga0157374_10004463_pt1 | contig 11750 bp, 10 predicted proteins | sample M25metaG_FD_115308 | JGI IMG/M metagenome (GOLD analysis project Ga0157374, IMG submission 115308) | Miscanthus rhizosphere microbial communities from Kellogg Biological Station, Michigan, USA - M2-5 metaG | ecosystem: Host-associated > Plants > Roots > Rhizosphere > Soil | place: USA: Michigan...
CCTCGGTGTCGGCCTCTTCGAGCGTGATGCCTGCACTGAGAGCCGCATGCGCCGCACGTTCCCGCTGCTCCGGCGTCTGCTCTTCGGCGCCCGTGATCTGCGACTTTCCGATCTCGATAATTGGAAGCAGGCGCTCGACTACCAGACGCTGTGAGATGACCGACTTGAATTCGTTGTAGACGATGTAGGCCGCGTCAATCTCTTCGTGCACATACCGCGAAATGATGCTCTGCGCCAGCTCGAAAACGCGGTTCGCTTCGAGCTTGAGCAGCATGCCGGGATGATCTCCCGTAATCTCAACCTTGCCCTTGCGCTCGTTGCGGACCTGGCGCTTGCCGCCGCTCTCGTCCGTCTGCTCCGTGTAGGTCGCGGTAGGAAACCTCCTTCGCAGCAGGTCGCGACCTTTGCGCCCGATAGCCTCGACGTCGATCTCGCGCTCCTGATTGCCGCTGATGAACTGGAATGCCGTCTTGGTGATGTTTGCGTTGAATGCACCGGCAAAGCCCTTGTCACCGCTGATGACAACGATCAGCACGCGTCTCTCGGGCCGAGCGGCAAATAAAGGATGGCGCAGATTGCCCGTCTCTTCGTCGAAGATATCCACGCGGCGAGTGAGCGACTCCAATACGCTGGTGATCATCTTCGCGTAGGGCCGCGCTGCCATTGCCCGCTCCTGCGCGCGACGCAGCTTCGCCGCCGAGACCATCTTCATAGCCTTGGTGATCTGCCGCGTGTTTTTCACGCTGCGTATGCGCCGTCGTAGATCCAGTACGTTCGCCATTGGTCGCTATGCCTTAGCCGTTTGCAATTCCGCCAGGAAATTCGCCTTGTATTCCTTCATTGCCGCATGCATGCGGTTGCGGACGTCGTCATCAAGCTGCTTCTTCTTGGTCAGATCGTCCATCAATGCCGTCTGCGCGCTTCCGAAATACTTGTGCAGACCATCTTCAAATGCGCGAATGTCCTTAACTTCCAGATCGTCTAGATAGCCCTGGGTACCCGCAAACAGAATCGTGACCTGCTGCTGCCACGTGAGCGGATGGAACTGCGGCTGCTTCAACAACTCCGTCAACCTCTGGCCACGATTGAGCTGCTTCTGCGTCAGGGGATCAAGGTCCGAACCGAACTGCGCGAATGCAGCCAGTTCGCGATACTGCGCCAGATCCAGCTTCAGAGTCGAACCAACCTGCTTCACCGCTTTGATTGCCGCCGAGAACCCTACGCGCGAAACCGAAAGTCCCACGTTCACCGCCGGACGCACGCCGGAGTTGAAGAGGTCGGTCTCGAGGAAGATCTGACCATCCGTGATCGAAATTACGTTCGTCGGGATGTACGCCGAGACGTCGCCGGCCTGTGTCTCGATGACTGGCAGCGCTGTCAGGGAACCGCCGCCGCGCTTCTCGCTCAGCTTCGAGGACCGCTCCAGCAAACGCGAGTGGAGGTAGAACACGTCGCCCGGATACGCCTCGCGGCCCGGCGGGCGGCGAAGAAGCAGCGAGATTTCGCGGTATGCCATTGCGTGCTTCGAAAGATCGTCATACATCACGAGAGCGTGCTTGCCATTGTCGCGGAAGTACTCGCCGATCGCCGTTGCAGCATAGGGCGCAAGATAGAGCATTGGCGCCGGTTCTGAAGCGGAAGCTGCCACGATGATGGTGTGTCCCATCGCGCCGGCTTCAGTGAGCGTCTGCACAACCTGGGCGATGGACGAACGCTTTTGCCCGATAGCGCAGTAGATACAAATCAGATTGTTCTTGGCGTTGTTGATGATGGTGTCGAGCAGCACCGCGGTTTTGCCCGTCTGCCGATCGCCGATGATCAGTTCGCGCTGTCCGCGGCCAATCGGAATCATGGCGTCAATGGCCTTCAAACCAGTCGCCATCGGCTCACGAACGCCCTGGCGATCAATGATTCCTGGCGCGAGACGCTCCACCGGGTTCATCTGCGTGGTCGCAATCGGACCTTTATCGTCAATTGGTGCGCCCAGCGCATTCACTACGCGCCCGATCATGGCATCGCCAACCGGCACCGAGAGAATCTTCCCCGTGCGCTTGACCTCGTCACCTTCACGAATTTCGGTGTAGTCGCCCAGCACCACCGCTCCCACCTGGTCCTCTTCGAGCGACAGAGCCAGTCCGGCAATGCCGTGAGGGAAGGAAAGCAGTTCGCCGGCCATCACCTTGTCGAGTCCGTGGAGGCGCGCGATACCGTCGCCCAGCGAGGTGATAGTTCCCACCTCATCCACCTGGACCTTCGAGTCGTAGTTCGCGATTTGCTCGCGCAGTAGTTGTGTAATCTCGTCTGCTTTGATCTGAGCCATTTTGCAAGTTCCTTGCAGTTCCCAGTTTTCAGTTCACAGTTCTCAGTTGCCGACCGCCTGATCTCGCCGCTGGCTCCGAGAATCTCTTTTTACTGACCACCAAAAACCGATTGCTTGATTCTGTTCGTTACTTGATGACAACTGATGACTGATACTAGGCCCTAACCGCTGACCAATGCTTCTTTGAGGCGCTCCAGCCTGCCGCGAACCGACCCGTCCCACACCGTCGATCCGATCCGCACAACCGTGCCGCCGATAATTCCTGGATCCAACTTGAATGTCGGCTCGATGCGCGCTCCGGCCAGTTTGCCGACTCCGGCCACCAGTTCCGCCCGCTCGGCTTCCCCTAGCTGACGCGCCGTCACGATCTCCGCCTGCCGAATGCCCAGCCGCTCCTGCATCTCCGCGCGCCATGCAGTTGCGACCTGGCTCACTTCGCCTATGCGGTCATTGTTGATCAGCACCGCAATCAGGTTGCGCAGTTCGCGCTGCAAGCCCATCCTGGCATTCAGCTTGTCGAGAATCTCGACCTTCTGCACCGCCGGAACCGCCGGGTTCATGAACAACTCACGCAACTCTTTGCTGCCGTCCCACGTTGCCAGAAAATCGGTGAGCTGCCGGTCGAGCCCTGCTGCATCCAGCTTTGCTGAAGCCACAACATCGGCGAATGCCCGAGCGTACCGCGCTGCAAATGCCGCCGCCATCAGGCCCTCCCTCCGCCGTTCATCCCGCCGTCACCCGCCTCGCTGACAAACTGCGCAATCAGCGCGCGATCCGTCTCAGGCGTAAGCACCAGCTGTTTCGCCGCCTGATCGATCGCAAGATCCGCTGCAAAATGCCGGAGCGAGCGTTTGGCCTGCGCTGCCGCGACGCCGATCTCCGCCTCGGCTGAGGCCACGATGCGCGTCCGTTCCTCTTCCAGAGCCGCCTTGCTCCGCTGCTCGTCCTTGACGATCTGTTCTTCGACTTCGGAACGGAACTTCGCGATCTCGCTGTCGAGGCTTGCCAGCTTTGCTTCGACCGCGCTCAGACGCCTGTTCGCGTCCTCAGTTGTCTTCCGCGCGCTCTCCATGTCGACCTGGATCTTCTGCGAACGGCTGCGCAGGAGCCGCGGCATGATCCGAATCAGCGGAATCACGATGCCCAGCACCACAATGCTCACGTTGAAGATCTCAAACGTCCTGGCCGCTGTTTCCACATCCATGTGCATCAGCTTCGCCAGCGACTCGACAATCGGGGCGTGACGGTACTGATCGTTGTTTTCCTCTTCGGACTTGGCGGCCTCTGTATGCGGCGGATTCTTTGCTTCTTCTGCGGGTGTTTCAATCGACGGCTGCGCAGAAGGCTCTGGTTGTTGAGCCATCACTGCCCGGGGGGCAGCGGACAACAAGGTCAGCAATAGAAGCAGCGATGCCCCGCAGTGCCGGAACTTAATTTGAATGCGTGTCAGCCGATGTTTCAACGGGAACTCCCGGCAGCTAGCGGAAGAACCGCTCGTACCACCTGATTGGCCAACTCTCCCGCAGAACCCTGAATCGTCTGCCGCGCCCGGTCGGCTTCCGAATCGATCTCATTGCGTGCCTCGGCTACTTTCGCACCCGCCGCCTTTCGCGTCTCATCGAGAGCTGCATCTCTCTCTGCATTACGCTGCCTTGCGCGCTGTTCACGCATCTTGAAGATCTCGGCCCGGGCAAGCCTCAGCTTGTCGGCATATTCGGTTGCCTTTGCCTCTGCATCCGCAATCGCTTTGTGCGCATTCTCTACGGCGCCTTCGGTTCGTGCTCGACGTTCCGCCAGCACACGATTCAATGGGCCTTGGACCAGAAGTTGATAGGCCGCTACCAGCACCACAAAGAGCAGAATTGTGGGGACCGCACCGAGCAGGAGCGCACCGACTTGTTGAGTAATATCTTCCATGCTTTGTTTTCGATTAACTCAGGCAGACAGGGTCTTTCCGGAGAGCTAGAACACCTTTTTTTATCAGGGGCAAACCCCAACGGTCAACGCCGTACGGCGTCATGTGGGAGGCTGCTGTGACTGCTGTCACGAATCGAGAATACGTTTCAAAAAATAGCTTGCTTTCCCGCGTAACAGGCCTACACTAACGATACCACCTAGACCCGGTTCAGGGTCCAGCGGGCAGTCGGTTTTGGGAAGTCCTTCCACTCCCATTACCGACCGGCCCGCCTCTCATTTTTCCGAGGAATTTTTCCCATTACTCAGGCGATCCGCGAAGCACAATCGCGTCCCTTCTCTATAGCGATCGCGCATCCTCACATCTAGGCACTCAGCGATATGAGCCGCTGGGACCGAACTGCGCAACGTTGCACCCTCAATCGGGCGGCTCAAAATTGCGCTCATGCAACATCCCTCGTCTCTGCCGCATCTGAAAGGCAAATAAAAGGCGAAGGAGTAGACCATGAGCCTGCGCCACGCCATTTCAGATAGTTCTCAAACTGAGAAAACCAACCGACTTCACCAGGCTGAGGCACGTGCTGAGCAGGCAGAACGTCGTGTGGAACAGCTGGAAGAGCGCCTCAAGCTGATGGAGGAGGCTCGTTCGAATCAGGAGCCCAATGCCTCGTCTCGCGTCGCAATGATAGAACCCGACCCTGAACTCGAGGCGACGAAAGACGCTGTACTCTCGGACCTGCGCAACGAGCCGATGATGGCTCACCTGCTCGCCGCCCTCGAAGCGGGACAGGATATCGGCCATTATGGCCGTCTCGTATTTGCCATGGTCGCTCACCATTTTCTCCCCGAGGAAGCGATCATCGGATGGCTGAACAGAGACTCGGGAACAAACCCTGAGGAAACGGTAGCGCTGCTGCGTCAGGTGGAAAGCCGCAACTACAGTCCGCCACGCCGCGAACGAATTCTGGCGTGGCAGTCCCAGCAGCAGTTCCCAATTCTTCCCGATCCCGACGACCCCGACTGCGGGAACGTCTACCGCAATCTCAAGTTTCCGGAGAAGGTTTATGAGCACATTCAGGAGTATCAGGAAGAAAAAGTGCAGGCCCATGATCGAAGCGCGGAAGCCGCAGATTCGAGATAGCCTTGTGCTTCCGCAGGTCTCCGGAACACGTTTACATCTGGCGTGGGCACTGTGAAATTTGAGCGCACCACCGCATCTTGATGCGAGGAATCGCGTCTACGTTGCTGTACACGCTGCGCGGAAGCAAGATGCGCCTCGCAGATGTCAAAGAGCATTCAACACGCTCGTGCTCTTCCTAGAATCGGAGGATTCACAACTTATATGAAAACTAGACTTTTAACACTGGCCCTTGGCGGCCTGCTCACGGTTGGCGGCGCCGGTGCTGCCCTTGCACAGGACACCCCTCCCCCTCCACCCGATCAGAATCAGGCCGGACCGCCCCAGCAAGACATGGGTCGCCGCGGAATGCGCATGGATCCCGATCGTCAGCTCGAGCGCCTTACTCGCGAGCTCAACCTGACCACCGATCAGCAGACGCAGATCAAGCCACTGCTTGTCGATCGCCAGCAGAAGATGCAGGCATTGTTTCAGGATCAGTCCGCTGCCCCTGAAGACCGCCGCACCCAGGGGCGAACCATCAACGAGGGAACCAATAACTCCATCAAGGCTCTGCTGAACGACGATCAGAAGCAAAAGTTTGATGCCATGCGGGATCGCATGCGCCGCAATGGTCCAGGAGGAGGTCCCGGTGGACCGCCGCCTCCGGCCCCAGACGGCTCGGCTCCCCAACCTCAGAACTAAGCTACAACCAAAGCGAGATCTAAGCGCCAGGATCCCTCGAGATCCTGGCGCTTTTTATCGATTTGAATCAGCCGATCGATACTCGTCAGCGTGACTCGATAGCATGGTTTTCGGAGTAGGACTCCTGACCATGCTTGGCCTCACCCCTGTGCTGACGGTGAATCCATTAAGGCTGCGGATCAAGTCAATGCATTGTGGAAACGCCTGAAGGATCGCTGCAAGATCGAGTATCCGATCGAAGACTTCGAATACGGCATGCGGGAGTTCGCGATTCGCGACAACTCCGGTTATCTTTTGCAGTTAAGGCAGGAGAAGACCTGATTCGGCGAACGAGCCAAAGTTCAATCCGGTGATTGCGTACAACCATGGATCCTGGCAGCCACTCTGAATGATCGAGGATTGGACTAAAGCCGGGTCCGATTCTTTCGCTGCCATGGATCATTTATTTCGACCTCGATTCAACAAGCTTCGGAATCTGACCGGAGCCGGTGTACTTATTGGATTGGTGCTAACGGGATGCGGAGGAAAAGCCTCGATCTCGTCCAACCCGCCCTCGTCGCCAACGCCCGCGCCTGCCGGGATGCCGAAAAGTCAGCATGTTGTCGTCGTCATGGAGGAAAACCAGAGCTACACCTCCGTTGCGGGGAATATGAGCGCCTGGCCTCACCTCAACGCGCTGATCAAGGCCGGCGCCCTGGCCAACAACTACTTTGCCGATGCTCACCCATCGATCCCGAATTACTTCATGCTCACCACCGGTCAGGTTTTAACTCTCGACGACAGCTCAACGAAAGCCTGGGATGTCGACAGCATCGCTCGACGAATGCTCTCCGCAAAGATGAGCTTCAAAGTCTATGCAGAAGGGATCAAACAGGGGTACGTGGGAGGGAACACCGGTCTATACGTGATACGCCACAATCCGTTCGCGATGCTCTCCGATGTGGCAAGTAGCGCTCAGGTTGCAGATCAGGTCATTCAGCCGTTCCCGCAGTTCACTACCGACGCTGCAAACAAAACGCTGCCGGCCTTCTCATTCATCGTTCCCGACCTGAACGACGATGCTCATAACGGCACTCCGCAAGCCGCAGACAACTGGCTGCAATCGAACATCGTCGGACCTCTCGCAGCCAACCCTGCCTTTCAGGCTGGCGGAGACGGCCTGCTGATCGTTCTCTTCGACGAATCCGTTAACCCGGACATAGCCAATGGTGGCGGCCATGTCGCATGCGTCTTCTGGGGACCGATCGTCAAAGCCGGGTACACCCAAACCACAAAAGGCGTGTACCAGCACCAAAACCTGCTGCGAACCATTATGGAAGTGCTCAGCCTTTCAAATCCTCCCGGCGCTGCAGCCCCGGCAGTAGACATGAGCGAGTTCTTCAACTTGAAGTGAGCCCGGCAGCACTTTTGTCCTATTTGAAACTCGCGGCCCCTTTACCTGTCCCCACCATCCCCGCTTGTTGTTCACTCATCCCAAACCACAAGGGCTCTTCAACCGTCTGATGTAGCATTCGTGTTTGGTTAGTGGAGCTAAGACTTGAACCGCATTCACAGAACTATTTCTCGTTTCTCCTCCTTCTTCGCCGCTGTTCTTCTACTCGCCGGCACTGCTTTTTCTCAGCAATCATCTCCAACGAGCGGCCCCGCGGTTGTCCCCTCTTACATGGATAAATCGGTACGTCCCGGCGACGAGTTCTACCTCTATTCCAACGGCGTGTGGGAGAAGAACACAAAGATACGCCCCGATCGAGCCTTTGAAAGCCCAGCTTCTGATATCTACGATCAGCATGAGCAAAAACTCAAAGACTTGATCGACGAGTCTGCCAAGGCGCAAGATGCGACCTCCCGCCGCATCGCTGATCTCTATCTCTCCTACATGGATGAGACCGCAATTGAAGCTGCTGGCACAAAGCCCGTCGAGGCGCATCTAAAGGCCATCGCTGCGATCAGAGACAAGCATGCGCTCGCACGCGCTCTGGGCGAGACCCTGCGCGCCGACGTCGATGCCCTGAACATGACCAACTTTCACACTGAGAATCTATTCGGCATGTGGGTGGCACCCGGGTTCGACGACTCCGACCACTACCATGCCTATCTCTTGCAGGGTGGCATCGTTCTTCCTGACCGCGAATACTACCTCTCTGACAGCGAGTCGATGCGCGAGATCCGCTCCAAGTACGAACAGCACATCGCAACACTTCTAAAGCTCGCCGGCTTCGACAACCCTGAGAATCGTGCGAAACGGGTCGTCACCCTCGAACACGCCATTGCCCAGACCCACTGGACCCTCGCAGAAGATAACGACGTTCACAAAGCAAACAACATCTGGAAGCCCGCCGACTTTGCATCGAAGGCTCCCGGCCTCGATTGGACCGAGTACTTCCATGCCGCCGGCCTCGATAAGCAGCCCAACTTTTACGTCTGGCAGCCGAGTGCCTTCACCGGCGAATCGGCACTCGTCGCGTCGACTCCGCTCGTCGACTGGAAGGACTGGCTGACTTTCCACGCGCTTGAGGAGTATGCGTCCGTTCTTCCGAAGGCATTTGCAGATGAGGAATTCGAATTCTGGGGCAAGAACCTCAACGGCGTCTCTGTTCAGCAACCACGTTGGCGGCGCGGTGTTGCAGTTGTTGATGGGCACTTACCCAGCGAACTGGGTCGCCTCTACGTCCAGCGGCATTTCCCGCCCGAGGTGAAGGCACAGGTGCAGGCGATGGTCTCGAACCTGATCGCCGTCTACCGTCAACGACTCCAGAGCATCTCCTGGATGGCGCCTGCCACCAAATCTCAAGCCGTCGCCAAACTGGACTCTCTTTACGTCGGCATCGGATACCCAGATCAATGGGAGGAGGAAAAGTTCGAAGTCAAGCCAGATGATATCGTGGGCAACCTGTCGCGAAGCCGACAGGCGAAGTTTCAGCGTGAACGCGCTCTGATCGGCACCGTTGTGGACCGCAAGCGCTGGTGCATGGCCCCGCAAACCATCAACGCCGTCAACCTGCCGTTGCAGAACTCGCTTAACTTTCCCGCCGCCATTCTCCAGGTTCCATCTTTCGACGCACATGCGCCAGCCGCTGCGAACTACGGAGCCATCTGCGCCGTTATCGGCCACGAGATCAGCCACACCTTCGACAGCGAAGGCAGCGCATTCGACTCAAAAGGTCGTCTGCGCAATTGGTGGACCAAGGAAGACTTTGCGCATTTCAACGCGGTTGCTGCCCGGCTGGTTTCGCAGTATGACGCCTACAAACCATTCCCCGATCTGGCTCTGAACGGCAAGCAGACCTTGGCCGAAAATATTGCTGACGACGCGGGACTCGCAGCTGCATACGATGCTTACAAGGCTTCACTGAACGGGCAACCAGCACCAGAACTGGATGGGTTCAACGGCGATCAGCAGTTCTACATTGCATACGCGCAGTCATGGGCTGCAAAACTGCGCCCCGCAACCCTGCGTAATGAAGTGCTCACGGACACACATTCTCCGGATCACTGGCGGGTCTTCGAAGTTCGGAATCAGAGCGAGTGGTACAGGGCTTTCGATGTGAAGCCAGACGAGAAGCTCTATCTGCCATCAAATGAGCGAGTGCAAATCTGGTGAGAGCGGCGGCTACTGGCTGTTAGCTCTTACTTTCAGCTCTCAGCTGGTGCTGCTGATCTCTCGGAACGTTCTGATCACTGAGCACTGACCGCTGCTTTTCTCTCCACATCCGATATAAGCCCCATGCTGCGACGGTGCATACGTCGCGAATCCGTCCGTCTGTCATCATTTGCTCGAACTCTTCCACGGGCTTTGTATGGATGACGATATCGTGCTCTTCTTCATCGGGATCGCTCTCTTTCAGTGTCAGCCCCGTCGCCAGAAAAACGTGCTGTTTCTGGCGGCAAAAGCCGTATGCGATCCATAAAAATCCGAGATAGACCATCTCCGCCGCGTGCAGTCCGGTTTCTTCTTTCAATTCCCCGCGCGCCAACTCCTCGGGATCCTCGATCTCCATCTCCCAGCCGCCCTGAGGAAGCTCGAGTGAACGTTCCTGGATCGTGTATCGAAACTGCTCAACGAGCCACACTTTGTCGTCCTGGATGGGAAGGATGACGGCGCAATCTTCTTTATCGACGACGCTGTAGATCCCTTCCTTTCCATTCGAGCGCAGGATTTTGTCTTCGCGCAGCCGTAGCCACTGATTGCGATAAATCTCGCGGCTCTGAAGAGTAGTGATGGATGCGACCTGCTCACTGCCGCTCTGCTTCACTGAGCCTCCTCAAGTCCTGATCATCTCCGCTCGCTGGCTCTTGACCGTCACGAACCCGATATTTGCGCAGCCGCCCCACCAGCGACGCGGGTCCGCTGACCTTCAGACGCACGAGGTTTCCCTCATACTTCCGCTCATGCACCACCATTCCGGCGTCGATAGCAGCGAGCGCTGAACCATCGCTCTGCGGTACGCGCATCTCCGTCTCAATGAGAGGATCGGAAAACAGCACCCGGTCGATCGCCTCAAGCAGTGCCTCCATGCCTTCGCCCGTCTGTGCCGAAACAGTGACCTCGGGATGGCGATGTTGCTCGCGTTCGGCGAGGCCTTCTCGCTCATGCGCATCGAGCAAGTCTATCTTGTTCAGGACCTCGATCTGTGGCTTGCTCAACGCCTCGAGTTCGTCGAGCACTTTCTCCACTTGCGCCTTCTGTTCTTCTCCGTAGGTCGACGAAGCATCGCGCACGTGCAACAGGATCTCCGCCTGCTCTACTTCTTCCAGCGTCGCGCGGAAGCTCGTCACCAGCGTATGCGGCAAGTTGCGAATGAAGCCCACCGTATCGCTCAACAGCACTTTGCGTCTGCTCGGCAACTCAACGGCCCGCAGTTTAGGATCGAGCGTTGCGAACATGCGCGACGACTGCAGCACATGCGCGCCGGTGAGCCGGTTGAACAGCGTGCTCTTGCCCGCGTTCGTGTAGCCCACCAGTGCCACGGTTGGCACCGGCACCGCCTCGCGCCGCTGACGCTGCTGCCGGCGAACGCGGCGCACAGCTTCAAGATCGATCTTGACCTGATCGATCCTGCGCTGAATTTTCCGCCTATCGGTTTCTAGCTGTGTTTCTCCCGGGCCTCGGGTTCCTATGCCGCCGCCAAGCTGCGACATGGATTTGCCGCGCCCAGTCAGCCGCGGCAGCATGTACTCAAGCTGCGCCAGTTCCACCTGCAACTGGCCTTCGCGCGTTCGCGCATGCCGGGCGAAAATATCCAGGATCAGTTGTGTCCGATCCAGGACACGGCACGGCAAAGCCGCTTCAAGGTTCCGCAACTGGGTAGGGCTAAGATCATGATCGAAAAGAACCAGGTCGGCGTTCGTGGAAGCCGCAACACCAGCGATCTCCTCCACCTTGCCCTGTCCGATCAGTGTCGCGGGATCGAGCCGCGAGCGTCGCTGCATTAGCTCCGCAGCAATCTCACCGCCGGCGCTCCGCACGAGTTCGCGAAACTCCGCGAGTGATTCCTCGGCGTCCAGGCCTGGCGAGTTTATAGCAGGCACACCTGCGCCATCGCTGCGATCCGCTTCCTGCGCAGCCGATTCCTCAAGTTCATCGGCATCTGGGCGCACCGCCGCTCTGCGCGCACGATCGAGAACCGGCCGGCTGCGGCGACCGCCAGACGTCAGGTCCACCCCGACGAGAACGGCGCGCTCCGCCGAGCCATC
>Ga0157374_10004464_pt1 | contig 11750 bp, 10 predicted proteins | sample M25metaG_FD_115308 | JGI IMG/M metagenome (GOLD analysis project Ga0157374, IMG submission 115308) | Miscanthus rhizosphere microbial communities from Kellogg Biological Station, Michigan, USA - M2-5 metaG | ecosystem: Host-associated > Plants > Roots > Rhizosphere > Soil | place: USA: Michigan...
AGGCCTCGAGGTAAGAATGTTCCACGTGGAACACTCCCCAATCGAGGAACCGGCGACGTTCGCTCGGCCCCCCCTCGATCAGAAGATGGCTGTCAGGCACAATTGCCTGCACCGCGACGATTCCTGCGACAGCGGCTCCGCTGGCCGGCGCCCCATCGACCCGCCTCTCCAGCCGCCGGTCTGCGAACGCCGCCCCCAGCCTCCTGAGGCGGACGCCATCGTCCACGTCGCCATAGACCGAGAGCCCGGCCTGGCCATGCCTAACCAGCGCCCGGGCTTGCCGGGTCCTGAAGGATCGTCCGCGGCCAAGCAGGTATACGGCTTCCAATAGGCTGGTCTTACCAGCACCGTTCGCGCCGTAGAAGTAGTTGCGCGCCGGGTCGAGGTCGAGCTCGACCTCCTCCAAACACCGGAAATCGCTGACCCGAAGGCGCCGTAGTGGCAAGCAGAAAGCCGCGCCTACAGGCGCATGGGCATTACGACGAACTTCGTCCGCTCGACGCCGGGCTCACGGATCAAACAGCTCGAGTTCGCGTCGGTGACGCCGAGCTCCACCTGCTCGGTGGTGACGGCCGCGAGCGCATCGAGCAAGTAATTCACGTTGAAGCCGATCTCCATCGCGTCCCCTGCGTATTCGACCTCGAGCGTCTCGACGGCCTCTTCTTGCTCCGGGTTGTTCGCCTGCAGCACTACCGTGTTCCCGCTGAGCTCGAGCCGCACGCCGCGATACTTCTCGTTCGACAGGATCGCTGTGCGCTGCAGCGCCTCACGCAACAGGCTGCGATCCGCGCTGATGATATTGCGCGGCTGGTTCGGGATCACGCGTGCATATTCTGGGAACCGGCCGTCTATGAGCTTTGAAGTGAGCCGAACGTCGTCGATCTGGACGCGAACGTGATTGCTACCGAGCGCTACCGCGACGTCGCCATCGCCTTCGAGCAGCCGATTGAGCTCGAGCACCCCTTTGCGCGGCACGATGACCTGCTCGTCTCGCACCGCGGCCGCTTCGAGGTCGACCTCGGACAACGCGAGCCGGTGCCCATCCGTCGCGACCGCTCGGAGCTTCTTGCGCTCGGTCTCGAGCAACAGGCCGTTCAAGTAATACCGTACGTCCTGCTGCGCCATCGAGAAGTGCGTTTTTTGAATCAGCGACCTCAGGTCGCTACGCGTCAAACGCAGCGTCTGCTTCGCCGCAATCTCCTCGACGACCGGAAAATCCGCGGCCCGCAGCGTCGACAGTGTGAATCGACTGCGTCCGGCCTTCACCGTGAGCCGCTCGCCGTTGAGGGCCACGTCGACGGTCGTGCCGTCCGGCAACGCACGGCAAATTTCGTGAAGCTTTCGACCCGGCACGGTGACGTCGCCGTCTGCCGCACCCTCGACCGCCGCTTCCGCAACCATCTCGACTTCCAAATCCGTTGCGGTCACCCGCAGCCGGCCCTTTTCGACGGCGAGCAGAACGTTGCTCAAGATCGGCATCGTCTGCCGCCTTTCGACCACTCCGACAACCGTCTGCAAAGGCTTGAGAATCGCTTCGCGAGTTGCGCTGAACTTCATTGTTGTAACTGCCTATTGCTTTAATACTGTTATAGCTATTAGCTGCGCGGATAAGTCGAACAATCGCGCTTTCACGTCACCTTTCAATCGCTTATATCGCATGGATGGTGGGTGAAAGCGCTCCCGATCCCTGTGCACTGCCTGTGTCTGAAATCGGCCGCACTTTATCTCCTCAGCCTGTGCACATCATGCCGTCAACGTTCTTAACAGGTTGTTGTAGTCCTCGGCAACGCGCGTTTCGGTGTCGCGCAGAGCCTTGACTCGCCGACACGCGTGCAGCACGGTCGTGTGGTCCCGCCCACCGAATGCGTCGCCGATTTCCGGCAAGCTATGCGACGTCAATTCCTTCGCGAGCGCCATCGCGATCTGTCGGGGCCGCGCGATCGATCGGCTCCGTCGCTTGGACAGCAGATCCGCGACCCGAATTTTGAAGTACTCGCCGACGGTCTTCTGGATGTTCTCGACCGTTACGAGCTTGTCCTGCAGCGCGAGCACATCCCGCAGCGCTTCCTTCGCAAACGCGAGCGTGATGGGTTGGCCCGTGAACCGGGCGTGCGCGACCACACGCCGCAACGCGCCCTCGAGCTCGCGGACGTTGGAGCGAATGCGCTGAGCGATGAAGAACGCGACTTCCTCGGGTAGCACGTCGCCTTCGGCCGCGGCTTTGCTGATCAAAATCGCGACGCTGGTCTCGAGCTCGGGCGGCTCGATTGCGACGGTCAGCCCCCAGCCGAACCGCGACTTCAGCCGCTCCTCGAGGCCCGTGACCTCCTTCGGATAGCGATCGCAAGTCAAGATGATCTGCCGTTGGCCTTCGAGCAACGTATTGAATGTATGGAAGAATTCTTCTTGAGAGCGGTCTTTGTTCGCGAAGAACTGGATGTCGTCGATCAACAGCGCGTCGAGCGATCGATAGGCGCGCTTGAAGTCGGCGATCGTGTTGTGGCGAAGACCGCGGACCATATCGCTCACGAATCGCTCCGAGTGCACGTACGCAACTTTCGCCCCGGGGTTCGCGGCCGCGATCATGTTGCCGACCGCCTGCATCAGGTGCGTCTTGCCGAGCCCGACCCCGCCATAGATGAACAACGGGTTGTAAGCGCTGCCGGGATTGCGCGCGACTTGCAGCGCGGCGGCGCGGGCGAGCTGGTTGCTCTTGCCCTCGACGAAGCTATCGAACGTGAAGGCCGGGTTCAGCCGGCTGCCGAGCACTGGCCCCGCAACGCGGACCTCGGCTTCCACCTGCGGTGGCGCGTCGCGTTTGATCGCCGTTCGAGTGCCGACCTCCACGACGACTTCGCTGCCTTGATCGCTATGGGCGCTCCACCACGATCGAATCTTCTCGAGGCAGTGCCCTTTCACCCAGTCGACGACGAACCGATTCGGCGCGAGCAGGCGCACGAGCTGCCCGTCCTCGACGAGCTGCAGCGGCCGTATCCACGTGTTGAACTGCTGCTCCGATAGGTCAGCCTCGAGGCTGCGAACGCATTGACTCCAAAGCGACAAGCAAACCGCCGAGTTCTCTGCCACGGGGAGTCTCTTCGAAAAAAGTGTGAACGGGCGCGGACGGGGAATTATTCGTGAGTCTAATCTGGCCCCGCTCCGTTTATCCACAGCTTAGCGAGCGCGCGTCGGCGCCTCAATCACCCGCCACGACTACGCCGTCAGTATTGACGCGCCTGAGCACGCCGCGTACAGTTCGCGGCTCTCGAACGGCCCTACATCCTTTTGTTTTCCCTGCAACTCTTCCCCGCTTCGTGACGTCGCCATGAAACGAACTTTTCAGCCGAGCAATCTGCATCGCAAGCGCACTCACGGATTCCGTGCGCGCATGGCCACGAACGGCGGGCGAAAGGTGCTGTCGAGCAGACGCCGGAAAGGTCGTGCTCGGTTGTCTCCCTAACGCTGCGGGATCAGCGGCCGCCGCGCGCTCCGCAAGATTCTCGCCCCGCCAGCGTCTGCACACCGCGAAAGACTTCGGCCGGGTGTTCGGCAATCCCGTGCGCTCGAGCGATCGGTATTTCACCGTGCTCGCGCGTTCGAGCGGCGGCGGCGTCGCGCGGCTCGGGCTCACGATCTCGCGCCGCATCGCGAAAAAAGCAGTCGATCGCAATCGCCTGAAGCGGCTCGCGCGCGAGTCGTTTCGCTTGCAGCCCGCGCTGCCCGCCTGCGACTTCGTCGTCCTCGCGAAGGCCGGCGCGGGCGAGGCCGAGCGCGGCCCGCTGCGCGAGAGTCTCGATCGGCACTTCGCGCGCTTGATGAAGCAGATTTCGGCCGCCAGCCATGGATAACGTTCGCCTCTTCCTCTGGGCTGCGTTCCTCGCGCTCGCGTGGCTCGTGTATACGACCTGGACGACCGAGTTCGCGCCGCCGCTCGTGGCGACCGCTCCGCCGCCGGCCGCGAACCAGCCCGCCGCTGCGAATGACGGCAAGGAATCATTGCCGCCTATCGATGAGCCGACCGGTGCGCCGCCGAGCCCCGCGCAGGCGGCGCCAACGGCGACCGAGGCGGCGCCTCGGCCCGGGCAACTCGTTCACGTGCAGACCGACGTGCTCGATGCGTGGATCGACTTGCACGGCGGCGATCTCGTGCGCGTCGACTTGCCCGTCTATCCCGTCGACAAGAAAGATCCGACGCATGTCGTGCGGCTGCTCGACTACGAGCCCGATACGCGCTGGGTGTTTCAGAGCGGGCTGCGCGGCACCGACAATGCGGCAGAGCCGGATCACGTCGCGACGTTTCGCGCCGCGAGCTCGAGCTACCAGCTCATGGCCGGCGACAATGCGCTTGAGGTCACGCTCGACTGGGCCGAGGACGGCGCGCTCAAGGCGCAGAAGGTCTACACGTTCCATCGCGGCGCGTATGCCATCGACCTCGACCTGAAGGCGAGCGCGGATTCGCAGTGGCGCGGCGCTCCGTACGTGCAAATGACGCGTCTCTATCACGCGGTCAAGCGAAGCTACACCTCGGTCGAGTCGTATTCGTTCTCCGGACCGGTGCTGTTCGACGGCAGCGAATACAAGAAGCTCAAGTTCGACGATCTCGGCAAGAACCCGGTCACGCAAACGGAGAAGGGCGGCTGGCTAGCGGCGATCCAGCATCACTTCCTCGCGGCCGCCGTTCCGCCGCCCGACGACAGCGTGCGGTACACAGCCGCGGCACGCGGCCAAGACTTCGTCTTGACCGCGCTCGGCACCTTGAGGACCGTCGACGCGGCGATGCCGCTCGACTACCGCCTCACGTTGTTCGTCGGGCCGAAGCTCCAAGATCAGCTCGCGGCCGCGGGCCCGAAGCTCGAGCGCGCGGTCGACTACGGCGCGACGCTCGGCTGGATAGCGCGGCCGTTGTTCTGGCTCCTATCGGCCGTCGAGCGTTACGTCGGCAACTGGGGCTGGGCGATCGTGATCGTGACGTTCCTGATCAAGCTCGCGTTCTACCGGCTCACGGCCGCGAGCGGCCGGTCGATGGCGAAGATGCGGCGCGTGCAGCCGCGCATGAAGGCGATCCAAGAGCGCTACAAGGACGATCGCCAGGCGCAGAGCCAAGCGATGCTCGAGCTCTACAAGAAGGAGAAGGTCAATCCGGCCGCCGGCTGCGTGCCGATGCTCATCCAGATGCCGTTTTTCTTTGCGTTCTATTGGGTGCTCGTCGAGAGCGTCGAGATGCGCCAGGCGCCGTTCATGCTTTGGATCAACGACCTGTCGTCGCGCGATCCGTGGTACGTGCTGCCGTTGCTGATGGGCGTCGCAATGTTCTTCCAGACGCGGCTTCAGCCGCCGCCGCCCGATCCGATGCAGGCGCGAGTGATGCAGATCATGCCGATCGCGTTCACGTTCATGTTCTTCCTGTTCCCGGCGGGCTTGGTCCTCTACTGGCTCACCAACACGGTGCTCGGCATCCTGCAGCAGTGGCGAATCAACAAGCTCGTTTCGCGCGAGGCGATGCCGAACTAGCCGCCCTCGGTGAGCGCGTGGAGAGGCATGCGCGAGCAGCGTGACGACACGATTGCAGCCCTCGCCACGGCGCCCGGCGCCGGCGCGGTCGCGATCGTGCGGCTGTCGGGCCCACAAGCGCGCGCGATCGGCGTCGCGGTGACCGGCGTCGAGGCGCGGCCGCGCTACGCGGAGCTCTGCACGTTTCGCGGCCCTTCCGGCGAGCCGCTCGACCGCGGCCTCGTGCTCTACTTCCCAGGACCTCGCTCGTACACCGGCGAGGACGTCGTCGAGCTGCACGCGCACGGCGGCCGTGTCGTCACCGACGCGTTGCTCGCTCGCGCGTACGCGCTCGGCGCGCGGCCGGCGGAGCCCGGCGAGTTCACGTTGCGTGCGTTCCTCAACGACAAGGTCGATTTGCTGCAAGCCGAAGCGGTCGCGGACCTCGTCGCGAGCGGCTCCCTCGCCGCGGCCCGCGCCGCGCTGCGCTCGCTCGACGGTCAGTTCTCGGCGCAGGTGGCGGCGCTGCAGGCGGCGCTCACGCATCTGCGCGTGAAGATCGAAGCGTGGCTCGACTTTCCGGACGAGGAAATTCGCTTCGACGCGCGCGACGAATGCGCCGCTGCGCTCGACGCGCTGCTCGCCGATCTCGCGTCGCTCGCGCGCGCCGCGCGCTCGGGCGCCGTGCTGCGCGACGGGCTCAGCGTCGCGATCGCGGGGCCACCCAACGCGGGCAAGTCGAGCCTTCTGAACCGGCTCGCGGGTTACGACGCCGCGATCGTGACCGACATCCCGGGCACGACGCGCGATCCGCTCCGCGAGCACCTCACGCTCGACGGCTTGCCCGTGACGGTCGTCGACACCGCGGGACTTCGCGATTCGGCCGACCCGGTCGAGCTAGAGGGACTGCGTCGCGCGCGGCTCGAAGCCGGTCGCGCGGATCGTGTGCTCTGGGTCGTCGACGTGCGCGAGCCACTCGACGTCGCGCTCGCGGCCGCGAGCACGGCCCTCGGCGACGCGCCGTTCACGCTGCTGCGCAACAAGATCGACCTCGCGGATGACGCCGCGCGCGCGGACGCGGAAAGCGGCTCGCAGACGACTGGCGAAACTCGCTCGGCCGACGCGACGAGTGCGCTCGGGGCGGATCGCGTTCCCGTGCTCGCGATCTCCGCGCTCACCGGCGCCGGCATCGACGCGCTGATCTCCCACCTGCACGTCATCGCCGGCTACGACGCCGCGGCCGCCGGCACCTTCAGCGCGCGCCGGCGGCATCTCGCGGCGCTCGAGCGAGCCCAAGCCCGGCTCGTCGCAGCACGCGCCGAGCTCGATCGCGCGCTCGAGCTCGCCGCCGAGGAGCTGCGCGCAGCGCAAGCGGCGCTAAGCGAGCTCACCGGAGAGCTCACGAGCGACGACCTGCTCGGAGAGATCTTCGCGACGTTCTGCATCGGCAAATAGCGAAAACTCTCTCTACGCCGGGTCTCTTGATGGCTCGCGAGATTGCGGGCGGACCACCCAGGTAGCCCGCCCACCGGTGCAGGCCCGGCGGCGCCCAGAAGCTGGGAGACGGCCCTACAAATCCATGAAAAACCTCGGCGGCGTGCGTTTCCCCGCCGCCACCATTCAAAAAAAATTCGCGTCTCTGCGGTCGCAGGACAAAAAAAAGTGTCGCCTGTTCACTTGCTCACGGGCCTAGATCGCCGGAAGCGGCATGTGCCTTGCAGCACTTGCACCTTTCACGTCAGCAGCGGTCGCTCGCGTTAGGGACGATCGCCGTGCTTTGTCACAAACCAGGGACAGGGAGAAAGAACGATGCTGGACGCTCTCCAATCCACGAGCTCGGTGAGGCTGCTCCAGAAGGCGGTTAGTCATCCGCTGCTCGCCGTGAACCGCCTGCTTCAGGCGGCGCGCTTCGCGCGGCTCCGCGAAACGGAGGAACGCGACGCCTCGGTGCGGTTCCTGTCGACCGCCTTCGAGACCGACGTTCGATCTATTCTCGATAAGCACAAACGGTCAGAGATGGGCTCCTGGATGCGACGGCGTAGCGCGAAGCTCAAGAGCTTTCCCGGCCCTTACAGGCTCGGCGCGACGCCGCAGTTCGACTGCGAGACGATCTATCTACTCGTGCGGTCGCGCAAGCCCGAGGTCGTGGTGGAGACCGGCGTGTGCTATGGCGCGTCGAGCGCCTACATTCTGCAGGCGCTAAAGGACAACGGGCGCGGGGAGCTCTATAGCATCGATCTCGGCAACCAGCCCAACGAGCCGCCCAGCGACTATTTCGTACCGCGACAGCTCAGGGACCGTTGGCACCTGATCATCGGCGACACGAAGGACCAGTTGCCGAAGCTGCTTGCACGGCTCGGGCGGATCGACCTGTTCCACCACGACAGCCTGCACACGTACGAGCACATGATGTGGGAGTACGAAACCGCACTCCCGTATTTACCGACAAACGGGATCCTGTCCTCGCACGACGTTCGCACGATGGTCGATCTGAGCAAGCCCTTTCAGCCCAATCCGTTTCCGGTGTTCTGCGAGCAGAATCGCCTGCGCTCGGTCCTGTCTTTCAACGTCGGTATCGCCATGCGTTGACGCTGCGCCGCGGCAGGTGTTGCGGGGCGGTCCGGGTGAGAGAGGGTGTGGCCGCGACGAAGCGGAGCTAATCGCGTATTCCGACGACCTTCGCGCGCTCCACGCGGCTCGGCGGCGTCGGCGAGACCTCGACGCGGTCGCGCCCGAATTGTTTCGCGAGATACATCGTGCGCTCCGCGCGCGCGAGCAGCGAGTCGATCGACTCGCCAATCCGATGCTGCGCGACACCGATCGACACGGTCGTGCTCTGGCGCTCGAGGAGCGGCGACTCCGCCACGCCGAAACGCAGCGCCTCGGCGAGCGTTTCGCCCTGATGCACGCTGCACGGCCGAGCGATCACGAGCAACGCGCCGCCGTCGTAGCGCCCGAGCGTGTACTCCGAGCGATGCCAAGCAGGCTGCTCGAGCACACCGCGTAAACGTGCGGCGAGCCCCGCGATCACCGCATCGCCGGCCATGACGCCGCGGCTGTCGTTGATGTTGCGGAGCCGGTCGATATCCAGCAGGCACAAGCAGAACACGTTGCCCGTTCGCTGCGCGCTCGCGGCCAGTGCATGCAACAGCGAGAGCACGCTCGAACGCGTGAGCGCGCCCGTGAGTGGATCGAGCGCTACGAGCTTCGCGGGATCGAGGGACGGTTGCGACATTCGTTCGAGTTCGTGGCCAGACGAAATTCGAACGCACTCTGCCAGCGCCTCACACCGTGCTGCGTGACCGTGCTCGCAGAAGCGGGCCGGCTGCGTTTACATAACCGGAGCCGCTGCTCTAACCGAGAATTGCTTCGCGTCGATACAGCCGAGCCGCGAGCGAGGCGAGCAGCGCGGCGAACACGAGCGTGCTGCCGGCAGAGAGTGCAACGAGCAGCGGGTCGAGGGGCTGCGCCTTGATCAGCGTCGTGACGAGCAAGTGCTGACTCAGGCTCGGGATCCACATGAGCTTCGGCGACGACTCCACGTTCGTGATTGCCGCGAAGATCACCGGCAGCGTCGGCACGAGCAACATGAAGGACAGGTAGGTCTGCGCCTCGCGATATGTTCGCGTGAACGACGCGATCAGCGTCATCAGCGCCGCGCCGAGCGGCGCGATCGGGCACAACACGAAGAACGCGACGATCGCCGAGCGGAGGCCGAAGCTCGTCGTCATCGCGAGCTTCTCGAGCGGCAGACGATGCATCACGAAGACGTACGCCGCGAGCGTGATCGCGAGCGCGGCGAGCATGTAGACGATCGTCGCCGCCATCTTGCCGAGCAACAGGCTGGTGCGCCGCACCGGCAATGTCAGCAACGGCTCGAGCGACTTGCGCTCGCGCTCGCCCGCGGTCGTGTCGATTGCGAGATGCATTCCGCCGGTCAGCGTCGCGAACAGCAGGAAATAGGTGAGCGTCCCGAGCAGCAACACCGAGCGCCCGGCCGAGGTCGAGACGTCGCGGTCGTCGAGGATCAGCGGCCGAGCCAGGGTGGGATCCACGCCGTGCGCGACGAGCCGCAACGCGCCGATCTGTTGTCCATACGCATTGACCGCTCCGCGCACGCGCGCGACGCGGCCCTGCGCGCGCTGCTTCGAGCCGTCGAAGATCACCGTCACGTGCGCCGCGTGTGCCGTGCCGAAGTCCTCGCCGTAACGCTCGTCGACCGCGAGCACGAGCTCGCGCGTGCCCGCGGCGACGGCGTCCGCCGCGTCGTCGACCGTCTTGATATCCGGGGCATTCAGAGGATAGATCTCGCGCGCACGTAGATAGGCGAGCAGGTTCGGCGCACGGTCGGCGCCGACCATTGCGACATCGAGACGATCCTCGACCGAAGAGATGCTCTGCGAGACCATCACGTTCATCAGCACGACGAACAGCAGCGGGCCGACCAGCGGGCCGATCAGAAGCGAGCCGAGCGTGCGCCGGTCGCGCGCCGTCTCGACGATCTCCTTCAGGCAAACGATCAGCGCGGGCGACCTCATGCCGCCCCCGCGGCCGACGTGGCGCCGCTCACGGCATCGACGAAGATCTCCTCGAGCGTGCGGCCCGGAAAGCGCTGCGCGAGCTCGCTCGGGCTGCCGGTGAGCGTCAGGCGGCCCGTCGCGATGATCACGAGGTCATCGACGAGCGCGTCGACCTCTTGCATCACGTGGCTCGAGAGCAGCACGCAGCGGCCTTGAGCGCGGAGCTCGCGGAGCCACTCGCGCAGATGTCGCGTCGCCATCACGTCGAGGCCATTGGTCGGCTCGTCGAGCAGCACGTGCTGAGGGTCGTGAACGAGCGCGCGCGCGAGCGCGACTTTCGTACGCTCGCCTTGCGAGTAGCCCTTTGCCTTGCGGTTGGCGACCGCGCCGAGCTCGAGTCGCGCGATCAGCTCGTCGGCGCGCTGCGCGATTCTCGGCTTGGACAAGCCGTGCAAGCGCCCGTAGTACTCGATGTTCTCGCGCCCTGTGAGCTGCGGATAGAGGCCCGAGTTGTGCGGCAGCACGCCGAAGAGGCGCCGGGCTGCGAGAGCGGACGTCGCGAGATCCACGCCGCCGATCCGCGCGTGGCCGCGATCGGGCGCGAGCACGGTCGACAGGATCCTGAGGCACGTCGACTTGCCGGCGCCGTTCGGGCCGAGCAGGCCCGTGATCTTGCCGTCGGCCGCCGCGAAGCTCACGCCGTCGAGCGCGCGCACGGCGCCGAACTGCTTGCCGAGTGCGTCGACCTCGATCACCGCGTAGTCGCCTCTGAAGCCAGGGTGTGCGAGCTCACGGTCCGGGCCCGAGCAGCGACAAGAAGAACGGCGTCGGCGGCTCGAGCGCGAGGCACGCGCCGTCGAGCGGCTGCTCCGGATGCTCGAGGAACGTGCGAAAGAGACGCGGCACGCAACCGACAGCGATCTGCCCGTGCCCTTGGTCCCGGCCGACGAGCTGAGTCGCGTGCGCGAGGGTCGCGGCCGCGCGCGCCGCGTATTCGGGCGGCGTGATCGGGTCGTTGCTGCCCGACAAGAGTAGAACGGGCCGGTCCGAGACGAGCGGCATCTTGAGGTCCGAGTCGATCGCGCCCCTCGGCCAGCGCGCGCAAATTTCATCGAGCGAGTCGACGATCGACGTGCCGAGATAGGTCTTGTCGAGGCCTTCGCGCGAGCCGGCCGCGGCGAACGGCGCGTCTTCCGTGCAGATGACCGAGTTGCTCATCGGGAAGCTCAGCGACTCGGGCAAGCGGCGCAGCGTCGTCGAAATCTGGTTCGCGAGCGGCGCGTAGTTGGCCTCGTGCGCCTCGTGCAGCATCGCCGGCAGCAGTGCGACCGTCGCCGAGCCGTAGCTCAACAGTCGAACGAGGGTCCGCAGATGCGACGCGCCGAATTTACCCGCGTCGCCCGTCGCTCCGCCGCCGGCGTCGGTCGCATACGGCGACGCGATCTCGACCGGCTCCTTGTCGAGCCGCGCGAGCAGCTCGTGAAACTCGTCCGGCAGATTCGGAAAGCGCCCGTGGCATCCGTCGTCGGCCGCGCAGCGAGCGAAGATCCGGTCGAGCGCGCGCTGCGCCTCGCGCGCGATGTCGGGGCCGAGCGCGAGCTCCGGCGGCACGACGCCATCGAGCACCACACTGCGCGCGCGCTCCGGGAAGCGGCGCAGGTACTGCTGCGCGACTCGGGTGCCATACGACACGCCGTAGACGTTCCATTGCTCGACACCGAGCGCCGCGCGCACGCGATC
>Ga0157374_10004465_pt1 | contig 11749 bp, 7 predicted proteins | sample M25metaG_FD_115308 | JGI IMG/M metagenome (GOLD analysis project Ga0157374, IMG submission 115308) | Miscanthus rhizosphere microbial communities from Kellogg Biological Station, Michigan, USA - M2-5 metaG | ecosystem: Host-associated > Plants > Roots > Rhizosphere > Soil | place: USA: Michigan...
AGACAGAGGCCAACTATTCCTAAGATGACAGTCAGTAGAACTAGTTTTAACAGTCGGCATTGACTGTTTCAATCCTTCTCTTCTTCCTGGTCTTACTTGACCCAGCAAACTGATCAGATGCTGTCTCCTGGATAATCCTTCCAACTGCAAGTTCATACAACTTTAGATTCACTTCTTTCAACCGATTGATCTCATCCTCATCCCCAGCCGTAACAATCGTTTTATCATTGTTACCAGTCTAAGAGAATGAGAAAAATTAGTCAGTCATTTGTAAAATAATCAGAACCATGTAAATTTCCATGTGCATTACCTTTTTAACACAACTGACAGTGTATGAAGTGTCAGTACCAGTCAGGACATCGAGAATTAGACTGCGAGGATAAGGTTGGAAAGATCGCTCAAACATTTTAGCCACAGAAAGTGGGGCAAACATATTCCTGAGGGAGGCATCTTCAATGGCTTGAGTTGATATGAGAGAGACAGTGAGGCATCCAACGGGTCCTTTTTGTAGTAATAAAATAGAGCAGACAAAAAGGGAAATGAAATATGAGCCGTGATTAACCCATGCGTGACTCACAAGTCAGGCAACACAGGAGGGGTCAACTCCAACACGAGAGACAGAGATAGAGGTAACAGAATCCACAACAAAAAACTAAGCAATACCTTTGGTGCTGATGGTTCTCATGCACTGTTTCGAGTGTGTGTTCCAAATTCGAACTGAGCAATCATGGGACCCTGAGACCAAAGCCTGACCATCGATCGACACTGCCAGACACGTTACCTTTTCTCTGTAATCAAATGAAATGAAGGAATAGAGTGAGAGATTACTGTAAAAGAACCAGAATACTTTTACAAGAGAAAAGTCTAAAAGAAGAACTAAACATGAAAGAGGGAGGAGGACAACCATCAGGAAGTGGTATAGAAATCACGATCATCATCCGAGATTTGCTTTATTCTATGGCAGCTGCTCTTGTCCTGCACGAATGAATACAGACAGATACTCTACTTTTAGTAGCTACATAGACAAGAGATTCTCGAAAAATGCATTGCATGCATCTCGCATTCCATTCCATTCTCATGGAAATCCTTTTCTTCGAGTTCTATCTATATCTTGGAGTTCAACGCCTTTCTCGTTAAAAATTAATCGTTCATCCTTATAAATCTTTGATCATTTCCTACTACAACTACTACAGCAAGACATGTCGCCCTCTCATTATTATCATTGTACTGATACTACAACTAAGTAGTTTTTCCTCCTTCGACATCGGAGACCATTTCATCTCTGTCTTCAAATTCTCTTTCGTTCGTTCGTGTCTATCATTTGACACGACAGGACATGAAATTGCTTTCATCTGACATGACATGACAAAAATAAAGTTGCCCAGCAATACCTGTGTCCTGTATAGCAATCCTTATTCCCTTCTTTAGGCTCGGGTTCCGTGAGAACCAACTTGTCATCAAATTTTTGGTTAAAGAGTTTGGCTTCGTAAATGACTCCAGAGGAGGACCCTGCAAAGAGATAGTATTGTCCACCATCCATGCAGACAGAGTGGAGGCCAAAATCGTAGGCAACTTGATAGAGGACACACCCAATACTCGTGTCATACAACTGAGAGCAAGAAAATCATTAGTCCACATGGGAATTGATAGTTAAAATTTTGTGAAAGGTTTTGCGAATTATAATGACAACGAATTGCAATTTTGTTATCCATGTTATACAGTCAAGATACTTACGACGAGTTTAGAATCCAACCCAACTGAGGCCATGAAGTGTGCATAACCAAAGCTAATGTCAGTGACTGCAAGTGAATGTGCTTCAGGGAATGATTTCCACGTCCTAATCGATGATACAGCGGATTGAGGTGTTCCAACAATGGTTGAGATTTTCCAAAATGACACCACACCATCCTGACTTCCAGAGACAAATAAGGAATCATCCGGAGAGACCTTGAGGACATTGGCAGCCTGGAACCCCTTTTCATCCTCTAGAATGACAACTAGTTTACCAGAATCAGTCTTCCACACATAAATCTTGCCCTTAATCTCAACAAAGACTAATGTCCCACAAGAAGAGGCAGTCATACTGGTAACCTTATCCGGTAAAATAACTCTGTGATCCTTCTTGAGACCCTGAGACAGAGACCAGAACCGAATGAGATGTGAATTCTCTTCCGCAGCAACAATATAGTCTTCCGTCATACAAAGTGTCCTCGGACGAATTGTAGAGTTATTGCCTTTAATGGTTGTGACATGGGTTCCAGTGGACAAGTCTTCGAGGAGGAAGGAACTTCCTGCATCATTAGAATCAGAGTAAATGATGACCTGTTTCATTTTAAACTAAACAAAAGCATGTGAATCAAACACATGACTATAATATACTGCGCCACCTGTTCTTCCGTAGTTTCTTTTAATGGCATGACATGATAGAGATCGTGGGTGACTTTTCTTTTCTTTTCTTGACTTACTTGACTTGACTTGTACTTTTTTCTCGAGGGAGTAGTAAAATAAAGAAAGTATCTCACTTTCTCGCCCACAAAAATTTAAAATAACTTCCTGAAATGGATTAACTCAAAGCCCAAGTCACTAGTATTGACTTGACTAGATTTAACAGCAGCAGCACTAACAGTAGGACTTGAGAGAATGAATGATGAGCAACAAGGCTCTCGATTCGGTTAAAGAGTACAGTGGGAGGCAATCAAGTGATACACTTTCTTTTTAAACTCCTCCTGATTCAAAGAGACAGATTGAGTCACGGATTTGGATTAAGACATTTTGAAAAGGAAGTAATGAATGAGGAATGAAATGGAATTCAAATGAATCGGTAACGAATGAGTGTGTTTGTTAATTAACTAAGAAAACTCCTACTGTCTTTTCTCTTTCAATTCTTTTTCTTGAAATGATGCTCCCGGTCTTGGTCTTGATCATCTTCAAGGATTTGTATATTAACTCATCCTAAATTCATTCATTGTATTTTCTTTTGTTTCTTAAACCAAGTAACACATTCTCTCCCATGATTTCTTCTTCGTTCCCAACAGTCCTTACAAAAAGTCCCAACAAAACAGTCAGGACAAAAAGATCATTAGTGAATGGAATGAATGAAAAATGGCATGACCAACTGGAATTAATGAGAACTGAGGGAGATAACCATGCCTGATGATCATCAGAATACTATGCCTGTTGTTCACGATGTTCATCATTATCTCCCTTATCATAGCCATTAACATTTTACGAAAGAGAATCAAATCTAAAAAGGATAAAGAAAGTTGTGTGTGATCTCACCTTCCCTTTCTTTTTCTTAGTCTTCTTCCCACTTGAGGTTGTGGTTGTGAAGAAGGGGGTTGATGTTGGGAAAAATAAAAAAAAATTCAGGGATTCATTGACAAAAGAATTCAATTTCTCTTACAAGGACTTGGATTCATCATCTCTTCCTTATGAAAAGCATTCAAGGCATCAAGTTGACGATCAAGCGAAGGAGGAGACGTGTAAAATGCACGGGAAATAACAGTGACGTACATTTTTTGTCTTATTGTTTTACAAGAACATGAATCTCCTTCATCAGGAGAGACAAAACAATAGGATGATGTAACATGACAAGTTAGACTGCCTGTTTGTCTTGGAATTTGACTTCCTTGGTATATTCTTTTTTCTTTTTGAAGCGTAAAAGACTGCAAATTAATTGGTTCTCATCTTTTTTCTTGTTCAAGGAAACTTAGCATCAGAAATACATTGTGAGTACGAGAATAAATGAATAACGAACCGCAAGATGAACACGAAGTATACTAGACATTTACAGTATGAAGTAGATGTAAAATGGAAGAGAAAATGATTCAGTGTAAGATCAGGAAGAAGGCAAGATTAAATCCACGACTTTTTGTGTTATTTTTGCTGTATATGTCTCATTTTTCTTGTTCATGGTAAGCGGTTTCCATCCTTCCGTTCTTTCACTTCCTTTGATTTCGTTCCTCTTCCTTGGGTTTCGTGACACAAACGAGATACAAAGCTTCTTACGTCTTGACATGAAATAACAAAGGATCTTCATGACAACAAATACAAGATAATGGTAGACTAGCAGGTGAATCAAGTTCATAATAAATGAAGATGTCCCTGACCAGGACTTAAATTGAGTACTCCATCATGACTGTTTGACTCGTCGGCCTTTGGTTGACCAGACACTATTTGTAAAATTATCTCTTCCATTCAACTAAAGAATTGCATGCATCCATCTTATTCCTTGTACGACTAGTATGACGATGATCACGACCAGAATGACGATGATAAGGATAAGGAGTGAGTGAGGTATCTTTACTGGACTGTTAATGTTAATCTTCTTGTTTCCTTTTTATTTTTATCTTCCTTTAACTTTAAATTGATGTTGAGTTGTTGTGCTTCTTCCACTTTTTTGAGTGGATTAGTAATGTTTAGTACCCCTCGACTTGAAACCTCTTTGTCTAACTCCATCCATCTGTCTGTCTGATGTCGTGCAGTGTCTTATATTGAACCTCAAGCATCTCAAAGATAACTGAACAAGCTAATCATCACGTGGTATTAACCTCTTCCTCCTCCTTTTCAATCTTTTCAACTCGAGTTTGACAGACACAAGTTATTTTTTAACATCTTTTTAAAAAAGAATGCTCTCCTGATGAAGCATAAATCTCGGACGAATTCGTGACACCACAAACAAGAGCTTTCACTTGACTATACCCATCAAATAAGGAGGACCACCAACACAATCATAACGAGAAGGGATTAAGACTCAAGACAATGGATGAGTCCAGTTCCTTTTATTTCTATGCAGCTTCTTTTTACAATCTTTTGTGTTGGCAGGAGTAAGTTATGGTGATGATGATGAGGAAGCATTTCTTCTTTCCATTCTCTCGTTAAAAATCATTCAACAAAAAAACTATATTTGGTAGTGGTAGTGATGAATATCAAGAAAAAGGAAGAGGTCTTTCTCGCAAATGATTTCCTCTTCGTTTCACTTGTTCTAATCCTTCGATCATTCGTGCAGGTGGTTTGATAGAGTATTCATGGCCTTGTTTACCACTAGAAAATAATGAATAAAAATCTGCTCAAATGGTGTCCTCATTGCCTTCTAATGATTCATCTTTACGTGTCAAAATCACATTTTAAAGGAATAGGAAAGCAGAGTATGGAACATGTATTAACGAGAGAATCAACTACAACATGCAATACACACATCACCTGAAATGACTCAAAATCTATTGAAACAATAGTTAAAAACAATCATTATTTCGCGGAAACTGCTTCTCATCGTATTAATCTTCTCTCCTGGAAGTTCGTATTCAATTCAAGTGAATGAACTGAAAGTAACTCTGTATGATTTTTTTAAAAAACAGGATGAGGTGATGATGAGGTCAGGTCTGTGTATTCTCTTTTTTGTTTGTTTTCATTACTAGTTTACTTGTGTTTTATCCTCAAAAAACGAGGAAAAGAGAAAAAGGAATTTAAATTAAAGTCTTGGACAAAAAGCGCTATTTTCCAGTTGAGATGGTTATCACAGTGAGGATCTTGGCCTCATCTTCTTCACGAAAAATATACGAATTAACATTTTCAGTGGACTTTGATGTGTGACTCCCTATCTATCTATCAATCTCTATCTCGCTTATCATTTTCCCTTCAATTGCTTTGTTTTTCTCTATAAAAGCTGACCTGACACTCCCACATTTGCTTTGACATGAAACACTTGACACAACAAGTGATGTGATGGGTGTTTCGCCTTCTGATCGAATGATGGGAATGACATGTAACAATCAATGGTATGAGAAACAAGTGTAACAGAAGGAGAGAAAAGAGATCAACAGTCAACATGAATCAACGAAAAAAGTAAGGAAAATGACATCCTCAGACAAAACTTGAATTGAAGTTGTATCTGAGGATGTCATTTTGATTCCAAGACTCACAAGGCCATTACTATGATGACTATTGACTCTTTTTCTTACTCTTCTTCTGAAGGTCCTTCATGGCAACATCACAATCATGATCACTTTTCCTTCACATCTTGTCGTTACTCAAGGATGAGACAGCGGAGTAAAAAAGTTTAGTCTGCTAAGGGTCTCATATGTCCTTGCAATGAGTAGCTCCTTGTACTTCCAAATGGTTGTGTCTCGAACTGTATTCACTCGAAAGTCCTTGCATGTCTTTCTTAAGGGACCCACACAGTCCTTACGGTAATGTTGGAGTTGAGCAAGATCTGTCCCAATCGAGTAGGTAGTGCAGCGACCAAAGCAGTTCAGTGGGAAGTGGTTATGGAGAGAAACCTGAGAACAAGAACGTTGAGTTGAGGTGTCAAACAATGCGAGACAGGAAACAGACACTCATGTACACAAAAAGGAAAGGGAGAGACCGTGACAACGAAAAGAGATAAATCAAAGGTGTAGTGGTATCGAAAGCATCTCCTTCGACATGGAAAGCATCTCCTCCGACAAATCGATCATCCTTCATATCATGTACCGTGATATGTCAGGAGCAGAACGAAAGTGAAACAAAGGACACACCTAACATAATGCAATGACAAGGAAAAGAGAAGATGACGATGATGACGATAAGAGAACTTAATGCCAAGACGTGCACAACAGATTATAATGAGATTAACTACAAAATAAGTAAATAAAATGAAAAGTAATACTGACCACTCGCTCTGTGTTATGGAAACACTTGACATACTGTCCTGGTTTGGTGTAGTTTCGGGATCGATAAACATGCTGTAACATGTGAAGGAAAGATGGAATACCAGGCTCATGACCAGTATGTTCTCCATGGTTTGAAGGCGAAGATGACGACATGGATGTATCAGAAGTCTCGCTTGAAGCAGATCCAATATCATCTAAAAAGTAGACATTTCTAAAGTTGTAGGAGGCCCGAGTGAAGTTCTTCTCCAATAAAGACACCTTCAAGACTTCATCCATCATGTCAGACCAGTTGTCATGCCGGAGGGGCATAATGATCTCATCGATATCGAGGAGAGCAAGGTACTCGAACGAATAGAGATTACGGTACAGACAGTCGTTGTATGGAATCAACTCATTCTGTCTCTTGTCCGTCAACTTTTTCTTGAGGTAGAGGTGTCGAAATCCTGGCAGGTTTGGTTGGTTTCCTGGCAAAGAGATCTTTGTAACTTCGACAAGACCTTCTTGAGAGTAGTGGTCAATGACTTTGGAAATGTTGGGATGAACTTCCAAGTCGTAAAGGAAGACTTTAGAAGCTCCAAGTATTTTCAATAACTCAAGCCACTCGACCAGTCTCACACTCATATCTTCGTAAAGGAAGTCGAGTCCTTTGACACAGACAGCAAACCTCTTCTTCACAGGAGGTCTGTTATTGACGACTTTCAAGTTGTTAGTGATTTTGTCGCACTTGTTTGACACGAGAGAAACTGAAGTGGGGACCGATGTCCTCGGGATCCCCTTGATTCTTGGAACTTTACAGGTGACAATAAATGGTTGGAGATGTCCATCAGCATAGTTACCCCACTTGGGGTACCATCCATAGACATATGTCGCAGGAGCCATGATTGGAGCAGTAAACTCGTCGAACCAAAGTTGACAAAATACTTCTGGAGGAGTAACTCGATCAATCATTGCAAGTATCCTGACCATCGGCAAAGGTCCTCCTCTCCATCGGTCGTCATAGTAGGCGGCAAAGAGATAAAAGGTTCCATTGTTTCCAACAGAAGCCTGGAATCTTTGCCAGTAAACGTTGTTGTAGTCAAGTTCAAAAAGACTAGGAAATTCTGGACGACAAGCAGATGCACTTTTTGACTTTGCATTCTTCCAAACTCGAGACCAGGAAGAGAGAGCAAGGTTGTTGGATGCATTGGATAAGGATAACAAGAGATCTTGTTCACTTAAGGCAGGTGAGTAGTCGACGGAAACTGAGATCTTATCACTAATAACGTTAGAGTTCTTTTCGTCTAAAAGTTGTTTAAGAAGCTGTTGACTCGAAGAAGAAGCGAGAATGGAATCTAGTGATGCAGAGGAGTATTCAGGGGCCGATTGTTGTAGAAGACCCCTCTGGTTACTGTTGACCAAGAGGTTATTGTTGTTGTTGCCACTACTACTGCTAAAGTAGTCATCCCATGGAGAGAAGAATGAATTGCCTCCTCTCGTTGTCACTCTGAAGGCAACAAAGGAGACACATGTCCAGACAAGGACGATGTATATTAATCTCTTGTAGGCTCTCCCTACAGGGTACATATGTTGTATCATTGGTTATGGTGATGGTGGTGACGGAAGACAACTTTACAAGTCACTTGTTCACTCATTCATTTCGGAAGAGGACTGTAAAACAAAAACTAGTTGACTGCAGGGTGTTTGTCTCGTAGTATCATCATCGTTCAAGTCATGTAGAAATCCCTTTCGCAAGAAAAGAGGAAGAACCCGAGATGCTAACCGTGGACGTCGATGTGATATTATGATGATGTTGTTGATCCCCTTCTTGCCATCGTCGTCAGCAAAATACGACTGTCAAGGGAAGGAGGAGATGATTCGCAAGAGAAACAGGTATGGCGTGAAGAAGAAGAAAATATCTCTTCTCCCAGTGGATGTCACAGGCACATACACGGACTGCTCTTTGTTAGAACCTGTTTCCAGGTATTCCTGATGGATCCTGATTCAGACCGAAAAGGACTGGGAGTGAGAGAGTAAGGGAAACTGACGAGACAAGAAAAGAAGAAAGAAAGTTGCTCACACTCTCTATCTCTGCTCCTCCTCTTGACTTGCCATTCAAAAGTCGTGAGTTTTGTAATGATAATCAAATAAAGTTACTTAAGCATAGAGTGAGTGAGAAGTTACCCAATAAATATATTTATTTAAAGAGATACCTTTCATTTAAATAAATAAATTCTCAACAACAGAATCACGACCTTGATAGTCAACAAGAGTTATCATGGTAATGAACATTAAGAGCCAATACAGCCTTCGAATGACGATCGTGATCGGGAATAATAGACCCAAAGGACACACAAAACAACAAGAATACAACATGTATTTTTGTGTCTCCCTATCATGTTGAGTGTATATTTATAGAACTTATTTATCAATTCAATGATCATGTTGTATACATAGACAATATATATATATCTCATTATTATTAGTCTGTACATCTGCTATCAAATCAATGTCCTGATGCCATTTAACGACAAAATAAGCAACAGAAAAATAGTCGTAGGAGATGTCTTTCTCTCGAATGTTTAGTGTCCTCTACTTCATTTGGTAGTTTCATTCTTCTCTTCATGTTCATGTGTGATTCATGGTATAGGTATGTAGCACTTTTCTTGGTGAACTTAATGGCGCTTTTGTTCCTCTCAATTCATTTTCATACAACTTGTGTCGCATCCTCTTCAAGAATTAACATCATGAGGCAACGACATGAGAGGAAATGAGAATACGAATGAATGAGAAGGCAGTGACAATGAACACATCAAGGGCTTCCTCTCGTTTGTCATCCCATTTGACAGTGAAAACTGACAAATGTTTACCAGTCATCATCTTCATCTTTATCTGTAGGGTCCTCTCATCTTGAGAAACTGAATGACTAAAGAAGGTCCTCCAGAGGTGATCTCAGGTGGGATCTCAGACAGAGGACAGTTTTCAATGCTCATTATTTGAAGGCTCGAACAGAGAGCCAGTTCAAATGGCAGTGCCTGAAGCCCTGAATTGTCATTCAAATACAGAGATTCCATGCACTCGAGGCTTCCTGTTTGTAAGTCAGAGGAAATGAAAACAAAAAACGAAAAGTTAATTAACTTGTGTGCAACCTTTAAAGTTAAAGTCTATTTTGAGCAAAACGTTACCTATTTCTTCCGGAAGTGAATTCAAGTTGTTCTCTGCAACACTCAAGTAAGAGAGACTTGTCAGATGTCCGATGGATCGAGGAAGACTTATCAACTGATTATTGGCCAGAACCAACTTCTGCAGTCCTTTTAGATAACCTGTCATTCAAGTGAAAAGACATAAATGATAAGAATTACTCAAGATTAGAGGTCCCATAAGAGGATAACGATAACGAATCAAATTAATAACGAGATATATTTTAAAGTGAGCAGTCAAGAAACAAAATATACCTATTTCACTCGGAATGGCCTCCAACCTGTTTTCTTCCAGATCAAGTATCCTAATCTTCTTGAGGTTACCAATTGTTGTCGGTAATCTTTTTAAAAGGTTGTTACTAAGAATGAGAACCTCGAGGTTTTGAAGCTGTTGAATGTCTTCGGGAATCTTGGTCAACTGATTGGTCGCCAAATTTAACTCCACCATGTTATTCCAGGACCCAATATCAAGTGGTAGGGAAGAGAGTTGGTTGTCTTTCATGTTCAATTTGGTCAAGTGTTTGGCCCTCGTGAAGATGCCAAAGGGAATGTTATTGATCTTGTTGTGCTCCATATTAATTGTAGTCACGTTTGTGAACTGAGATGGACCCCCGGCAGGATAGGAAGGGAACTGATTCCTGGACAGAGTCAGACTAGTCAGGTTCGACAAGCTTGACAGGAGACCTTCTGGCAGTTGACTCAAGGAGTTGTTCTCCACGTTAAACTCGGTAATGTTGCCACAGTTACTCAGGGTCTTAGGAATGGACATGAGACGGTTGTATCGGAGGCCTAATCTACTCAGATTCTTTAAACGTCCAATCGTCTCAGGAATGCTAACAAGCTCGTTGTGTTGGACATCCAAGGTAGTGAGTAGGATGCAGTTTCCAATTTCTGTCAGATTCAATTTAATCGATTAAATGAAATGGGTCGATTGAATTCCCAAGAAAAGAAATGGCTTACCAGGAGGAAGGGTTTCCAAGTGATTATTAGAGGCATCAAAGGTACCCAAGTGAACCAACTTTCCAATCCCGGCAGGGAGTTCACGGATCTTGTTCTCCCTCAGACTTAACATCGTCAAGTTCTGTCATGAATAAAAAATGCGTAGGAATGAGACAACAGGCAACATGACAAGGTGAGAACAAATGTTAGTTTGTTTGAATCAGTGCCAAGAATGTAGACAACTCATTCATTTCATCGTCACTTCAACTAAACCTGACACCAAACTCACCGACAGGTTACTAATCTCTTCTCCGACCACTCGAATCCGATTGAATCGTAGATAAAGGGTTTGGAGAGAAGTCAACTTGTAAACCACTTCCGGGATATCGTTCAACTTGTTATGTCTCAGATCCAAGATCTGCAACTGCTTCATGTTAACCAATGAGTCAGGCAAACTTGTGAGGGAGTTCTCATTGGCAGCCAAGATCCTTAAGTTACTCAACTGACCAATCTCTACAGGCAATGTCGTCAATTTGTTCTGATACAAGTAAATCTCCTGCAGATGAGTTAAATCACGGATCGAAGATGGTAAAGCAGTGATGGAACACTTGGTCAGATCCAGTCTTTTACTGTGTTCTTCCCTGCATTTGGTCACCTCCTTCTCGACATCGACATCACTATGAGTGGACACCTTCTTCCTTGAAGTTGTTGGCTTTGCTTTACTTCTTCCAGGATGAGTTACAGTGACCTGTTTGGGTCTGACAGAAGGCTCCGGTGCAGAAGTGGTCGCGGAAGTACTTGAGGACCCGAGAGACCCTGTTGACCACTTTTTAGTCGAAGAGGAAGCAACTGGCTGTTGGGATACATGCTGTTCAAGAACCGCTGGAGGGGTCGTGGTTGCACTTCTTCGTCCTTCACTGGTGTCACCCTCTTCACTCGAAGTGGGTGACCTGTTTGGAGGGGAAGGACTGGATTGGAAGTGAT
>Ga0157374_10004467_pt1 | contig 11745 bp, 13 predicted proteins | sample M25metaG_FD_115308 | JGI IMG/M metagenome (GOLD analysis project Ga0157374, IMG submission 115308) | Miscanthus rhizosphere microbial communities from Kellogg Biological Station, Michigan, USA - M2-5 metaG | ecosystem: Host-associated > Plants > Roots > Rhizosphere > Soil | place: USA: Michigan...
ATGGTATTCCTCCAGCGCCTGCGGCATCCAGCTCTGCAATTGCTGAATGCGGTGCCCGTGCGAAGGATGAGTGGAAAGGAATTCGGGCGGCTGATTGCCGCCGCTGCGTTCCATTCGTTCCCAAAACCGGATGCTCTCCTGCGGATCATACCCAGCGCGTGCCATGTAGATGAGACCAATGTGGTCGGCTTCCGATTCATGCTCGCGCCCAAAAGGCATCAGGATACCGAACTGCGCCCCCGCGCCTAACGCGCCCATGACGGTTCGCTGCTTGTCGTAATCCATATCGGAAAGGGAAACAGCGATACCAGTCATCGCGGTCTGCGCAAGATTTTGCTGAAGCACACGCTGCGCGCCATGGCGTGAAGTGGCGTGGGCCATCTCATGCCCGAGGACGGTGGCTAGGGCGGCGTCATTTTCCGCGACCGGCAAGATTCCGGTGTAAACCACGATCTTTCCGCCGGGCAGACAAAAAGCATTCACCTGGTCGTCGCGAATGAGCGATTCCCGCCAGTCGAAACTGCTGCCCGCCGCTCCCGTTGCCGCCGCCAGTCGCGTCGCTACGCGGCGGACCATCTCGAATTCCGGTCCCGAATCGATCGTCTGCGCTTGCGCCAGAACTTGATTATAACTTTGCAAACCCAGCGCCGCCTCCTGTTGGGTAGACAAGCCGACATGACTGGCGCGTCCGGTTTCCGGGTTCACGAATTTCTCCGAGCTGAAATATTGGTAGGCGAAAAAGATGGCCGCCGCCAGAATTGGAAGCCATTTGATATGGGTGCGGTTCATAGTCTTAACCGGGAACGGTGGACAAATGTGGCGTCCTGGATTCCACCAAACCTTCTATCCATTGCTGACCGGAGAAGGCAAGACATTTTGGTTAACCGGTTCTTGAGGTTGAATAACTGCGCTGGGATGCGGCGCGGCAGCGATCGCGGACTCCAACACCCGGATATCCACAGGCTTGGTGAGATGAGTAAAGAATCCACTCACACGACTGCGCGCGATGTCGTGCTCCATGCCATAGCCACTCAAGGCGATACCCGGTAACCCATAACGATCGTGGAGCTCGGCCATGAGCTTGTGCCCATCGCCGTCGGGTAATCCGAGGTCGGAAATGATCAGGTCGCAATCGCCTGCGGCCACTCGTTCACGAGCGGCCGTGGTGGTCGCCACTCCGGCCACGATGTGACCGCGGCGCTCCAACAACTGCACCAAGGTCGCGCGCGTTTGCTCGTGATCCTCGACGAGCAAGATGCGCCGTCCGCTCCGAGCTCCCGGCTGGCCGTGCTCGCCTTCCGGCACCACATCGCTCGGCGAAGCGGATTCCAAGGGTAGCTCGATGCGAAAGGTGCTGCCACAGTCCCGTCCCTTGCTTTCTACCGAGATATGTCCGTGCTGTAACTCGACTAGACGCTGCGTGATGGCCAATCCTAACCCGAGTCCGCCGAATCGGTGCGCACCGGAGTCGTCTTCCTGGATGAAGGCGTCGAACACCTTGCCCAGCATCTTCGGCTCAATCCCGATCCCTGTGTCGGTGATCGCGATCTCGAGCACGCCTGGACGATCCGGCGGATTGCTCGTCGTTATGGTGACCGCACCACCGCGAGGAGTAAATTTGATTGCGTTCTTGAGCACGTTCCAAAAAATTTGCTGCAACCGGACGGCATCAACCTTGATCGTATGATGGGCGGCAGCGAGATCGAGGGTCAGGTCGATCTCGCGTTCCTGGACATCGGCCCACAAGATGTTGTGAGCGTGGGTGAGCGCGGCATGGGCGTCGATTGGTCGGAGATCGAGGCGGAGTTTGCGGCCGGTGATCCGAGTGATGTCGAGCAAATCGTCGACCAACTGCGCTTGCAAGGCGATCCCCTTGGCGATGACCTCACTGTCATGGCGCACCTGCGGTGGAAGGGTGGTGTCTTCTGCGAGGGATGTGGCGAGAAGGAGGGCCGGATTGAGCGGCGTGCGCAATTCGTGGGAAAGTGCTGCGAGGAAATCGTCCTTCGCGCGCGTGGCCGCTTCCGCGCGACTTTTGGCGGCTTCGGCATTCAGGCGGGCCGCTTCCGCCGCTTCGAAGAGCGCGCGAATTCTCATTTCGCTTGCGCGCAGGGCGGCGTTGGCCTTTTCGAGTTCCGCCGTCCGCTCCGCGACTTTGGCTTCGAGCTCCTGCGCATGGCGGGCTTGCTGCAGCGCAAAACGGATCGAACGCTCGAGGTCGCTGCTGTCGATCTGACCTTTCACCAGATAATCTGCCGCTCCCGCCGAGAGCGCCTGAAGCGCCAGCTCGCGGTCGCCTTCACCCGTCAGAAGAATGATCGGGGCTTTACATCCATGGCGCAGAGCCTCGCGTAATAAGACCAGGCCGTCATCCTTGCCAAGCCGGTAGTCGAGCAGAACGACGTCGTGCCGGCAAAAAGAAATGCCTTTCAAGCCCGCGTCGAAATCTTTCGCCCAATCAATCGCAATCTGAACCCCGGGAATTTCCTCCAGTAACTCCTTCGTGAGCAGGTAATCGTCCGGGTCGTCCTCGACCAGGAGCACCCGGAAAGGTCCTTTGTCTCTATCCATTTCCGTTGCAGTTGTCGGGACCGATTTCTCCCGGCAGAGCCACGATCTCCAGCCAATATTTTCCCATTACTCGCACAACCTCCGCCATCGCTGAAAAGGTAACCGGCTTGGTGATGTAGGAGGCCGCCGAGAGACCGTAGGTGCGATAGATATCCTCTTCCGCTTTCGAAGTAGTTAGAATGACGACACGGATAAACTTTAGCTTCGGATCGGCCTTGATCTCCTTAAGCGCTTCGCGCCCGTCCTTCTTCGGCATGTTCAAATCCAGCAGGATGAGACCGGGCCGTGGCGAGCTGGCCGGATCAGAGTACTTGCCGCGGCGATGGAGGTAATCGAGCAGCTCCACTCCGTCTTCGACAAAGCGCAGGTCGTTGACGAGACGGCTTTCTTCGAAGGCTTCTTTCGTCATCATCCGATCGTCAGCGTCGTCGTCGGCCATGAGGATGGTGATTGGCTTAGCTTCCTTTTGCATTCTTTGAGTTCCTCTCAGATTTGGCGCTCTGGTAACGTGACTAAGAACGTGGTTCCAACATTCAGCGTGCTTTGCGCGGTGATAGTGCCGCTGTGTCTTTCCACTATTTTGCGGCAAATTGCCAGCCCCATCCCTGTCCCTTCGTACTCTTGCCGTCCATGCAGCCGTTGGAACAATTCAGAAATTCGATCCAAGTAGATCTGCTCGGAACCGATCCCGTTGTCCCGCACAGCGATCTCCCACCGCGGTTCCGTTCCGTTCCCGACATCGGCGTGGTTGTGCTGTCGAGCTTCCACCTGCACGAGGGGCGGATGGCCGGGCCGCATGAATTTGAGGCCATTCCCGATTAGGTTCTGGAGTAACTGTCGCATCTGCTGCGGATCGGCCTCGAGAGTTGGGAGCAGTCCGACTTTGACCTGACCATTGCTTCTCATAATGCGATCCTCCAGGTCGGATACCACTTCCCGAGCCGTTACGCCCAGATCCACCGGCACAAACGGCTGGGCTTTGGTCGTTACGCGAGAGAAGATGAGGAGGGCGTCGATCAGACTCCTCATGCGCGCGGCGGAATTGAGCATGCGGGCCAGATAATCGCGCCCCTGCTCACCCAGTTCTGCGGGACATTTGGCTTGAAGTCGGTCGCCAAATGCCTGGATCTTGCGCAGCGGCTCCTGCAAGTCGTGTGATGCGACCGAGGCGAATTGCTCCAACTCACGATTACTCCGGCGGAGCGATTCGTTCGCCTCGTTCAGATCCGCCGTACGCATTTCCACCCTCGCTTCCAATTCATCGTTTATCCGCGCCAGCGCCTCCGTGCCGCGCTGACGAGTCTCCAATTCACGCGCTGCCAGCCGATAGGCAGCAGCGACCAGACTCAAACCTAACAACGTCGTCAGCAACAACGTCACCAGCGCCGTTTTATGACTAATCTCCGACTCCTTTTCCCGCATCCCGAGCAGTGATAACTCCTCTTTCTCCATCTCCGCCATCAGTTGACGGATTGCCTCCATGTCACGCCTCCCCTGCCCGCGCAGGACATAACGTTCCGCGCCTTTGACCCCCTCGGCGTCGCGCGTCGCAACACCGGCGCGGAGCGAACGCAGCCGAGCGTCGACCAACGGATCGAGCTTCGTTAGGCGCGCTTGTTGCGCGACGTTGTCAACAGTCAGCACTTTGATCCGCTGCACGAACCCGTGGACCGAATCGGCGGCCGCCTCGTAGGGTCGAATGTAAGTTGGGTCGCCGGTAATCAGGTAGCTTCGCTGGCTCGATTCGGCCTGCGCCAAAGCCTGAAGGGTATCACGAATCCCGTCCAGCACCTCATGGGTATGAATGACCAGACCGTCGTTGCGATCAATCCGCTGAATATTATCGTAGGATAGCCACCCACTGATCACGAGCACCAGGATGGCCAGTCCAAAGCCGATTCGAGCGGCCTTTCCGACCGTTTGTCTTGTCGTCACTCGACTTATCTGTGAAGTCGAGCTTCCGGAGGCGCTGTCCATTGCCAGGGCTACCATCCGGAGTCGCTCCCGATGCGCAAGGGTAAAGGCAGATTCATTCGGTCGCTGCGCTCAAGCTGAGTTCGGCGATAAGTGGGAAATGGTCGGAAGCGATGCGTGCGAGCGCGGTGCGATGGACCGCAACACTGACCGGACGCAGGGCCGCGTTAACGAAAATGTGGTCGACCGCAAAGAGCGGTAACGTCGTTGGAAAAGTGGCCAGTGAGTGCGCGGCGCGAGCCGTCTCGCGCACGTCGCGAAGCCGGCCACTGAGGGTGCGATAAGGACGTGAACCGGGCAGGCTGTTGAAATCTCCGAGCAGGATTAACGGCGCGCCGCGGGAGTGATCATCGAGCCAATCCGCGCGGCTGAGCAGTTCCGCCTGCAAACGTCGCTCGCGTCGACCGAGCCCAAAGTGCGTGTTGATGACGTGGATCACGCCGGCTTCGGTCGCGACATCCATCCCGAGCGCGGCGCGCTCTTCGCGACAGAAAAAAGGAGCGTTTCCGGGCAGACAAATCGCACGCCGCAAAGTGAGCGGATGGCGACTGAGAATGGCGTGCCCATAATGCTCGTCGCCCCGTTGCATCGCCGGGTGGAAATGCCAATGCCAGCCGAGTTGCCCGGCGATCCGCCCAGCCTGATCGACGTCGCCGGAACGTTTCCGGCTTAGATCGAGTTCCTGCAGTCCAACAATGTCTGCTTTGAGGTCGGCAATTACTTCCGCGATCCGCGTCTCGGAACGTTGCCGGTCCATTCCAACACAGCCATGCACATTGTAGGTGGCGACGCGGACGCGAAAAGAGTCTGTCATCGTTAAGCTGAGCTAAATCTGCGAGCGGAAAATCGACAGAGCGTGTCCGCTGATTTTTTCCTTCCACGGGCGATTCCGCCAATCGGCCAGGGTAATCTCGAGGAAATAAGTTTTGTCTTCGTCAAAACCGCGACGTGTTTCCGCAAGCATGGCCGCGCCGAGTACCTTGGGCCGCGGCGAAGGCTCGGGCCGAAAAGGAAGCTTCATTGAATCTTTATCGAAACACGGGTGCGCTTTGACCCTGTGGACGCCTCCTTTCGGAAGGCTCGGGCTTTTCGCGTAGCGGACTATTCGGGTCGCCTGCACCCGAATTGCCACGCTTCGCCCAGCGAAGCGTCTGCGTCAGAATGCCCAGAGTCCCTGGACAAAACGGCCCGCGTAGAGCGCAAGGTACAGAAGCGAAAAGACCGTGAACATCGCAAACCAGAAGCGCCGACCGGTGGTAGCCTTAGCGAAAAGAATAAAGACCGGGAAGAGCGTCAAGGCATAACGCGGCACACTCAGGACATAGGCCGTGCTGTTGACGAGCAACCAGTTTAACGTGATCCAGACGGAATAGGACGCTCGCAGACGAAACCATGACAAGACCATACAGACGGTGATGAGCGCGACGGCGATGAACTCGTTTAGTCCTTCGTTCACATTTAAGCCCAATGCCCGCAGCCAGAGATCGTGGATACCAAACCAGGGCGTGGCAAACTTCTTATACCAATGTTCCTGCATGATCTTGGTGAAGGCGAAGTAATCACCAGTCACTTCGTGGTTGAGCCAGAGATAGCCAAGAAAGCCAAAGGGTAGCAAGCCGAGCCAGAGCCAGCGCAGGTTGATCCGGCGCGTTTGCCAGTATTGAAGAATGACCTCGGTCGCCAGCGCTGGCCCCAGGATTAACCCGTTCACACGGGTCAGGCACGCGCCCGCCCCCAGGACGCCGGCTAGCGCCCAACGGTTGTTTCGCGCGGCGAGGAAACATCCGAGGGTCAGCGCGAGAAAGAGACTTTCTGTATAACAGATGTGCAGAAAGAAACTGGTCGGAAAGATAAAAAGAAACCAGACGGTGAGGCGCGCTACGTCCTCGGATTCATCAGCACGCGTCAGCCGCACGAGCAACAGGCCCGTCGCCACGGAAGCGATCCCCGAGACGACAAAAGCCGCCCCCAGATAATCATGGATGAAGAACGCCATCGCCCGCACCAGCCAAGGGTAGAGCGGAAAAAAAACGAGCGAGACCCGGCTTTCGCCAACCGCAACGTAACCGTTTTTCGCGAGATCAAGATAGTGCGTCGCGTCCCAGCGATTCCAGATTTCCAGCCACCCAGGATGCACGGGTGAGGCCGAAGCCACGGCTCCCATCGCAAAAGTCAAGAGAAGCATCTTGATGCCCAGGACGAGGGCGATCGTCGGCCAATCCCAGTCCTGAACCCGCAACCAACCGGCCATGGAATCCTCGCGCACAGAGTTTTTCGTTTGCTTCGACGAACGCTTCATAGCGCTGGCTTAGTAGCCAACGAAGGGGGAGCGGTCGAGCGATTTTCCTGGGCGCCGCTCTGATCGGACTTGCCGGATTGCAGTCGCAATCGCTAAACCGGTAAATGCTCGCGCACAAAACGCTGGCGCTTGTGATTGGCCTGATGCTCGCAATCGGCATAGCGAGCGTGTTAGGATGGCTCCTCATGATTCGGATGCCGGGGGAGAGTCATGGAGCAGCGCGGCTCCTGACCAAAGGGGAAAGCGCCTTGCGGGCCGAGCTGATCGCCCACGTGCAAAAGCTAGGGGGTGAAATTGGCGAACGCAATCTCACACGCTTCCCGGAGCTACAAAGGGCGGCGCAATACATTGAAGGCGAGCTAAGAGGGACCGGATGGACCGTGCGCCGGGATGAGTATGAGGTGCAGGGAAAGAGCTGTTGCAATCTGGAAGCAGAGTTACGCGGTGCGTCGTCCGAGATCGTCGTGATTGGCGCACATTACGATTCGGTCGTGGGCTCACCTGGGGCTAACGATAATGGCAGTGGAGTCGCCGCCCTTCTCACGCTGGCCCGCCGTCTCGCCCGTTCACATAACACCCGGACACTTCGATTTGTGGCTTTCGTCAATGAAGAGCCATATTACTTCCAGTCCTCACAAATGGGAAGCTACGTCTACGCCGGCCGTTGCCACGAGCGCGGCGAAAATGTTCAGGCCATGATTAGCCTGGAAACCATCGGCTATTACTCTAATGAATCGGGCTCTCAAAGTTATCCCGTGCCCGGACTCGGTTCCCTGTATCCGCGCACCGGCAACTTCATCGCATTCGTCGGCAATGTCGCTTCGCGCTCGCTCTTGCGCGACGCACTCGGCGAGTTCCGCCGGGGCGCGCAAATCCCGTCCGAGGGCGGCGCCTTGCCCGCCTCACTGCCGGGCGTTGGCTGGTCCGATCAATGGTCGTTTTGGCAGCATGGTTACCCCGGTATCATGGTGACGGACACGGCGCCATTTCGTTATCCGCATTACCACGCAGCCAGTGATACGCCCGACAAGCTGGACTACGACTCGATGACTCGCGTTGTCAGCGGAATGGAAAGGGTTATCCGGCACCTCGCAAATCCGACGCGCTGAAACCACATGGCCTGGCCGAAGATTATCAGAGCACTTACAATTCTGGTCTTAATGATGAAACGTTCCGTCGCAGAAAAAGGCGCGCACGTTGCGGCCGAGGAAGGTCGCGATTATGGAAAGCGCCAACCCGTGAAGATAGGATGACCTCCAACGAAAGTTGTTCGCACATCGACGCCGTCACCTCGATCAATCAACCCAAGCGGCGGGAATGCGAAGAGTGCGTCAAAATTCGCGCCACCTGGGTCCATCTACGGACCTGCCAGGAATGTGGCGCGACGCTCTGTTGCGACAGTTCGCCTAACCAACACGCAAGCAAACACGCACGCGCAGTGGGGCATCCTGTTATCGCTTCGGCACAACCGGGCGAGCGCTGGTTGTATTGCTACGTCGACGAGGCGCTGGTTGGCTACTAGAAGCAAATGAAAATCGGAACGGTCGAAAGCCTTTGGCGTTATCCCGTTAAGAGCATGGCCGGCGAAGAACTGACTGAAGTCTTCACCGGATTCGCGGGCGTTTATGGCGACCGACTCTTTGCCTTCCGTAGTTCGGCTGCGCGCAAAGGGCTTCCCTATCTGACCGCGCGCGATCAGCGCCAGATGGTGCTTTATCGTCCGCGCTTCCGTTCGCCGCAGAACGCGATCGCGCCTCCGAATTTGACCGAAGCCGAAGCGCTTGGAGTGGGAGCGACTCCGATCCACGGCGACGCGGAGGATCTGAAGCTCGAAGTCACGACGCCAACCGGACGAACGTTGCCGATCGACGATCCCGAACTGGAGCGAATGCTTCAAGCTGGCCTCGAGGCAGGGCACCAGCTCTCGTTGCGACGTTCGGAACGCGCCCTAACGGATTGCCGCCCTCTCTCGCTCATTGCCGTCCAGACCGTCAGCAAACTCGCGGAAGAAACACATCTTCGGATCGATAAGCGACGTTTCCGCGCCAACGTCTTTCTCGACCTGACGACGAGCGAAGGTTTCGCTGAAGATGCTTTCGTGGGCCGCTCTTTGCGCATTGGGTCAAAGGTCACTATCTCGATCCGGCACCGTGATACGCGCTGTATGATCATCACGCTCGATCCCGACACCGGAGAAAAAACGCCCGCGCTGCTCAAGGCGGTGGCGCAAGCCCACGGAAGCAAGGCCGGAATCTACGCGGTCGTCCTGGTCGAAGGGATGATGCGCAAGGGCGATAACGTGGAACTGCTCGACTAACTTCCGGTTTCGTTCGAGCCACTGTCGAATTTGCTTCGCAACCTGTCGGTCGCGCGCGCGACCGCCTCCTTCGCCCGGTCGCGTGGGCCGCGCGTTTCGACCTGGATTTGGTCGATCGCGCGGTCCATGGCTGTCTTAATACTTGACGCGGTCCCACCCTTTTCACATTCCCGGACGAGAACGCCCTCCAGCCGTTTGATGACCGCATCGACGGTGTAATCCGGATTAACCTGCGGCCTTTCGTGCGCGATCGCGCTATAGACATTGATCACTTCCTCGCTGTGCGCGCCCCATTTCAACACCTGGTAAAAAAGCGTTCCTTGCCGGTCGCCCTTGAAAATCAAATCGATCACAGCCGCCGCAAGCGAGACCGGCATGAGCGCGAAATCGCGCACGTTATCGAGCAACATCTTGAGTTGAAAGACGAGGACGTCACGCAGGAACTTCCAGTGGTCGTCGTTAGCGGGCTTGACCGCGAGGGAATCCGATGAACTCATGGCACAATTCTAGGCAAAGCAAATCTTTTCGCGAATGAAGACGGCTTGGCGAGAGGGAGGGAGATGAAGCCGACACGAGTTTTTGTGCTCACCCTCACGGCGATGATCGCCTTCGCGGGAAACTCCCTGCTCTGTCGTGCCGCGCTCCGGCAAACCGGAATCGATCCGGGCACTTTTACTCTTGTCCGCATTCTTTCTGGCGCCCTCGCGCTCTGGCTTATCTGCGCCTTCGGGTCCACGCAGAGGGCAAAAGGCGGCAGCTGGCTTTCCGCCCTCGCTCTTTTCGCTTACGCCGCGGCTTTTTCATTAGCCTACAACACACTTTCGGCCGGAACCGGCGCGCTGCTTCTTTTTGGCGCGGTTCAGGCCACGATGATTCTCTGGGGTTTGCGCAAAGGGGAGGGCCTGCACGCGCGACAATTTATCGGCTTGGCCCTGGCCGCCGCCGGACTCGTCCTGCTCGTCTTCCCTGGACTCTCGGCCCCGTCGTTAGGCGGCTCCGCCCTGATGCTCGGAGCCGGCGTGGCCTGGGGCATCTATTCGCTCCGCGGAAAGGGCGCGGGCGATCCGATCAGCGCCACGGCGGGGAACCTTCTTCGCGCCGTCCCCTTCGCCGTCCTCCTCAGCATCTCCTTTCTCCCCTGGGCCCGGATCGATCGTGCCGGGCTGGCCTACGCGATTGTTTCCGGCGCGATCGCTTCTGGTCTCGGCTACGTCGTTTGGTACACGGTGTTGCCGAGTCTGAAAGCCGCCAGCGCCGCGACGGTGCAGTTGAGCGTGCCGGTGCTCGCCGCCAGCGGCGGAATTCTTCTCCTCGGCGAACCGCTTACTCTGCGTTTCTGGCTCGCGGCGGGAGCGGTTCTGGGCGGCATTGCTCTGGTCGTGCTCGAGAAACGGGACGCGGCCTGAGTCGTTAGGCCCGATCGCCTTCATTTCGGCCTTTCTAATTACTGCCGGCACTGTTAACCCCACGAGCGTGAAACGACTTCTCTGGCTGGATGTGGCAAAAGGTTTGGCCATTCTGATTGTCGTCTATTTCCATTTTTTCAGCACCTTCTTCGAGCACGGCGCGCTCCCGCCGCCGGACTGGAGCACGGTGGCCGCCGGCCTAACGACCTTCCTCGGGATCGCCTGGCTCAAAGTTTCCGGATACGGTTTTCACGCGGTGGGCGCTTTCATTATCCTCAGCGGCTGGGCGCTGATGGAATCGACCGCCCGCCGGGCCGCGGCGGGCTCGATGTCCTGGGGCGCCTGGTATCGCGCGCGTCTCTTCCGCCTTTATCCGATGTATTGGGTGGCGCATCTCGTTTACCTGGTCTCGCCTTTCGTGGCGCGTCTCGAGCCGGTCGACAGCCGCATTTTCCTGAGCCTGCTCGGGCTACGGTTCATCGATATCACCATGAACTTTATGTACCTGAACGCAGCCTGGTGGTATTTCAGCATGCTCATCCAGTTTTATTTGCTTTTCCCGCTCTTTTTCTGGGCAGCGCGCAAATTGGGGCCGTGGCCGTTCCTGCTCCTTTCCTGCGCAGTCGGCTTTATGGTGCGTTACCTGATGCTCGTCCCCTACCCGCAGAACGGACTTTGGATTCTGGGCGGCTGCGCCATCTGCCGACTCCCGGAATTTGCCCTCGGCATGACGCTCGGGATGTGGCACAGCCAGTCGGCCACGCGGGTCGAAAAGTTCCTGCTGCGCGGTCCGGGATTGCTAACCGGCTTGCTCCTTTATCCCGGGGCACTCTGGCTCTTCCACAGCGGTGTCACCTACACCTTTGTCGATCTCGCGACCGGCGCTTGTGCTCTGCTGGTCATCCTGGGCGTGGCCGGAATCATTTCCAATTTCTCGAACCCGGCCAAAGTTTTCGCTCTGGTGGGAGCGTTCTCTTACGGCATCTACCTTGTGCATCAGCCCTACGCAATCTGGCTCGGGCTCCGTGTGCGTGAAGCGCCGCTGTGGATGTTATTCTTCATCACCGTGGCCACGCTCGCGGCCCTCAGCGCCTGGGGAATTATTCTCGAAAAGACGACCAATACTGTTCTTAGCAAACTCATGCCGGCACGAGCAAAAAGCCGCGGGACTTGATTTG
>Ga0157374_10004468_pt1 | contig 11744 bp, 8 predicted proteins | sample M25metaG_FD_115308 | JGI IMG/M metagenome (GOLD analysis project Ga0157374, IMG submission 115308) | Miscanthus rhizosphere microbial communities from Kellogg Biological Station, Michigan, USA - M2-5 metaG | ecosystem: Host-associated > Plants > Roots > Rhizosphere > Soil | place: USA: Michigan...
AGGCCAAAATAGAATCCAGCCAAAAGCGTTTGGCCGCCGAGGAGCAAGAAGAGAACAGAACAGATCGCGAAGCGGATGGTCGATTCTGGACGCAACGAACCAAAGCCAGCCAACTCCCATTGCCTGGTCGCAGCGATTCCGAGCACAACTCCGATAATGATAAGGCCAAGCCCGATCATGATGCATCTCTCGAGTGTTTTGTTTTTTTCCAAAAACCAGAACTTGGTTTGAAACGGGTGCAGACCAGTCTCGACCGCCATTAGCTTGGCGAAGATGAAGAGTAAAATAGATTGGTAGCCGAGCAGGATTGCTGCCGTTGAATACAGGAGCGTGTGATAATCGAATGTCACTGACATCACTTTGACGGGGCCAAAGAGTAGCGATGCCGAAACCACCGCGCCGGCGATCAGCAACACCAGACCGGGGACGCCAAAAAACCAACGCGGACTCATTAAAAGATAAAATCGGAGACTTCGCCAACCGTCCCGATACCGCCGAAGATGAGGCGCTCGGTCCCGACCGTCCGGCGACAACGTGGTAGGGACCTCGGTAATCCGGAGACCGTGTAACTCTGCTTTAATGACCATCTCGAGCGCAAACTCCATCCCGCGGCTTTGCAACTCCAACGGCTCAATTGCCTCTTTTCTGAAACCGCGCAGGCCGCAATAAAAGTCACCGCTTTCTTTGCAGGAGAAAAAGAGACGGCCAACCGCAGTCAGAAAAGGATTGCCGAAGTATCGGTGCATGGGCGGCATGGCGCCGGGCGCGATGCCACCCCGAAAGCGATTCCCCATTACCAAGTCATATCCTTGGCGAAGCTTTTCAACGAAGGGCAAAAGAGCCGAAAAGTCATAGCTCTCGTCTGAATCACCCATGATGATGTATTGGCCTCTGGCTGCCTCAATGCCCGCCGCCAGCGCGGCTCCGTAACCCCGCACCGGCACTCTTACCACGCGCGCCTTCAGTTCCTCGGCCAACTCAATTGAGCCGTCTGTGCTCCCGTTGTCGGCGACAATGATTTCGCCCGAGATGTTGTGCTGCTTGAGAAAAAGCTGCGCCTTCTTGATGCAGGCGCCCAGGGTGCGCGCCTCGTTCAGGCAAGGCATCAAAATGGACAATTCCGGTTCGACCGACTGCTCGTGCCGAATCGGAACAACTATTGGTGATTGGTTAACTAGCAATTTGCGTATGAATTAGGGGATATGATTGCAGGACCCATTCCACGCGTGCGAATTTTTGAAGCTGCGTAAATGGGCCAGGCGAGAGGTAGTTTCGCATGCGTTCGGGCGCAGAAGTGATAGGCTTTAACTCGGGTGAAACCGCGGACAGCAATGAGCTGCCAATTCATGGTGGGTCCAGCTCCCGCGATTCACGCCTAATTGGTCTCAGACCTTTTGCGAATTCCTTCAACGAAACGTCGTGTCGAAGTGGAACGTCTACGGTTGCAATCGGCTCTGCCGGATTGCCCCTGACCATTGTTTTCGGAGGAACCGACTTGGTCACGACGCTTCCGGCGGTCACGATCGCTCCACGACCGATCGTGACGTTGGGCAACACAATGGCACCGGGCCCGATGGTAGCATCTTCCTCGATAACTACGCCACTGGATTGCTCGCGGAAATGGGCAATAATTGTCGCCCGTATTTGCAGTGTCGCACGATCACGAATTATAACGAGATCGGGGCGAGAAGTCTCGATCACAGCATCGTATCCTATCCAAACGTTCTGACCAATCTGCACCCCACGCCAGCGATGAAGCCTTACTCGCCAAGTTGTAGCGCCAGGTGAACTTCGCGCGAGGATTTGAAGCAGTCGATTTTTGAAGCCACCGAGCAAACGTTCAGCCATAAATAGAAGCGCGCGAGACAGCATGGCATACTCATGTCTTTCATCAAATTGCTTAAACTTCCCCGATTGATTGAGTGTTCGCCTTTTCCTGCAATACACAAACCGCGAGATGCAGCCCTAGGCCGTAGTTGACTACGATATGAATGCGTCCTTCCGCCCCGCGATGATATTTGGCCAGTGAAATCACCGAGTCTGTTGCGCCGCAATGTGCACGCTCCGCCATGCCATCGGTTACATGTTCCACGCGAGGTATTCGCAAATAACGTGTCACCATTTTCCATGTATCGGGAAAAATATTTGGATAATGAATGGCAACGTCACCGGCCGTCAGCTGCAAGTGAAGACTACTCGCGAGCTCCTGTATCATTTGGACGGTTCGCCTTACGATTTCAACAAAAGGTATTTTGGTGCGCGTACTCGAATAGTATTTAATTCCGAGCAACTGGTAGCCGGATCTCTTGCGGCCGACCACAAACGCGGAACTGTGGTCTGAACCCAGGATTCGTTCTCGCAACATATTATGGGGAACACCCGGCGGCGCACAATCTGCCATCATGCAGACGGTTGAACCTTCTTCCGAGGAAGAACTCAAAAGACCGCCTGCGACCACAAGCAGAGATATAAATCCCGCGCACCCGCTGGCGAAAGAACAAAAATAAGGCAGATGATCAAGCTGAAGCTCTCGCATAAGCTCGCCAAGAAAATAGCGACTCCGCGCCGCGATATCAGTTTCATTAGGTTCGTAATGCAAGACAGCACTCTCGGCGCCACAATGCTGAGATACGAACGCGCGCAGATCTCCCGCATGCGGCAAAGCACGCGACAATGGGTCGGCCGCCAGACTCATAAGGGTCTCACTTTTGCCAACTCCAAAGGTATACTGATATCCGAGTGCGCTCAGAACGTCCGGCGTCCCGAGTAAAAGCTGGTCCGTCTGCAATTGGTTTAAGTCGCGCCGGACGCTACCAAGCTTATAATTAAAACCGTAAAGGAAAATACCCTTGTCTGGATATAACAGCATCATAATTAGCGAGCAACCAAGGTGTCTTCAGGCGCGTTACGCGGCGGCGATGCTATTTTCCGCCACGTACTGACACAGCGGCCCAAGGACGGTGATTTGTTCCGCATCCAAGGCGGCCATATCCAACTGCACGCGGAACTCATCTTCGATTGAGCTGACCATCTCAAGTATGCCAAACGAATCGATGATTCCGCTCAAAAGAAAGTCGAAACTGTCAGGAACTTCATTGGTCTTGAACCCTGACAGGTTTAACGCTTCAGCGTATTTGGTCAGCAAAAAACTCCGCACCTTTGCTGGATTTATGTCGTTCATTCGTGCTTAAGAATGAAAGCGCCAAACTGGCCTTTCACACGACGGTTGAGTCGGATTCACCGAAGTTCCATGCCAATCAAAAACCGCTTTCATATGGGACTCGGTGTAGAAAAGAGAGTTCGCTGCGATATTCTAACCCCGCAGTGTTGCAGAATCTTCAAAGACAAGCCCTTTCCGCGAAAGAACCTCGCGAATCTCCGCGTAACTTCGCAGTCGATTAATTTCGTCGACATCAAATTCTATGGAGAACCGACGCTCCAATTCTGTAATCAGTTGCACCATGGCCAACGAGTCCCATTTTGCCAGTAGTTGCTGGCTTATATCTTCGGAGCGCGTGTTCGCTGGCAGTTCAAAAAACTCGACCAGCAGGCGGTGCAATGGATTGTCCTTCACCGCGCTCATTGCCCTAGTCTTATCCATGAGGGAATTATGGGCACAGCGATCGGTTCCAGACAATAATATATTGAGCCGTTGTCCTGTCGGATCCGTTGAAAACCAAGCCGATCGTAGAGCTCCGCGCCGATAGCATTTTTGGCGGTGGCAATATACTCAGCCTCCAACCTTCTCACCTTTTGCTGACGCGCTCGCTCCAAAGTCGCAGCCCATAAGGCATCTTCCACGCCCCGTCCCAACGCCCGGCAACTCACCAGGAAACTGTCCACTTTCAGCGTCGATTGATCGCTATCACAAAGTGCCAGTAGGACTGCTACGATACCCTGATCGCCAAACTTGTCTCGCAACCGCAATGCCAACGCGATCGTACCAGGTGACTCCAGCATGGCTTGGACCTGTGTTCGGGAATGACGGCGCGTAGTTAGATTGAATTGGTTAGTTTTGCCTACCAGCGTCACGACACGCTCCAAGTTCGAGAATTCCACGCGTTCGATGATTGCCTCCATTTCCAGAGACTGCAGAAACGATTGCAAATCGCCGTGATGTGCTTGTACGCTGCGGGCCTCTCGAACTGTGTAATCCTGGTGCCGGCGCCGGTCTTCGTCGCTGAGAGCTAGAGAATCAAACGCATCGGTCTCCCAAATTGCGCGCAGCAGCTGAAGCGCGTCTGAGCTCTCATTTAAGATAAGAACTTCGGGCAAAAACTGCCGCATCTGCTCGCATTCGTAATGCGAGTCGTCGATGAAGACGAAACTGTCCAAACCCAAACCCAGTTCCCGCGCCGCAGCCCGCAGATTTTCGTACTTGTGGTTCCAATTGATCTTCCGGACGACAAAGTCCTCCCATTTTAGGATCATATCCGGTAAGCATTCAAAGGCCTGTCGCGCGTCCGCTTCATTGTTCTTTGAGATTATGACAAGGAGCACTCCTTGATGGCGCAATTCGAGTAATTCACGCTGGATTCGCAGGTAAATGTTGCCTGGAAAGTCGTGGCCGAGGACAACACCATCTACTCCGTCCTCGCCAATAATGCCACCCCAAATGGTATTATCTAAATCGAGCGCCAGCACCTTGCGCCTGGGCACGACAAGAGGTCGCAAATTACGCGCTAGGAAGAACGCAAATTCGAGTTGCCCGTGTGCGCTCAGCGGTTGGCGTGCGAGGAAGTCCAGCGTAACGTCAGCATAGTCTTTTCCTGCCAGTGCAGCCCAAAAAGCCAGGTCCAGCACGTACACTCCGTCAGTTCGCGATGCCACGTCATAAATGTGCCGGTTAACAAGGGCAATTGAGCCGAACAAGCCCGCTGATTGCTGTGCCGCAAGTATCGAATTAGCCGAGTAAACGGGAATTGAAAACGTTGAAATAAATAGCGGCACGCCCGCGCTAAAACGCTGATGGAGTGATACGAGCCTCTCCACGCGTTCAAGTAGTTGATCAACTCGAGTAACTACTTTTTCGGGAAATCCGCAAGTAAACGGATATAAGACCTCAGGCAGCGCCTCCTCCAATCGCCAGACTACGACCCTCGCGTCTAATCCGTACGATGAATTTGCAAAGCGAGATTGCGTAATCTGACCTTCAATGTCGTTGAGTGGCCCGACGCGCATGTCGACCTGACTAGGTATACAGCTCAATGCAAATTCGAGTACGGGTAAGAAAGGTTCCAGGTTGAAGGTGGATAATAGCTCAACATGCATGGGTCGGCCGCGGTATTGCGAGTCCAACTCCCGGATTAGCTGTAATGCCCTTCGTATTTGAGGCAGACTTCCAGATTCAATCGCTTTCACAACGGCCGTCCGATTTGACTCAGGAAAGTTGCTTACCCAGTTACAGACCGGATTTGACGTCTTCACAATTTGCAAGAAAGCACACTCGATTTAGCTACTCTTCTCAACACTACTGAGGGTCAACGCAGACTACAGGTCTGGCAAGTGGCGCCAAAGGGGGTGGCGATTTAACTGAGGCGAGGGCGCAACAATCGATATCCGTACCATTTCAACAAAGGCGCCGAAATCAGTGTTGTTATTGCAAAATCGCGTGCTGAAAGTCCAGTAATCCAACGGTTATCTTTGGTGACCTTAATTGCATGCATACTATCCGACCAACGATCGGGATTCCCCCAGATCCCGTGAGATACTGGAGCGTGAAAAATCCCGTTTTGGTCGGCCGCAATCGCTGGAAGGCCGACTTGCCTTAGAATTTTGTTAACTTCGAACGCCGGCCGATTGACCAAGTCCTCGTATCGAAGGAGCATATGTTGAGATCTTTGCGTCCGCAAAATGTCAGCTTGCAAGTTCCTTGCAATCCATTGCCGCACCGCACCACGTGCGGACATCTGTGGCATGAATACGTTTTCTCCGAGCTCTGTACGAGCTTTGCGCGTAATCGATGAGAAAACACATCCCCGACTATCGCGAACCAGGTGAATCATGGTAAGCTTGACGTTGGGTAGTCTGGCTGCGGCAAGCGCGAAAATCGGTCTCTTTGAGGAATCGATAATTACTTTTCCTTGTGTCTGGCCACTGATCGCTGCGTAGGTCGATTCCATCTGGTTCAAGAACCGGCGATACCGCGCATCATCTATCTTGCCTGTGTTACAAACGAGGTCTTCAAAGAACCGCCAAAACTGACGAGAGTCTGGTGATCTGTCCTGCTCAAAATACTCGGTCAGGATTTTATTCCAGAAGGGGCAGCGATCCAACTTTACACCACAGCCACAATAGCTCGTTGTCCTGATTTTCGGATCCCAGAGATAGGCCATCTCGCCCACGGCAACAGTGCCGGGAGAGATGGAAAGGAGGTGCTCCAAAAGAGTGCTGCCACTTCTGGTGAAACCAACGATAAACACCACTTTGACATCGCTGGTCTGCCCTGAACTATGAATTGTATTCCCGGTAATACCGTCTTCCATGACACAGAATGGATTGACCAGGTGTGCACCCGATCGCGTTCCTGCTTCGACGTAAACGCTCAGTCCGCTGCGGTCTCAAACCCGAAACGAAAACTGCACTGAGCATATACGATACAAGATCAGGCCGCAAATTCACTTTTCATTTATGAACTCGAGCTTCTCTCGGCTAACTCACGAAAGGCTGCCGGGTGTGCAAGTGGACTATCGGTGGAACCAAGCGGCCCTGTCTGTAGCCAATAAAAAACAGACGTTAACTTCTGCTCACTTTATACGAGCAGGAGTAAGGAGGAATGCCGCCGGAGGTGCGGGCGCGCATTGCTCGTGTCCGACTGAGGCTACCGGGCCGCCCATTGCAATAATCTGCCCCTTGTTGTTGATCGCATGCGCCTCAAATAAGACGAGATCAAGATCGGCAGAACTTGCGTTATTTAGATCCGTCATCCCGGTTTCCTCCGTCCAAACAAAAGCACGATCCCCCGACGAAGTCGTCGAGCTGCCAACTATGACGCCTGAATCATTGATGCCGAGTGCCCGACTCGAAATGCCCCCGGGCAAAATTCCAAGCGCCTTCATTCCGTTGTTCCTAGTCCAGAGAAAGGCGCGCATCCCGCTCGGACCTTGGGAATAGCCGACCACGTCGCCCCTATTGTTGATCGCCAGCGCTTCGCTGGTCAAATCTCCTGGTAAAGTGCCGAGGTCACGGACACTGCCATCCTTTGTCCACAGGGCTGCATGGTCACCGTCAGGGTTGTTGGACACACCGGCCACTTCGTCCGAATCATTTATATCATGCGCTCGACTGTAGGTGCCACCGGGCAAAATGTTGAGTATACGGATGCCGGTTTTGCGGGACCACAGGTATGCTCTGCTACCGTTTGGCCCCGAAGAAAAGCCGGCAACATCGCCGTGTTTGTTGATGGCTACGGCCTGCCCGCAGTTGTCACTTCCGAACAGCGGCAAACGTTGCAACCCATTTTTGTCGCTCCATATAAAAGGAACAATCGCCGATCCAGTATTTGATACGCCAATGATTTCTCCAGCGTCATTGATACTAGTTGCCGAACTGTAATCTCCATTGGGTAACACGCCTAGGTGTTTCGCTTTATCTGAGTGACCCCAGAGCGTCGCTCCCATTACCCCTCCGCTACCAGCCTTGCGGCCAACGATGTCCCCCAGATTGTTCAGTTTGGACGGGATTTGAGTCGGGTCCTCGACGCTAAGCTGTGCTACAACATAAGTGGTGCTTTGGCCGAATAAACTGTGCTCAGCACACAATTGCGCCATAAGGATCAGGATGAAGCTGAGCACCCCTGTTCGGGCGGCAAGCATCCGCGTCGATCGCGTAGTAAACTTAATCTTCATCGTGTTCTCCCCGAGGCGCTTCGACGACGGGGATTGACCTGGGGTGCTTTAGCCATCGGAGGCGGTGTAGGTGTTGGTGTCACGGTGTTGGGGTTGGTGTTGGGGCCGGTGCAGAGTTGACCGTGATAACAACGTTATCAGTCGCGGAAAGTTGACCATCATTAGCTGTCAGCCGCAGTGTATAAGTGCCGGCTTTGGAGAATTGCGCGTTTGTCACTGCCTGGGACGCGTCGGCGAAGGTTACCGTCCCTGGACCGCTTACCTTCGTCCAAGCGTAAGTTAATGATCCGTTGACCTGGCCGTCGTCTATGGCAGAGCCATTCAAGGTCACAGTATTAGCGGGAAGCGTGATTGATTGGTCCGGACCGGCGCTTGCGATCGGTGCCAGGTTCACCTGATCGATCGTGGCAGTCGAGTTAAAGGCATTATGACTGGTAACCGCGAGGCCTATGAAGACACTACTCCCCATTATGACGCTGCTACTTCCACCAGAAGTCCAGGTGACGCCATCACTGGAATAATAGCTGGCGAGGCTATTGCCCGTTCGCGTCAGCTTAAGCCAGTAGGGAACGACGAGTTGGGTGCCTGTCGCGGTGGTGTTGGCCGTAGTACCGTTGGTCGCCGCTCTGCGTTGGAAGCTAATTCCGGTTGAGGGAGTGATAACCGCGGCTGCGTATTTGGAGCCCGCGGTCAGGGTTTCGCGAATCATCACTCCAGCCTTGGCCGAAGGATCGCTGCTGGATTGAGTCAGAATGCGCGCAATGATTGTTCCATTCCCATTCAGTGGCTGATAAATGTAGTGGAACGCGTCGGCCGAGCCTCCGATGTCAGCGCCAGAGCCGCGTTCGATGAAAGTGCCTGTAAGAAATGATCCCCGTCCTTGTGTGCCGACCGCTCCAACATCCTGATCTGACCAAGGCGACGGCATCGGTCCGCCAACTAGGAGCGTTAAGTCAGCCGAGCCTGAAAGTGAACTGTCGCTCGCTGTCAGCCGCAGGGTATAGCTTCCAGCGCTGGAAAATGTCGCCGTCGTGCTGGCAGCATTGGCATTGGCAAAAGTCACGGTGCCGGGACCACTCACAGCTGTCCAACTGTATGTCAACGCTCCGGGCGGATTCGGAAAACCATCGTCGGTGGCAGAACCATTCAAGGGCGCAGGATCTGACAGTGCAATGGCGAGAGCAGAGCCAGCATTCGTAAAAACAGAATTCACAACGGGTGGCTGATCAACCGTAATAACAACATCATCACTGCTGGAAGCTGCGCCATCAAATGCCGTGAGACGCAAAGTGTAGACTCCGCTTTGCGAGAACGTGGCGGTCGTATTAGGCGCGCTTGCATCCGCAAAAGACACGGTATCCGGACCGGTCACGACCGACCAGGTATAAGTCAATGCTCCTGGGGGATCGGGCAACCCGTCATCGGTCGCGGAGCCCGTCAACGTTGCAGTGGGAAAAGGAACGGTCTGGTCGGGTCCCGCATTTACCACCGGTGCCGCATTTGGAGGGGGAGTGGGCGTTGGGGTTGGCGACGTCGCTACTACGTTGAAACTTACTGTCATAGAGGCTCCGCTGCTCCCCTTTCCTCCCGTGGAACTCCACGGCGTTACGACAAGCGTGTGAGCTCCCAGCGTGATTGTTGTCCAGGTGAAATCAAAAGGAATCGCTGAATCTGTCTTTACGACAGGGCCGTCTCTACGGAAAACTACGCTCAGCGTAACATTGTTTGCCTGCGCCGTTACTGTATAGCTGTTTCCTAATACTAAATTTGTCCCATCAACAAATGGTATTCCCCCGTTGTAAGTCAATCCGTTCAACGCTGGCGTTGGGATCGGGGTTGGAGTTGGAGTTGGTGTCGGAGTATCGCTTGGAGTTGCAGTTGGAGTTGGAGTCGGTGTTGGGGTTGGGGTAGGGGTTGGGGTAGGGGTTGGGGTAGGGGTTGGGGTAGGGGTTGGCGTTGGAGTAGGCGTTGGAGTAGGCGTAGGCGTTGGTGTCGGAGTATCGGTTGGAGTTGGCGTCGGGGTCGGAGTTGGAGTCAGTGTTGGGGTAGGAGTTGGCGTCGGGGTCGGAGTGGACGTTGGGGTTGGAGTTGGTGTCGGCGTTGGTGTTGCATTCGAAGTAAAAGTGGCCGTTTCGCTGATTGGTGCACTCATCGTGATTAAGGCTGGATTGTCGCTCCCGCTGTAGGAGCCGGCCCCATTTCCAGTCCAGCCGCTGAAAGTGTAACCAGTTGCCGGTGTTGCGCTGATAGAAACAGTCACTCCGCTGCCCTTCCATCCACTGGACGGACCTACGGTGCCTCCAGTTCCGTGACTGGTCGTCAAACGGTACTGGGTCCCGAAGTTTGCGGTATAAGTGGTCTTTGTGGCGGGAGCGACAGTGTGCGAGATAGCTCCACCACCACTCCAATTTTGCCACAGGAAGCGAACGCCGGTGTCACCGTTCTGCGGTGACGTTGTAGCGATCGTGTGACTCGAACCGGGCGTCCAGGCAAATGTTTGTGCCGCGTTGTACGTACTTCCGTCCACAGTAAAGGTAAGACCAGGCGGGTTTGTTTGGACTTGAATCGAACCGGCGTCTATTCGGAGAATACTTGCTACTGAAGGAACGCCGTTTGAATTCAAAATGAAAAGCATGTAGTAGCCCGGCGGAGTAGTGTTGGGGTTGGAGGGAGCCGTTACGTTCAGGCCATCGCTAGTTTGTGAGAATGCAGGCCGGTTTATCCGCTGGCCCATATTGAAACCGTGGGTAACGGAAGAAAGCGCGATGAGTGTGATATTTGCAATGCTCGCGGCATCCGGCGTCGCCACAAAAAACGATTGCCCATACACAACGTTCGTCGGGGCTGACGTGATAGTGGGCCGAGCTCCGTTGAATAGATAAGGAGGCGAATATATCTCGGCGGATGTACCTCCAAAGTCCCCAACTGCCGAGAGAACGCGAGCATCGGGCAAGAGTAATGCTGTCGAGTGATAGCTTCGAATCTTAGTTAAGCTCGCCATCTGTGTCCACATCCCGGTTGCCGGATCCCACAGCTCGCTTTCGTATGCTGGGCTCTTCGGTTTAGTATTTGGATTCTCAGATCCTCTGCTTCCTCCGGTTACTAAAACTTTGCCATCTGCGAGTAAGGTAGCGTTGTGGAGCTTGCGTCCTCCAGTCACCATCGATCCGGTGTACTGCCAAGCCGGAGTCGAACTACCGAGGTCAATGATCTCTGACGTCGCTGTAGGAAGGACACCACAGTTTGAATAAAAGTCACATGGGCTGCCGCCCATGAGTAATACCTTGCCGTCATCGTACATCACCGCTGATCCCCAATTACGCGTGCCGTAGTTGTTATCCGCCATCGCAGTCCAACTACCAGTTCCGGCAACATCAAGATAGCGGGTTGTCTTGCTGGGCCCGGCACAAAATACATTACCGTTAGGAGCATCCAACATGAATGGATAGAAAGGTAACGCTAGGTCCGCTGTGCTCAGATTGCGCCAGGACGCTGTCGCAGTCTGCCATACCTGAGGCTCCACATTGACACCAGTTGTCGTATCTATCCAACCACTGATCACCAGCATGTCTCCGGTCGGTAGCGTTGTAGTCGTCGGGTACCATCGGGCGTCATTCATATCAGGCAGCTGGGTCCAGACATTGTCCGCCGGGCTATATAAATACGCGCTGCGCAACCCCACCCAATTGCTTATGTGTCCACCGGTGACAAGGATCTGTCCGTTCGGCAGAAAAGCATGGCCTGAGCAGAAGATGTTTGCTCCCGACGGAGTGGCCGCAGTAACAGTATTACTGGCGGGATCCCACAACTGGGAATGATCGCCTCGATCCCAAAACATGACTTTTCCGGTCGATAATAAGTGCGCATGAATTGCCTCGTACGGCCAGGTCATCACTG
>Ga0157374_10004471_pt1 | contig 11738 bp, 10 predicted proteins | sample M25metaG_FD_115308 | JGI IMG/M metagenome (GOLD analysis project Ga0157374, IMG submission 115308) | Miscanthus rhizosphere microbial communities from Kellogg Biological Station, Michigan, USA - M2-5 metaG | ecosystem: Host-associated > Plants > Roots > Rhizosphere > Soil | place: USA: Michigan...
CCGGATCCCTCGCTGTCAGATGGGGGTACAACGGTGCTCATACTCCAACTTTAATTCATTTACACTCTTCACTTGCGTCGCTTGCTCCTGCACGGCGACGGTGTAAATCGCTGCGCAAATCCTGCCGTCCGCCGATGTAGCCTATTCTTTGGTCCTCTCTCTTGTTTTCATTCAGCTGAACAGCCTCGCACGCGAGCGAAGGAGCTATCCGTGAGCCAATCGTCAACCGCAGGAATCAAGCCTATCCGCCGCGCGCTGCTCAGTGTCACCGACAAGACCGGCCTCGTCGACTTCGCCAAAGCGCTCTCCTCTTTCGGTGTCGAACTCATCTCCACTGGCGGCACAGCTCGCGCTCTCCGCGATGCAGGGCTCACCGTTAAGGACATCAGCGAGCTCACAGGCTTCCCCGAGATGCTCGACGGCCGCGTGAAAACGCTGCACCCTCTCGTACACGGCGGACTTCTCTATATCCGCGGCAATGCCGAACACGAAGCCGCAGTCGCCGCCCACAAAATCCAGCCCATCGATATGGTCGTCGTCAATCTCTATGCCTTCGAGAAAACTGCCGCACAGCCCGGCGTCGCCTTCGGCCATTTGATCGAAAACATCGACATCGGCGGCCCGTCGATGGTCCGGTCCGCAGCAAAGAACTTCGAAGATGTCGCCATCGTCACCCGCGTGTCGGACTACGATGCTCTCGTCCAGGAGATGAAGGGCGCCAACGGCGCAGCTCTGGGCCGCGAAACCCGCTGGCGTCTCGCGAAGCAGGCCTTCGCCACCACCTCCGCCTACGACTCAGCCATTGCCAACACGCTCGACAAGATTGCCGAAGCTCCCGAACCCGATCAGAGCCTCGCGCAGGACGCCCCAGCCGCAACGCCATCACTTCCATCCACTTTGCGCATCAACATGCCGCTCGCGCAGTCGCTCCGATACGGAGAAAATCCCCATCAGCGCGCCGCTCTCTACTCGGACGGCTCGGGCCTAGGAATTGCAGGTGCAACTCAGCTTCAGGGCAAAGAACTCAGCTACAACAACCTCGTCGATCTCGACGCCTGCTGGGAACTCGCGCAGGAGTTCGACTCACCCGCCGTCGTCATCGTCAAACACACCAACCCCTGCGGCGCTGCAACAGGAGTCTCCGTTCTCGAGGCCTATCAGAAAGCTCTCGCCTGTGACCCCGTCTCTGCCTTCGGGGGAGTCATCGGCATCAATCGCCCTGTTGATGCCGAAGGCGCCGCCGAGATCGCCAAGCTCTTTGTCGAAGCCATCGCGGCACCTTCCTTCACGCCAGAAGCCCGCGAGCGCTTCTCCGCCAAGAAAAACCTTCGCCTCGTCGAAGTCCGTCCCGCACCTGCGCGCCCCGTCGTTAAAAATGTGTCAGGTGGTCTGTTGTTGCAGGACGCTGACACCGGCCGCGTCACCGAGGACGAACTCAAAGTCGTTACCTGGCGTCCGCCATCGCCAGAAGAACTCCGTTCCCTCATCTTCGCCTGGCGCGTCTGCAAACACGTCAAGTCTAACGCCATCGTTTATGCGCGAGACGGACAGACCGTTGGCATCGGCGCGGGTCAGATGAGCCGGGTCGACGCCGCCAAGTTCGGCGCGCAAAAAGCCGTATTGTCCCTTCAGGGCACCGTTGCTGCTTCTGACGCCTTCTTCCCATTCCCCGACGGACTCGAGGCTGTTGCCGCCGCAGGCGCGACCGCCGTCATCCAGCCCGGCGGTTCCGTGAAAGACGACGACGTCATCGCCGCCGCCGATCGCCTCGGCATCGCCATGGTCCTTACCGGAATTCGCCACTTCCGCCATTGATTGCCCGGAGCCGCCTGTTACCAGCACTGTCGCAAATCCCTTGACACCCCTGCCTCTTTGCGACTAAACCCGGGTAAAATCGTCTCTAAGAATAGGCAGGTTGCGCCCGCGCACCGTCCGCATCAAAGCTTTCAACCGGGTTGGCGAGAGCAATCGCGTCCGCCTCAGAAGAAGGTCATTGGATCCCCGAGGATCATGAGAATAAAGACATTAGCACCATCGCTGTGGTTGTCCTTTGCCGCCTCGCTTCTTGCGACGCCCGCCCTGTACGCACAATCCCAGAGCATCCCGGCAACGCCCGGCCCAGCCACACCTGCGGCCGCTCCTCCGGCCAGCCCCTCCGCCGCTATTGCCCCCAAGTCCACTCCAACACCGTCGAATCAGGCGAATCCCGCGCGCGCCCAGGCCTACTATCACGCCGCTCTCGCCGAAATTTATGAAGAGCAGGCCATCGCCACCGGCCGTCCCGAGTTCATGCGCCATGCCGTCGAGGAATACAAGACCGCTCTCAGCGCAGACCCCAACTCTCCGCAGCTCAATGACGAGCTAGCCGACCTCTACTTCCGCACCGGCCAGGTTCGGGAAGCCGAAGCCACCGCACGCGGACTGCTCAAGACTTCTCCCGACGACATCGACGCTCATCGTCTTCTCGGCCGCCTCTACCTCCGCCAACTCAGCGAAGCGCAGAATGCCGTCTCTTCCTCATCTCCCAGCGGCAACACTCTTGATCAGGCCATCGGGGAATTCCAGAAGATCGTCACCCTCGATCCCAAAAGCGTTGAAGACCGCATGGTTCTCGGCCAGCTCTTCACGGTGAAGCACCAGACTGAGAAAGCCGAAGAGCAGTTCAAGGCCGCGCAGGAAATCGACCCTGACTCGGAAGAGGTCATTCTCAACCTCTCGCGCCTCTACGCTGAAAACGGCGACATGGCACACGCCGCCAAGGTCATCGAAAACGTACCCGAATCCGAACGCACTCCGAAAATGGAGACTGCGCTTGGTGCCGTCTACGACCAGCTCAAGCGTCCCAAGGATGCTGTCGCCGCCTACAAGCGCGCAGCAGACATGGATCCTGAGGATGCGCGCACCCTCGGCGCTCTCGCCCAGGCGCTGCTCAATGACAATCAGCTTGATGAGTCGCTGAAGATCTACAAGCAGATTGCCGCCGCCGATCCTGAAGATGCCGGAACTCTCGTTCACATCAGCGAGATCCTTCGCCGTCAGGGCAAGTACGAAGAAGCACTCACTACCGTGAAGAAGGCAGTTAAGAAAGATCCCGACTCCATGGAGGCCGGTTACAACGAAGGTCTTCTGCTCGATGTTCTCGGACGCTACGACGAGTCCGCGCAGATCTACGAGCACATGGTCGATCTCACTTCGCATGCCAACGGCGCTTACACCTCCGACGAAAAGAACAATCGCGCCATATTCCTCGAGCGTCTTGGCTCTGTCTACCACGAGCAGAATAAAGTCGACGAAGCTGTCGCCACGTATCAGAAACTGATTGACCGCGGCGGAGACAGCGCACTTCGCGGCTACCAGAACCAGGTGGACGTCTATCGCGACGCGCGCCAGTACGACAAGGCCATCGCGGTCTCGCGCAAGGCCGTCGAAGCTGATCCCAAGAATCGCGACCTCAAGCTGATGCTTGCCGGCGAACTCGTCGACGAAGGCAAAGACGAAGAAGGCATCAACATGGCCAAGGGCATGCTCACGAACTCCGACAAGGATCGTGAAGTATGGATCGCACTCGGCCAGATCTACACTCGCCTCCATCGCTGGAAGGACGCCGACGAAGCTCTGAACAAGGCCACTTCTCTCACCTCGAAGAAAGAGGACAACCTCTACTTACTCTTCCTGAAGGGCGGCCTCGCCGAGCGACAGAAGCACTTCGAGCCGGCCGAGCAGTACTTCCGCCAGGCCCTCCAGATCGACCCCAACAACTCCATGGTCCTCAACTATCTCGGCTACATGCTCGCCGACAAAGGCACCCGCGTCACAGAAGCGCTGAAGATGATCCGCAAAGCAGTCGAGAGCGAGCCCATGAACGGCGCATATCTCGATTCGCTTGGCTGGGCCTACTTCAAGATGGGCCAGTATGAGCTTGCCGAAACCAATCTTCGTCAGGCCGTTGAGCGCAGCCAAACCGACCCCACCGTCCACGACCATCTTGGCGACCTCTACGAGAAAACTGGTCGGATCCGCCTCGCTGCGGCGCAGTGGGAGATCTCAGTGAACGAGTATGCAAAGTCCGCCTCCGCTGACATCGAACCCGCCGAAGTTGCCAAGGTGCAGAAGAAGCTCGACACGGCGCGCGTTCGGCTGGCCAAGCAGGACAATGCCACGGGCACCAACAAACCGGAATAAAACAAATTCAACCAGACACACCAAGGGCGGCCCGATGCAATGGCCGCCCTTGATGTTTTGACCGCCTTGGGCTGAGGAAGCCCGGCTCGCGCTATGCTACTTGAGCAAAGTGGGCCGTTTCGCTGGTGGGCAATGTTTCAGCCGGTGGCGGGATCGTTTTGTGATGCAACGAACGCTTCACAATAAAAACTTCGTCAAGATAAAGCCGGGCATTTCCATCAAGATCAAGGAATCCAATATCGTTATTCCTGCAGAGTGTCTGCGCTTCCTCTGACATCGTGGACGCAATCAGGATCGGCATCACCACTACCCCGCGCTGCTTCTCAATTCGCTGCAGGTCATGCACTGCTCTCCGCAGGTGCGGGAGATCGCACGTGGGAACAAACTTGCACGCCAACAGGTGCGCGTGACCGTAGATTTCGATGTGGCAGAGGATCGTCTTATCGCTGTGATGCCCGTGCCGGCTCACGCAAGTATCCTTCACCTTGATCACCGAAATCTGCCGTAGCGTATCTCGCAGTGCCTCGATCGCTTCAGTTTCCATATGTTTATGCATGGCTTCCGCCTCTCCCCAGCGCGCAACCAGGAGCGCAATGTTAAAGGCAACTGAAAAGCGGTCTCGCCGCCTAATGGAAAATTCCGCTGACTCTCGCAACACTTAGCGATTCCGTTATCGGAATTCGCCTTCAAGCCGCGGTAATGGCTCCCGTGCCGGCAAATGGGTCTTCCTTAGGAACTACAGACCGCAATCGAAAAGTGCTTTTGCCTGCCGGCGTCATAGCCAGTTTCACTTCCTTGTGCTCACCCATCCGGTGGATCACTTTGAAATCAAGCCACTCGCAAAGTCGTGGATCGTGAATCTCCGGCCGTCCATTCCAGAACTCCGAAGTCAATCCGCATTGAATCTGCAAATGGTCGAGTTGCAGTTCAATCACGCGTGTTCCCTTAGGGAAATAACGGCGCACATTCCTCGCACCGATATGCAGTCCGGCGACCCCGCCACCTCTTAGCTGCGTCTTCACTACCATTGCGCACACCGAGTTTTCTAAAGCATTCGGCTAGCCGAGTCGAATCCACAATCGCGCCGTTCCCAATATTCAGTGCAGAGACCTGCAGGCTTAAACAGGCCTGATGCTGCATATCTTGTACCCGTTTTTGCACAGCGTCAAGTGGCCAGATGACAACAAATTGAGGAAATGATCTTGAATCGATTTAGCAAAGCATTTAACCCAAAATAAAAACCAGTCCGCGAATTTCCCACGAGCAAAAAGATGCGGCAGCTTTCACCATTGTGAAGCTGCCGCACTCGTTTGTTGAACGATCTACTTTCTTACTTCGTGAACCAAATGCTACTGATGCGCCTGCGCAGACTCAATAAATGCATCCACGTTCCGCTTATCCACCAGCGAAGTCCCCGTATCGATAAACACCGGGAACGGCGAGAACGCATCCTGGCTGTTGTCCTTGGAGAGTGACGACGGCGGATTGTGGAAGATGCCATCAAGCTGCTTCAGCCCCACATATCCCATCGTGAACGGCTTCTGTGCCACCGTCGCATTGATGGAACCGCCCTTGATGCCGTCCAGCGTGTCCTGGTTGACGTCCCATGCGACCACCATCCGGTCCGTTCCATTCGCGCGCTTCACTGCATCCGACACCATCTTGCCGGAAGCCGACTCGAGGCAAACGAAAGCGCTCACCTTCTTCGGTCCAGTCAGCGCCAGCAATTCCTGCGTTTTGTCGAAAGCCGCGCGCGCATCGCTCTTGATATCGATCACATCCGCGATGTGAATGTTCGGCCGGCTCTCGAGCACATCCTTGAAACCCTTCAGGCGATCTTCCATATTCGGTTGTCCGGACAGCGAGAAGAATACCACGTTCCCGGAACCACCAAGCTGTTCCACGACCTTGTGCCCGCCCATTCGCCCAGCTTCCAGGTTGTTTGTCCCAATGAAGAACAGTCTCTTCGTCCCCGGAGCATCTGAGTCGATCGTGACCACCGGAACTCCTGCCGCGATCGCAGAATCAATCGCCGATCCGAGCACCGATACGTCCGCGACCGAAATCAGAATTCCCGCCGGCTTCGCAGCCACTGCCTTTTGCATCTCTGCCAACTCAGCCTGGGGATCATAATTCTCCGGCCCCGCCACCTTCGCCGTCACCATGTACTGCGCTGCGGCCTGGTTGAACCCCTTTGCCACCGTCTGCCAGTAAGGCAGTGACATGTTCACGCCAACGAGGTAGAAAACCTCTTTCTTCGAATGCCTTTCGCAGCCTGTCGTGAATGCGACTCCGATGAGTAACAATGCCAATCCAACTGATTTCATCGTCTTCATTCTTGCCTCCGGTCCGAACGCCAATCCCCTGGGTATGCGCGAAATTCAACACCCCGCCCGCGCACTTGATAAAAACGGCAGGATGGTACTCCCGCACGCGGGGAATTGTCCATTCTGTCGCACCAAGAATTTATAGCACCTCGCACTAGGCAGTTTCGTGATTCCCAACACGTTCAAGGAACCATTTTTGAAAAATCTGCTCGCTCCCTTCGCGTGCACTCAAGCATTCCATGCGTTATAACCAGACCTGAGTGATCAATCGACTCACGATGAGCGGACCAGCCGACTCGCTTTTCCTCCTTCCGCCGGACATTGCCGTAAAAGGCGAAGGAGATCTCACGTCACGCCAGTATCCTGAAGCCGGCCATCCCTACCGCTCTTCCTTCGAGCGCGACCGCGCTCGCATCCTTCACGCGCGCTCCTTCCGCCGCCTCGCAGGAAAGACCCAGGTATTTTCCCGTATCGCTGGCGATCTTCCCGGCGATCATTTCCGCAGCCGTCTGACCCACACGCTTGAAGTAGCCCAGATCTCCCGCACCATCGCCGATGCTCTCGGCATCAACTCCGAACTCGCCGAAGCCCTCGCCCTGGCCCATGACATCGGTCATCCGCCCTTCGGTCATGCCGGCGAAAAAGCGCTCGACGAAGCGCTTCGCGAGCACGGGCTCGGCTTCGACCACAATCTGCACGCGCTGCGCATCGTTACCTGGTTTGAAGAGCGCTACCCAGCGTTCCGCGGACTCAATCTCACCCTCGCAATGCGCGAAGGCATCGTCAAGCACTCACGCGACTACACATTCGCCTCGCACCCCGAACTCGCCGAATACTTCCTCGACCTCCGTCCGCCCCTCGAAGCCCAGCTCATCGACATCGCCGACGAGATCGCCTACCTCACCGCTGACTTCGACGACGGCCTCGACTCCGGCATCCTCAAGATCAACGACGTCTGCGAACACGTTCCGCTCTTTCGCCAGTTCCACGATGAAGTCACGAGCGAGTACTCCCGGTTGCCCGCGAAGCAGGCCGTTTACGAGTCTCTCAACCGCATTCTCAACGCTCTCGTCACTAACCTGATCGAAGAAGTCCATCGCCGCGTCGCCGGCCACGGCGCAACCACACTTGCCGACATCCGGCGCGCCACCGGGCGCATCGCGGTGCTCAGCCCCGCAATGGAAGCCGAACGCGCCACGGCGAAGCTCTACCTCTACGCCAACTTCTACAACTCTCCCGGAATGGAAGAAGAGCACGATCGCGCCGCCCGGGTCGTAAAGGAAATCTTCGCAGCCCTCATGAACGACCCAGGGCGTCTCCCCTCTGACCATCAGGCTCAAATCCCCACCGAAGGCCTCGCCCGCACGGTCGCCGACTACATCGCAGGCATGACGGACAGCTACATCGAGCAGCTCTGGCTTCGCCACGTTCGTCCATAACTCCACCGACTCAGTCCGCTTCGCCACAATTCACATCACCGAGGTTGACACCCCTCGCCTTACGTTGATATCAACGAATCTGCTTGCAGCGACGGTTTGAACACAGAACAGACAACAGGAGGATCCCCTATGTTTTCCCCAAAAGGCAAATTCGGCTGGTACGAGCTCATGACCAGCGATACCAAAGCCGCCGGAAAATTCTATTCCGACGTCGTCGGCTGGACCGCCAAGGAAATGCCCAGCCCCGATGGCTCGACTTACACCACATTCAACATCGGTGAAGTAGGCATGGCCGGCATGCTCACCATTCCCGGTCACACCGCTTGGATCGGCTACATCGCTGTCGACGATGTCGACGCGCACATCGAGAAAATCGTCGAAGCCGGCGGCAAGCTCTGGAAACCCGCCACCGATATTCCCAAGATGCTTCGCTTCGCCGTGATGTCCGACCCGCAGGGCGCAGCCATCATCGTCTTCACGCCCGATCCCTCCATGCCCAGCCCCAAGCGACCCGAGCCGCCCGCGCCCGGCACCATCAGCTGGCACGAGCTCTACACCACAGACGTCGAAGCTGGTTTCGATTTCTACAACAAGCTCTTCGGCTGGACCAAGCTCACCGACATGGATATGGGACCGATGGGAATCTATCGGCTCTTTGATGAGGGCGACAACAAACCAATGGGCGACGGCGGCATGATGGTCAAAGCTCCGCACATCCCTGTTGCATGCTGGAACTTCTACTTCCAGGTCGATTCCATCAAGGCAGCGGTGGAGCGCGTCAAAGCCGGCGGGGGAAGCGTCCTTAACGGCCCGATGCAGGTCCCCGGCGGTGGCTGGATCATCAACGCCCAGGACCCGCAGGGAGCCATGTTCTCCCTCGTCAGCAGCAAGGAATAACGTCTGCTCAAGAAGCCAACACTCCCCGCGTGCAAAACATGCGGGGAGCACGAGTCTCTGATCTCTGCGAAGCTACTGCACCGTCCCCTGCGGCCTCAACCTCCGCAGATCGATCGCGCAATCCACCGCGTTCTGCGCCTGCAGTCTCAAGTTGTCTGAAGCTGCCCACAACCACAGCCGCGTCGACTCATTCGCATTCCGCGCACCCGGCTCCAGCCGCAGACGCACCAGCACATCATTCTGTCCGGTAGCCGCAAGGTTCGAAGGCGAATCCGTCTCCTCCATCACCAGGTCAACATGCTCGCCGCCCAGCGCCTCTTCCATCACAGCCACATCCACCGGCCGCTCCAGCTCAATGAAAATCGAGAACGTGTGCCCGTGAAAAACAGGAGCGCTGACCGTCTGAATCGCCAGGGCAGGCAGCCTTCTTCCAGCAAGGGAGTTGTACTGACGCCGAATCCGAGCATCCGTCTGCCCGATACTCATTTTCGAGTTTTCCCCAAACCCGCTCAGCAGGTTGTAAGCGGACTGCGCATCAAATGTTGCCTTCGGCAGCGACTGGAAGCTCAGCAAATTCACCGTCTGCTGATGCAGCTCATCCATGGCAGCGCGGCCAAACTCGCTCGCGGGCAACATCACCGTCGCTGCGGCCTGCCGCACAGGAGCGGCCTGCTGCACGCGCTCCATCAACAGCCCGAGCGCCAGCGCAGCCGGATTCGCAGGCACGATCGCCGGCGTGAATAAATCGGCCGTCACCTCTTGGGCCTCAATCCATGGCGAGCGCACCAGCACTCCCGTCTCCGAGTCCAGAGCTCCCGATAAATCCAGCACCGTCGAGCCTGCGCGCAGCGCCTCTCGCCAGTACTTCTGTGTCAACTTCTCCGCTCCGCAAAAGAACGTGAAGTCCATATGCTCGAAGGCATCCGGTCCGATCGCCTGTATAAACGTGACCTCATCGCCCACCTGATCCAATTGCCCAAGACCCTCATCTTCATCCAGCAATGAGAGGTCGGCAGCGGCAAGTGACGACTCCGAAATCGCATCCTTCAGCTCTTTGCCCAACAGCGTTGATGCTCCAACTATTGCGATCTTGTACACAAAATTCCTCTTTTTGATCTAAGCGCCAGCCATGGTCGCTCAAGTTCTGCATTCTTTAGGCTGGAATCTAAACGCTAGTAGCCGGTAGCTAGTAGCTCAACCGTGATGCATCGGATCCGGATCGGGATTGGCGCTCTCCTGCATCTGCTCCATCCCGCCTCCGCGCAACCCTCTGCGCCGCCGGCGCGACCATCCATAGGCTGCTCGCGCCCAGATACCCGAGAACGTATACATCAGCGCTATCGGAAACAGAACTCCCTGCGAGTAACGGATCATGACGTACAGCACAATCGCCATCACCGGCAGCAGACGGAACGGATGCGCCTTGCTGAGGTCGATCTCCTTGCCCGACCAGAACCGCCACGTGCTCACCATCAGGAATGCCGCGAGACCCACCAGCATCATCCACGGAATCGCAACCCACCACTCCGTTACCGGATAACCGCCGAAGAAATGCACCGTCGATGCCAGCAGAGCAGCCGCCGCGGGAATTGGCATGCCGACAAAATACTTTCTGTCCGCTCTCCCCGGATTACGCGGCTTCGGATCATGACTGATGTTGAATCGCGCCAGCCTCGAAGCCCCGCCGATCACAAATAGAAAGCAGAGGAACGCGCCCGCCTGGATGATGTGATGCCGCACATCCGGATTCATCTCCTCCGGCAGCGAACGGAATCCCCACACCCACGCCAGCAGGCTCGGAGCAACTCCGAACGTAATGACATCCGCAAGCGAATCCAGCTCGCGTCCGAAATCGCTGGCCGTATTCGTCATCCGCGCAATGCGCCCGTCAAGCGAGTCGAACGGAATCGCCAGCAGAATCGCAATCGCCGCCACATCCAGATGCGTCAGCGAACCGATCGCGTTCAGGTTGTTTGAGATCGCGTCCAGCGTCTGCGTAATCGCAAAGTAGCCTGCACCGATGTTCAGCGCAGTAAAGAACGACGGCAGGATAAACATGCCACGCCGAATGCGCGCGCGATTTCTGGCCTGCGCCAGCGCCGCATCCGCCTGATTCACGAAGTCGCCCCGTCTTCGATCTCCGGCTGCACGCTCGCCCTCGCCGACTTCCTCGGCACTCGTACTCCGGCCACCGTCTCCGACGCGGGCATCTCCGCAATGATCGACGCGCCGCCCTTCACCCGCTGCCCCGTCTTTACTCGGATATCCGCTTCAGCAGGCAGAATCACATCGGTCCTTGAGCCGAACTTGATCAGCCCCACGCGTTGTCCGCGCTCCACCTTGTCGCCCTCGCGATAGTTGAAGACGATCCGTCGCGCGATCAGCCCCGCGATCTGCTTGAAAACGATCTCAATTCCATCGCCGCGCACCGTCACAATATTTTGTTCGTTGCGCTCCGCGCACTCCTGGTTCATCGCATTCAGAAATTTTCCCGTCTGATAGCGCACCGCCGTGATCTGCCCCGCAATCGGCGTCCGGTTCACGTGCACGTCAAAGACATTCAGGAAAATGCTGATCCGTTGCCGCGGCCCATCCTGCGTGTCGATCCGGACTGTCTCAGTCACAACCCCGTCGGCAGGCGAAACAATCAGCCCCTCCCCCTTCGGAATCGCACGTTGTGGATCGCGGAAAAACCACAGAAAAAACGCAGCCAGCAGAACCGGCGCGATGCTCCAGTACCAGGTGCCTGTGGCCCATGCCAGGACCGCCGCCACCGCCAGCAGACTGAAACCGTAGATGTAACCGTCACGAACCATTGTCCCTAACGATTATACGGTTGAGTCGACACCGGGGTGGTTGCGGCAGAGTGCCTCACTGAGAACAGCCTCGTCAG
>Ga0157374_10004473_pt1 | contig 11735 bp, 10 predicted proteins | sample M25metaG_FD_115308 | JGI IMG/M metagenome (GOLD analysis project Ga0157374, IMG submission 115308) | Miscanthus rhizosphere microbial communities from Kellogg Biological Station, Michigan, USA - M2-5 metaG | ecosystem: Host-associated > Plants > Roots > Rhizosphere > Soil | place: USA: Michigan...
AGAGGTGCGCTGCCTGGTCGAGACCGTTCAACGGGGCGGTAACTCATGCGAGATGATACGGAACAACCGGGACAAGATCGCTTTCCAGTTCGGTTGGGAAAAGATCGTCGATGAATACGAAGCTTTTATCGTGGAATGCTATCACAGCAAACAGCATGAAGGATTTATTTCTTACCAGGAAGGATAGCCTGGCTAACAAAATAAGTTTTTATCACCTGGCCGTTTTCCTGGTGAGCCTTCCGTTTGACCGTTTTTACAGCCACCTGGTCTTCATAAGCCTTGGCATTCATACGCTTATTCATTTTAACAAATTGGTGCTGAAGCCTATATTTAACCGGCGCACGCTTATTCTGCAATCCGTTTTTTGGGTGACGGCTATCAGTACTATTTATGCAACCAACAAAACTTTAGCTTTTAACGAATGGGGGTTAGATATCACCATGCTGCTGATGCCGCTGTTGCTTTGCATCAACCCTATCGACCTGAAAAGATACCGGATGCAGCTGCTCGTAATATATTCAGTGGGATGCGCCGTAACTATCATTTACCTGTATATCAATGCTATTAGTACCATAAATTTTTATGGCATGCCTTTATCTGCCGTGTTTTCGCCGGCGTTCACCAACCACAATTTCGCGCAGCCAATAGCTATGCATGCTACTTTCTTTTCGATGCAGATCGCCATAGCGTTGATATATGTCGTATCGATCCTGCTGACGACGAGGGAAAGGGTAGATCGCATTATCTATTCAGTTGTGGGATTGATCCTGCTTGCGGGGCTTGTGCAACTTAGTTCCAAATCAGTGATGGCTGCAATGTTCCTCGCATTGGGCGTTGCACTGCCTGTTTTTTCGCTGCGAGGTGTTCGGAGGGTACGGTTTATTTCAATTGCGGTTTCGACCACAGCGATAGCCTTGTTATCACTGTGCAGCGTCCGCGCATTTCGCGACCGTTTTGTAACGGAGCTGCGGGATGATTTTTCAACTACACGAATTAATGAACGTGTCGAATCGCGCGTACTCCGGTGGCAGTTGGTTGGCGAACTTATCAAAGAAAAGCCGCTTATCGGTCACGGCGCGGGTTCGGAAATACCATTGTTGCAGGATAAATACTTTGCCAAAAAATATTACACATCTTACCTGCACCGCCTGAATGCGCATAATGAGTATATGAGTTTCCTGATCAAATCAGGCATCTGGGGGCTGGCTATTTATGTAGTAACGCTGATCTATGGTTTCCGCGCAGCGATCCGAAAAAAAGACGTTGTATTTCTCGGCTTTATGATACTGCTCGCAATAGTTTCCCTGTCAGAGAATTTCCTGGATGTGGATAAGGGCGTAATGTTCTACAGTTTTTTCTTTCCATTCTTCATGTTTATCAGCGAACAGAAAGAAAAACTGGTTTTACCTGCAAAGCGACATAAAAATTTAAGAAAGGTGGCAACCAATAGAATGGCTGTCACGTCAATAGAATAGATATCAACCTGTAGCAAGTTGCCGGATATTAAAAGACATATTTTAGCCGCTCTCGCCTATTTCGACCTGTTCAATTATCCATTGACCGCAGACGAGATCTACTTCTTTTTGCCTGCGAAACACAACTACGAAGAGTTTGAATCTGCCTTATATTGCCTTACTGCTGAAAGGCATGTATTTAGGTTCGACCGGTTCTATTCGCTAAAAAACGATCGTTTTTTAATTGAGCGCCGGGAAAAGGGCAATGCTAAGGCAGGAGAAATGATGGCTGCAGCGCGTAAAGTTGGCGACCTGCTGATCAGGTTCCCTTTTGTAAGAGGTGTTGCTATTTCCGGGTCGCTGTCAAAAAATTTCGCAGATGATGATTCGGATATCGACCTTTTCATCATCACGGCAAAAAACAGGCTTTGGATCGCGCGTACGTTGATGCATTTCTTTAAAAAATTCACCTTCCTGGTGAACAAGGAGCATTACTTCTGCATGAACTATTATATCGACGAGGACGACCTGGCGATACATGAGAAGAATGTTTACACAGCGACAGAAGTTGCTACACTCATTCCGCTTCACGGCGATACCGTGTTCGAGCACTTTTATGCCGCCAACGCCTGGACGAGAAATTTCCTTCCGAATAAATACCTGCGCCTGGCCACTGCCAAACCGGTAAAACGATCGGCATTGAAGAGATGCGTTGAATTTTTGTTTGGTAGTGCCTTAGGCTGCACGATCGACAACCTGCTGATGAGGATCACCAGCAAAAGATGGCAGAAGAAGATGCAGCAAAAGAAAAAGAATAATCGTGGTATTATCATGGCAATGGATTGCGGCAAGCACTATGCCAAGCCCGATCCGTTCAACTTCCAATTCAAATTGATCTCAAGCTACCAGAACCGGATAGAACAGGTAATGGAACAATCTGAAGGGATAGCGGCGCAGTAATCTTAGCGGCAGTAGCAGTACCGCTACTCTCCTCTCTTTCTCATCGAAATGATATAGTAATCGCCAATAACCTTCCAGGGCCATTTGGATTTGAAGTGGTTTTCCTTACGGCGCAGCAGGCGGTAGGCCAATGGGTGTTTTTCGGCGAAACCTTCCATGTATGATGGCGGCACAATGGTGCACAGGCCCTCAAGACCCAGCAAGTCGAAATTATTTTTAAGCCTGCTAATAATGTACGATGGGTTATAATACCAGCATTTAAAGTACGATCCTTCTACCCGAGCCCTCCGTCCGCGGCTGCTGAAAAAGCGCCTGAAGGCGGTGCGGAATTTTCCCTTAAAAATCAGCAGCATTTCCCATAAGCAGAATTTGGGAAGGACTACCAATGTTATCATGCCGCCGGGCTTTAACAGCTCGGGCAGAGAGGCCAAAACCTTGTCCAGGTCGCCGGTGCAATTGAGGCCGGCAAAATTGGAAAAGATCAGGTCGAATGGCCCCCTGTTTTTAAGCTCATTTAAATTGGTATATGAGCATAGTTCAAAGCTTACCTTTTTCTGTAGTTTGAGCCGTTCAACTTTTTGCACCGACTGGTAAAGCATACCTGCGGAGACATCGGTGGCATGTACTTTAAATCCTTTGTCGGCGAACCATGTGGCGTCTTCACCGGTGCCGCAGTTGAGCTCGAGAATAGAACCGCCAGGCGCAAGATGCTTTAATATATGCCTGCGTACCCGGGCCCGTTTATAGTTGATGATGGTATCGGCATGGTACAGCTCATCGAATATCGGCGCCTGCCCCGTGAAGGCGGCTGCGGCTTGCTCTTCGTTGGTGTGGACTGCGTTCATGACAATGCCTTTTCCAGCCGGTTAAGTTTAGCCCTTTCGATCAAAGTTGCAGGGGTATGGTAAAACACGGACAATGCCTTACGCAAATTGGCCGCAGTGGCGCGGAAGGGTTTTTTCAATACCTGTTTCAGGCTGTTCTGGGCCAGGTGCTGGTGATAGTTCTGGTGCACATACCGGTGCAATTGTTTATAATAGGTCGGCGGAAAAGTGTTATGGAACATCAGCGCCATTTCATCCGAATCGGTCCAGTTGGTTTTGGTCCGAAGGTCGGCTTTCACTCTTTCATAGAACACTGTGCCAGGCAGCGGGTATGAAACCGATATGCCGATCTCAAAAGGCAAGAGCAAATTGATCATGCTGATCGTTTGCTCAATATCCTCCTTCATTTCGCCGGGATAACCGAACTGGATAAAGAAAGATGGCTTGATACCGTGGCGTTTCATCAACGTTGTAGCAGTTTCTATCTGCCCAACCGTAATGCCCTTGTCCATGGCATCGAGTATTTTTTGCGAACCGCTTTCAGCTCCTATCCAGGCATTTTCGCAGCCGGCGCTTGCCAGCGCGGCAACCACTTTCTCATCCTGCAGCAGGTCGGCGCGGGATTGTATCTTGAAACGTATCCTTACCCCTTGCTTTTCGACCAAGCTTGCAAACTCTTCCATCCAGCCGGGCTTCAACCCAAAGATGTCGTCGCAGAACCAGATGTGATCCATATGGAACTGTGCCGTCAGCATTTTCAGCTCGGCAATTACGTGTCCGGGACTACGTGAATTATAGCGGTTACCGTAAATAGGTTTGGCACACCAGTTGCATTTGAACGGGCATCCGCGCGTGGTTACCATATTCAGTGAAAAGTAACCTGCGTGTTCCATCCACGAATTACGGTATGGCTCCATATCTACCAGGTCCCAGGCGGGCAGAGGCAGGCTATCCAGATCCTTCATCACCGGGCGGCTCGCGGTTTTTACCGGCTTGTGATCGGCTAAATAAGCCAGCCCCTGAATGGCAGAAGTATCCCCATTGTTTTGAAGCGCCTGAAGCAACTCAAGCAAGGTAACCTCGCCTTCGCCAATGATGACAAAGTCCGCGCCTTCATTCAAATATTTTTCATACCGGTCGGTTGAATCCGAACTGCACACGATCACTTTACAACCTCTATCCTTTGCGCGCTTGCACATGCTGAAAGCCGCCTCGCGCATGTTGGTAAGGCACATTTTGGTGAGGTAGTTGAAACCGTCGTCATAAATCACGAAGAAATCAGGCTGATGGATATCGAGTGCTGGCTCCACTTCTTCCGGTCCATGCGCAAACATGGTATCGAATAAGGCGACATCAAAGGAATTTTCGCGCAAAAGCGCAGCGGCATATAGCGTGCCGAGGGGCGCGTACGGCTGACCAAGAGACCACTGTTTGGGGTCGAAACGCAGGAAATACGAATGGCTGAAAAGAACCTTGTTCCGCATGCATTAGCAAGTACGCTGTGAACAAAAGCGGGGTTGCCAGCGGCCAGGATTTTATGGAGATGGTTTTCGTTCGAAAACCGAATAATTGAATTCACATCCCTTCAATTGATAATCCTTTAACACAAGGCTATCTACAAAATTCCGCATATCGGCGCTTACGGTTTGTTGGTATTCCGGGAACAAGGGCACCAGGATCATTTTCGGTTTGCCGGACGTCAGATCGGCAAATAACCTTGCTTTAGCAATAGCGGTTTGTGTGGCATTGAAATAGATGGTGGGTGAAAGTCGTTCAGCATATGCCTGCACCTGTGCGCCGAATCCGGCTACGTAAACTTTGTCATTAATTGATGTATTGTCCCTCACCCAGTGACCGAGTTTTTTACGTGAGCCTTCATCCGGTATAACGTAAGGCACCGTGCACAAGTGCTGCTTGTTGAACTTAAAGCCGATGACCTCTTTTTCCAGGTTATTAAGCTGTTCCGATACCCCCGGAAAGAATATTATGACAATGGCCGACGACACAAGCGCTACCGAACGCTTAAAACGCCGGATGAGATGGTCGATACAAAACGCGCTCATGATGGCCAGTGGCGGCAAAACTTCTTTCAAATGCACACTGTCGAATATTCCTACAAGACAGATACCCGTAAATGCCAGAGCCAGCCAAAGAGCGAATAAGTCAAATTTGCGCCTGGTAATAAAGTATCCTATCACCAACGGGTAAAATAGCAACATACCCGACCGGAGAAATTTCGCGGAGAAATTGTGCCACTTCCACGCGACGGGATGATCGGTGGCGCTACCCAAAGTAAAATTATCTAAAAAACCGTAGGTGAGCATGTCATGCCAACTGATGCCGGCAATGAATCCGAGTAATAGCAAGGCGATAATGGACGTCATTACACCTGTAAAAAAGATCAGTGCATATTGCCTGTTTTTCCAAATACAGCAGATCAGGATAGCCAGGATGCCGAAAGCGCCGGTCAGCCGGAAAGCAAGCGCTATGCCGGCCAGCAGGCCGCAAAAGAACATTTGCCTGCTACTTTTTGCGGTTAGAAATTTGTGGACCGCGAGGGTGATGAAAAGCATCTCGTAGGTCTCGGTATAGGATACATATTTGCCGCCGGTGATATGCCATAGCAGGGCTAAGCCGTAAATGGACATGGCCAATAAGCCGGTGCGTTCGCCTGAGATCCGCGCGGCTATTTTGTAGATATAGAAAATACCGATGGATTGGGCGACGACGCCTAACGCCCGTGGGAACCAATAATTGACGCCAAATAATTTGTCGGACAGTCCGAAAATGGCAAAGATCAATGGCGATTTGTTGTCGACGCCGCCATTGTACGGAACCATATCATTCCGAAACCAATTGCGACCGATATAATGCCACATCGCTTCGTCAAATGACAGGGCGAAACCATCGGTAAACAACGCCACGAATAATTGCAGTATGAGCAGCACCGCGAGTATCTGCAGGGGTTTGGGTTGCCAGCTCGCGCGACTGATGGTCATTTCGGGATGATGCTAAAGACGTGCCGTCGGAGATAAATTTAGCGAGCAAACGCATTTGATGCAAATGCTATCGGCCCTCATATTCAGTTTTCTGCGCCAGTTAATGGCTTCATCGCTATTGACGATGGCGGTGAACGATGTTTCCCTGATATTGCCGATGGCATCATGAAAAAAGCAGGGCCGCACGTTGCCATCGGCTTCCACAACCGCCGAGACCCAGGGTGCGTTACACTTTTTGAAGGGGAACGGGTTCAATCCGTGATGAGCGGCGTAGTAATCGTGTATCTGCTGGATCTTTTGCGGTGATTCGGCAATGAAGCCGTTTTCAAAATCCTGTTTATTATCCTTTAATATCCGGTTAATGACCTGCTGCAATTCGGGGAGCTCCTTTTTTGATAGCAGTACCTCGTTCTGTCTCGGTTCCTCCCAGGCCATTTGGCGGTTAAAAGCATGACTGGTGACATCGGCGGGCAAAAAACTGATCTGTTTCAGGCCCATCTCCTTTGCCTCCTGGATTATGTTGGGCCAGTTCCAAAAATTGAGCCGGTGGATCACCGTGCGGCCGGTAATGGGATAGTCGGCGTCCAATTCGTGAAGGTGATGTACGCCGTCTTTCAGTTTCTGAAAACAGCCGGGAATATTCCGGATAGCATCGTGAAGATGTTTATCGCCGTCAATGGACACGATAATATCGTGAACCCATTTCTTTAAGTTTTCAGCGTGGTGCTTTACGGTAAGCCCGGTAGTAAGGAGCGATACTTTGATGCCCACTTTGCTCAGCATCTCGCAAAGCTTAAAGAAATTGGTGTTGAGCAAAGCTTCGCCGCCTGACATCACGACCAACTTCGTTTCCAGCTGCATCAATGAACCCAGTAAGCCTGCAACATCATCCTCGGTAAGCTGCTGCAGGTTTTTATTATCCTTCCAGATATCGCACATCACGCAGCGGCAGTTGCAGGCGCTGTGCGGCATCAGGATCACGATGGGCAACGCGGAAATGCGATGCGTGCGCAGCGTTTTATACCTGTGGAAAGTATGCGAGAGCGATGGCAGGGACATGATCATTGATTTACGCTTATCCAGTGGAATGGCCCGCGTTTGGCCAAAAGACTGAGCATACTATCGGGGTTGAGCATAATGTGGTGCTTTAGTCCCGCCAGATCATTCATGGAATGGTGAAAGTAATGATCGGCCATTTCCGGAAATCCCATCGCGTTATAATAACTCCTGCTGCGCTCGTTTGCTTTGGGCAATTCTTCCGGCCGGTAAAAATGCGTATCGATGATATGTATCTCACCTCCTTCCTGCAGTAATGAAAGCGCCAGTTCAATTGTCTTTTTTGCAGATTCAAAATATTGCAGCGAAGCCGCGAAAACGATCACGTCGAACTGCTCATCCTCAAAAGTATCTTCGTTAAACAGGTCGTAAATGAATTCCAGGTTATTTGCGGTAAAGACGCGGTTCGCCTGGGTTATTTCGGTTTGGTTGATATCCAAGCCAGTAACATCGGAGCCCGCGATGCCGGCCATTTTTGCCGACAACCAGCCATTACCGCACCCTACCTCCAGGATGCGCAGCGACCGGTGCTTTTTCTGCAAATAATCAATAAGCCGAATGGCCGAACGCTTTCTTATTTTCCATTCTTCAGCATGAATGTGGGTTGGGTCGATCTCGGGCAGGTGCAGCAATTGCTCATCGCTGTAAATGCGTCGTTCGCGCTGGCGCACGGCGAGGTATTGGTCCTCAAAATCATTGCTGACCACCTGGGGGGCCCGGGCTATCATATGTTTACTGCGCATTTCTTTCAAAATCCCTGTATCTCAGGCTGACGGTACTTCCATAAACGCTGCAATAGTTTGATCTCGTAAGGATGACCGTACAGGTTGACCCGGTAGCGGACGCTGGATACCAATTTGATGGCACGTCGCTTCAGATCGTTCAGGCGGATATCGGTAACTGTCGGGTATACGCCGTTTAATACCGTTTCAAAATTTCGTATCTTATCTATCATTTCCGGGGTGAGCCACGGCGTAAGTGGATTCTTGCGCATATCGAAGTTTTCCCAGGCCGGGCTTATCCAATCGTCCAGTGTCTGCGGGTATTTGAAGCCATGCTGCTGCACTTGTTTGAACAGTTCCGAACCTTCGGTAGGCACCGGGCTATAAGTGTAAAGGACGATCTCGGTACGCGGATTTACATCCTTAACACGCTTGATAAAATCTATCTCAAAATCTATTTGCTCCTGCACCTCTTTAGCTGTAGGCGCAGGTGTACCCAGCACAAAGGAATACTCAGGGATGATATCAAATTTCTTCAGCCTTTCAGCAAAGCGGATGATCTGGTCGCCGGTTTGTGTGCCGCCTTTGTCCAATTGATCGAGTATTTTATTATTACCGCTTTCGGCACCGAAGAAGATGATCCGGCAGCCGCCCTCGCGAACCGCCTCCAGCGAAGCATCGCTGAACTTGTCCATGGTATCGATGCGGGCCATACCCCACCACGACATATTTTCGGGTTTGATGAGCTTCGAAAATTCGACGGTGCGTTTTTCTGATACGAAGAAGTTGTTATCGTGGAATTCAATAGCGTCAGCACCCCATCTATCCTTAATATATTTTACATCGTTATAAACGTGTTGGGCCGATTTGGCTTTCCAGCGCGCCTCGAAAATGGGCACCACTGCGCAAAACGAACACGTGAACGGGCAGCCAATACTGGAATGATAGGCCATGGTATGTTCGCCCAAATAGGTTTTACCTAAATACCATTTATCTATCGCATAAAAGTCATTGAGCTTGTCATAAGGTAATGGCGGCAGCGGGTCCTGGTCGAAAAGATCTTCCTTGGGGTTTTTGATCACATCGCCGTTGGCGTAGTAGATCACATTTTTGATAAACTCGTACGGTGTGTTTTTCTCCAGTGAATCGATCAGTGACGGAAAGGCATGATCGCCAGGGCCGTTGATCACAAAATCGACATAGCTTGAGGTTAATACCGTTTTGGATTGGGTTGACGGAAAATATCCGCCCCAGATCATGACTGTATGCGGGAATTTCTCTTTAATAGCTTTAGCAAGCGGCACAGCCTGCCGCAATTGCGGGCCGGGCATAACGGTAAAGCCAATGTATTTATATTCTCCTGTTTCGAGGTAGCTTTCAAGTTTAGCCAAAGGATCACTCTCACAATTGCCATCGACAATAGCCCATTCATATTTGCCTTCAACCGAGGCAGCAATACTTAATATGGAATTTGGTATTCGATGTTTGGCGACTGCACTCTTGGGATTAAATAACAGGATCTTATTCATGCTTGATAAAGGAAAAAGTAACCCCCGGCAGCAACGGTAACCAGCCTTTGCTGCCCGCGGGGTTATTCAGCTATCTACTAACATCGCTCGATATAATTACGCAGCAACAATTTGCCCGGTTGCCTGCCGGATGAAAAAAATGCGCTGGCAACCCCGCTACAGCTATAGACGTATCTGCTAAAAAGAATTCGACTCATTGATCCCGGCTATCAAGAACTACATTAACCACCACATTTTAAACCGCCTTGTTATAGAGAAAGGTTCGGCGGAAGCTTATGACCTGTGGTCGGCAAGCTACGATGCGCAGCCCGACAACCTGATGCTTGCATTGGACGAGCTGATGTTTGGCAAGTTGCTTGCCAATACTACCATTCAAAACAAAGCGGTTGCCGATATCGGCTGCGGTACCGGCAGGCACTGGAATAAATTGTTTGAACGGAAACCACTAAGCCTGACAGGGTTTGATGTATCGGAAGGCATGTTAACCAAGTTGAAGGATAAATTTCCGCAGGCCAATGTATACCGGATAACCGACGACCAATTTAAAAATGCGCCAAGCGCGCCGTATGATGTTATCATATCCACGCTGACCATGGCGCATATTGAAGATGTGCAAAAAGCGCTGAACGCCTGGTGTAAGCTATTAAAACCAAAAGCAGAGATCATCATCACAGATTTCCATCCGAAAATGCTGGCATTTGGCGGTAAGCGGACATTCAGCCATAACAATCAAAAAATGGCAGTGCGGAACTTCGTCCACCATATCCATACCATCAAAAACATTCTGCAGCAGAACGGTTTCGCGGTAGTGGCCGCAGAAGAATTCAGCGTTGATGAGACCATGAAGCATTATTATGAAAAGCAAAATGCGTTACCGGTATACGAGCAATACAAAGGCTTCCCGGTGATCTATGGTATCCACTTGAAGCGCGGCAAATGATATTGAATAACCTGAGGGCAGCATTAACAGGTGATCCGGTTAATATCAGGATCACCGGCGAAAAGATAGCCGATCTATCTGCTGTCGCTCTTGGTGCTGCAGCCGGATCTTTGAGCATTGACCTGGAAGGTGCAACTGTTTTGCCGGGACTTATCAATTCCCACGACCATCTTGATTTTAACCTTTTCCCTGCGCTTGGAGATAAAACCTACAAAGACTATACGGAATGGGGGCGTTATATCCACCAGCATTATAAGGGAGAAATAGACAAGGTGCTGAAGATACCCGTTGAATTGCGGGAAGAGTGGGGCATTTATAAAAATCTGCTTTGCGGGGTGACTACCGTGGTGAACCATGGAAAGAAGATCAAAACATCTAATAAGCATATTACTGTTTATGAAGATTGCCAGTCGATCCACTCTGTTCGGTTTGAAAAGAAATGGAAGTTTTCGTTGAACAATCCTATTAAAAAGAGAGTGACGGCGGCTATCCATACGGGCGAGGGCACCGATATATCTGCTGCCGAAGAGATAGACACATTATCAAGCTGGAACTTGCTGAAAAGGCCGGTGATAGGCATCCATGGCGTGGCGATGAACGAACAGCAGGCGCGGGCTTTCAAAGCGCTGATCTGGTGCCCTGAATCCAATTATTTTTTGCTTGACCGTACTGCCCGGATCGACGTCCTCAAATCGCAAGTAACTGTGCTGTTCGGCACCGACTCGACCTTAACGGGAAGCTGGAACATTTGGGAACACATTCGGCTGGCCCGGAAAACGGCGCACCTGACAGACAGCGAACTTTTAGATAGTATAACCGTCAATCCTGCTCGGGCATGGAATATGCAAAACGGCGAAATAGCACCTTATAAAGACGCTGACGTGGTTGTCGTACGCAAGAAAGATGCGTTTTTAGTCAACCCGGAAGACATCTTACTCGTGATACATAAAGGGCAGGTGGTCTTGTTTGATGGAGGGTTAGAAGATCAGCTAAACAATATTCAGCATCATGAATATAGTAAAGTAAAGGTCGGAGTAGCGGTTAAGCATGTCCGGGGTAATTTGCCCGGATTGATGGATGAGATAAGACATTATAATTCGGGCGTTGTTTTCCCTGTATATGGTAAGTGAAAATAATAAATGGATAATCGGAGAAAAATATTATCTTTATTAGAAAATTATATTTCCGGGGCTTGTACCTGCTACCGTTGCGGCAGCTACTGGCCACCTGTTTTCATACCGGTATAGTGAT
>Ga0157374_10004474_pt1 | contig 11733 bp, 9 predicted proteins | sample M25metaG_FD_115308 | JGI IMG/M metagenome (GOLD analysis project Ga0157374, IMG submission 115308) | Miscanthus rhizosphere microbial communities from Kellogg Biological Station, Michigan, USA - M2-5 metaG | ecosystem: Host-associated > Plants > Roots > Rhizosphere > Soil | place: USA: Michigan...
CCCAAACTGCGCAGCAGGTACCCGCGGGCCAACGTCAGCGATTTCCAACTTGTGCACGCAGGATCGAGCAAGAAAAAATCAAAGCCGCCGGAGTTGGTAGCCATACCACTTCTGAAGATCACCGCCGCTACCAACGGCGAAAAAGGCGACAACATGCCCCTTTTGCATGAGGCGCCAATCGAAAGCATTATCGCCGCGCCTCGGGAATGGTGTCCCAATCCCACCGCCACCTACAGCTTGAAAGTGCGCGGCAATTCCATGAACCCGTTGATCTACGCCGACTACATTCTGGTGGTCGATTCCTCGCAGACCAACCGCGCCAAACTGGACGGCAAGATCGTCATCGCGTGGCACAAAGATGCGGGTCTGACAGTCTCCCGTTTCCGGCGCTATGACCAGACGGAAGTATTAAGCCCGGATAATCGCGAGTATGCGTCTGTGACCATGGACCGCAAGAACAACTGGAAAATTATCGCCAAGGTTTTGTGGTGGATTGGAAAAGCGCCGTAGTTTGCCTGGCCGCTGACTTCTCATCAGTCAGAAAGCTGATAATCTTCCGATCAAGCCGTTACAGCTCTAGCCGTACCTACGAAGTTCACAACTCTCTTCAGCAGCACATCCAATTCATCCATTTTTGAGACCACAGCACTGATGCCTACCGCTTTCGTCCTTTCCTTCGAGATAATTTCCGTATGCAGAGTGTAGAGAATGAGTGGAACATCAGGGAACATGGTGTGAAGGATCGCCGCGGCTTCCAGCCCATTCATTCTAGGCATACAGAAGTCGAGCACGATCAGGTCGGGATGGAGCTCTCTTGCGCGCTCGACGGCATCGACGCCGTCGACTGCCTCAGAGCAAATGACATCCTTCAGCCGGTGTTCAAGGTATCCGCGAACAAGCTGCCTCACGATCTTACTGTCATCAACAATAAAAATTTTCTTGGACATTGGGCCCTCCAAGGTGACAGCCGTCGCTGGAGTGCACCTATGTACGCTAGCGTACCGACATCCCATACAATTGCAATACAGGATTGGCTGTACCAATGGGAAATTCTGGGAAACTCCTGAGGAATAATTAGAAAACTTTTACTATTGAGCGCCGCAATTTATTACCGCTGAGAGGAATTCAGGCGAGTTCCGCCTGAAGCCGGCCGCTGAGAAGCAGCCGCACCTCATGAACGAGATGTTGTCCAGCGGTGGCCTTGGACAAATAGCTGTGCGCCCCGGCTGCCAGAATCTCGTCCACAATTTGTTTGGAATCGTGAACGGAAAATGCCAACACCTTGGTCTGCGGCCGGTGACGCACGATCTGGCGCAAGACGTCCAGCCCGTTCATGACGGGCATGTTGATGTCCAGAATTACGAGATCAGGGGCCTGGGATAGCGTTTTCTCCAGCGCGTCCTTACCGTCCACGGCTTCTCCGCAGACTTCCAGTTCCGGATCGCTTTCGAGCATCGTTCGAATTCCCCGCCGCAGAACGTCATGATCGTCCGCAATCAGGATGCGCTTTCGCCAACCGACGGGCGGGGCGGCCGGCGCGAGTTCCGCAATTACCGAAACTTCATGTAATTGAGAATCCCGTTCGGATTCGGATATTTCCACTCGGCGGTTGCTGATAGGCAAAATTGCAGTCACCAGCGTTCCCCTGCCCGGCCGGGAAGTGATCTCCAGCGTGCCGGAAAGCTGGCGCACCCGCTCTTTCATCCCTTGAATTCCCACTCCCAACGGAGCCACCGACAATCCTTCCGCCTTTTTGGTTGATTCGCTGTATATGCCTTTGCCGAAGTCTCCAATTTCCAGCCGGACTTCGCCGCCATCTGAACGCGCCCGGACATACGCCGTGGCGCTCCCCGAATAGCGGTGCACGTTGGCCAGGCTTTCCTGCACGATGCGAAAAAGCGCAACTTCCGCATCCGGCGCAAGACGCACGAAGCCGCTGGGTATATCGACGCCCACACGAATGCCCGTACGGTTTTCAAAACCTTGTGAAAACCATTCGACCGCCGAGGACAATCCGAGTTCGTCAAGAAGGGGTGGATGGAGAAGGTAGGAAAGCGTGCGGATTTCCTTGTTCAGGTCATTCGAGAGCGCCACGGCCTCCTGCAAGAGACGATTCATCTCCTCATTTTTGGCAATTTCCTTGTGCTTCACGATACTGGAGAGGTCCATCGACAATAGCGCCAGCTTCTGGCCGGTCACATCATGCAAGTCGCGGGAAATACGGCGCCGTTCCTCGTCCTGCAACCGCAGCAGGCGGCCAGACAGGTTGCGCAGCGCCTCTTCACTGGCTTTCAGCGCTTCGTTGGCTCCCGCAAGTTCGGTCATATCCGTGGCGATAACGCAAATCGTGCGCACGCCGAAGTCGTGAACGGGACTGAGCGACAAGCGCACCAGGCGACGCTGGCCTTCGGGGCCCGTCAGGCTCACTTCGCCGCGGGACTCGTCCCGGATTCCATTTCCGATCAGGATCCTCAGGTTGTTTTCTTCCTGCGGACTGAAATGGTTTTGCAGCAGAGATCCAATCACACTGTCGAGACGCACTCCGAGAATCCCGGCAAAACTCGCATTCGCGTACAGGACAGTGCCGTCTTTATCGAGCGTGGCGGCACCCTCATTCATGGTTTCGACGAGCACGCGATAGGGATGCTCGGCGCCCTGCAAGGTAAAAACCTGGTCGCCTTGCGTGCCGTTGACCACTACAGCATCGACGCGCCCGCCCTGAATCGCCAGAAAGGTTTCTTCCAGTTCCTGGACGCGCGTCCGTAACCTTTTGATTTCCTGCGCAGCTGATTTTCGGTTCTTGCCGGATCGTGACGCGGGCATTGCTACTCCTTGAGGTCCAGTCCGAGGAGCACCTCATTCTTATCCGAAAGATCGCCCACAAGCCTGCGCAATGGAAGCGGAAGTTTCTTGATTAGTGTAGGGGCGGCAACCACTTGCGCCTCCTTTGCCAACTCGGGTCGCTGGTAAAGGTCTATGATCTGCAGTTCAAATCTGCCTTCCAGAAACTCGTCGCAAACTTCGCGCAGGTTGCGGATCGAAGCTGCGGATCGCGGGGTTTGTCCCGTGATATACAGGCGAAGCGAATACATTTTGCGTGCCCGAGGAAGTTTTCGGGGTGTCCTTGCAGCTTTCTTCCGGGATGATCGTTTCAAACCTTCGCTCCGATCGACTTCCTCGATGATGACAAAGATGACGCCGAATCTTTTTGCCCTCGTTCCTGTCCCCGGAGGTCCAGGCCGACCAGCACACGATCTACGTTCGACAAATCGCCAATAATTTTTCGGATGGGCACGGGCAAATTACGCACCAGTGTGGGAATCGCCAGGATTTGATCGCCCTGCGCCAGTTGGGGATTCTTCATCAGGTCGATCACTTCCAGTTCGTAGGTTCCGTCCAGGTGTTCGGAGCAAATCTTTTTCAGGTTGGACATGGCCGCCAGCGACTTGGGTGTCTGCCCGGCTACATACAACCGGAGTTGCATGACGGGCCCATGATTCCCCGAGTCTTTCCCGTTTGCCTTTGTTTTTTTCTTCATTTCGATTCTCCGGCGCTCCCTGCCGCTGCCGACTCTGCGGCCAACTCCGCTTTCCCCCTTCGAAGGCGGTTCATGGCTTCCCGCTCGGTTTGAAGTTGCTTTTCACGGGTGCGCTGCTCAGCAATAATTCGTTCCAGTTCCAATTCTTCAGCCCCAAAATCCATTTTCATCACTTTCATCTGCGCTTCCAGGGCGGAGCGTTTTCGTTCCAGCGCCTCCTGCTTCTTTTCAATGTCCTGCGCGCGGACCAGGGCCTCGGCCTTCTCCTTGGCTTCCTGCGCCACCCGTGCGGATCCGGTCAGAACAAGGCCGGCTCCGACGTACGGCGGAATCAGACGGATTCCGTCACGGCTCATCACAAACTCGCGAACCTGATTGGAGTGCTGCATGCCGCGGGATTTTAAAAGATACACGCAGCGATTTCGCTCCCCATTGGATTCCAGGTCACGGCACAAGATCCAGGTGTCCGTCAGAGATGATACGCCCAGGTCCGTCTTTTCCAGTGCTTCGCCGTTCTGGGTCAGGTTTGTAAAGATCGAAGTGATTTGCCGGCTCTTCAGATAATCCATCAGGCGCATGAGCATGGAGTAGACTTCTTTTTCGGCGCTCGCGTTGATCAGGTTCGTGACGGGATCAACGATAACGTGCTGCGGCTGGACCGCGTCGACGAGTTTATGAATCCGCAGCAGATGCATTTCGATGCCGTACTGGCTGGGACGCCACGCCTCGTGAGCCAGCATTCCGTTTGCCGTCCATTTGCCGAGATCCACTCCCACCGATCGCATGTTCCGGGCAACCTGGTCAACCGACTCTTCAAAACCGACGTACAGGCACCGCTCGCCGCGGCTGCAAGCGGCCTCCGCGAACGATGCAGCCATAGTGGTCTTGCCGCTTCCCGCGGTTCCACTAATCAAGACACTGGATCCTCGATAGAAACCCCTGCCGCCAAGCATTTCATCAAGATCGGCAATTCCCGTGGGCACGCGCTCGTCGGATACCTTATGCTGCATTTCCAGCGAAGTAACGGGCAGTACGGACATGCCGCGATCATCGATCAGGAAGGGGTATTCATCTGCGCCGTGTTTTGTCCCTCGATATTTGACAATCCGCAGGCGACGCGTGGAAATCTGGTCGCGGATTCGATGGTCGAGCAGGATTACGCAATCGGATACGTACTCCTCTAGCCCGTGGCGGGTGAGAGTTTTTTCGCCCTTCTCGGCCGTGATCACCGTGGTCAGATTGCGATCCTTCAGCCAGCGAAACAACCGCCGCAACTCCGCGCGCAGGACGCCTTCGTTGTGGAAGCCGGAGAACAGCGCCTCCAGCGTGTCCAGACAAACCCGCTTCGCGCCCACCAAATCGACCGCGTGTTGTAACCGGATGAATAGTCCCTCGAGATCGTAATCTCCGGTTTCCTGAATCTCGCTCGGCTCCACAAAAACGTAATCCAGGAAAAGTTTCTTACGATCCACCAAGCCCCTCAGATCGAAGCCCAGCGAGGCCACGTTGCGTTCCATCTCCTGGGGTGTCTCTTCGAAGGCCACCAGTACGCCGGGCTCATTGAACTCCTTAGCGCCACGAATCAGAAACTCCATGCCTAGCATGGTTTTCCCGCATCCGGGCCCACCACAAACGATCGTCGTGCGGCCGCGAGGCAATCCCCCGCCGCTGATCTCGTCGAGGCCGCTGATTCCCGTGCGGGCTTTCGGCAGCGGCGTATTGCTGATATCACCGTCTACCGGAATTTCCAACTCGATTGGTTTCGCGCGTTTTGCCAAGAATACTCCTAGCTCGCTTTGAGGATGCGTTAAATTTTTGAAACGGAAATCGTACACAGCCCTAACGTCGCCTTTGCAGCAACATGCCCGCAAAGAATATGGACGTAGGTCTCTATGCTGGCAGGGTTTTATAGCCTACGGAATACAGCGATGACATACAGTGTTCGTGGTATATCGAACCTGATAAACGTGTATCACGCTTCCCTCTGTTCCACAAAAACCCACCGAAAACCGCACCTTATTGCGTTCTCATTGCGACGGCAGACTGGAACGGATGATGCTGATTAGATGCTCCGGTTTAATGGGTTTTGCCAGAATATCGAAGCGGTGCCCTTGCTCGCGGGCCTTTTCGAGCAAGTCGACGGTAGCAGCCTGCCCGGAAAACAGGATAACCCTGCAATTCGGAACGATTTCGCGAATTTTTATACCCGTCTCGATCCCATTGAGCCCGGGCATGATGACGTCGCTCAAGACGATAGCGGGGCGCACGGTCTTGGCAAGTTCGATCGCCGATGCCCCGGAAGAAACCGGGACAGCCTCGAAGCCTTGTTCGTTCAGAATTTCCACGACGGTTTCGGCGATCAGCGATTCGTCGTCGATGACGATAATTTTAGCGTTTTTGCCGCTCGCGGTGCGCGACTCCCCTTGGGAACCTGCTCGGCGATCCTTGGCCGGCCACTCCGGGCCTCCACAGAATAGAATCGCGGGAGTAATTTCCGACTGCCAGTCCCTGAGCATTGAATCTCCGTTTCCCGGCTTCATCCGGAGGTGAAGCCGCAATTCTAGTTTGCCATAGGTTCTTTAGGCAAGAAGACAGAAAACGCAGTCCAGGCCCTTCCCGGATCCACACAACTACGCACGCGTAATGAGCCACTGTGTTTTTCCACCAATCCCAGCGTAAGCCAAAGCCCGAGACCTGTACCGACGTCCTTTTTCGTCGTGTAAAACGGCTCGAAGATTTTCTTGCGATCCGCTGCGGAGATCCCGGAGCCGTTGTCGAGGAATGTGATGCGCACACCCTCTCGCCCGTTGTCGCTCCGCGTTCTGGATTTGGACACGCGGATCTTGAGAGTTCCATTTTCTGGAAGGGCTTCGATCGCGTTGGCCACAAGATTGGCGAAGACCTGCCGCAGTTCACCCGGAAATCCGAAAATCTCGATGCCATCGCCGGGCGCGTACTCGAGTGAAATGCGTTTGAATTGGAGTTTTCGCGCGTAAAGCGCCAGGACTTCCTGCAACACTTCGGAAATATTAACGCTCGTGGGAGAAGTGCTGTCACGGTAGAAACCCAGCGTATTCTTGGTTATTTGCGCAATGCGGTCGAGCTCATGATACGCGAGTTGCAGATATTTCTCCACGTTTTGCGGCTGACGCCGTGCCAAGTACACGAGGTTTGTCACGGCCTCCAGGGGATTATTGATTTCGTGGGCAATGCTGGCCGCCAATCGGCCTGTGGCTGCAAGCTTTTCGGTTTGTCGCAGCGCTTCCGCGGACCGCAGCTGCTCGGTGATGTCCGTATTCGTACCGAACCACCGCATGACGTGCCCGTAAGCGTCTCGAATCGGCAAAGCGCGCGTCAGGAACTGGCGAAAGATACCATCCGCGCCCCGCAGCGGGAAAATCATTTCAAATCTCTGTCCCTTGGAAAGCGCAACCTTCCATCTCTCCAGAACCTCGGGGAGCATTTCGGGATCGTGGACGCTTTGCCAGCCCCAGCCGGTCATCTGCTCCGGCGTGGTTCCGGTGTACTCATACCAGCGATGGTTGTACCAGGTCAGGCTTCCGTCCGGATTCCCCATCCAGGCCAGCTGTGAAATGGAATCAGCAAGCGTCCTGAACTGCTGTTCGCTTTCCTGCAACGCCGAATCGCGTTTCTGAATCTCCAGCAGCATTTCGTTGAACGCATCCACCAGAAGCGCCACCTCGTCTCGATCCTTAGGCATCGTCGCGCGAACGGAGTAGTCCTTCACGCGCGAAACGACTCGGGCCGTTTCGGCAAGGTTCAGAATTGGCTTCGAGATGGACTGCTGCGAAATTTTGGACAGAGCCAGGGCCGCGATCATCGAGGCAGCTAAAATCATCAGCAATATGACGAGGTAGGTTCTGAGGCGGTCCGTAATGGCCCCTAGATCCGACTGGATAAGTACATGTCCCACTGACTTTCCTTGAAATTCAATCGTCTGCACCAATCCAAACTGACCTTTACCGAAGTAGGAAAATTGAGTTTGGTCCGCTCGTGAAAGCTGTAACGCGGGCGGTTGGCTGGGTGTATCGCGCCAGTATCCGGCCAAAAAATCACCCTTTGCTGTGTACACGCCCGCGTAGGTAATGTGCTGCGAGGCCCGCAAAGCGGACAGCGTAGTTTCCACCGAATGAGCATCATTAAAGATTAAGGGAGAAACGGCATTTTCGCCGATGATCTGCGCTTGAATCGAAGTATTGGTAAGCAGGTTGGCGCGAAAGGTGATGAGGTCCGACACAAAGAACGCCGAGGAAGCCAGCAAAAGAGCTCCGCCACTGACGAGCATGTTCATTGCCGTCAGCTTCCTGGATATCGAATCGCGAAGCCTCATCATTGCTTCACGCCTTCTCCGCTCGCATCTTTTTTTACCGTCGTGGCGACCTTAAGCAGTTGTGAACTGATGGTCAATCCGGCTTTCTCCGCGGCGGTAAGATTCACCGAAAAGCGGATTTTATTGTCCTGAACCACAAATTGGATCATGCCACCGCCATTGTTAAATTCCGGCAACTCGCTGACGGTAAGGACGCCGCGTTTTTCAACGGAGCCGAGGATTTGCTTAATGCGGGCGCCCTCCGAAGAACTGATGAATAAAATTTCGCAGTTCGATGCCTCCCTGACGCTGGAAATCCGCCGCACGAGAGGTTGCAGGTTGTCGATCTTTTCTCCCGTCAAAGTCGAGTCCAGTACCGGTCCAAAAGGATCGCGACCCAGCACACAAATGTCGAATGATTCCCGCTTGGCTGCATCCGCAGGCCATTCGATGAATTTGGCAAAGTTGAAGAGATAGACGGCTTTGACCTGGTATTCCCCCGGCTTGCCCTGCTGTGCGAAGGCCGAAAATCCAGATGAGCCGCATCCGGAAAGTAAAGCGGCAACCAATAGCGTATTGCACCGCCGCCGAAATGCTAACTTTCGGCCCGGCTTCCGGGTCCACGCGGCAAGGAAAACACTGGGCACGGGCTTCAATTTTCCTTACTGGTCCACACCAATTTTCCGTAAACACTTCTGCGAGTCGCAACCGACGGCCCAGGATCGCTGGCAAACTCAACGTGGTAGGGCTGCATCAGGTTCGATCCCACCACCGAGAATTCGAAGTGCCCCGCTAGCTTCCAACCCAATCGCACATCCCCAGTGGAGTATGACGACACCTTCAGTCCGGGTAGTGAGCTTACATATCGATACGTCAAATCGAGAGCCAGATGTTTGGGCAGGTCTAGTTGGGACTGCGCGACTACCTGATGCTGCGGGCTGGATCCGACAATCGCGGACGGTGAGCCGACGTTCAGCGATCCCGGCCCATTTTTTAGAACCATATGCAAATACGAATACGAACCCTTTAGCGTCCAAAAGCTAGTTGGCTTCCAAGCAGGAACGATTTCGCCGCCAATGGTAGAGCCCTCCAGCCCGTTGCCGAAGTCAGCCGGAAGCAAAATGTGTGTCGGGGCCGGATCGTTCTCAATGAATGGTGCACCGATAATGTCCTCACTGAACAGGTTGTAGTATTGGTTGAAAAACCCGGCTACATCGACGTACAGGGTCCTGTGAAGCAGCCGCCGGTAACCAAGTTCGTAACCGTTCAGCAGTTCCGAACGGAAATTCGGATTGCCGTTAAAACGAGCAAAGAAGGGCAAGCCGTTTCCTGCGATTCCAATGAACCCGGAAAGGAAAAAATCTCTTTCCGCATCGGAAGGCGTGCGAACGGCACGAGTCACCGCCCCCCAAACACTCTGACTTTCGGTGGGAGTCCAGATCAACCTCCCGCTTGGCTGGGGTTCCAAGCCTGTGTAATTGGTAACCAAAAGTTTGGTGCCTATCTCCGCGGTCAACCGGTTGGGAATGATCGAAATATCGTCTTGCACGAATGCGGTGTAGAGCTGATCGGTACGGAAGCTGGGCCGGAAGAAAAGTCCAGGAGTGACCTCGAGTTCATGTCCTTGGCTGGCGCGCGCGCCAAACCCGACGGAGATGTGATTGCTCGAGCCTATATGAAATCGCTGAAGATAGTCGAGGTCGAATGTATTTCGCAAGTCTCCGAAGTTCGGCTCACGCCGGTTGGTTCGATCGTAATAAAACTGCACCTGAACATCGTTCCCTTCACTGAAGGTCCTGGTCCAGCGCCCCAAAATATTTCCACCGGAGAGGAATTCGGTGCCCCCGACTGTCTGCGAAAAGGGCGGAGTGTAATTGGTCAGGCTCACCGTTTCGCCCGCTCCCTCGTCATAAATATCGCCCTGTAGAGTGAATGTATTTCTCTGATTTTTTTCCCAATCCAGACGAAATCCGCTTTGCACCGATCGCCAGCGGTCATAGTTGTCATTGTCGAAATGAAATCCCGGTCCGCGAACGAATCCCTTGGCATAAACTCGGTAGCTCAGCCCTTTTCCGTTGCTTCCCCCGTACCGAGCGCTCAGAAATCCCTGCTCCAGGTCTCCTCCGCCTGCGGACACCAGCGCGCCTTGGGTGTCTTTGCTGTTCCTGGTGATGATGTTAATCACACCGTTGACCGCATTGGGGCCCCAGATCGTGCCGCCCGGCCCGCGAATCACCTCGATCCGGTCGATATCTTCGATGAGCGTGTCCTGCACTTCCCAATACGTGCCAGTAAGCAAGGTGCTGTAAACGCTGCGTCCATCGATCAGTACGAGCACGGAGCGCGACAGGCGGCTGCCGAATCCGCGTATTCCGACCGACCACTTATTGGAGTCGATTCTCGCGACCTCCACTCCGGGCGCGAGACGCATTGCCGCCGGAATCGTTGCGACTCCGGAACGCCTGATGTCCTCCCGGGTGATCACATAGATCGCGGCCGGCGTGTCCCACACTTGCTCGAGGGACTTGGACACAGTACTGACTTCCACATTTCCTAACTGCTCGAGACTGAGGTTCTTGAGGGGTCCTTGCGAGTCCTGTTGTTCAGATGGTTCCGCCGCACGAGTGAATTGGGGAAACGCGCCAGCCGCTGCAAGAAATAACGTCAAAACCGCGAGACAAGCCCGTTGTTCGAATGTTTGCATCCTGGGGATCTCCAACCAGTGTCACTCCACCGCCACAACCATAGCCATTCGAATTCAAATGTCCCGTTTGGATAGTCATACCAGCCGACGATCAAGCAGTGCCTTGATTGTTACCAGAAGATGTTCCGGGCGATTATTTCCCTTTACAAGCCATTCATCGATGACGCCCGTCGTTTCTCCGGGGAAATCAGGCAATCCCGAGAGAACAATGATCGGCACCGACGGATTGATTTCTTTCAGTTCCGCGGCCACGGCGGTTCCCTTCATTCCAGACATCCAATAGTCCAGGATGACGGCGTCGATTTTTTGGGCCTTGAATTTTCGGATGCCTTCGGGACCGGAACGCGCTTCCACCACGCGGTGACCCGCGGACTCCAACAGGAGCTTTCGCGCAAACATGCCTGCCGGTTCGTCATCGATGCAGAGAATTGTGGGCCGTCCATCGGAATGCTCTAGCGGTTTCACGACTTCCACCGCCGAAGGTTTTGAATCGGAGATGGGATCCGATTCACCCTCGGAAACCCCTACCGGAATCTCCGGCAAGGAGGCCACCACAACCGTTCCGGTATCGTCCGAGCGCACTTCCAGCCGGCCGCCGAACTGTCGCAGCCGTTCGCGGATGCCACGCATGCCCAGGCCGAAACTCTCGCCGGATGAAATTTTTTCGCGTATATCGGACGGGATCCCTTTTCCTTCATCCTCCACTTCGAGTACGAGTTCACCGGATGTACGGTAAATACGCACGCGGGCAGCAGCGCTGCTTGAATGGCGATGGATATTGGTCAAACACTCCTGAACGATTCGGAAAAGAGAAAGCTCCACGTCGCGCGGCAGCTTTCCGAGGTCAGGCGTAAGATCGAGGCTGACGGTGATGTTGCTCCGTTCCGAGAAGCCGCTCAGATACCACTGCAGCGCCGATCCCAATCCAATTTCGTCCAGAAGCGGTGGGTGCAGAAGGTAGGACATGGTACGAATATCGCGCAGCGCCTGGTCAACCAGACTTCCGTTCTCATCGAGGGATCTTCCCGCCTCTTCGCTCAACCTTGATTTCTCCGCGAAGAGCACGGCCAGATTCATGTTCAAGGCGGCCAGTAACTGACCGACTCCGTCGTGCAATTCGCGCGCGATCCTCCGTCGTGCTTCATCCTGTGTGCGCAGCAG
>Ga0157374_10004475_pt1 | contig 11733 bp, 8 predicted proteins | sample M25metaG_FD_115308 | JGI IMG/M metagenome (GOLD analysis project Ga0157374, IMG submission 115308) | Miscanthus rhizosphere microbial communities from Kellogg Biological Station, Michigan, USA - M2-5 metaG | ecosystem: Host-associated > Plants > Roots > Rhizosphere > Soil | place: USA: Michigan...
CGATAGCCACACGGTGGTTGTGATCAGCACAAACGCGATCACCTTTCCAGCGAATGGTCCTAACAAGTAGGTAGCAAGTGGCGGGAATGTGTAGGTGCGGTAGGCGACCATGGTGCGAAACCATTGCAACGGCCAGTCGGGAAGAGTGATCTGAGCGCCCAGCAGCAACAGCGTCAGCATCGCAATGCTTCCGTAGGCGAGGCGTTTTCGTCTTCTCCATTCGGCCAAGGTCCAGAACAATAAGTAAATTGCGAGAAGCAGTACGAGTTGCGGCTTGATGGTGGCGATCGCCAGCGCTAGGCCGGCAAAGCGAAGATCGCCGCGACGGATCGCGAGCATTGCGGCTGCGAGCAACATCGCTACCAGCAAAGCAAGTTGCTCGGCGAAGATGGCTTCCAGTGCGGAATAACTAGTGATTGCGAACAATTCGCCAATTACCACCCAGCCGGCATGCCATTCTGGAGCGAGAGACTTGACCCATAGCGCGAAGCCCGCCAGCGCAAGGACGACCCACACGACCAAGGCTCCGACGCGCACTGCCTCAAAAGGCAGCGCCGCGAAAGGCGCCATTAAGAACACCATGTAAAGGGGGTAGGGAAAGCGGTGCTCGTCCTTGGGGTCGCCGGGGCGTGTGTGGTCGATGGGGCGGCCATAGAGTTCGGTCTGCGTTTGGCGCGTGACTTCGTCGCTGTAAGGAGAAACACGAGAGTGAAACAGCGCGCGCGTTCCAATCCAGCACTGGTAAAGATCGATTCCGAGATAGGGACGCTGGCCGACGACGCTTTCGGTGTGCTGGCGAGCGGTGACTTGCGGCAGGAAGTACTTCACGTAGTGCCATACCATTCCTGTGGCGAGCAGGATCGTGGCGGCGAACATCCAAAGGGGCGGACGAGTGGTCACAAGGGTCGAGGGCAATTTAACCACGGGGAAAGTTCACAGGGACAAAAGAATATGAGATGGCACGTGGTAGGCACCATAGTGGTTGGCGCGGAGACGCTCCACGCCAGATCCCTCCGCCCGCTGGAGAGAACGCGGGACGTTCGGGATGACGCCATCGAAAAGGGTGGAGAGAACGCGGGGGCCTGTGGGGTGACGCCATGGAAATTTCGTTGGTCTCGAGGCGCCGGGCTAGCGGGAGGAGAACAGGTGTCCCAGTTTTTCTTTTTTGGTCTTGAGGTATTCCTCGGCATGAGGGTTGGGCGCGACCTCACAAGGAACGCGCTCGACGACGACGACTCCGGCGCGCTCGAGAGCGGAAACTTTGTCGGGATTGTTCGAGAGCAGGCGTACCGCACGAACGCCGAGGGCCTTCAACATCTCGGCCGGGAGGGTGAATTCTCGATGGTCGGCTTTAAATCCCAGGCGTTCGTTGGCTTCGACGGTATCGAGCCCGACATCCTGTAGTTGGTACGCCTGGAGCTTTGCCATGAGTCCGATGCCTCGGCCCTCCTGCTGCTCGTAAATAAGGATGCCCGCACCCTGCCCGGCGATCATGGAAAGAGCCATTTCCAACTGCTGGCGGCAATCGCAGCGAAGCGACCCGAACACATCACCAGTGAGGCATTGCGAATGGATTCGCACCAAGGGGGGCGATGACGTTACGTCTCCCATGACGAGCGCAACCGCTTCTTCCTTCCGCGATTGCCCTGGGGGTCCGAAGTCACCGACAAAGCCGTGGATTCGGAATGTGCCCCAGCGGGTGGGGAAATCGGCGGATGCCACTTCTCGAACGGAATTGCTCACCCATCCATTATAGCGGTTGGCCGCGGAAGCGATTCGAAGCGGAGCCGTTTGGGATTTGCTCCGTGAAACTGGTATCTTGCCTACTTGGAACGCGCGTGAACTGTTTTCTGGAGACCAGTATGGCTATTTTTGGACTGATCGAATACGAAGATGCAAGCCCGGAAGTCAAAGCCTTGTATGACGACATCATGGCGACGCGCAAGACGGACTGGGTCAATAATTTCTGGAAAGCGATCGCACACGATCCGGTCGCGCTAAAACGCACGTGGGAAGACATCAAGCAAATCATGGCCCCCGGGGCGCTCGATCCACTGGTGAAAGAGTTGGTCTACGTAGCTGTGAGCGTGACCAATCAATGCGAATATTGCATTGCCTCGCACACGGCTTCTGCGAAGAAGAAGGGTATGACCGATGCGATGTTCAAAGAACTGATGTCAGTCGTCGGCATGGCGAACGAGACTAATCGAGTGGTGTCCGGATACCAGGTCGAAGTGGACGAAAAATTTAAACGCCGCTAAATCGCTGACGCGATCTGCGGCGTTTGCTGAGTCCCACTAGTCCAGCAGCGTCACTTTGCCAGTCCCAATATCGTAATAACACGCAATCACCTTCACTTTGCCCTCCTTGGTCATGCCTGCGATGACGGTGGAGGATTCGCGGAGAAGCGCAGCCTGCATTTTGGCGTTGGTCTTGGTGGTTGCCTCGAGATCAGGGCCGCTTTTGTCGACTGCGGGCTGCAAGTGCGGGAAGAGCGCGCTGATTTGACCAGGAACCTCTTTGCCTTCGATGCTGGCCTTGACGGCGCCGCAGCTGGCATGCCCCATCACGAGGATCACTTTTGTTCCCAGCACGAGCGCGCCATATTCCAGGCTGGCCACGATCTCAGGGGTGATGACATTGCCTGCGACGCGCGTGACGAAGACGTGTCCAATGGTCTGATCGAATATGAGTTCGACCGGTACGCGAGAATCAGCACAGGAGAGCACAGCGGCGAACGGTTCCTGCTTTGCGATCGTATTTTGCTTAAGGATTGCGAGGTCTTGCTCAAATGATGTCATGCGGCCGCCGGCGAACCTCTCGTTACCTGACATAAGTTCCTTCAGCGCGGCATCCGGAGTGAGCGTGCTTTGGGCGAAGGCAGTTTCCGGCGAAACCAGATTCATCCCTACTGTGACAGCCACGCTAAACGCGGTGGCCGCGCCGGCCGCCTGCAAAAAGCGCCGGCGTCCCGCGACAACGGCGGACGAAATATTTTGGGTATCGGGGTCCTGCGAGATAAGGCATGGCGAACCGATGGGCAGCGTCATTTATTTTCCTTTCGACCTGATGCGAGGTCGCAGTGTTATACCACAGGCGCGAAGCGACGTTCCGATTGTGTGAAGTGATGACTGCGAACGACGAAGGCTGATAAAATGAAGTGGTTCCTCACCTTTGTGGGGCTATAGCTCAGTCTGGGAGAGCGCCTCGTTCGCAACGAGGAGGTCGTCGGTTCGAGCCCGACTAGCTCCACCAATCTTTACAAGAAACTTCGATCCTTTACGAATCAGATCAGCACGTCCCGAGAGTGCGGCGAACGCCGTAGAGCGGCGTTTTAGTTCCCTTAGATTGTGAGCTATCTGCTTACCTCGATGATGTTTGCGCCAAATTAAAGCAACTTTCAGTTATCCTTTCGCGTCATTAAAGGTGTGCGACACTTCGTTGTTTTTAGCGAAGCTGCACATTGAGGACAACTATGAATCGGATCGTTTGGGTGGTGGTGGTAGCGGGTGCAGTTCTACTCTCAACTGTATCGGCAAGCGCTCAGGCGGCGCAGGATACCCGGCAGTCTGGAGCGTTGAGCCAGAAGGGTGTCGATCGAATCGTTCGGGAAGTGCACCACGAGTTGGTGATGCTGCCGTTCTACGGCGTGTTCGACAACCTGTCCTACTCGGTTGCGCCGGACGGAACGGTGACTTTGCTTGGGCAGGTGGCGCGCCCGGTGCTGAAGTCAGACGCGGAAAATGTCGTTAAACGGATTGAAGGCGTGGAGAAGGTCGTAAACAATATCGAGGTATTACCGACCTCCCCTAACGACGACCGCATCCGCCGTGCCGTGTATCGCGCGATTTTCGGAAATGACGTGCTGAGCCAGTACCAGATGCGCGCTGTTCCTCCGATACACATCATCGTGAATAACGGAAACGTCACACTGGAAGGCGTGGTGGCGCGTCAGATGGACAAGCAGGTTGCAGGCATGCAAGCGAACGGAGTGTCCGGGGTATTCTCCGTGACCAACAATCTGCGTGTTGAAGACGACGATAAAGACAAGAAGGACGACAAGAAAAAAGACGACGACAAAAAGTAAGAGCGGCAGCCCGTCCGTTTAAGGATGGGCTGCGGCTTTTTCCAATTGATCGGTAGCGCTGTCTATCGCGACGGCAACATCCTGCAAAACCTTCCCTAAGGCTGGAACCTGGGCATCGGCTTCGGCCCACTTCTTTTCATCCATGTACTCGCGAACTGCCGCCATTGGCTTGGCTCCGTAGCCTGTATAGGCTCCCGGCGCGTAAATGGCGTGTTTGAACCAGGGGCGCCGCGGAAGCCCGAGTTGGGTGAGGAATGTTCTTTGGATAGTCATTAGGTTCAAGTTGACGGCCGCGAGGTCGGAAGATGGGATGTCCTTCGCGCCGTCTTTCTGGGCGTTCGCGAGCGCCGCTTGATACCTTTCCGCACTTTTCTTAACGGCTTCCACGCCATTCTTAAGAGGGGCGAAGTTCATGAATGGCGGAACGTTTTCGTGAGGCGGGGGAACAGACGTTTTTGTGGGATCCGCGACCGCGCCGAAGAGGCCTTCCGTGAGTTCGAGATTCCGTTCTGCGAATTCTTCCTGCTTGTCCTTGAGAAGTTTTTCGAGGTCCGTGACGTACTTTGCGAGATTGTCAGCCAGGCCCGCGTATTCGTAGGGAATCAAGTCCGCATCGGCTATGCGCATCACCGTTGTTCCGCCCGTTTGCGCGAGCGCGCGAGCGTACACGAAGTTGGGGTCAAGAAAATGGCTGTACCAGTAGAAGTCATCGTAAATCGAGTGATAGGCATCGGCATCAGGCTCACCGCCGTAGCCAATATCCAGGGCGGAGACACCGGCGAAATCCAGGAAGGGCGTGTAATCCGAACCATCTCCTAGCGTTCCGATCCGGATGTCAGCGCGCTTGCGGATCTTCTCCCGTTCTTCCTGATCTTTTGCTTTGCTGATGGCGTAAAGCCGGGCTCTCTGCCACACAGAAATATCCTTCTCGGGATCGGTGATCTCGCGTGCGATGTCATTGATCAGCCGTTCTAGATCGTGCGATCCGCCCGCATCAAAGAAGCCGCGCTCATTGCCGTCGGAGTTCACGTATGCGACGCCGTGCTTCTGCAAATCTTCGCGGTGTGTCTCCACCCACTCGGTTGACCCGAGCAGGCCGGGTTCTTCGCCGTCCCATGCGCAGTAGATGATGGTCCGCTTTGGGTTCCAGCCTTGCTTGTGGAGTTTGCCGAGCATGCGAGCTTCTTCGATGACGGTGACCATTCCCGAGATCGGATCTTCCGCGCCATTCACCCAGGCGTCGTGATGATTGCCCCGCAGCACCCACTGATCGGGGGATTCCGACCCGCGCATTGTAGCGATGACGTCATAGACCGGCTTTGAATCCCAATTGGAAACAACTTTGAGATGAACCTTGGTCGCGCCAGGTCCAACGTGATAGGTAATCGGCAAAGCGCCGCGCCATGGCTCCGGAGCGACGGGGCCAGTGAGCGCCGATAGCAATGGCAGCGCGTCAGCGTAGGAAATGGGCAGGACCGGAATCCTGGTGATGGTCTTGGCTTCGCTGAGCGCTACGCGTTTGGCGTCTGGGGTCGCGCCGACTCCTGGTGTAAGGGGATCGCCCGGATGATCGGTGTCCATCACGCTGCCGCGCTGAACGCCTTCCTTGGGACGGTAGCCGCCTTTCGGATAATCGTCTCCGTTGTAGTAACCGTCATCCTCGGGATCGGAGTAAATGATGCAGCCGATCGCGCCGCGTTCTCCTGCGACTTTCGGCTTGATGCCACGCCAGGATTTTCCGTAGCGCGCGATGACAATCGCTCCTTTCACGGAAATGCCGAGACGATCGAGATCTTCGTAGTCCTCGCGCCGGCCATAATTCACATAGACGAGAGGTCCGGTCACATCGCCGTCGATCGAATAGGCGTTGTAAGTAGGGAGCTGTTCGGCAGTTTGATTCGAAGTGGGATCGATCGCAAGCACCGGTTCCTGCAACTTGGCGCGAAATGGCGTAGGGGCAAGCATTTCGACCACACGCTCTTTTGGAGTCGGAAACAGGACCTGAAAGCTTTCGATGTGGGCATCAAAGCCTGACTCTTTAAAGCGGGCCAGAATCCATTCGGCATTGTCTTTGTCGTAAGGTGAACCGACATGGTGCGGCCGCGCGGCCAGGCGCTGCATACTGTTCCGCATATTGGCGGGAACAATTCCATCCTGAAATTTCTTCTCCCATTCGCGCTGTGCCGCGGAAGACTTGGTGGTGTATCCATAGAGACGAGTCGTTCCGCCAGGTGCGGCGGGAATGGTCTGAGCTACGGTGGAATGTGCAAGACAGAGAATCAGAAAACACGACACCTGCCAGCGGATCGAGTTCAACAGGGCCCTCCTGGGAAACGCGCGGCACTTGGGAATGAACGCAACGCGGACAGCATTATACCGACGTCGTTGTTGCGAGCACGGGAAGGATCAAGAGTCCGAGCGGCTCGCAGAGTAAGCTATGTCGGTTCCTGTGTAGAGGAAAGATGAAAGTTTTTGCAACGGGAAGTCGTTCAAAAAAATTGACATTGAAGATCTTGTCTTAACTATTGCGACTTTTTGGGAAACCAAGACCGGTTGGTCGGTTTGCTAAATTCGCGAGTAATTGTCCGGCAACTCTTAACACAACGCCTTGACAGTAACCATTACAAATGACAAGCTTCTCCGCCGCTCCTCCCAGGAAGCCGCCCGGAGCGGGCTGTTTCGAGCATCTCACGAAGGAGAAAATCAGTCATGTCTAGAGGCAAAGATGCGTGGCAACAAGGTCTGAAGATGACCGTGTTGCTTCTGTTCATTACAACATTCGCCAGTCTTGTTGCCGCCTCGAATGTTTACACCATCACAAGTAACACCCCTCGCATGCCCGCTAACGCACAGAACTTGGGACCAGAAAACACCGCGAAGATGATGACGGTCACGCTCTGGCTGCGTCAGCACAACAAGGCCGAACTGGATGCTCTGGCCAGTGCTATGTATCAGAAGGGGTCTCCGCTCTATCATCGTTTTCTCACGCGAGAGCAGTATGCGGCCCGCTTCGCTCCGACGGCAGGGGAAGCAGCTACGGTGCGGGACTATCTCAGCAGCCATGGATTGAAGATCTCGTCTGTGGACAAAAACAATCACTTCGTTGTCGCACAAGGCCGCGTCGCGGACGTGCAAAATGCGTTCCACGTGCAGATCAATCGATTCAAGATCAACGGTGACATTCGCAGCGCAAACCTATCGGATCCGATGATCGAAGGAGCAGCAGGCGCGCTGGTCTCGTCGGTTCAAGGACTTGGCACTCGTGTCTATACCCCGCACGTGCACCGGCCGATTGATCCAGACACCGGGAAGCCGTTCCCAGGAGTTCCTCTGGCGGCGATTTCCAATCCGGATGGATTGTTCTTCTCGGGAAACTGTCTGCGACCTCAGCAGACCCGGACGTTCAAAACGGCTGGTGGGAATCCGCGCGCGGTCTATACGGGCAGTCGCTTTGGATCTGACATCACCTCGGGCGTCGGCCAGTTGCCGCCTTGCGGATACGATCCCGCAGAGGTCCAGACCGCGTATGGTCTGACTGCACTTCATAAGGCAGGCTGGACGGGCAAGGGGCAAACGATTGTCATTGTCGATGCCTTCGGCTCGCCTACCATCCTTAAGGATGCCAATACATTTGCGTCCGTCTACGGGCTGCCTAAGCTTAACGCTACGAACTTCCAGATCATCAAGGTTGGAGTTGAGACCGGCTGCAGACCGGCGGACGGATGCAACCCCGCGAGTTGGGTTGGTGAGACGACGCTGGATGTGGAATGGGCACACGCAGTCGCGCCAGAAGCGAACATCCTGCTGATTCAAGCCAAGGACAACACCTTCACGAATCTCGATCTGGCAGTATTTCTGGCCGCATCGAACCAGCTGGGCAGCGTGATTTCGAACAGCTACGGAGCGCCAGAGATCCTGCTTCCGCCGTCCGAACTTATCGTACAAGACACGAATAATCAGCTTGCAGCGGTGCTCGGTGCATCCGCAAACTATTCCACCGGTGACCAGGGCGATTTTGAGGCAGCGTCGGGCGGAGCATTCAGGTCGGTTTCGGCCCCGTCCAGCAGCCCTTTTGCGACCGCGGTAGGTGGAACCAGCTTGTTCCTGAATTTGAACAAGTCGATCAAGCTTCAGACTGGCTGGGGAAACAATGAAACCCGCATTGCAGACGTTGCTCCAAATCCGCCATCGGTACCGCCGATTAACTTCGGGTTCGTGTTTGGAGCCGGTGGAGGAAACAGCGAGTTCTTCGCGAAGCCTTCGTATCAGGGGGCTTTGACAGGGAGTGGCCGACACTTACCAGATATCGGGTATCTTGCCGATCCCTTCACGGGCGTAGAACTCATCATTACCGACGCTAGCGCTGGCGGCCAGGTGGTGGAAGTCATCGGCGGCACGAGTCTTGCCTGCCCGATGTTTTCGGCCCTGTGGGCGATCGCTAACCAAGCGGCAGGTCAACCGCTAGGATTAGCAGCGCCGACGCTCTATGCATTGCCATCCGATGCGGTCACAGACGTGATTGACGCAACATTCCCGCATAACGTCACCGGGACCATCTTCAATCCGCCCGCGGCACCACAGACACTGTCGGCCGATGACTTGGCTGGGCCCCTCGATGGCACAGTCAATTATGGGAGCGCCCTCTACAACAGCCCCTTCTCGACACGTTGGTTTGTGCTCTCGTTCGGCACAGACTCGTCGCTGACAACCGGGCCGGGATGGGACAACGTTACTGGACTTGGGACACCGAAGGGCCTGAAGTTCGTCAAGGCCGTCGTTGCCGCGACTCAGTAGACCTTTTTTAGTTATTCAAACTCAAGGCCGCCGCGGGGCGGCCTTTTTCATTGAGCATATGTGATATTCCGACCGAACTGGTGTGCGAACTATCACTGAGAGCAAACGAAAGTCTGATGTGCAATGGATTTCGAAAGTGGCCGCGCACGTCTAGGTGGCCCGAATGATCGAGCTTGGCGATTGCGGCGGTCCAACACGTCAGAAGAATGCGGGGTGGCGCACAAGCACACCTCATGCGTTGCGATGATGGACACTTCTATGTGGTGAAATTCAGAAACAATCCGCAACATGTTCGGGTGCTGGCCAATGATTTTCTCGTGACTCGACTTGCGGATCGGGTCGGCCTTCCTGTACCTGTCACTGAGATCGTCGAGGTTGGACCGTGGTTGGTCGAACACACCTCTGAATTGAACATCATGCTTGGGTGTAATGCGATTCCATGCGAACCGGGGCTGCAGTTCGGTTCACGCTACGTAATCAGTCCCATGGAGGGCCAGGTTTTTGATTATCTCGCGCCGGAGATGCTGGACCGGGTGCGCAATCTGGAAACATTCGCGGGAATGCTGGTCGTGGATAAATGGACCTGCAACTCCAACGGTCGCCAAGCGGCATTCTGGCGGCGGCTCACCGAGCGCAAGTACACGGTGAGCTTTATCGACCAAGGATACTGCTTCAACGCTGGAGAATGGACGTTTCCCGACTTTCCATTGCGAGGCGTTTATTGCCGCAATGAGGTGTATTCGCACATTCGCGGGTGGAATTCGTTCGGACCATGGCTTACGAGGATCGAGAATCTATCCGAGGACGTGATCTGGAATGTGGCCAGCGAAATTCCTCCGGACTGGTATGGCTCGCAGTGGGGTGAAATGGAAAAACTCGTGCGGGCTCTGATCGATCGCCGGTCGATCGTGAGGGAGCTGATTGTGGCGTTCGCGACATCGCAGCGCCGGCCCTTTCCGGAGTGGAGAGAAGCAGCGTGACCGACGAACGAAAACTCGAACTGTTCCTGCTACGCTACCTGCCAAACGTGGTGCGCGGAGAGTTCGTGAACTTCGGCGCGGTTCTGGTGAGGGAAGGTGGGGAAGTCTCCGGCTTTCGCTTCGCGCAAGACTGGCGCCGGATGGAGTGTCTGTTTCCTGACACCGATCTCGATGCTTTGCAGTCAATGCAGGCCCATCTGCAAAACGAACTGCGAGAGACGTCCAATTGGGCCGAGTTTTGCCGGATATTTAATAACTATGTCTCCAGTGGATTCGAATTGGCCGTTCCGAAAAGTGTGGTCACGAACGATGTCGCGAAGGAACTGGAGGTCATCTCGAGAATTTATTTGGATACTCTTCGCCTGAAGCACGTCACGAAAGGGAGCGGGAAGGGCGCTATCTGGAATGTGATGAAACAGGAGTTCGAGTTAATGGGTGTCTTGCGATTACTCCAACAAAGAACGAGCATTGCAGCGTACACGGTGCCCGAAGACCCGCTGACGATTGATTTTCTGTACCACGTGGGGGATGTGGTCAAAATGTTTCAGGCGGTTCCAATCGCGAGACAAAGTGAGTCCGCGATTGGATTAGCGTACAGGTGTCCGAAAATTGCAGCCGGCATTCGAGCGCAACAAAAAAGCCTGGTGATGACCGCAGTGGTGGATGCGCACGAGACTAACGAACAAAGCCTAGCCTTCGCCTTGCATATGATGCAGGAAGCGGATATTCGTGTGGCGCCGGTGAATGAAATGCGCGCCATCGCGGAGACGGCGCGCATCGAACTCCACGCGTGAGCTAGTTGTTAGGAGCGGCCGCTCCTGCGGCCTTCTCAGCCGGTGGCGGCGGAATCGAGATGTCAATCTCCGAGACGCTTCCGAGCGACGACATCGGCTTATCGAATTCTTTCGTGTTTCCCACCACGAGAACCGCCAGCTTATCCCTGTGGAGGTATTTGGAAGCAACCCTGGCGACATCTGCCTTCGTCACTTTCTCAACCCCGCTCCGATACTGCTCCAGAAAATCCAACGGATAGCCGTAGAACTCGTATGCCATCTTTTCGCGCAGCACTTTGTCTGGTGTATCGAAGTTAAAGATAAAAGAATTCAAGATGCTGTCTTTAGCTTTCTTGATTTCCGCATCGTCAATCGGAGTTTTCTGTAAGCTATCGATATCGTCGTAAAGAGCCTGGATGGCCTCAATCGTGCTCTGGCTCTTCGTTCCCATCACCAGGCGAGTGATGCCCGGACGGTCAAAGTTGGTACCGATGCCGCCGCCAACGGAGTACGCCAATCCACGCTTGGTGCGGATGTCGAGGAACAACCGCGAGGAAAATCCGCCGCCGAATGCTTCGTTGAAGACTTCTATCGCGTAATAATCAGGGCTGTTGCGCATTGTCCCGAGGTCGACCATGCGGATGGCGCTCTGATTCACGTCGTCTTTGGGGATGACATAGTAGCCGGGCTTGGCACTTTTGTATTCGATAACAGGCTTCGGGGTCGTAGGGCCTTTCGCCCAGGAGCCAAGAGCCTGTCGAAGCTTGGCTTCCATCGCCGCAGAATCAAAGTCCCCGCTGATGCCGAGAATGATGTTGTTGGGTTGCACATATTTCTTGTGCCAGTCGAGCAAATCCTGGCGTGTGACAGCGCCGATGGTGGTGTATTCGGGCACGCGCGCGTAGGGGTTGTTGGCGCCGTAGGCGAGCTTGAGAGCTTCGCGGGCCGAGATAGCGCCCATGTCATCGTTGCGGCGCGAAATACCGTCGAAGGCCGAGGCTTGCGCAAGTTCGAGCTTTTCCGTGCGAAATTCGGGGGAGCGCAGAAGTTCCACGAACACCTTGAATACATCGTCGAAATCCGCTTTCAGGCACGACCA
>Ga0157374_10004476_pt1 | contig 11729 bp, 9 predicted proteins | sample M25metaG_FD_115308 | JGI IMG/M metagenome (GOLD analysis project Ga0157374, IMG submission 115308) | Miscanthus rhizosphere microbial communities from Kellogg Biological Station, Michigan, USA - M2-5 metaG | ecosystem: Host-associated > Plants > Roots > Rhizosphere > Soil | place: USA: Michigan...
GATAACGCCAAGGCCATTACCGACGGCTTCCACATGCCAGTCCACATTGGATGGGGCAACCACGACTACGATGTCCGTCACGTCCCGCGCGAGATGAGCCACCGGCTCTTCAAAGCCAAGTTCGATCTCGATCCTTACTGGGCGTTCGACTACAAGGGTTACAAGTTCGTCCACCTCAATAATTTTCTGGGATCGACACAGGACAACAAGGCCCCAAATTTCAACCCCAACGCGGGAAGTCTCGGCGAGGAGCAGCTTCAGTGGTTCGAGGCGCAACTCTCTCTACGCAAGCCAACCTTCGTTTTCGTTCACTACCCGCTGATCGCGGTACAGGATAAGGAAGTCCGCGATTTCGGTTTGCACCCCCTCCTGCGCAAGTATGCCAATACGATTCAGCTTGTCGTCTCCGGGCATGTACACAAGTGGGTGGACTTTGCTCACACCTACGGACCGCAGCACTACATCATGGCGGCCACACGCTACGATTCCAACGCGTACATGTTGCTCGAGATCGATCCCGAGCACGGGAGCCACCGCTTTCTCAATGCCGACCTCGTTGAATGGTCGACGCACTACAGCAAGCCCTACCGCGCTGTCTGAGATTGAGAGCGTTTCGCTTCGAGCGCCCTCATCTCTCCATGTCGTCGTCTCGGCAGCCCCAACTCCCGACGACCCGAATCTCATCGGTTCCGGACCCTCACGATAGAGCGCATATACTCGTATTCATTGACGTGAGCGACTCCGACACACGGACGAATCCTTCCCTGCATGAGCGTTCGCACTGGTACTATCTCAGGCTGGCCGCCAGTGCGATCCTGCTACTTCCGGCCATATGGTTTACCTGGCTCACGGTTGATGGCCTTGCCAAACGCCGCGATCTCCGCACTGACCTCGCAGAACTGCAGCACGTTCGGTACGGCCTCCTGAGTGCGGACCAATGGCGGGGCATCATTGGACCGATCCTCAACGGACAGGTGGATAAACTCGACCTCAATGGACAGAGCAAAGACCTGCGCCCGATGGTCGAGCACTCGCTGAATTCTTTGCTCGACAACATCCAGAAACAGATGAGCGCCCCGAAGCCCGCTGGCTCCCAAACGAAGCAGCCCCCTGGAGCCAACGCAAAACAATTAGCCGGCAACTCGAAGCCAGCGCCTGCCGGGTTCACCGCACCTCCAATGATGGTGAACATGATCGTAAACTCGCTCCGCCCGCACATCCCTGAATATACAAACGTCGTGATGGCCGAGCTATCAAAGCCGCAAAACCAGAAAGCATTCAAAGAATCCGTACGCACAGTGTTGAACGATGCCGTCAGGAATACCTTTGGTTCGGTCGACATGACTACGTATTCGGCAATTCTTAAGCGCTACGGATGCGCCGCGAGCTCCGACTGCGAAAGGACGTTGAGCAACCGCATCCAGCAATCTGACGCGCGACTCAACAGGGACTACCTCATCGTCCTGATATCGGCGGCGATCGCCTTTCTCTTGCTCACTGCAACCCGGAGTCCGCTCACGCGAGCTGCAGTTGTAGTGTTGACGGTGTTCTGCCTTGCAATGCTCGTGGGCGGGGTGTTGAGTCCGATGCTCGAAGTGGAGGTTCGTGTCACGCGTTTGGATGCGACGTTGCTTGGAGCGCCCATTGAATTCCGGGATCAATCACTCTACTACCGAAGCAAGACCGTGCTCGAGGTATCGCGGAGCCTGATCGAGATGCATCGGCCTGCCATGTCGCTCGTTGCCATCCTGGTGATTCTCTTCAGTGTCGTTTTTCCAGCGCTCAAAATGCTGGCGCTTGGCGCATCCCTGTTTCGGCCGTCGCTGCTCCGCAACAGTCGGGTCGTTCGGCTGCTCGCGTTCGAACTTTCCAAATGGTCGATGGCTGATGTGATGGTGCTGGCGATTTTCATGTCGTTCATCGCCTTCAACGGAGTCATCGAAAGCGGGATGGGCGGCATACGAACTGAACCCGCTGTTCAGCAGCTGGTACTTCCCACCAACAGCTCGACCATTCTGCCCGGCTACTTTCTCTTCATCGGATTCTGCGTCGCGAGCATCTGTCTTTCGAAAAAGCTCGAGCGCGGAATCATTTCCGGGTCAGAGACAAATGAAAGATGACACGTATATCTCTCTCGCCGATTTCGCGAGACAGTGTTGCCATCTAGGAAACTCAACTCAACACGGCACGTGCTAACGCGACTCTTCGACCTTGATCACGAAATACGTGACGGTCTCTCCATCAGCCACGAGTGTCTGGTGCGGCGTGCCGGCTGGGATGTGTACGACATCGCCGGCCTTTACTTCCTGACGCGTTCCACCATCCACTGATTTGCCACGAATTTCTCCCGGATCGGTTGTCTTTTGATCGACAATGGAACCGCCGGTAACGACGATTGCGTGTCCTTCGAGGATGACAAACATATCGGCGAAGTTCTGGTGGAGTTCGCCGCCTCCGCTCTTTTGGCGAAAGGCGAGCATGGTGTAGTGGTGAGGATATTTCTCCAGAGTCTCACTGGCCGAGCCGTCCCCTTTTGCGGCCTTCTCCTGCAAATGCTTCGCGCGCTCCAGCAGCTGCGTCTTCGACCAATGATTTGATTGCATTGTTTGTCCCTGTGCCCCCAGCGCACTCACAAGCAGTATCGAACCCAACAGCTTAGCAGCTGCGTGTTGCATTGATGCCTCCAGATGGGGAAATGCCGCTGGGAGAAGAATACCCTTTGGCGCCGTAGCAGGTCACAATCTACTCCAATCCGGCCAGTTCCCGTGCCCTCATGAATATCTTCAGGAACATAACCTTCGTCAGCTTACCTGTATTTGTGTTTTGCAGTGACGGGTGATAGCTCGTGATTGCCCTCAGGCCGCTAGGCAGCGTGAATTCGTTCCCGTGGCCGAAGGGGAAGCTGGAGCGAACAATTCGCGGGCCGGCACGGTGCTCATGAGCGAGAAGACCGTCAAATGCAATTCGTCCCAGGCACACCACGACGCGCAGGTTCCCAAGAAGTGCCATCTCCTGATCTAACCAGGATGCGCAGTTGCGCAGCTCTTCAGGAGTAGGCTTGTTGCCCGGCGGGGCACATCGTCCGACCGACGTAATCCAGAGCCCATGGAGCTTCATCCCGTCCTGCCTTGACGACGCCTTGGGCTGAGAGGCAAACCCAGCGTCGTGCAGGACCGGGTACAAGAAGTCTCCCGATCCGTCTCCGGTAAAAGGACGCCCAGTTCGATTCGAACCGTGTGCTCCCGGTGCGAGTCCCAGGGCTAGCACGCGCGCTTCAGGATCGCCAAACGACGGCACCGGACGGCCCCAGTATTCCCAATCCATATAAGCGCGCCGTCGCACACGGGCAACCTCGGTGCAATGGGATCGCAAACGGGGACAGAGATCGCAATCAACGATGCGCGCATTCAGCGCTTCGAGTGTTTTCAGAGCTCCGGCCATCCTTTCTAGGTTATATGGCGTGGCCGATGCGATTTCGCGTACGATCATCGCTTTTCACAGCCGGACCCTTGACCTTAGCGACCCATCAGATACCATGTGTCAAACGGAGCTATTTCCCCATGAAATCAGCCAAAATCCTTGTTCTTGCCGGCGACTTTGTAGAAGATTACGAACTTATGGTTCCCTTTCAGGCGTTGCAGATGGTCGGCCACGTTGTCGACGCCATCTGCCCCGGCAAAAAAAAGGGCGAGCAAGTCCGCACAGCGATTCACGATTTCGAAGGCGACCAAACCTACACGGAGAAGCGCGGGCACAACTTCACCCTGAACGCCACGTTCGACGAAGTGAATCCGGCGAGCTACGACGCGCTTGTGATACCGGGCGGTCGTGCGCCGGAATACCTCCGCCTAAATCCAAAAGTCCTCGATCTTGTTCGCCACTTTGACAAGGAAGGGAAGCCGATCTCCGCCCTTTGCCATGGTCCGCAACTGCTGGCTGCTGCCGGCGTATTGAAAGGTCGCAGGCTCAATTGTTATCCAGCGTGCGCACCAGAGATCGGAATGGCAGGAGGAACGTTTGTCTCGCTTGAGATGAGCGACGCAATGGTGGATGGAAAGCTCGTTACAGGCCCGGCGTGGCCCGCTCATCCTGCGTGGCTTGCGAAGTTCCTTGATGTTCTCGACGCGCATCTCAAGCAGCAGGCCGCGGCGTGACCCATGCGTTTGATCCTTGTCACTCAGGCCTTCGTGGATATTGATCGGACCGCGCGCACCTGACGCAGTGGCAGAGCAGACCCGTTATTCAGGGTCTGCTGAATCTCGGCAATGATCGAGAGCGCAATGGCGGCCGGTGTCTCCGCGCCGATGTCGAGGCCCGTGGGCGCGTGAAGTTGCGAAAGCCATTGTTCGATTCGCTCCGGCGAATCTTCCAAGCCAAGAAGCCGCGCGGCTTCCGCCAGCACTTCGCGAGTTCGCTGCTGAGGGCCGAGTACTCCGACATACGCGGGCAATGTCTCCCGCGCCAACAGTGAAGCCACGATTCGTGCGTCCTGGTCGAAGCTATGAGTTAGGAGGATCGCCGTATCAGTGTCCTTGATACCCGCAACTGGTGAATGCGGCATCCCTGCAATTGGCAGGACGAGCACGGAGTCAGCGGCAGGATGGCGATTGCGGGTTGCGAGATGGCTGCGCCCGTCAGCCACAGCCACAAACCAGCCCAATTGCCGCGCCAGATGAACGATCGGTTTGGCGTCATCGCCTGCGCCAAAAACCCACAAACCAGGTCGGGCCGCTCGATAGTCGACCCAGACGCGTGTGGTGTTGTCTTCTACCGAAAACCGCTTGTCGATCGATTGCATCCGTTGCATCGCCTGGAGGGCCATGCTCTTCAGGATTGATTCCAGATAGCGACTAGGTTCATGTTCGGGCGGATCTTCCGTGATTGTTGGTCCTGCGAAGGATCTTCTGCCAATTTCCGCTCCGTCCAGAGTAGTGGCAATCGCCAGCGGAACTCGCGCGTGGAATGCAGCTTCAAGCGCTCGCAATAACGTGGATGCCGTCTCGCACCGCTCCAGGAGAATGTAGACAACGCCGCCGCAGCCAGACCCATAGTGCATATCGCCATCATCGTCTGCGGTCGAGTAGCGACGAACCACTGGGCCCGCCTCCGTGAGCCACCAGGCACGTTTCGCAACCTCGGCCTCGAGGCAGCCGCCGCTCACTGTTCCTGCGCGACGGCCATCGCGCGCAATGAGCATGCGTGCGCCTGGCTTTCGATAGCTGGGTCCCTCGACATCAACCACCGTAGCAAGAACGTAATCCGCACCGGCTGCTTCCAGTTCGTGCCACAACGGCAGGATGTTCTCAAGGTCGGTCATCTGGCAGCTATTTTACGCATGCATCACTTTTGACTGGAGCAGGTCCTCAATCCTCACCGGCAGTTCGCGAACGCGGACGCCTGTGGCATGATGCGCGGCTGCGGTGATGGCAGCGGCAACGCCCGCTAGCCCGATTTCGCCAACGCCGCGAGCCCCGTATTCGCCCATTACCGGGTCAGGATGATCGAGGAATGTTACATCGATCTCCGGGGAGTCGGCACAGGTCGCCACCAGGTAGTCCGCCATACTTCCGTTGATCGGCTGGCCAGTTCGCTGGTCGTGAATCGTTTCCTCCAGCAGACCCATGCCAACGCCCATCACCACAGCACCCGCAATCTGGTTTGCCGCCGCAGTCGGATTGATAATCCGGCCGGCATCAATAACCGTAACCACCCGGCTTACGCGCAGGCGTGCGATCTCCGGCTCCCATTCCACTTCAACGAATTGTGCGCCGTAGGAATGCAGCGACTTGTCTTTCGACTGAGGATCCTCCCAGGTTGGCACAGTTTTGCCCTCGGCGCTCAATCCATCGATGCGCGCCAGTTTCAAAATCTCAGCGAACTCGGGGTCGCCCGCGGCCTGATCCTTCTTCCGGATTCGTCCTTCCGCAAACTCGAGCTCCTCGACCTTCGCACCCTTCAGCGGAGAGCCGTCCGTACCCGTCGAGAGCGCTAGCATCTTCTTCATTGCCTCTGTGGAAGCATGCGCAATCGCATTTACGACGGAGCCAGTCACCATGGACCCGCCTGACATGGGACCATCGGGCAGAGCGCTGTCGCCGAGGACGACATCGATGCGATCGAACGGCACGCCGGTCTTCTCGTGAACAACCTGCGCGAATGTGGTGTAGGTGCCGGTTCCAATATCCTGCGTGCCGCTTCGAACCGAAACACGGCCGTTCGCGTGGAACTCGACATGCGCAGTGCAGGGCAGGCGCATTGCTACCCAACTCGCCCCAGCTACTCCCCAGCCGAGAATCTTGCCATCGCGCCGCATTGAACCGATACCAGGTGTGCGCTTTTCCCAGCCAAACTTCTTCGCGCCGGTCTCGAGACACTCGCGATAGTAACGTGAAGAGAAGGGGATGTTCTTCTCTTCGTCCTTTTCCGCATCATTCAGAATGCGCAGCTTCAGCGGATCGATCTTCAGCTCCTCGGCTAGCTCATTCATAGCCGATTCCAGCGCATACAGCCCGGGCACGGCGCCAGGGCCGCGCATATACATTGGAGCTCCCAGGTTACGTCGGACCAGGCCGCTGGTTACCGAGAGATTAGCAACACTATAGAGATAGGGCGTCGCTTCCGCGCAGCCCTCCTCGAAATCGTCGAGCATCGAGGTGGAGTTCAAATAATCATGGCTGAGCGCGATGAGCTTGCCATCGCTCGATGCGCCAAGCCGGATCCGCTGTTCGGTCCGCGGACGATATCCCACACTCGAAAACATCATCCGGCGGGTCAGACTCATCTTTACTGGTCTACCAAGCTTGCGAGCGGCTACCGCATTCATTGCGCAATGCGGCCATGGGAACAGCTTGCCGCCGAATCCCGATCCAAGGAAACGTGTCACCACTCGGACATTCTCGATCGGAATGCCAAGTGTCTGCGCCATCACTACGCGGTGATTTACGACGCCCTGCGTTGTTTCAAACATGGTCAGCTGGTCGCGATCCCACACCGCCACAGAGGCGTGCATCTCGATCGGATTGTGGGTTTCGATCGGCGTGATGTAACTCTGGTCGACTTTGACCGGGGCTGTTCCAAAGGCGCTGTCGAAATTTCCGCGATGACTGCCTTTTTTTCGATCGCCTGTGTAGTCGTCCAGGCCTTTGCGAATCTTCGGCGTTTCCGGTTCGTATTCCGCACGTACCACTGCAGCGGCTGCCGTAGCCTGCTCGAAGGAGTCGGCGACGACAAGAGCGACGTACTGGCCCCAATGATGCACAACCTCGTCTTCGAATGCCGAGCGCACTTCGCTGTTGGTCGCGTCACCATCGCCAGGCACCGTCCGGTACAGCGGGCCGATATTTCCGTGATGCAAAACCAGCAGCACGCCGGGCATCTTCTCGGCAGTCGCGGTATCCAGAGAGCGAATTCGGCCGCTGGCAATCGAGGCCACAACCGGTACTGCGTAAGCCATGCCTTCGATATGGAAATCTGCGGCGTACTTGGCCGCCCCCGTCGTCTTTAGCGGACCATCGATGCGCGGCGTCGGCCGTCCGATGATCCCTGCTGGTGTCGCGCTCATGCTTGCCTCTTTCGCTGCGCTCGCGCAGTCGTTGCGATCATGCCTCGTGAACTGTGGACTTCAACAGATCCTCAATGCGAACCGGCAGATTCCTTACGCGCACGCCGGTTGCATGATAGACAGCGTCCGTAATTGCTGGAGCAACACCTGCCATGCCGATTTCACCGATCCCGCGTGCACCGTACTCGTTGACGATGTAATCCGGATAATCGAGGAACACGATCTCCTGTTCAGGCAGATCAGCGCAAGTTGGAACAACGTAGTCGGCGAAGTTATTGTTGATCGGCTGCCCGCTTCGAACGTCATGCACCGTCTCCTCGAACAGGCTCATGCCAACTCCCATCACAACTGCTCCGAGCATTTGATTGGTGCCCGCTCCCTTGTTGATGATGCGGCCGCAATCAAACACAGAAACGATGCGGCTCACACGCAGGCGTGCGATCTCCGGCTCCCACTCCACTTCAGCGAAGTGGCAGCCATACGAGTGCAGCGAATACTGCTTTGCCTTGGGATCTTCAAACGACGGCGCGGTCTTTCCAGTCGCGGTGATTCCGCTCAGGTTCGCCATCTTCAGAACTTCTTCGAAGGGAACGCCATTTGCCGTCAGTTGTCGTTCAGAATTCATCGACACCCCAATAACCTTCGGCTCCTGACTATCTTTTTGCATAACCCTGCCGTTCGAAATGGCAAGATTTTCCGGCTTCATTCCATGGAAAGGCGAATCAGGGAGAGAAGCGGCAATGTGCAGCAGCCGCGTAACCGCGGACTTCATCGCTGTCGTCGCCGCCGGCAGCACTGCGCTTGTGGCCATTGAGCCCCCTGACGTTGGTCCCTCAGGCAGCGAGCTGTCGCCCAGAAATACATCGATCCGATCGAGTGGGACGCCAGTTGCGGCATGAACGACCTGGGCAAAAATTGTATACGTCCCGGTGCCGATGTCCTGGGTGGCGCAGCGAACGCAGACGCGACCATTGGGACAGAGCTCAACGCTGGCTGTGCAGGGAATTCGTGCCGCGGACCAGGACGCACTGCCAAGCCCCAATCCTATGAATTTGCCGTTGCGTCGCATCGATCCCGGCTCCGGAGTCCTGTTCCTCCAGCCGATCTTCTCTGCACCCGTCGTCCAGCATTCCTTCAAATGCCGCGATGAAAAGGGCAGGTTCTTGCCTTCATCGCGTTCCGCATCGTTTTTCAGTCGGAGTTCCAGCGGGTCCATCTTGAGCTTTTCGGCGAGCTCATTCATGCCCGATTCAAGAGCGAACAGTCCGGGAACAGCTCCAGGGCCGCGCATCGGAGCAGGCGCTCCAACGTTGCGCCGAACCATGCCGGTGGTGACGACGAGATTCGGACAGCTATACAGGAATGGCGTCTGCTCGCCGCAGTGTTCCACAAAATCATCGAGCTGCGATGTCTGCGTAAAGAAGTCGTGGCGGATCGCGGTCAGCTTGCCATCTTGTGTCGCGCCAAGCCGGATGCGCTGCTGCGTGCGGGGGCGATGGCCGGTGTTTGAAAACATCATGCGACGATCGACGCTGATCTTCACCGGCCGGTTCAGCGTTCGCGCGGCCGACGCAGCGATCGACGACTGCGGCCACGGAAAGAGCTTCCCGCCGAATCCAGATCCTATGAAGCGCGAGATCACACGCACATTCTCGCGGGGAACGCCGAGCACCTGCGACATGACCACGCGGTGATTGACCACACCCTGTGTGCACTCATAAAGCGAGTAGTTCTCGCCATCCCATACCGCAACCGTTCCGTGCAGTTCCATCGGATTGTGCGTTTCGACAGGAGTGACGTAGGTCTCGTCAAGAGTGACGGCCGACGAGGCCAACGCCTTGTCGGGATCGCCGCGCTTCCAGCTCTCAGGCCGGTCGCCATTGAAGTCGCTCAGATCGGTCTTTACGTCGGGAGTTTCGGCGTCATACTCGACCTTGACAGCAGCTGCCGCAGCCTTCGCCTCCTCCAGCGTTTCGGCGACTACTGCCGCCACGAACTGGCCCCAGTAGTAGACTTTGTCGTCCGCAAACGGAGGCCGAGCCTCGCTGATCGTCCCATCTGACTCGTGTGGATAGAAGCGATACACATTGTCGATCTTGCCGTGGTGCATCACCAGCAGCACACCGGGCATCTTCTCCGCGGCAGAAGTGTCCAGAGAGCGAACTCTCCCCTTTCCGATTGTGGCCTGTATGGCAACCGCGTGCAGCAGGTGGGGAAAATTGTGATCGACTGCGTACCGCGCAGCCCCAGTGGTCTTTAATGATCCGTCGATGCGAGGCACCGCCGCGCCAATGATGCCCGCCGCATGAGGAAGTGTGTCCGTCGCCATAAACAACTCCAGAATATGCAACTATGCGGTTGCCGTTGCGGTCTTAAGCGAGCGCATCAGGCAGCGCTTCGCAAGCTCCACTTTAAACGCGTTGTCTTTATGAGGCTTGGCTTTTGCCAGGGCAGCCTCCGCAGCTGCCTTGAAAGCTGCCGCATTCGCGGATTTACCCATCAGCGCCGCCTCGGCCTCGCGCGAGCGCCACGGTTTCGTTCCAACACCGCCCATGGCAACGCGAATGTAACGGATATGTCCGCCCTCAACGCGCGCGACCACGGCCGCCGACGCCAGCGCGAATTCGTAGCTGGCACGATCGCGCAGTTTCAGGTATGTGGATTTTGCTCCCTCTATCGGCTTGGGTAGATCCACATAAGTAATCAGATCGCCCGCTTCCAGAGCGTTCTCGATATGCGGTGTTTCACCAGGCAACTTGTGAAAGTCAGCGAAAGGAATGGTCCGCTTTCCTTTCGGCCCTTCGACGTGAATCACAGCTTCAAGAGCCGCCATGGCCACGCACATGTCTGAAGGGTGGGTCGCGATGCACTTGTCGCTGGTTCCAAGAACAGCGTGAATCCGATTGAATCCATCCATCGCTGCGCAGCCGGAACCCGGAGTGCGTTTGTTGCAGCCATAGCCGCCGGGAGCACCCGCATTTGGCTCGCGGAAGTACATGCACCGCGTGCGCTGAAGCAGGTTTCCGCCGGTCGTAGCCATATTACGCAACTGCGGGGACGCACCGGAAAGCAGCGCCTCGGAGAGGACCGGATACGACTTCTTCACCTCGTCGTTCCAGGCGAGGTCGGAGTTTCGTACCATCGCTCCGATCCGCAGGCCGCCATCCGGCAGCTTTTCAATCTTGTCGAGTGGTAGCAAGTTGATGTCGACCAGCACCTTCGGCGTTTCCACGCTCAGTTTCATGAGGTCGACCAGCGTGGTCCCGCCGGCGATGAACTTTGCCTCATGCGCGCTTGACAGAGCCTTCTCGATACTCGGAGCTTTGACGTAACTAAAAGTTTCCATGGTCAGCCTCGCTTCCTATGCACGCGACCGCACTTGTTTCACCGCGGCGAGAATGTTGGTGTAGGCTCCGCAGCGGCAGATATTGCCTGACATCGCCTGCTTGACCTCTTCGTCCGTCGGACCGATAGGCTCTTTCAGCAGCGCGACGGCGCTCATAATCTGACCGCTCGTGCAGTAACCGCACTGGTACCCGTCGTGTTCCACAAACGCAGCCTGCATGGCGTGCAGGTTTCCCGGCTGACCCACACCCTCAATCGTTGTGACCTCGTCGCCTTCATGCATCAGGGCAAATGAGAGGCAACTATTCACTCGGCGTCCATTCACGTGTACTGTGCAAGCCCCGCATTGACCGTGGTCGCAGCCCTTCTTCGTGCCTGTCAGGTGGATTCGTTCACGAAGAGTGTCCAAGAGTGTCGCACGCGGATCGAGATTCTTCAGCGTGTAGTCTTTCCCGTTCACCCGCAGCGTGACGGTGCTGCCGCCGCCTGTAGCTTCAGACTGCTCCTGGGCAGGGTCCGCTATTGGAGACGCCGGTGCCAGGGGTGCCGCGCTGGCCAGCAAACTCGTCGCGCCAATACCCGACAAAAACGACCGTCGGCTCACTCGGACTTTTGCAGATTCGAGCTGAACCGGCTCAAGTTCTACGGATTGCTGGTCTGGAGCGAGCTCATGGTTCGTTTGTTCAGGGGTACGCGAGCGCAAATGCCTGAAGCGTGTTTCAATGCTGTCTGCCACAGGTCGACCTCCTTGAGACAGGACATTTATCTTTCGAATGTTTCGGGACTCCCGGCATACTCGAACAGGAGAATCGCGCACCGGGAA
>Ga0157374_10004480_pt1 | contig 11728 bp, 31 predicted proteins | sample M25metaG_FD_115308 | JGI IMG/M metagenome (GOLD analysis project Ga0157374, IMG submission 115308) | Miscanthus rhizosphere microbial communities from Kellogg Biological Station, Michigan, USA - M2-5 metaG | ecosystem: Host-associated > Plants > Roots > Rhizosphere > Soil | place: USA: Michigan...
CTGCGTGTTAGAGTTACAGCGCGCCCGCAAGGGCGGGTACCCCCCGCTGGCCGGACCCGCGTCTAGAGAGCCAGCAAGACCGCTCGAGCCTCCCTCCCCTGGCCGTACGGACACCCTCGTATGGCCGTACTGGCGTTCATGCGTATCGAATTTCCGTCCTGCTTTCCGTCCGTCCTGTCGAAAAATTTCGGGGGGGTAAGTTTTTCTTGATCGATTTTTTCTGGCGGGCTTTCCGAAGAGGTCGAAATTTCTTGCAGCGCAAAAACTTTCCTCCAAAAATTTCGCTTGCAGTCTTTCCAGAGAAAAGTTGTGCAACCCCTTTGCTTGCCGCAAGCCCGCAAGCCAGCCGTTAGACAGGGAACGCGGACCAGGGCACGCAGGAAAGCAAGAAAGAAACGCGCTCCCGCACAGCCCTGGCTGGCTGGCTTTCCCCCGCTCCATCCGGCACGCATGGCTGGCGGTCAGGCTGGGGGGTGGTGTGGCCGTACGGGCGTATATTCGTGCGCGGGGGTCTTGCTGGCTGGCTCCGCTCCGCGTCACAGTCCGCGCTGGCTATTGGCGCTCCACCTGCTACGCTGGCGGTCCTGCTACCACCTCGTTCGCTATTGGCGCTCCACCAATACCGTGGGCGGTTGCTAATGGCGGGGCTGCGCGTCACAGTCCGTGGTTGCTAATGGCGGGCGGTCCTATACCTCCTACGGTACTTTTTTCCGTTCTTGCGTTCAGTCCTATTACGGGTCCAGTACTCTTTTTTTCTTGCGTTCAGTCCTAGTACACCTGCGTTCTCACTGGCGGTCCGTGTTATCGGAGTGCTTTATCTCATTCTCTCCGGAGTACTAGATCTCAAAATCAGTACTTTAATGTATTGCAACAACAAGCGAGCGCGTTATAAAATGTATTTAGTGGTTGGGTTGGTGAGCGGGTTACCCCGGATCCCAAACCCAAACCCATAGGATAAATACAGTGAAAACCAACAACAACAACAAGGTAGTCAAAGCGCGTAAGGGATCCAAGGTGAGCGTTACCCCGGTGGTTGATACCCCGGTGGTGAGCGTTACCCCGGTGGTTACCCCGGTGGTTGATACCCCGGTGGTTACCCCGGTGGTGAGCGTTACCCCGATCAAACCCGCGAGCGTTGAGGATATCGGAGTACCTAACCTCGGATCCAAGCGTATCGGTACAACCCGCGTTGATACGTACCGCGTGGTACCCAACCAGCGTAAGGGAGTTATCGCGCGGTATTACGTACAAGGTGGTTTTACCCGCGTGGATCCCTCCACCAACAAGGATTTTTTTGTGGTAGCGGTGGAGATCCCTCACACCGATCTGTATACCGCTAAGCTCCAAATGGTTAAGCTCAACGCGGATCTTAAAGCGGGATCCACGGGTACCCTGGATACCCTGAGCGCGTAACGCGCTCGCGGGATCCCCGCGCGGGTTTAAGATCCCGCGCTCCGATTTATCGATATCGGAGCGCGGGATCTTTTTTGGTTTGGAGATCCCATGCGTGCGGGATCGATCCCATGCGCGCTCAAGGTACTACTGGCGAGCGTAGCTCGCCGGGGGCCCATGGCCCTCGATCACGCGCTAGCCAAAGTGTCGAATCCTGATTCCGGACTGAAAACCGGACTGCATGACCGCAATTGTCGCACGGACCAAAAAAAAGACCAGCCCGAAGGCTGGCCCAGGTGTTGCCCGCTCTACTCTTTCCCCAGCTCCTCGTGATACTTCCGTCGTACCTCTTTCCACGAGTCCACCGTGGTGATGATCTTACCGAACGCCCGCAGCTCACCCTCGTAGTAGCTGTCGATCACGGGGTAAGGCTCATCCTCCCGGCGATCCCAAATCACCATGTACTGGTCGCCCTCTTCGTAGGGCCCCGCTTCCGGTGTGGAGGTACGCAAGCCCTGCACTCCGGGGAGCGGGTACAGGCACTTGTTCGCTTGGCTCAGGTTAAAGAGGGGGCCGATAGTCCCGGTGAGCGGCGGGATCAGATCCGCTTCACAAGTTCCCCAGCTCGTGTCCCACTCGGACCAACGGCGGCCGTTGAGTACGTTTTCCGTTACCTGGATCCGCATCCCGGTGAGCGGGCCGTTTACCCAGGTGAAGGGTTGCCCCACGGGGGGCTTGTCGGGCCGTTTATCTTGCTCTTGTTTTGTCATGGCTTAGGTTTTCCCTTTCTTAATCCAGATCCCATCCTTGGTGAGCGCACGCCCATTCCGCTTGAACACGATTGGGAACACCCCGCCCGCCTCATCATCAAAGCTGTAGTTCATCCCGTGCTCCTCCTCCTCCGCCATCTCCTTCAGGCTGTGAACCTGGATCCCATGCTTGGGTTCGATGACATCGAGCGTCCAGTACGTCTCCCAATCCAGATACCCGCCCTGAACCTGATCGAGCATCCGCGTACGCCCGCTGGCCGCGCCCTCATCAAACGCATCGAGCGGAGCGCCCGCCGCGACGAACTTTTTGAACTCCTCGCGAGTGAACTGGTAGACCCGTTTGTCCCGAATCACGCGGTACACCTCGAACGGAGTGTGAACCCACCAGGGAAGGTGGGACCACTTGTACCCCTTGCAGATCGAGCAGGTACAGCGCGTGGGGTTGTCCTGTGTGCCCCGGTTCACTGTACACGCTCCTTCCAGCGGGCCAGGATCAACGCCTTCCGGAGATCGGTATCCGGCATCGCGATCACGCTGGCGTGCCACTCGCGGTACGCGGCGGCGAGCCTACCGATATCCCCGCCGTCCTCGATCCCCAACGCCTTGATGATCTCCGCCATCACCTCCAGCTTGGTAGCCGTTTTGGTGGGATCCTCGGGCGCGAGGTCAGCGATATCCCCACCGATCCGGTGGAAATAATTCCAGTACTCCTCCATGAAGATCAGACCGATTAGCGCGATCTGCCCCTCGTTCAGTTTCACTGTGTACTCTGCGTTCATGGTTTAGGTTTCTCTTTCTCCCTCCCGTTATCAGGAGGTACTCTTAATAGTACCACACCTACTAGCGGTTGTACAGGACAACAGCAAGGTGATTTGTGGAAATAAAAAACCCCGGCACGAATGATCGCACCGGGGCCGCTGGGGAAAACCAAGGGTAACAAACCCGTAAAGACCCAGCTAAACTCGAAATTCCTTCTTCGCCTCACGGATGAGTGGCCCAGCGAGTTTCCGCCTCCGTTTCTCATCCTTCCAATCCGGAGCGAGACGATAGCGTGCGTCGTTGGTGCGCTTGTACAGGATCTCGGTCCCATGCTCCGGGTGTACCGCTGTCCAGGCGCGAGCGCCGTCCTTGAGCGGCCCTACCAGGGCGGGTCCGGTGAGGATCCCCATCATGGGGCGTTCCGCTTGCGAGATAGTGAAATCCCCGAAGCAACCCTCCGCCGCGGCGATCAGGTGACCATCCCACTTATTCTCCGTACTCTGGCCCTCGTGGAACCCGCACCCGATCCCCACCGAATGGGATCCGTCGATCTCGGCCCACTTCCGTACATCGGAGTCACCCTCCTTCACATGCTTGGCGAAGACCGCGTTCATCAGGATCACGCCCACCGACTGCGGGTAGACGTGAACCCCAAAGTGGCCGGCAACCTCAACCGCGAGCCGCGTGGCGAGGATACAGCAGTCATACCGCTCGAATTCCGCCTCGATTGCTGGGGGGATGTTCTCCCCCAGCCAGGTGAAGAGATCGAGGGCTTTCATATCCCGTCTCTCCAGCGCTCCGGGAGAAAGCCTCCCCGCGCGATCCAATCGTCCAGCGCTTCCACCAGCTCCGCGAGCCTTACCGCGCCGATGGTGTTATCCGACTTCTCCGCGAGGATGTACCTTGCGAGGGAGAGCTGTTCCCTGAGATTTGCGTTGGGGTCCATCAGTCCATCTCCATGAACTTCCGGAGGTCGGTGATGTTGTCCTTGGAGAGATTCCCGTGTACCGCGATATGGGTGAAGGAATCGATCCTGGTGTCCTCGATGTCATCGATCTCGGAGAGGAGGCTCCGGAGAGACTCGTACAGGTTGCGGGTGAGTACGGTAGCCATTACGTTCTTCTCCTCGGATTGCCGTCCGAATCGTAGTCGTGGGATTGGGGCGGATCGGGGAGGAGCTGCTCCCCGTGATCCAGCGGGATCCCCTTGCGTTCGAAGATCGACTTCCCTACCCCGCCACAGCGCTCCTCGTGGTATGCGGGGTTGTTCTCGATCCATCCCTTTCCGGCGCCACAGCCGGGACAGAGGGGAGCGGGGTAGTTGTGGGAGGGCGTGAGCGTTACCATCTCGGCCGCACGCCTGAGAGCCTCGTGAATCTCCGATCCGCCGCTCCCCACGAACACCTGGGAGCCGCCCCCATGTTCAAGGGCGAACTCCTTGGTGACTTCGATCTTCCACTCGCTCGCGTGGTAGGTGAGTTTCACTTCGACAATGCGGTTCATCGAGCCTCCAAGCGTTCAAATCCAACAGGCCGGATCTGGTAGACCTCTTTGAATCGAAAATCCCCATTCCGGACCACGATGAAGAGATCCTCCACCGAAGCGGAGGGACCGGGGAACTCGATCTCCTGCCCGGATCCGCGATTGAACTTTGCGTAGGCGACGTCCAGGAGGGAGAGCGTTTCCTCGCTCAATTGGCTACTGTCCACCTCTACCTCGCCCACGTAGCCGATAGGCTCAAAAGCGAGCCGGATAAACTTGATCGTCATCGCTTCCCCTCCCGGAGCATCGCCCGCTCGTAGAGCCTCCGGAAGCGGTGGCCGGGATCCAGCTCGCCTACCGTGCTCCACGTCCCCAACCGTACCCCTCCGGGACCGACGTTCTCAAAAATCGCATCGAGGGGAGCGTTATCTGCCACCGCGCGTGCTTGTTGTTCGTTGATGTAGTAGGGCATGGAACCCATGTCTTTTCCCCACCACAGGATCGCCACGTAATCCTCAGGCCTTGGCATTGTTGTTCCCTCCGATCCATACCAACATGTGGCTCCGCTCGCGCCGGATCAGACCCGCGCCGATCAGAGTACCGATCATCTTCTCGTAGGTTTCGATATCGAACTTCCCCATCAGGAGGGCGTAGAGTTCGCCCGAGGGGATCTGACCGACGGCCTGGATCATCTCTGCTACCGCTCTGAGAATCTCCAGCGCCGCCGCGACCTCCTCCCTGTGTACTTCCATCTTCCGCATCGCTGTCATGGTTTAGGTTTTCCTTTCGATCTCCCCATTCTCACTAACTGGGTACTCTTAATAGTACCAAATCAACAAGTGGTTGTCAATTAATTGTCCAGACAATCGACGCTACCGCTTATCCCGGATCCGCGCCTCGCCGATATGCAGACCCAGGTGCAGCCCGTATATCAGCGCCCCGGACAGTAACTCGCGCAATGGGATGCCCAACGTCTGCGCTGCCCGGATCATGCGGCTGATCGTATCCGCGATGTGGGGATCTTCCACGGTAAGTCGACTCAGCTCTTCTGTGATGCGTGCGCCTGGACCATCAGCGGTAATTCCGTCGTAGCCGAGCCTGATCTCGGCTATTGTTGGTGCTTTCACCGCCTCACCTCCGGTAGTTCAAATTCCTCCCCCAGCGTTTTCCGGAGGATCGGGAGCGCCTGGAGCGCCGTGATCTCCGCCCCGTGGAGCCAGAACTCGTACGCGAGGTAGGGCTTGCGCGGCCGGATTACAGGCGTACCCGCGTTGTCGTTGAGGCCGATAATCTCCAGCCCATCGCTCGCGACGGACACAAAGACATCAGGCCGCTCCGGGATCATGGTGATATTGGTTGTCACCATCCCCGGCGGGAGCTTGGCGGGGTCCGGTACGTCGATCCTCCCCAGGTAGACCGGGAGCGCGAGGTACGGACAGATTTGGAGCGCGAACGTCTCGCACTCGTGGTGTCCAGGGAGATCGTAGTACGCGCCGTTGGGATCGAACGCGGAGCGGATCCCGCCCACGAACCAGCGCCACTTACCCAGCCGCTCGCCGCAGATCGGACAGAGATTCGAGCGGAGCGCCTGCATGTGCTTGTCCTGATCGTTGACGGTGAAGATGGGGGTGTCATCGACGCCGCGCAGGACGTTCCAAGGGATCGGATAGCCGCGCTTGTCTTTGGGAAGCCGCGCGATGCGCGGAGGTATGCTGGGTACCAAAGATCCGCCCACTGAAATGGAACACCCATCCTCCGCTTCGGCTTTCCGCCGAATCCATCCAGGGTCATTGTTGAAGCCCTTCATTTCAACTCCTTGGCTGGATTGTGGAACTTATGGCAGGCGCCGCAGTATTTCTCTCGCACGTCATTCGGATTGAACGAAACGTTGCCGCATTGGAAGCAGTGAATTCCAACGCTCCCGTTAGTGAAGCTGACGATTTTGAATTCGTACTCGTTCATCGCTGCGCCTCCCTTTCCGTCACCGGGATCCCCTCCAGCCACTTCCCGGAGGCATCGAGCGGGTATCCCCGCTCGTCCGATAGGAATTCGAGATCGCCATCCGTCCAGATCCGCCGCTTGGAATCCCAGCGCAGGACGTACCCATCGTCAGTCTTGAAGAATGCTGGGCGGCTCATAAGAGCCTCCAGCACTTTACGTGGGTGGCAAATATGTATTTGCCGATTGGCATGTTATCCAGCAGGGCTGCGATCAGGGGATCATCGATAGTCTCGATGGTCAGGGGATCATCCGTCTTGCGGAGCTGGGTCCTGGAGGAGTCCCAAACGAATTCCCCCAGCACGATTCCATCGCGGGTGATTTCGTAAACCGGAAGTTGATCGCTCATACGTCGCGTTCCCCCATGTATTCCAGCTCGTGATCGCGGCACTGCTGGACGGTGAGCGGTTGATCGTAGCCGATCACGCCGTGTGCCCAGGAGGAGCGCGGGAGTTCCGGGCGCTTGTGCGCGAGATCGGGCGGGGCTTCCACGTAATCCCATCCCTTCGGGAGTCCTGCGAATGCCGCTGGGCGATACATCGGTTTGTAGATATGTTTGGTCATTTGGTTTTTCCTTTTCTCCAATTCGGTTCGGTAAAGATCCGCCGCTGTTTCAGGTAGCGGACGTGGCGTTCAGTGATCCGGAATTTCTGCGCCCGCATCCCATACTGCTGTTGGCTCACCACGATCCCCCGGCACTGACTGACACCAGCCCAAGGAACGATGGGGAAGATGACGGCGCGGACCTCTCCCGCGCCGTAGATGGAGTGGAGCCGACGCACCACCGCTTCGATTGCTCTTTCCTGTTGTTTGGTCATTTGGTCGGATCCTTATCCACGTAGTTTGTCCAGGGGTTCCTCGGCTCCGTGGCCGGGACGAAGTTGATGGGATCCCCGTTCACCTCGTCGTACTTCCCGCTCGCCGCGAGTCTCTCCACGAGTTCGTTGCGGAGCTTCACCATGTCCTGGCGGAGGATGTTTTCGATGACCAGGGCGTTACCCTGGTCATCCACGGCCTTGAGCCACACGCGCTTCCTGACGCGCGAGGGGTAGACAGTGACGCGGATGGAACTCACCCGCGCCTCTCGATTTCGAGCTTGAGATCCGCGATAGGGATCCGGCCCGCACAGGAGGAGTAATACCCCTGCCGCTCGTACCGCGCCCGCAGCTCCTTGATGAACTCGGTAGCCGCCTTGAGCGTCTTGAACGCCTTCGGAGCGGCGTACACTCCATCGGTAGCGTTGAACACCTGATAGCTCGCCATCAGAGCGCCTCCTCGTGGAGCTGGTGCTTGGCGAAGCGCTGGACCGCGTAGGCCCGCACCTCCTCGGGCGTGGGAGTGTGAACCCCCAGCTCCCTGGCGAGCTTCTCCGCTTGGGTCCGGTAGAGCGCACTCACCAACTGCTCATCGTTCCCCACGGCCCTGTACCAGTAGTAGGAAGCCGCCGTCAGGTACTCCAGGCGTACATTTTCCAGCGTGCGTGGCGTTGATTGTTTCATCAGTATTCCTCCGCGAGCATGATGGTGAGAACGCGCGTGGTGACGGCGGGATCAGAGGAATCCTCGCTCCCGTTTTCCATCGCTTTGTCGTAGTAGTCGATCTTCCAAAAGATCTTGTTGCCGTTGTGGAGGATCACTCCGAAATCGCGCTCCCCGTAAGGATCGTTTTTCTCGGTGAAGTCCTTGTGGGTTTCCACCAGCTCCCGGATCCGGGATTGGTCAGCATCCGGGAGGGCATTGAAGCCCTCCGTCTGGATCAACGTGCTGGCCACGCCCATCGCGGTACGTGCGAGATCGTTGAGCTTGGCGATCCGCTGGGTGCGGGTATCTACCATTCGCCACGCTCCACCACCAGGACGTCGCCCACGATGTACTGGGGCAGGAGGTTGGGGTTAGTCGCAAACAGATCGGTAGCGATCCTGTTGCAGGGGAGGCCTTTGAGTTTTCCCTCCTCGTTACAGATCATATCCAGCTTGGGGCCGATCTGAACGCGCTCGATGTAGCCGCCCACGTAGCGCTGGAGTTCCTCCAGCGTGAACTTCGCCCGTTTGGTTTTTTTCGGTGCGGCGGCGGGTTGTACTTCCACCACTTCGCCCGATGTTTTAATCCACTTAGCCATTGGTTTAGGTTTTTCCTTTCTCAGTTCCACTTACTCTCAACTACCCTTCCAGAGTATCACAGTAACATGTTGTTGTCAATCATTTGTCGGAGACAATCGACGCGCTACTTCCGTGTACCAAATCTGGATCGAATCATCGTGGTAGAAATGCTCATCCCGATCCACCGCAAACCACTGCGATGGTTTATAGAGGTCGAAAAATTCCCGAAAGCCCTCAGCGGTTGATTTGCCCTTGCACGGGTAATGAACAGTCAGCGCCGTTTTCTTGAATTGATCGATCTGGGTCCGGTAGGCGAGTTGCCATCCGAAGGCGAGCGCGTTGTATTTGCGCTCGCTCGGTACGCCATCGATCTTCAGGAGGTATTTCATGCCGCTAGCGCCTGACAAGCTTTCTCTGCTGCCTCGTACGAATCCACCAGCGTGGATCCGCATCCGTTCAGCTCGCACATCTTGAGGAGGTACATGGTCACGATGGGGTGCGTGGCTACCTCGCGCGTACCCTTGCCCTCCGCGTGAACCGCTGGCCATACAGCCTCGCGGATCACCTGATCGAGGCTGCGGGCTACCCCGCCCAGGTTGCAGGCGTACTGCACGTCGAGGGCGCTCTGTGCGGCTTGTTGAATCGTCATCAGTTCGGTACTCCTTTCTGTTTGAACCACGCGGCGACGTAGAGGTAGCCGTGACTCTGGTTGGGGTTGCCGACGATGATGCCCAGGTTATCCTCGTACAGCGTGAATTCCTTGTGATCGGTGGGCGACATCTCCCGCTTGCTGTGGAGCTGGCCCGCGCGGTAGAGCGCATCGCGGAGCGCCCCCTTGTTGAGCCAATCGATCAACAAGTCCTTCGCGGTTTTATCCCCCACGCAGCTCTGGCGGTTCTGTACCAGATCGCTGGGGTAGATCAGCCGCGCCCCCCATGCAACGACGGCCCACTTGGGGACCGCCGCGTTTAATCCGAATTCCAGTTGTGGTTTCTTCATGCTTCTGTCCTCACTCTCACTTCCGCCAACATGGGTTGCGGATCCCAGCGTTTCATCCGGCAGATAAACAGGATGGAGAGCTTGACCAGATAGCCCGCCGTCAAATATCCCTCCGCTGTTTTCGCCTCAAGCATCCGGACCCACATCTCGATGAACAACATCTTTTCGGCATCATCGGACGGCGGGTAGTTGGTGTAAACGGACTGCCCATCCGCATCGAGGACTTGCTCCGGGGGATCGATCACTCCCAGGAGCATCCGCTCGGGTTTGGGGAGCGCCCGGACCTGCTTCAGGCACTCGAACATCACGAGCGCGGCCCCGTGGTTCTCAGCCTCCACGGTGTAGGAGTTACGCCAGAATTCCGTGGTGATCACGCGGTAGACGAGCTTCGGGCGTTCAGGTTTCGTTCTCGGCATAGTTTGTCCTTTCGGGGTTGGGCTACGCGCGTTTTAATTGGTGCGCGCGCGTAGCCGCGAGGAGATCAACTGACCTGTACGCTATCCCCTACCGCTACCTGCGGCGGGAGCTTGGCGACGAGCGCCGTCTTGGCGTCGTGGAGGGATTTGAAGTACTCCTCCTCGGCGCACCGGAAAAACTTCTTCCCGTTCCGGATCTCGATGTATCCGCCCTGGAGGAAGAACCCCGGCTTACCCACGCGGAGCGAGCGAGCTACGCGCCACTCGGTAGCTACCGCGCCCGGAGTGAGGCGCTTATTGATCGCCTGGACGTTATCCCCACCCTTCGCGGGAGGTACCAGCGCTGGACCCTTGGGAGCGTCCGGAGCCTTGGCATCCCGGATCGCCCGGTAATCGAGCGCCGACACCTTCTCCGACTTCCCAACCACCGTGAGCCGCTTATCGCGGAGCTTGGCGGTTTTGAAGCGTTCGTAGCTCACCCCGCTCGCCGTGGTGAACTGGATCCCAAACGGGTACGCCTCGTTGGGACCACCGGAGTCGGTGGGCTTCTTCGCTCCCCCCTCTCCCGGCTTTGCCTCGATGGGCTGATCCTTATCAGCTACCACCACGGAGGCCGTCTTCCCCTTCTTCTTATCCTTCTTCCCTATCGCATCCACCGCGGCCTTGATCTCGGCCTCGCTCGGTGGCTTCGTTATCTTCTTCATCACTGGTTTAGGTTTCCTTCGTTTTGTTTTTTTGTTCATCGGATCGCTCCGATCTCCTCCAGGTTGGAACCCTTGCGGGGAGATGTCTAGGGTTATCGCAAACTATGTCGCTTTTTGCCCGTGCAGTTTATTTTCGTCTGCCACATGCACGGTAAACACCGCTCCGCAGGAGCATTCCCAATACGGCAGGAGCCACACCTTGAAGCTGAATTCCCGATGGCAGTAGGGACACGTAGCCCCTCCATCAGGATCGGGGTGTAGGATGTTGTTTTGTTTCACGTTCTACCCAATTATTCAGGCAAGAGCTACAGTACATACGGTTTCCTTTTACCTGACCCTCCACAGCAAGCCAGACGGTATGTCCACACGCCAGCGTCATCGTAAAGCCGCCGTCCTCGCTGGGTTCGCTGGTTATGATTTCCGACATAAATACAAAGTCCTCGTGGAAAGCATGGCAATGGCCGCAGTACCGTTTCTCAACATCGTTCGGGTTATACGAAACCATGCCGCATTTTGGGCACACGATTTTCATCAGACCGCCTCTTTACGCGGTCTACCGCGCTGCCGTTTCACCTTGTTGATCACGAGCGGCTTGATCCTGGGCCTCCCGCGCGGCCGCTTCGGGGGCGCGTTCATCTCCTTCTCCACCCGCTTCTCCATACAGCGAGCGCAGCGGCACCGGGAATACTTCGCGACGTGTTTGCTCCACAGGATGCCGCCGGATTTGATCACACGCTTGGCGTTCGATCTCCGTCCATTCTCGGAATAGAAAACTTCATCGGGGATTGTCGAAAGATCCCAGTCCTCAGACCAGGGCAGCTTCGCATCCTCCACTTCGATTTGATTACTCATAAGGTGATCGTATCACACCTACAAGTGGTTGTAATCGGTTTGTCTAGCGCCTGTGCCCGACGTAGAAATCCGTCATGCCCGCCAGATTCAACAGCCAGATGCAGAGCGCAATGACGATTACGATGCGGATCACCATTTTGAACGGTGGCGCCATCGGGATGTACGTCTCCACCAGATACAGGATCAGTCCCAGGACCGCCAGCACGATTACCAACTGGATCAACGGCATTTTGAGTCCCTCCTCGGTTTTACCCTCACC